>Ga0137394_10005051_pt1 | contig 10031 bp, 7 predicted proteins | sample czobulk116metaG_FD_108278 | JGI IMG/M metagenome (GOLD analysis project Ga0137394, IMG submission 108278) | Vadose zone soil microbial communities from Angelo Coast Range Reserve, California, USA - czobulk1.16 metaG | ecosystem: Environmental > Terrestrial > Soil > Vadose zone | place: USA... | reverse complement strand
CGCGCCAGGGAGCTTCGTTTCGATCTACGGGCAGCACTTCACCAGCCTCGCTTATGGCTGGGATTGGGCCATTCCTGACGGAAAAACGCTCCCTGCGATGCTGGCGGGTGCGCGTGTGCGCATCAATAATCAGGACGCTTACGTGAGCTACGCGAGTCCGTCGCAGTTGAATGTGCTGGCGCCGCCCGGGACGTTCGCGGGGACTGCCTCGGTAGACGTGATCACCGCCAACGGAACGGTCTCGGCGGCCGCCACGATGTCGCCGATTTCGCCGGCGTTCTTCACGTTTTCGTTCGCCAGCTACTTATATCTGGTCGCCGTCTTCGCCGATTCAAACGACCCGGTGTACGTCGCGTCCGACGGGGCGCTGGTCGGAGTTAGTAGCCGGCCGGCGAAATCGGGAGACCGGTTACTGCTGTTCGCGGAGGGACTCGGCCCAACGGCGACGCCATATCCGGTGGGACAGGTGCTGACACAACCGTATCCATTGGCTGATCTGTCCCAGGTGCAGGTGACGGTGGACAACTTGCCTGCCGTGGTACAGTTCGCCGGCATGACCTTCGCGGGCGTGTTCCAGGTGAACATTCAGGTGCCCCAACTCGCGCGAGGAGGCGACCTGCCCGTGGTAATGACGGTGGCCGGGCAATCGACGCCCGCGAACGTGCTGCTGAATTTCCGAAAGTGATCACTCCGCGCGCAACGACGGAATCAGTGGCAAGCGAATCATGAATGCCGTCGCGACACTAGCCGCGGCGAGCCCGGTCGCCAGAATCAATGCCAGCCAGCCCGCCATGGAAACCACGGCCACGTGCCCGCCTCGGGAGGCAATCGCGGGAACAATGGCCACCAGCGCGCACGCCGTGCCGATCACCAGCCCTCCCACCAGCACCAGCGCGTTCTCGGCGAGGATCATCACCGCCAGCTGCGACCGCCGGTAGCCGATGGCCGCCAGCAGCGCCAACTCACGACACCGCTCGAGTATGTTGCGGGCCAGCACCGCCGCGAGCCCCACCGTTCCCAGCACCAGGCCAAGCGCGCCCAGCATTTGAAATGTCGAGATGTAGGTGTTCTCAACGCGATGGTAAGTGGCGAGACGCTCGCTCGTCGAGGTCACATCGAAGCCGTAGTCCGCGAGTGCGGTTTCCAACAGGCCGGTGACATCCGCTGCTTTCTGCGGCGGAGGCTCGATCAGGAAAAAGCGATACCCGGACTGATCGGGGAACGCGCGCAGAAAATTCTGTTCGGAGATCAGTAACTCGCCTTGAAAGATGCTGTCTGCGAGCGCTGCAACCAGGCGCAACCGGATTGGGTGGCTGCCGGCTTGATCGAGAAGCACGTCTTCGCCCAGCTTCCGGTGAAGCACGTACGTCATGGAGTTGGCGTCAGCGATCGCCGGAATTGCGCCATCGCTCAAGGGCGCATCGAGCAGCAGCCAGGGATTGTGCTTCTGTTCGGCAGTATTGGCCAGGGAATCTTGAAACGCGAAGCCGCCGCGTGAGAGGAAGGCGCCCGCCGGAGCGAGAACGCGTGGATTGCGCGGCTGGTACAGATTGAGGCAGCTGGCATCTTCGCCGGGCCGCAGCCGGAAAAGAGTAAAGCGGACATCTCGTAGCGCGGAATCGGTGAGATTCAGCGCTTCCCTGCCCTGCCCGGTATTCGGATCATGAATCACGGGCAGCAGCGATTCGGCCATCAGGGCGAAGCCGCCGGTACCCGACTTGGGATCGAGCTGCGGCCGCTCGTCACGGCGAAACGCATCCACCGCGATGATGAGGAAGGTGGCGCTGGCAATGAGCGCGACGCACAAAATACTGCGGCCGGGGCGCCAGGCGGCATTGCGGAAACCGAGCGACGGAATCCCATAGAATTCTTCCGTGCTGCGTCTGCCGAGCCACACTCGCCCTTCGAATAACGCCGCAGCCAGCAACAGCGCGCCACCGCCGAAGAAGCTGCCCGAGGCGCCGATCCAGCGTGCACACAAGACCAGCAAAACACCAGCCAGGGCGCACGATAGTCCCATCCATCTGCGCGCTTTGCTTTCCAAACGGCGAGCTGCCATCAAACCACGCGGCGTGATCGCACGCAATCCGCACAACGTCCACCAGATGCAAAGCAGCGCGGTGACCAGCCCGGCAAGACTTCCAACCGCCAGCGCCGATGGCGTGATATGCAGGGACAGCAGCCTCGTCCCCACGGCGCCGGACCAGGCTGTCCGCAGCCCGAGCACCATTAGCGCGCCGTAGCCGGTTGCACCGGCAATTCCCACGATGCAGCCGGCCAGCGCCAGCAGAGTGCCTTCGATCAGAAACAAATTGCGCACGGTCGCATCCGGAAAACCGAAGGCGCGAAGCATGCCGATCTCCCGCAGCCGCTGCTCGATGCCGAGTCGGAAAAATAGCGCCGCTAGCATGAGCGCGGCAGCCATCAGGAAGAAGCTGAAATAGACGAAGTACTCGCCAAAATCGGTCGCGCCCTGCGATGCGGCGAGCGCCTGCGCGCGTGCAGGGTACACGGCGAAACCCATGGCTGTGGGGTCGAGCGCAGTGCGAAGCCGCGCCGCGAAACCGTCGGTCGAGCCATGCAGCCGGATCGAGGTCAGCTTGCCGAAGCGCGAGCCCCATAACTTCTGCCCGGCGGCGAGCGGTAGAAATGCTTTCGGCGTAGTGCGGTACTTTTTCCAGTACTCCTCATCGCGCGGTCGCACGCGTTTCAGATCGATCGGGAACGGCGGGTCCCAGTCGTGGAGACTGTCGGACGCCGTGATGCCGGGATATTCCGGCGCCAGATCGCGATCCGCGGCTGCACCCGCGATGGGCAGAACGGCGGCTAAATCGAACCGCGCGGATTCAGTATGAAGCTGGCCGTCTCCTTTCCAGATGTAGTAATCGAGCGAGAGGGCGTCTCCTGGCCGGGCGGCAAGTTCCTTCGCGGCCCAGTCATTGAGCAGGATGCCGGAACGTTGGGCATGCCCGAACAAGCGATCGTCGGCGGTGACGAGCGAGTATGGAATCTCGCGTGAGCCTACACGAATGGTGTTGGCGAGGTAGGTGTAGATCGGCTCCGGTTCGAGACCCAGCTTTTGCGCTGTGGCGAGAACGGCCGCGGCCAGGTTGTCGCTGAGAATGTCGCTGGCCGATTCGAGCGAAGTACCGCGGCCCGCATCCAGCGGCCGCAGCGTCAATCCCAAGTCTTCGAGCGCATATCGTTCGCGCAGCAGGTTCTCGATGGGCGCGGCGGCGGGTTCGCCGGCAATCAGGATCGTGTTCACTTTTCCAGCCTGGCCGAGATCGCGGGCGAGCTTGTGAAGTGGAACAAAGATCGCGCGCACCGCGCCTTGCTGCGGGCGCACCGAAAACTCACCGAGCGCGGATGCCGCCAGCGCCTCGCGCGCCGTGAAACGAAGAGTACGGCCGACATCTTCTTTGCGGCTGTGCAGCGATTCCAGCGGAATCACCGAAGGCTTTTCCAAGCGCAGCAGCACGGTATCGCCTGGCTTGCTGCCGAACTCCTCGGCGAGCGCGGCGCTCATCGCTGGCAATGCGGGCCCTGCCACACCGTGGAATTGCCAGAAACGCTCGTCGACCCCGTAAACCTGCACCGCCGATGCACGCCGGCCACTCACCTCGTGCGTGACCAGGCCTTCGAAAACGACCAGCGGGCACGTGGTGAATCGCTGGCCGCGCGCCAGCTCGTCGCCTAGATTCTCACGGAAAAAGTTGGCGCCGGAGATTACGGTGTCCGTCCTGCCCAGCCGGTTCAGAACCAGATCGCGCAGGCTGGCGCGCACCGAATCGCCCACCACAAGCGCTCCGGCAAGTACGGCGACGGCCGTCGCCACTCCCAAGACAACCGCAATGTTGGTCCGCCAAAAGTGGGCGAGGTTGCGGCGAACCAGCGTAGCCGTGTGCATCTAGTAAATGGCCCAACAGCCTGGGGTGACCAGCTCTCCGAGATGGCCGTCGGGATCGCGAAAATAAACGCTCCGGCCTCCACGCGGCCAGTTGACGTGGCTTTCGATCTGAATGCCATTTTCCGCCAGTCGCCGCTCCCACGCGGGTAGATCATCGGCGGGAACCGAGAAGGCGAAGTGCATTTGCCCCGCGCCATCGTGCGGAGGAAGGATGCCACCGGGCATCGGCATCGGGTTGAGCGAGCCGCCCTTCTTGAAGATCAGGAAAACCTGCCGGCCGGCGACGCTGAGCGCACAGAAACGGTCGTCGCCTTCGAGTTGCTGAAAACCGAAGACGCGCCGGTAAAATTCGGCGGATCGAGGTACATCGTCAACGTAAATACCGCTCTCCAGAACCGCGGTGACGTTCATACTTTCCTCAGATGACGGCCAGTGAGCTCCAGCCGTAAGGGAAACTTGGCCGCCAGTTCCGGGTTGTGAGTGACGACGATCAGGATCGTCCGCTGGCTGCGGTGCAGATCGAGCAGCATCGCGGCCACGGTTTCAGCGGAATCGCGATCCAGGTTTCCCGTAGGCTCGTCGCACAGCAGTAGCAGCGGCTCACGGATCAGCGCGCGCGCCATGGCCACGCGCTGCTGTTCACCGCCCGAAAGCTCGCCGGGACGGTGGTCGATGCGCTCTTTGAGACCGACTTGCCCCAAAAGGGTCCGGGCCCGATCCGCGGCGCCGTTGCGTGATTCCGCCACGAGCGTCGGTATCAGAACATTTTCAAGCACCGAGCATTGCGGCAGCAGGCAGTGGTCTTGAAACACGAAACCGACCTGCTTATTGCGGAACGCCGCCAGCGATTTTTCGGGCAACTCGAAAGGATTGCGCCCGTCCAGCGTCACTGTGCCGGACGTGGGCGGCTCGAGCGCGCCGAGAATGTAAAGCAGGGTGCTCTTGCCACTCCCCGACGGTCCCATAATGGCGGCTGCATCGCCGCGTGAAAGCGACAGCGAGACATCCGAGAGAATTTCGAGCGGGCCGCGCGGCGTGGGATAGCTCTTACCGAGACGCGTGAGTTCGAGCATGGGAGTTGGACCGGCCCTGTGCTGCCGCTCAACCATGGACAGACAGGAATGTCTGTCCCACTCTACCGTAAACTTCCACCGTTCTCTGCGCCATGCGCGCGGCGCTGTAATGCTCGCGCACCCCCTGCGCGCCGCGGCGGCCGAGTTCGTTGGTGTGCTCCTGGTCGCGCCACAAGGAGAAAATTCCCTCGGCCAGGCTGTCCACGCTGTTCGGGTCGACCAAAATTCCGCCACCTGTGTTTTTAATCATTTCGGGGAACACGCCGTGGCGCGGCTGGACCACCGGCACTTCATTGGCCATGGCTTCGAGCGCGAAGATGCCCTTCGGCTCGGCATACGAGCCAGGCACGGAGAGCACGTTGAGGCTGCGCATGAAGTCGGCCTTGTGCACGCGATCGAGCGCACCGCGGTAGCGAAACTCGTGGCCCAGGCCCCACTGCTTCATCTGTTGCTCGACGCCGCGCAGATAACCGCGATGCTCAGGAGCAAGGTAGCCGGCGACTTCCAGGGTCGCGCCGGAAAAATCGGTTTCCCGGCGCAGCTTGCGGTAGGCCTCGCACAGTAAGTGCAAACCCTTCTCAGGAATGATGCGCGCAAAATATCCAACCGTGAAACAGTTTGTGCGAAAACGGAAACCCGTGCCGTAGCCTTTGAGGTTAATGCCGATGGGGACCACGTGCATCTTGTGCTCCGGGATTCCTAGGTAGCGCGACATGAATCCGGCGTAGTAATCGCTCACAGGAATAAAGGCATCCACCGAATCCACCTGCGCGCGGATCAGGTCGAGCGCCTGCGTGCGCCACGGTTCACCCAAGCCTTCGAGAAACAGGTCTTCGCCCGTCAGCGTGCAGACAACCGGGCGGCCCAATGCTTCCTTGAGCGGCCGGGCGAGCGAGATGAGCAGCGAGTTCGGAATACTCACCACATCCGGCAGCGGTTCGCTGCGTAACCATCTGACCAGCTTGTGAAACTCCTTGCGCTGCGCTCCATCCTCGCCGCGCAGCATGGAAATCGTAAGTTCGCCTAGATGGCGCGGGGTAACGGCGATCGAGCGGCGCGACGCGGCCTTCAGCACGGGCAACGAATCCCATAGACGGTCAAGCCACGCGGGAGTAAAGCGAAATGCGGCCAGATGTTGCTCGAGATAGACGCTGACGCCGCCGAAAAAGACGCGCTTGCGGCTGACGTTGGGCTCGTCGGTGAGGGTTGGCGTATAGAGCGGCACCAGCGTCACATCGTGCCCCTGCGCGATCAGCTCCGCCGCCAGCGCGTTGTCGCGCAGACAACTTCCGCAGTACATATTCGCGGCGCCGGCGCTGAGGGCGAGGAGCTTCATGAGGCCATGGCTTCGCGGGCGCGCTGGAACGCGCGGCGCGCAAACAGGTGATCAAACAAGTTGCCCTCGTGCGGCTGGTCCCACTGAATGTGGTTGGTCGCAATCGGCCCGATGTCCAACCGGCCATGCCGCAACAGTGGAATGTGCAGCATCAGTACACCCCCTCGACTACCTTCGACTGGAAGCGTGAAAACGGCCGCACGTTGCGCACACCGTCCCAGGGATACAGGTCGCAGGGCGCCTCGCGCTCCGCTTCATCACGCTCCAAAAACCGCGGCATGAAAAACTCGCGCGTCAGCGTGGTCAGGCGGACGCGCCCTGTCAGGCCGTAGCCGACAAGTCGCTCAGGATGGTCGGGATCCACCACTTCCGTGACCGCTTTGGGCGCGGGCGGGTAGTAGATTACGGCGAAATTGTCCGCAGGCACGCGCGGCTTGTGCACCGCGAGGCCCATGAGCGTGTTGCCATACGTGGGAGCAAAGTAAACGCCATCGAGCAGTTCTTCCGCGGCGAAGCTGTGAAACTGCGGCGTCATCTCAGTCCCACCGCAGAACACACCTTTTATGCCGGCTTTTCTTAGAGATACCTTTTCGCATAGCGCTTCCAGCAGTTTGGGCGTGGTAAAAAGGCATTGGATGTTGTCGTGCGCGCGCAGCAGCGTCAGACCCTGCTCGATGACGTGCTGCTTGTAGCGCTCGGCCTCATCGAATTTACCCAGCTTGATGAGCTTAATGACCCAGCGCGGATCGAGATCCACCATAAAGCAAATGCCGCCGCGGTGTTGTGCCAGATGCTCGACGGCCAGCCGGAGGCGGCGCGGGCCGCTCGGGCCGACCATGAGCCAGTCCGCTCCGCGCGGGAAAAATTGATCCGGCAGCGTGGCGCTGAAGGCTTCGTAATCGGTGCGGAAATCGTCGATACTGATACGCGATTTGGGAACACCGGTGGAGCCGCCCGTTTCGAAGATGAAGACCGGCTTGTCGGCGTAAGCGCGCGGCACCCAGCGGCGCACCGGACCGCCGCGCAGCCACTCGTCCTGAAAAAAGCCGAACCGGTCGAGATCGTCATAGCTCCGTATCTCGCGCCGGGGGTCCCAGTCGAGACGCTTGGCATAATCCAGCCAGAAAGGGCAGCCAGTGGCAGGATCGAAATGCCAAGAGACAATTTCGCGCACCCATGCGTCTAAGGCTTGGCGCGCGGATTTTACTTTCGTGTCGAGGGCGGCGGGGATCGTCGGAGTCACGGTTTTTTGAGTGTAGCGCAGCCACACGGGTGGCATGCTCCCACCCTCATATACGATGGGCGGAGAGGAACGTCTCGTGAGAACTTGCAGACCGCTCTGCGATTCCAAAGGCTGCTCGCGGGAGTAGAGTTGATTTGATGCGCACACTCGTAGCCGTTTTGACCATTTCGCTGCTTGGGCCACCGCTCGGCGCCGTCGATCAATGGCCGCAATTCCGCGGGCCGCAATCCACCGGTGTCGCCGACGATCCGGCGCTCCCAGAGACCTGGAGCGCCACGCGCAATGTGGTGTGGAAGACGGAGATCCCGGGCAGCGGCTGGTCGTCGCCGGTGGTGTGGGGCGACCGCATCTTTCTCACCTCGGTGATCAGCACGGTCAGGCCGGAAGCGCCCAAGAAGGGACTGTACTTCGGAGGGAATCGCGAAGGCATCCCAACCGACGAGCATCACTGGATGGTTTACGCTGTCGACTGGAAGACGGGCAAGATCGTCTGGGAGCGCGAAGTGCATCATGGGTCGCCGCGCAGCTCGCATCATCTGAAGAACACCTACGCTTCGGAAACGCCGGTGACCGACGGCGAACGCGTATATGCTTATTTCGGCAATCTCGGCTTATTCGTATTCGATATGGACGGCAAGCCGGTATGGTCCGAGCATTGGGGGCCGTTCCGCACACGTTACGGCTGGGGCACGGCGGCTTCTCCGGTGCTGTACAAAGAACGTATTTACGTGGTCAACGACAACGACGATCAGTCGTTTCTGGCGGCGCTCGACAAGCGCACCGGCAAGCAGATCTGGCGGGTGGAGCGCGACGAAGCCAGCAACTGGTCGACGCCCTTCATCTGGGAGAACGCCCGGCGTACGGAAATCATTACCACAGGCACGCGCAAAGTGCGTGCTTACGATCTGGACGGCAAGGTGCTTTGGGAGCTGGGCGGGATGTCGTCTATCGTGATCCCGACGCCATTCGCGCAACACGGGCTGCTCTACCTGGCTTCGGGGTACGTCGGCGATAATGTGCGACCGGTGTTCGCGGTGCGGCCCTCGGCGCGGGGGGATATCAGCCTGAAGGAAAGCGAGACCGGCAACGAATACGTCGCGTGGTATCAGCGGCAGGCGGGACCGTACAATCCGTCGCCTCTGGTTTATGGCGATTTCTATTACACGCTGCTCGACCGCGGCATGATGACATGCCACGAGGCGCGCACGGGCCGCGAAATTTACGGCAAGCAGCGCATCGATCCGGAAACTGCGGCTTTTACCTCCTCGCCGTGGGCGTATAACGGCAAGATCTTCGCCCTGAGCGAGGATGGCGATACGTTCGTGATGCAGTCCGGAGCCGAATTCAAGGTCCTGGGCAAGAACTCGCTCGACGAGATGTGCATGGCCACGCCGGCCATCGCCCGCGGCAGCCTTATCATACGGACGGCTTCGAAGCTTTACCGCATCGCCAAGACCGAGTAGCGGCCCGGCGCCGCACGCGCTATATTTCTCGGTAGTCGATGCCGGGTGATATGAGGCGTTTTATCTCGGGTTTCGCGATTCTGGTTTGCGCGTGGCCGGCACGCGCCCAGTCGCCTGACGAGGCCGCCCGCTTCTTCGAAATGCGTATCCGGCCGCTGTTTCAAGAGAAGTGCGCCGGCTGTCACAGCGACGAAAAGCGCACCAGCGGGCTGTCGCTGGAAAACAAGCAAGGTTTCGCGAGCGGCGGCAATCGTGGGCCGGTGGCCATCGCCGGAAAGCCGGAGGAGAGCCGGATCATTCAGGCTGTCGAGCAATCGAGCGCGCTCAAAATGCCGCCCGGGAGTAAACTGCGCGCCGAGCAAATCGAAGATCTGAAGAACTGGGTGCGCGCCGGAATGCCGTGGCCGGAAGCTGCGTTGCCGGCTGCCGGAGCGGCGCCGAAGAGCGACCATTGGGCGTTCAAAGCTCCGGTGCGCCCGCCGCTCCCCGCCGTCCGCAATGCCGCTTGGCCGCGCAATCCGATCGACCCGTTCGTACTCGCGCGTCTCGAGAAGGAGAATCTCGCGCCCTCGCCCGAAGCCGATCGCGCCGCGCTGATCCGCCGCCTGAGCCTGGACCTGATCGGGCTGCCGCCGACGCCCGCGGAGATCGACGCGTTTCTCGCCGACCGCCGTCCCGATGCCTACGATCGTCTGGTAGATCGCCTGCTCGCCTCGCCGCATTACGGCGAACGCTGGGGCCGGCACTGGCTGGATGCCGCGCGCTACGCCGACACCAACGGCTTCGGCTACGACAATCCGCGTGTGATGTGGCATTACCGCGACTGGGTGATCAACGCGCTCAACCGCGACATGCCTTTCGACGAGTTCACGATCGAACAACTGGCGGGTGACTTGCTGCCGCACGCCACGCTCGATCAGAAAATCGCTACCGGCTTCCATCGCAACACCATGATCAACGAGGAAGGCGGAGTCGATCAGGAGCAGTACCGAATCGAGGCGCTGTT
>Ga0137394_10005050_pt1 | contig 10031 bp, 11 predicted proteins | sample czobulk116metaG_FD_108278 | JGI IMG/M metagenome (GOLD analysis project Ga0137394, IMG submission 108278) | Vadose zone soil microbial communities from Angelo Coast Range Reserve, California, USA - czobulk1.16 metaG | ecosystem: Environmental > Terrestrial > Soil > Vadose zone | place: USA... | reverse complement strand
TTCGCTTCAAGGATTGCGGGGATCCCATATTTGCGCATCAGCACCTGCGCGCGCTCGACGCGCTGCCGGCGCATGCGGTCGGGGTTGAGCCGCTCCTGCCAATCCGCCGTTTCAGGACCGAAGGTTAGCTTGGGTGAATATTGCACCATAACTGTCCTCCTCAATGAAGAAAGAGATCAAAACCATCGTCACTCGGCGCGACTCTATATTGAACCCATCGCCGCTTGCAACAGCGCGGCTTTGATTGAATCAACCAGGTCACTTGCATTATTTCGGCCGCCTGGATAGACAGCAGCTAAAGATGAATCGCGGATCAACAAGGCAATCGGATTTGCCTCTGGACAGAGTGGTAGATACAACGGTCGTGGAAGAAGTGCTGCGTGAACGGAGATGACAATGGCAGAGAATACTATTCGGGTAATCGATATCGACGGACATGTGCGGGAAGCGGATGATCTTTGGGAACGTTATCTGGAGCCGCCCTTTCGCTCCCGCGCGCCGAAAATCCAACGGGTGCCCAACGGCCAACTCCTATTTCTGCTGGAAGGCAACCGCCACCACCGCAAACCCGACGAGTCTCCTTTCCAGGTCAAGCCCGACGGTTCTCCGGTCAACGAACATCGCGACCTGGCCACGGATCCGCGCGAGAGACTCAAGGACATGAACCTCGACGGCATCGAGCGTGGCATGCTGTTCCCGTCGGCGGGTCTCTATCTCACTTCCGTGGAGGAAGAAGCCTACGCCGCGGCACTCTGCCGCGCTTACAATAATTGGCTGTACGATTATTGCAGCGCGGATCGAAAACGGCTCATGGGGGTTGGCGTGATTCCGGTTCAGGATGTTCAAGCGGCAATCCACGAAGCGCGCCGGGTGATTCTCGAGCTGGGGTTCAAAGCAATCTTTGTGCGGCCGAACCCGGTGAAGGGCAGAACCATCGATGATCCCTATTATGACCCGCTCTACAAAACAATCCAGGAGCTGGGCGTTCCGCTGATGCTCCACGAAGGCTCAGGCGCCTATCTTCCCACCGCCGGCGCCGATCGCTTTCCCGGCCAGTGGTTTTTTACCCACACTATTTCCCATCCCTTCGAACAGATGCTTGCCAGCTTAAGCTTGATCTGCAAAGGGGTATTAGAAAAATTTTCTGAGCTACAAGTGGTCTTTCTCGAATCCGGCGCCGGCTGGCTTCCCTACTGGCTTTGGCGCATGGACGAGCACCACGAGATCCTGCCCTTTCAGGTGCCATGGCTCAAGATGAAACCGAGCGACTATTTTCGCCGGCAATGTTACATCTCCTGCGAGCCCGAAGAAGAACGTTTGGGGGAAGTGGCAAGGGCCATCGGCGCCGAGCGGGTGCTCTTCGCTTCGGATTATCCGCATTGGGACGCGAAACTTTCCGGTTCGCCACAGATGATTATCGAACGCAACGATCTTGACGACAATGCCAAACGAAAAATTATGGGCGAAAACGCCGCCCGGCTGCTACGGCTGGACTGAGCCAGTCTCTAGAAGGATTCTCATAGTTTACTTGGCTCGATGATGCTCTTTTGCCTTCTTGTAAATCTGCTCCAAGTCCATCCCTTTGAAAATCTTCTCTTGAATGACGAGATAGTCGCCCTCCCCTTTGGAGAAATGGCGCAGGAATCTAGCCGCTCCGCTGTATCCCAAGGCATCCACCAAAGCCTTGATCCCGCTATCCACCAGATCACGGTCACTCTTAACTTTAGCCACGCGATCCACCTTGCCTCCTAATAAACTCCACAGGATTAGTAGCGATCACTCTCAACTTGGAAGCGCGCCTCCGGGTTCGTACGGTTCGAACGAGATCATCATCACAAGTAACGAAATAATCACATCTCACAGTTTCTGCACAAGCCACATGTAAAGCGTCCCTGGGCTTGATCTTAGCACTTTTGATCAGCGCCCCCGCCAACGCAAGAATTCGCGGCGCTGGGGCTATTCTATGGATACAAAGTCCCGATAACAACTCCGCCCATTCCTTGCTTTCCTCCTGGGGATTCAAACTATTTTCGTAATCCAGCATAAAGGACCAAACTAACTCCGATGCACCGCCCTCCGCTAACTCAAAGATACCTTCAATGGCGGCAGTTTCCAGCCTGATTCGCAGCTGGCTTTGATCGTCGAAACATCGATTGTAGATGTTCATGTCGCAATAGATTCTCAATGTTTCCCCATCGACGTGCCGATCGTTCCGTGGATATACATAAGCCTGACGTGCTACCAAGCCTTGCCTTGTTCATTGGTCTTTTGGCCATGACTTACTCCTGCTTCGGGATACAGAGTGGAAAGGGGACGCGTCAAGAGGATGAATGATCAAAGCTGAAAGCGGGAAGAAGGCAAAGAGCCGTGCCCGGGTCTCGTGCTTTAAAAGGATAAGGGCAAAAGGATAAGGGATAAAGTGGGAATCCGTTCCTGGTGATCCGTGGTCGCCCCGTCCAAATCACTACCACCTCCTGTTCAAAGGATAAAGGCAAAAGGATAAAGGATTAAACCGGAAAGCAGTTTATCTGTATGGCCCGAATCTGACAAGGGAATTCTTAAGGGCAAGGATGAAAGCTGAATTATGAAAGCTGAAACTTTTCTAAAACTTACGCTTTGCCAGTCCAGCTTTAGTTTTACGTACAATCGTTACGAAAATGGCCATCAATTGGTCCGCCTCGTTTGTCAAAGGCTCCAATTGGTCTCGCCCGCAAAATCTTGATCCTTCCAGCAGCTCCAGCCAATACGCTGTCTCCTCAAGTTCCTGCATGCCACCTTCTATCTTGCTAATGAAATCTGGGTTGGACTTGGCTCGTTGCGCCTCCCGAAAGTGTGCTCCCACGGAGGTGCCAGATCTCAAGAGCTGGTCACTCGTTCTTTCTCGCCGCACGAGCCGTGTTCGTTCTCGTTCCTGGCGGAACTTCCACGTTTTGATAATTCTCAAAACGTCAAAATGACAGCTATCCTTCGTAATCGTGGGCGCTAAACATCGATCCGCATTAACGTACCCGCGCGGCTCTTAGGGATCGCGACGAGCAGGGCCGGCACAAGTGGAAGCAGATCCTCTAAGGCATTGCTCGGCGCAACTAGCAGGATTACTCCCAGCCCCGTTTGTGAAAGATTTTGCTGAAATTCCAGATTGCGGTCAGCGGTAACGAAGACTTCGAAACCAGCATCAGCAGCCATTCGGAGTAACTCGCCGTTCTTTAGCCCGGCCCACCCCTTCTGCTGAACGGTGCTGACATCATGCCCGCGCAGTTCCCGAGCAAGGTGCCGCGGTAATTGCTCATCGAGCAGGACGCGCACCGGCCGTCAGAACCTCATGTGCGGCCTCAAGGACCTCGATGGCTTGCTCTTTAGAAACCGATGGGAATGCGTCAAGAAACTCGTCGAGGCTATGTCCTCGTTCAAGATAGTCGAAGAGGTTCCGCAGCGGTACACGTGTGCCAACGAATACGGGAGTTCCCCCCAATATGTCTGGATCACTATGGACGACCGAAGTTTTGTTGCTCATGCAAAGCTCCTATGCCGCAGACGCTAGCTCGGTGTTGATAGCAATATATCTTAAGCGATGCATTCATCCAAGCCGGTTGGTTACTGTGCCGTTCGTTCTTGGGTTCCGGGGTAACTTTCACGTTTTAATAATTCTCAAAACGTCAAAATGAGAGTTAATCAAGTTTGGCCGAGACATCTCCAGCATGCCACTTCCACGTTTTCGGAATTCCGAAAACGTGGAAATGATAATTCCTAGCTCTGTTTTCCTAGGCGCGGAGCCATTGAAGCGGGGGATTCCTCCTAAACAAGGCAGATATTAAGCTGCACGCTCCAAAGCGAGTCCTTCGATTCGCGAATGAACTGGGCCCATCTTTTTCACCGTGACCGAAATAAGAGGCGCCCCTTTCTTGGCTTGTTTTTTTGCCTGGCGCTCACTCCATAGATTGAACTTTTCATCTCCGGCCACTTTCATAAACACAACGGCGTCTCGCGGGATCTTTTCGGTAATCTCCGGGTGTTCCAAGACATACTTCTCAAATTCAAATATCAGATCCAGATTCCTTTCAATCAGTTTCTTTTCCACAGCTCTCATGGCCACTCCCCTTTTAAGAATCGCTCTCGGTAAACCGACCAGTTTTGCTTGATGTCCCGCTCCGCCCTGCTGAGCGCTTCGCTAAAATCCAGCGCCAGTCGGCTTTTCTTGCTCCGTCCTCTTAGATTATATCGATCAATGTGCGCATATCCATGGGCCGTGTCATAACGAATCACCGGCTTCCATGCGTCGCGGACTTCGACCTCTAACTGGACGACAAATTCTACCCACTCTGCCAGCCTGCGTTCGATGGTAATGCCTGATTCTTGTGTCTGTCCAGCCCTGTTTCGAGATCAAGCGCCTTGCCTGAAACCGCTTACACTCTTCCGGTATGCGAGACCACTCAACCCTGTGGGAGTGATCGTGATCGTGTTCGGTGATCCTACGGGCGGGACAAAACGTGTTCCTCTTCGTTCCCGGCGGAACTTTCACGTTTTGATAATTCTCAAAACGTCGAAATGAACTAATGAGGGCCAAGGCGGAAGTGACACACACAATAGCGATTTGCCCTTAAGGACTGGCTGGTCTAATATGGCTTTTTATGAAGCCCGATCTTGATCTTCCGGATTTGCTGATCTGTACCGCACAAGGAACCTGGCGTATCGCCGGCACCCGTGTGTCCCTTGACAGCGTGATCCATTCTTTCTGGGAAGGCGCGACGCCGGAAGAAATTTGCCAGGACTTTCCGTCTCTCTCCCTGGCACAGGTCTATGAAGCCATCGCCTACTACCTCAAACAGCGAGACAAGGTAGATGCCTACCTTCAAACGGGACGTGACGCAGAAAAGCTCCAACAGGAACTCAACGGTCGTCACAGAGACTTCCTAAGTAAGCTTCGCCAGCAACTACTATCCAACCGCCAATCACCCACGCCTTCGTGAGCCGGGTCAAGTATCTTTTCGACGAAGACCTCAACGGGCGAATCGTGCGCGGAGTGCGCCGAAGAATACCTGATCTTGATTCGAGGACTTCATAAGAAGCAGATCTCCCTGAAGCCTCCGACCCCGCTGTCCTTGATTGGGCAGCGACCCAGGGCCGGGTCGTAATCACACATGATCACAGGACCATGCGTCCCTGTGCGGAAGATAGGCTAAAAGCAGGATTGCCGATGACCGGCCTCATCTTGGTGCGTCAGGCTGCTGCTTTAGGACAAGTGATTGATGATTTGGTGCTCGTCGCAGAAGCCAGTACCGCAGAAGAGTGGGAAGGGACAATTGCTTTCCTGCCTCTTTAACACTCAACAACCATGGAAACGTCTAAAAGGAATCGAATAGTGACGCTGCGCTATTAGCGTTGATCCTTCATTCCGCTATTTGTCGAGAAACTCCTTGAGAATTCTCAAAACGTCAAAATGGCATCGGACTATTTTGTTCCGTACGGTGCTAAGTCCTTTCCTCGATCACTGACCAGCGCGTTATATGTCCATGAGAGTGAACGCGAGGATGCGATCTTCTTCGAGCGTTTTATAGATGCGTTTACTTCCGGATCATGCGCACATCAACCGCGGCGAGCCCCGAGCCTTGAGCACGCAGCATAATCGGATTGAACTCCAAATCGGAGAGATAGTTGCGGTAGGTCGCGAAGATGTCTGACAAGCCCACCATCGCTTTGACCAACACCGCGGTGTCGCGGGGCGGTTGTCCACGCGTGCCTTCGAGAACTTTGTAGCCTTTAAGCTCTTTGAGCATCGCCCACGCTTCGCTCTCCGACACCGGCAGGAGCCGAAGGGCAACGTCTTTCAGGACCTCGACGAAAATACCGCCGAGTCCCACGATCAAAAAGGGTCCGTATTGCGGATCGGTGCGGGCGCCCAATATGATTTCCGTTCCCTGTACCATTTCCTGCAAGAGCAATTTCGCGGAACCTTTGGCTAGTGCCAGGAGCCGTTTTGCCTGAGCTTCCACTTCTTCCACGCTGTTCAGTCCGAGAACAACCGCGCCTGATTCCGTTTTGTGAACAATTTCTGGTGCGATGAGTTTCATGGCAACCGGGAAGCCGGCCTCTTTCGCCTTTTGCGCGGCTTCCGCCGCGGTTCCAACCAGCGCTTGCCGAGGCAACGTCAGTCCCTTTGATTGGAGGATTTGATTGAACTTGTCCCCGTCAAGCTCCTCCGGCTTGCCTGTCGCCGCCGGCAAAGGTGGCACGCCAGTTTTCTTTCGCTCGCCGTATAACCCGAGACCCGCCAGAGCTCTAAGAGTCGGCTTGATCGCCTGCAAGAACGGGATACCGGCCTCTTCTTGGAACGTTCGGCTCTCGTCGGTGCAACTATAAGTCGATCGCGCGAAGGCGAGGATCGGTTTGTCCGTGGTCGCTGCAAGATTCTTAAACAGCGCCGCTTCTCTTTTTTCCCCGCGCGGCAGTTCGCCATGAATCGCCAGCAGATCGACGCCATCGTCTTCCGCGTGAAGCTTAACGATGTTCACAAAGCCTTGTTCGTCGCCGAAGCCAGCGACCCCGCATTCAAGCGGGTTTTCCACCACCAGTTCCTCGGGAATCAACGGCCGCACGGCTGCTTTTGTCTTGTCGCCTAACTGCGCGAGATTGGTATTGAGCTCATCGCAGTGATCGCAAAGCAGTCCTTTCATTCCGCCGGAGTTGACGACGATCGCCGCTCGACTCCCGCGTGGAAAGCGGCCCGGCATGAATGCCAAGGTCATTTCCGTCAAGTCTTCCAGGGTCGGCACACGAATCAATCCAAGTCGATGACAAACGGCATCGAAAACTTCATCCGCTCCCGCCAGCGAGCCGGTGTGAGAAATCGCCTGGCGTTTGCCCATTTCAGAACGGCCCAGCTTGACCACGAGAATTGGCTTATTCTTTTTTAGAGCTTCCTCAGCCACGGTCATGAACTCCTGGGGCCGGCGAATGCCTTCGACCATTAGAGTGATGACCTTGGTGTCGGGCTCGTCGACGAGAAACGACAAATAATCGACCAGGTCGAGACTGACCTCGTTACCGCTGGACACCGCGTAGGTGAAGCCGATGCCCCGCTCCGACGCTCCCTTGACCCAGTTGCCGAGCGAACCGCCGCTCTGAAAGATCAAGCCAACGGGACCCTTCTGCAAAAGCGGCACGGGAGTCGGAAAGCTCCACAGTCCTTCGGGCAGGGAGAACGATCCCATGCAGTTCGGGCCACAGACAACGAACCCGGTGCGATCACATAGCTCCTTCATAGCCTGCGCACGGTCTTTTCCTTTGGGATCCTCACCTTCGCCGAAACCGGCGCTATAGATGGTCGCCGCCTTTGTGCCCAGCTTTGCCGCCTCTTCTATCGTGCCTAGAACCGCCCGCGTCGGAATGAGCATCAGCAGATGTTCCGGCACTTCCGGCAAAGCAGCAAGGTTCGGATAGCATTTATCGTCAAATATCTCCGTGTAGTTCGGATTAATCAGATAGATGTTGCCCGGGAACTTGGCCGCCTTGAGATTGCGATAAATACCCGAAGGCCAGCGCCCCTTGGTTGACGCCCCGACGATGGCAACGGAACGAGCCGAGAGAAGATTCTCAACCGGCTTGCGCTTGAATGTCTCGCTTTGTGTGTTCGGACTCATCATGGATTTTCTATCGCACAGAGTCAGACTGACTGCAAGGCGACAGGACGTGGCTCGGGGTCTCGTCAAAGTCGTGTTGAGCAATTGAAAATCCCTCTAAATCTCCCTTTACAAAGGGAGACTTCTATTCCCCTTTTCAAAGGGGGGAAGGGGGGATTTTTGGACAAACCTGAGTTCTGAATCCAATTCAGTAAGGTGAAACTGACTTTGACGTTGCCCTGGGACGTGGCTATTCGCGGGAGGCGGATGGGCGAAATGGAGTGTCGGAGTATGGAAGTATTGGAATATTGGGTTTCAAACACATCATTCCATTATTCCATCACTCCAGTACTCCACCTACTAAGGGAACACATGCCAGCGGTGGGAAGGTAACTCCACCGCGGCTGGTTGTCCAACGGCCAGTTCCGAGTCTCCGGCAAGTTTTGCAAGCAAGGTTACGCCGTTAATTTCTACTTCAAGCAGGGCGGTGTCGCCGAGATAGTTCTTGCTCGTGATGTTTCCCGACAAGCCTGAAGGGAATCCATCGGGGGAGTTGACTTTGACGTGTTCCGGCCGGATCGCCAATGTCACAGGACTTGAGACTGAAATCCCCGTCGGCACGGTAAGCGACAGCTTCCCCAGAGGACATTCCACCTGGGACGGGCCGGTGACGTGACCTTTGACAAAATTCATTTCCCCTACGAATTGCGCCACAAACAGGCTAGTCGGACGAGCGTATACCTCGTGAGGCGGCGCCATCTGAAGAATCTCTCCATCATGCATGACGCAGACCTTATCACCGAGACTCAAGGCCTCGGCCTGATCGTGAGTGACGTAAAGAGTCGTCACACCAACGGCCTTGGTGATTTTTTTCAACTCGACGCGCATTTGCTCGCGCAGCCGGGCGTCGAGATTGCTCAGCGGCTCGTCCATCAAAAGAATTTTCGGCTCTGTGACCATCGCCCGCGCCATCGCGACTCTCTGCTGCTGCCCGCCGCTCAGATCCGTCGCCGGCCGATCCTCGAGCCCGTCCAATTGCACAAGCTTGAGGGCGGCGCGGACTTTCTCACCGATTTGGTCCTTGGGGATCCTATGGCGTCCTTTGATTAAGGGAAAGGCGACATTATTAAACACGTTCATGTGCGGCCAGATCGCGTAGGACTGAAACACCATCCCGATATCGCGTTTCTCCGTGGGGACATAGATTCCCCGAGGCACGGAGTTCGCCACGGTGCCGGCAATTTCCAGCTCCCCCGCATCGGGCCTTTCAAGACCGGCAACACAGCGCAAGGTGGTAGTCTTGCCGCAGCCGCTCGGGCCGAGTAGGACGCAGAACTCTTTCTCGGTCACTTCCAGGTCGATACCGCGCAGCGCTTCCACGCGGCCACGCCGGCTGTCGAACCACTTTCTGAGTCCACGAATGCTGATCAAGTTAAAATCTCTGGAATAGTGGAATGCTGGGTTCTTGGGTCGGGCGGCCCAAAATTCCAGTGTTCCAATACTCCATCATTCCATTCTTCTTAACTTCCCGAGCCAAACTCACCCCCAAAGCGCGAAAAGCCAATCTTTAAGATACCAACCACGAGCACGGCGAAAAGTACCAGCAGCACGCCCAACGCAGCGACTTGCGGCACCCAGCCGTTGCCCCAAAATTGCCACACGATGGTCGAGATGACGAGATTTTTGCGCGTGCCCAGCGCCAGGGCCATCGTCACTTCGCGATATGACAGCATGCTGATCCAGATCCAGCTGTTAAAAATGCCGGCGGCGACCAATGGCAGGACGATTCGACGCAAGACTCGCGGCGTCGAAGCGCCCGATACCCTCCCCGCCTCTTCCAGCTCGCGGTGCACCTGGATCATCACGCCGTTGGTGGTGCGGGTTCCATAAGCGATCCAGCCGATGATGTGCGCGATGGCGATAATCGCAATCGTGCCGTAAACCGGGAAGACATTTCTATAAGCCAACCCGAGATAGCCAAGGCCAACGGCGAGCAAGATGCTGGGTATCGCATGGGGCAGAAATGCGACGGTGTCGAGGGAACCGCGAAAACTTACCTGAGTCCGGACGACGATCCAGGAAACCAGCACGGCCAGGAGCATGGTGCCTGTTGGCACAACCAACATCAGAATCGCTGTGTTTATAAAGGGCAGCGCGTCGACGAAGTCGAAAATCGTTTCGTAATTATTCAGGGAGATCTGCGCAAAGGCCTCAGCGGAGGGGAGCTGCAAGAACGGCAGGAGCGAGGCCCAAAGGAGTACCAGAAATGGAATAAAAACCTCCATGGATAAGTACAGCATCACGAAAGCCAACGCAGCCCACTTCCAGCGCCCCAGTGATATCTGCCGGGGCCGGTAGCCGCGCCCGGTGATGACCGTATACTTCTTGCCCTGTTGCACGAGCCTCACATAGAAG
>Ga0137394_10005047_pt1 | contig 10036 bp, 12 predicted proteins | sample czobulk116metaG_FD_108278 | JGI IMG/M metagenome (GOLD analysis project Ga0137394, IMG submission 108278) | Vadose zone soil microbial communities from Angelo Coast Range Reserve, California, USA - czobulk1.16 metaG | ecosystem: Environmental > Terrestrial > Soil > Vadose zone | place: USA... | reverse complement strand
GAAAAGGAAAGTGAATGAAACATAAAATTGGAGAAAAATGTATAAGGGAGGAAGGCAAGGGGGGGGGGGGGTTGGAGATAGAGCAGCAAGCAGGAGACTGAGAATGGAAATGATCAGAACTAACGGGTTTGAAAGCGGTGAGACCGGATGGATGCCAGCGAGGAGCGTGCACGGACCACATTGACAAGCTCAAGGGTTACTGTTGTTTTTATTTTTGGATGAATAGACGAGATAAGGAGGATGGTGGGGATGTGGGTATCTTGGGGACCGAATATGTTTGTGTTTTGAAGTTGCGGCGGAGGCTGTTGTGTTGTCTGTTGCTTTGCTCGCATCGCATAACTCGCTCTCTGCGTTCTGCTCGAGGTTTCAAGCTCTCTCCCTCCCGTCCATCCGCGACACTTTCTTCTCCTCCTACTCTATCTTACGCAGGCTTCTCTTTTCTTCATAAACCTGTGCACGAGTTGATACGAGCCCTCGCCACTTTCTTCCCCATCTCCTCCTTGATCATCATCGCTTTTTGCGCTCGTTCAGCTCTTCCTCTGTTCATTTCTTCTCAGTCTACCTGTCTATCACATGGCTGCAACAGTTCGACAGCCAAAGCCAACCAAGAAGGGCTTTCCCGGTGATACTCCTTCTAACCGGTCAGTCTCTCCTCCCTCGTCCCCTTTCGCCTCTTCCGCTAATATCTCCTCTGTCCTATGTAGCCGCCAGTCCGCCTGGGGCGGAGCGCGTTCTTCTCCGTCCTTTTCTCCCAGCCCCAATAATGCTCGTCTCCCAAACGGGCCTCCCCCCACCACTTCGTCTCAAGCAGCATCTTTCCCTCCTCTCGGTCCTTCCACGCCCACCCCTCGCCAGGATCACAAAGTCATTCTTCAAAATCTCACGGATCTCACTGTACGTATCTCGGATCACTTTGCATATCGCAGCTGGTTAGGTACTTATGTCACTTGCTCAACAGGGGACGTCGGTCACTCTCCTCACCAAGACCTCAAAACGTTACGAGGGCGTCGTCGCTTCTACCGAGAGCGAAGGTGACACAACAGGTGTAACCCTTCGCGATGTAAGGGAGCTCACCTCCCAGGGTGCTCCCGTCGTTAAGAGTCACTTATTCATCGCGTCAACAAATATCGAATCTTGGTCTCCTGTACCCGCCAGTTCCAACACGTCTGGATCATCCCCCTCAACTACGAATTCGCGTGCGGACAGCAAGGAAAGATCAATGATTCAGACACTCGCCGGTCTCACTGTATGTGATATCAACGAAGCTCACATAGCCTTTGCACATCCGCTGATTTTGATTAGGGAACGACCATCACCCTCACCACCAAGTCTGGGAAACGCTATGAGGGCGTCATAGCCTCGACTTGCGGGGAACGAAACTCGGCCGGACTCACTCTGCGCGACGTCAAGGAACTTTCTGCTCCCGGTTCCGCTCTCAAGGACCAGTTCTTTATTCCTGCACATGATATCGACACCTGGTCTTCTGGTCCTGCGGATGCTAAGGTTCCAAATGGAGATTGTACGTATTACCGTTCTTCATGCACCTTTTCTCGCACTTGACACTTCGGTTTTGCAGCGTTCAAGACTGATACTGATATCAGCCAAAAGGCTCCGCGCCGAGAGCGTGAGCTTCAGGCTTGGGAGGCTGACTTGTCCCCACCTGCAATTACATCCGCTGGGCCCGCGCATGGACAGCACACTGGGCAACATAGTGACGACATCACATTCGGTACTGGATCCGCGGGACACGTGGGATGGAATCAATTTACTGCTAATGAGAAGTTGTTTGGTGTCAAGACTGGTTTTGACGAGGAGTTGTATACTACCAAGCTGGACCGAACTGGTGCCGACTTCGCCGAGCGAGAGAAGAGAGCACAAGCGTTGGCAAACGAGATCATGCGAGTACGTCAGGAGCACTGGCCCACATTTCTGAATGCTTACGGAGGATTTTTAGGGTGCAACGAACAACTCACATATCCAGGAAGAACGCATCATGAACAACGTCGAAGACAGTGGGGCTAACGAAGAGGAAAAGTAAATCGCGTATTTTGCTTTGTCATCAATAATGATTCACTGAGTGCTTTCAGGTATGGCGCGGTCGTTCGTGGCTCGAATGCCTATATTCCTCCGGGAGCGAGGAAAAACCTCCTTCCTCTTGCCCCTGCCGCGCCCTCTGTGTCTAGTGACGCTAATGTTAAGGGACGCGATGTCCCCAAGGTGTCCATCAATGCCCCGGATGGTTCCAATGTACCCCAATCTGATACATCCACGCCGGCCTCATCGTCCAAAGCACCTTCTCCCACTCCTTCTGCGTCCCAGAAGGTAAATTTTTTTGGCTAATTGCACGCTTACGGCTAATCGCGCACACTCTACGTTGTACAGCCGCCGGCAGATGCACTTCCTGCATTCCGTGAATTCGTGACGCACGAGAAGCAGCGGTTGACTCAGAAGCGTCAGGCATTAGTTAAGAACGAGAGGGAGAAGCGCATGACTGAGCTACTCAAGTTTAGCCAAAGTTTTAAGGTGATTATCCCTTGCCTTTTGTGCCGTCGTTCTCTCAGACCTACTCGCCACTAGTTGAACAAACCCATCCCGGATGATCTCGTGCAAATTCTCGCTAAAGATGAGGAAAAGCAGCGTGCCATCAGAGAAAAATCCATCAAGGACGCTGGATCCGCACAAGCGCGCGCGATTGGCGCCACTGCGGCGCTTAGTGCGACTCCTGCAGCTAACCCGCCTACACCCACAGCTGCGAATAGGGTTGTACCTTCCAACTCTGGTAATGTCTCGGGCACTGGTTCCAGTTCTTCGAAGCTCGTTAGCAGTCCTTCCGTTGTCGCCCCCAAGACACCTCCCGCCGCTGTCACCAAGGGAAGGGTCAGTATGGTCATTCAGTCAATTCCGCCCTTCAAGGGCAAGAAGTCGCAACCCGCCGCGCAACCGTCTAATAGTTCAACGCACACTACGACAAAAGCTTCAGGATCAGGCCCAGGTGCACCGCCTACCAAGAATGCCGAGACTGCAAAGGCAGACATTGCTGCGAACAAGCTAAACGTCAATGCGACATCTTTCAGGCCCAATCCAAAGGCTGTGGCGTTTACTCCGGTAATTTCCCATCACTTCCGTCCATGGAAACTCGCCAATGTCCCGGATTCTCCTTTCAGGCTTCGCCGAACACGGCCGTGGGTGTATCAGCAAACTCGTCGCCCAAAAACAAACCTGAAGGCGTATGTGGACTTTTATGCGCGGTGCCTGCAGACCGCTGATCTCATGCAAATACTTTCCGTAGTCCTCGACTCCACCACCTGTCCCTAATCCCTTCTTCGGGAAAGTGGGGCTTAAGAAGACACCTGTACACGTCAAGGATGATTTCAATCCGTTCAAATTCAACAAGGTCGCCGAGGCGAGCGCCGTCAGTGCGTACCAAACAGTCTTGTTGTATTTAAACCGTGATCACAAGTTATTCTGGTCAGACGCAAATTGGCCATACCAGGGCAAACGATACATGCAGATGTTCCCGCCTATCCAGGCGCCGCCACCGCAACAATCACCACATATAGTCCCTTCTGGACCACCGCCAATGCCGCCGCCTCCGTATGAGGAAGATCCGTCAATCCCCCGTGGGTATGTGTACGCATATCCTTCCTATGCGTATCCCGGACAGGTGCGTCATCCATACTGATCTCGCTTGGACCGATTCGAATGACACATCTGGTAGCCTATGATGCCTGGCATGGCACCACCACCTCCAGGCACTTACATTCCTGGCCCCTTCGTGCAACCCATGCATTATCCTCCGAATATGCCACCACCGAACGGTGGGTACTGACTTCGCTTTTTCTCCTCCTTCCACTAATTTTGCCACTCAGCGGCTATGTACGCATCACCGCAGATGGGTCAGATGCCACGTATGTCCCTAAATTTTGGTTTTAACCTCTTGGTGACTCAACACATCTTCAGCCCCGCAAGCCTATATGCAAGCTCCACCTCCTGGACAGTATCCACCGCCACCGAACGGCGCGGGTCCTCGGCCCTCGATGCCCCCTACCCCAATCCCAGCACACGCACATCCATACTATCACCAAAGCCCGCAACGTACGTCATAAAATTTCTTTCCGCACCATCGATCAGACCGTTCATTCTACATCCCATAGTCCCTCAGGCTGTCCCGTATCCAATGATGATGCCCCCGCCTGGTGGGCCAGGTGGCCCGCCTCACGGCTACGATGGAGGACCCGCACCACCTGTGCCCATGGGTGGCGTCGGCCACGCATGATGTAGGAGCTCGTCGGTCACTGTTGTGTTTGTTTTTCTTTCTGCTTTCTTCTCGGAGGATACACGCTCTGCGCACAGCTCAGGGCTGCACGGTTGTTGTGTACGGCGTCTGCGCCGATTGGTGTGGTGTGGCATAGCTTTGTACCGATGCTCCTGCTATCCTGTATCGTATCTACGCCGTCCGTGCATTCATTCGATGCGCCCATGCTTGTATCCCACCATCAATCCTGCAAGAAAGTTGTATTGCAAAAGGTAATAACAAAAAAAGAAAAATAGAACGGATACGTGATGCAAAAGGTATCCTGCAAGATGTCGAGGCATGAGAAAACGATTAGTCACCGCGAATTACAGATAGCTCAATTTTCTTCAATAACCCCTTCAGGGTGTTGCTGCTCCTGTTACAATTCGCCTGTAGCCATGTCTCCATCTCGGCTCGCAAGGATGCGAGAGTGTCTGTCACAGGCAAAGCGCCGTCCGTCCGGACGAAACACGGGTTGAGCAGGACGTCGAACAGCTGGGTCCACAAGTCTGCCTGCCAGTACCGCTTGAACGCCGTCGCGAGCTTGTACCTCGGTCCACTACTGGGCTGTTGCCGATGCTGCTCGGCGCCAGCGCCATTATGCTGCGGGGTTACGGTTGCTTGCGCGATGGAGGACGCCTCGATGTACTTGCCGTAGAGCATGCAGTACACGATCCCCGCGAGGCCAAAGTAATCCGCCTGGTACGTCCACGGCCTTCCCTCGCGCATCTCGACGCAGTCGCGCGCGTCCGTCGCCCAATCGGCGACGAACGCCTGGCCGTGAGGAAACATCCGCGTGTCGATCGCACGCCCAAAGTCGATCAGCTTGATGCCTTTGCTGTGCCAGCCGCACGCGCCCGTGGGGTCGTACTGCGCCGCCCAGGACGCGGACGGGCCGCCCCCAGTGCCCCCGCCACTGCTGCTGGGGACGGGGACGGAGACGGGGTCCTCGAGGCGGACGAGGCAGTTGTCGATTTTTAGGTCGCCGTGGATGATGCCTGCGCTGTGGAGGCCCTCGAGGAGGCGGAGGAGCTCGATGGTGAAGAACATCACGAGGAGTTCGTCGAGGCATGCGCCTTGTTGTGAGACGCCCGCTGAGCTAGCGCGGTTGATGATGTCGAGCAGGGAGCCCTGCGTGCAGAGATCGAGGATGAGGAAGCTCTCATCGCAGAAGGTGTATAAGGCTTGGGGGAGGATGACCGAGGATCGGAGACGCGTAGGAAGGTCAGCGTGAACTTTGCGCAGCATGCGGAATTCACAGACGTTGCTGGGTTTGACAACTTTGATTGCCACCCGACGCGATTCTTCGTCTTCATCGTCGTCATCATCATCGAGATCGTCATTACCCTTAACCTTGGCTTCAACAACCTTGGCCGCAAACACAGTCCCGAAACCGCCCTCGCCGAGCTTCTCGTACACCTCAAAGTGCGCATCTCCGAGCTGAAGAAAGAATGTTTGACCCTGAGTCGACGAACGGCTAGAAGCTCCGCTTGTCCTCATCTGTTTGCGTGCAAATTTCTGCAGATCGTCAAGGAGCTGAGATTCCCGGGACTCATGATGACATTCGGGATCAGTTGGAAGGAGAGAGAGCAGTGTAGCGATGATGGAAGGATCAAAGGGATTGCATGGATTAGGTGGGTTAAAGGAGGACGCAGCCAAGACCTCGTCCGATAGGTTCAACGTCCCGGTCTTCTCTACTAGCGCGGTATCGGCTTGCAACTCTGAAACCCCCTTTGCCTTGTCAAGACTTGGGGTCGTGTGCCCTTCCGGTAAACGGAACGGTGGCGGTCGGGAAAATAATGACTCTTCGTATGATGAAGATGAAGATTCTCCGTCATCTGTCGAATGTTGGATATGCTGGAAATTGGCTGCCCGCTGTTGGCCGGAGAAAACATTATCCCTTCGAACTTCCGCTGCCAACCGCTCGGCTGCTTCGACAGCATTGGGCCGCCCGAACGCCCTTTCCCCCAATTCCCCGAAGGTCGGGACGTCGCCGTCTCCAACAGAGAAACGGCCGGTGGAGGTGTATTCTAACGTCCGCTCAGTAATGGGCGTCATGACATTGAATTGGCCAAATCGTCCACCAAATGGCGCGTTGTTAACCGTTTCAAACTCTTCAATATCTTCTTCGTAATCAACGGCGGCGTCGGGTGGTATGTCTTCGTGCTCCTGGTCGCCCTCACCCTCATCCTCTGATGGTACTTCCACCACTTCCTCTGATCTCTGAGGTATAAACGTCCCAAGGGGTTTGCGGCTACCCAAAGCCGGGCGAGGGGCGTCGGATGAGTCTTCAGCGGAAGGGGCGAGGTTATCTGGCCTAGAGAACATAGAATCCTTTTCTGGCGGACGGCTGAAAACCTTAAAAGGGCCCTGCGTGTCACCAAGCAGCGTAAGCTTCTGGGTACCTGGCTTGGGGGCCCCGTTCTGGCCTGGCGCTTGGGGAATTTGGCTTTCTGGTTGCAGCGCGTGGTCGCTTGGTCGCCTAATCTCCTCTTTTGCGACGGGTGTAAAAACCTTGGAGAAGACGTTTGGTTTATCGTCGCCCCCGGTACTCTTCGTCGTAGGTGCTGACGCAGCCGTTCCTATGTCCTTAGAGGCTAAGGCTCGGCGCGCCGACATAGATAAAGGTGCTGGCGGCCGTGCCTGCAGATTCTCGTCAACAAAAGGTTTGAACTGTACAGACATCATCAACTCTTGATCCGTGGAGAGAAAATAGTGAATACTTTAGGTGGCGCAGTATTTTCTTTGCGGCCTGCATTCTCAACTACGAAGGGCGTGAAGCCTGGTAAGGGTAATAAGTGACACGATCAGGGACGTTCTGAAGCGAAGTTGACTCTCACTTGGAGGCGCCGCCGGATGACTGGCTTTCTCAACCGGAGCTGGCCGAGCTTGGGGGAGTAGACTGAGAGGTGACACAGGTCCTACAGCGTGAACAGGAGCATGCTTAGTCCCACGCATGGTAGGAACACGAGTTGACTTCTCAGGTGAATTGTACATGCCAAAGACATCCACCAGAGCTGCTTTGGTATTGATGGTGACAGTCGGCTCTCCACCCGCAAGGTTTCTGTAGTTACGAGTGTTCTTGGCCCCGTCATCATCGAAGTTGACTGGCATCGTTGATGCATTGGCACGTGAGAGCTCAAAAGCAGGAGGCGGCCCCCACCTTTTGCCAAAGAGGCCCATAGAACGTGCACGGGCTTCTGGCATACTGTACTCCTCGCCTTCTTCCGTAAACAACAAATGCAGATGAAGTCGTAGTTTCTCCGGGCGTTTCCCCGACACCGGAGGAGCAAGCATGTAAGAGTACCGATTATGAGGATGAGAAGTTGACGACGAAGACTCCGAAGGAGGATGAGATGAGGGACCAGAGCTGGGTTGTGATCTTGTTGTTACGCTAGCGTTGTCGTAGTTATTGAGTGGTTGCCGGCGCAATAGATCAGCTTCTGCCGTGCCTTTCGCTTTGGGAAGGGTGATCCCAGGCATGGGCGGCGGTATGGGGGGTTTCGTGGAGGTTCTCCGCCGAAATTCGTCATACTTCTTCTTTAAGCGGTCCACAGGCCGTGCTTTGCGTTGTATGCCGGCGTGATAGACTTCACCTGCAGCGGCGTGACTTAGCAGACATGAGCGTGCTGAATGATACACGTTAAAATTAGGATCCCCGCACCGGCCGTCTCTCTCTAGCGTCAAGGCATAGTTTTCGAAGAGGAGTGCATAGACCGTCCCGATTCCATTGGTAAGGATAAACTTGTACACCACACTTGGCTTGTCCACGAGGGAAGCGTAGAGCGTCCATAGCTTGAGGTACCGCAGATCGCTTTTATAACTCGAGTCATCCTTATATCTCCTCGTCGCTTCTTCTAGTAGTTCCATAAGACCGGATGACGCGAGGTGTTCGCGCGGGTATTCAGCAAAGATCCACTTGACGAAGCTGTCATACAACGCTAGTGGGTCGTCTGCCTCGTCGATTTCTGCCGCAATCTGTGATCGTCGTCTTGAGCTTTCGGTGTTGAGTGCGTCAAGGGGCAATCTCCTCTTTGTTGAGGCGGAGAAGGTCGAGCGAGACATGACAGCTGTACATGCACAGTATCGCAATGGCAGACCAGAGTTGTGAGTTCGACTCGGACGCCTATTTGGCCTTGTTGACGTGTCTCTCGACGCGTCGCTCACGGCGATCACATGACTCATTCACCACATTCAGGAAAACTAGAAGAATCTTTCTCTCCCCGATTATCGTCTAGTATATGATCTTCACTGTTGGGAGCTTGAGCCAGCGTCCATCTTCCGATTCCCGACAACCGCCTTGAAGCGCTCGAGTGCTAGTGTGTCCCATTCCGCCCACTCCGAACGAAGATGTAGGAGACCCTCTGCAATTATACAGTTCGAGCTTCTTCAGAGTCATTCGATGGCGCATGATATTGTCCCCTCGACTGATCGTGCCCTCCCAGTTGATAGTCCAGAGCGAGAGCACAGCAAGTCGTGGATAAGTGGCTAATTTGGAAATGTCGAGAGTCGAATGAATTTCTCTGCTTATTTCTAGGGATTCGAGGTATATTGCGGGCTGCAGAATACGCGGCACTACAACTTGATTCCAGAACTGCAGGTCTTCCGACTCATAGTAGAGGCGGCCCCTGTGAATGGAGAAACGTAGATGCTGTAGCGATGCAGCGAGCTCTGGGATACGTGCTTCATAGTAGAGGGAGTCGAGTTTCGGACTGGGCATCCACCTATGAATGCTTAGTGATCGTAGTCGTGGTAGTGGGTATTGGCTGCTCCCTATGGCAGCAAAGTTATCCCATTGATGGCTGTAATAACCGTGACGCTCGGAAACAGAATCATGATAATGGTATTCATGGTAGCTTGGATTAAAGAGCAATTTCAGCGTTTTCGATGCAGGTGTCCGGTGAAGGATGGCGAATGCAGCTTCAAGACGTTTCCAGACTGTATTGGGGCTGTCAGTGACATCGTACTCGACGTAGTACACAAACAGACCTGGGTCGCTTGCTACCTCCTTATCTGTAGAGGCACAGCTCCATTAGTACCATCCACATTAATTGCAGTCACCACATGTAACTACTAGTACTGCAACGTACCTTCGACGAATGTGATGGATTGAACATGTCGAGCGATGTGATTTGTGTGAAGCAAGTCCCAAAATCCTTGTGCGCTCACTTCACGGTTCTTGATCGTGATGCTCTGGAAGAGTACAGGCGTCACCATTATGTTGAGGGTGGTGTCCACACAGCATAGCTGGCGGAGGTCCCCATGGGACATATTATGTCCTATTTCCAACCATAGCTCGGGGGGAAGCTTTCTGGAGTTGGACGTCATCGTGCTGGGCGCAAGGCGACGGGGCAGGCACTGGCAGGTAATAGTCAATGTTGAGTCGGATGCTCGCTGGAGAGGGCTGCCACTCTGCCACAGATGTTAATACACAACAGCCTAAATAATGGCCAGACTGGGGATTGAATATTGAACCCGGGCTCCCTGAATATGAATACACGCCAGTGCACTACCATTGAGCAATCTATTGGTGCAATCCGCTTAGCGCTTAGCCACCGTGTCGGAGGGCCTCCGTTAACAGTTAACTAAAGTGTTGTCCTTCCTCGCCCGACCGGCCGACGATAAACCGAGCCCGCGTGCAGTTACTCGTCTTTCCAGTCCCGCGTCCAGGCAACGCGTGCTCAGGCTGGCCCGTCTTTCCATTGTGACCAGACACTGACCAGACTCAGCGGAAGCTAGGTT
>Ga0137394_10005045_pt1 | contig 10039 bp, 7 predicted proteins | sample czobulk116metaG_FD_108278 | JGI IMG/M metagenome (GOLD analysis project Ga0137394, IMG submission 108278) | Vadose zone soil microbial communities from Angelo Coast Range Reserve, California, USA - czobulk1.16 metaG | ecosystem: Environmental > Terrestrial > Soil > Vadose zone | place: USA... | reverse complement strand
CGGAAGCACCAACTCAGGTATCGGCTCGAGCTTCGCACGCGCTTCTGACTTGTAAAGAATCTGATGTAATTTCGCGTCGATGCGAAAGGGTGCGGCATCGGTTCCAATGGGGGCACCGCTGGGAATGTTCTCTTGTATTTCTGCCATTATGTTCCTCTCAAGATATGCGCGAACGCACACGCGATCCGTGTGGCGGACAATTAAGTCCAAAGTCTAGAAAGAAAGCCAGCGATAGTTTACTAGTCGTTTAGCGGAATCGTCCGGCAAAACTGAGATGTGAAACGGGGCGCTGGCGAATAAGGGTCGCGAATCGACGGGAATATTCTCTGATTTCCCGCTGAATTGCAAGCTTATAAACGCATTGTCAAACTTGCTCAACCCCAGGTTGCGCGGGGGTTTGAATCGCGATACCCTTGCCGTTTTTGTCAGGGGCGATTATTTGACCAACAACTGGTCGCTTGAGTTTCTAAAGAATTGAAGAGGAATAAGTTGGCCGCACGAGCCGAGGCAATAATTACCGCCGGACTTAGGCCCGAGCTTTTCGCCGAGCGCGGTCTCGTTTCCATAGGCCGAAATGTGCTCATTGGTATGCTTACGCTGCTTGTTCTGGCTGGCTTTGGCTTTCGGGTCTCACACCTGAGCTCCGAGGGCTTGAGTGAAGATGAGCTGAATAAGCTTCAGGCCGTCGCTGACTATCGTGAACACGGGTTGACGTCCGCCAATGGCGAGCACCCTTTGCTCATGAAGGCTCTGTTAACCGGGAGCCTCGTCTTTGCCGACAAATGGAATAACATTTCTTTCCTCGGCGGCCATCGGCAAATTCCACCTGAAACGGCGTTGCGTTTACCAGGTACTGTGTTCGGCGCCCTCACCGCAATACTCATCTACCTGCTCGCAGCCGAACTGTTTGGCGCTGAAGTTGGACTGATTGCCGCAGCGCTTTGGGTTTTCGATCCTATGGCTATCGGCTTTAATCGCATCGCCAAAGAAGATACTTTTCTGCTGTTCTTCTTTCTGCTGGCTAACGTCTTTTGGGTTCGCGGACAGCGGGTCGCAGAAGGCCAACCCGAGCGTCGTCCGGAAAAATATTATTGGGCGACGGCGGCCGCCTTGGGCGCCATGATAGCTTCAAAGTATCTGCCGCAACTTCTCACAATCAGCCTCGGTTATTACTGGCTCTTCCAGCGAATTCCGGAAACGCGTTGGCGTCTCGGCAAGAAGAAAATGTTGATAATGCTAGCCATCATGACTGCGACCTTCGTGGTCCTGAACCCGACAATTCTCTTTCCTGCCACATGGCGGCAGATGGGACTGTTTGCCGGTCAAAAACTGATAGGCCACGATGCCTATGAATTCATGGGCAAACTCTATAGCCACCGGATGACCGATTGGTTGAAGGGAATACCCTGGTATTTTTATCACGTCTTCGTGGCCGTGAAGCTTCCGGTGCTGACTGTTGTTGGGTTCGTCATCGGGTTGCCGCTGCTGTTTCGTCGCAAACTCGGCGACGGTCGTTACCTGATCATGATCTGGCTTTTCCTGTGGATGATGACCTTCAGCTTTACCGGCGGGAAGTTTACTCGTTATTTCACGGTGGCCCTCCCGGCAGTGTTGATTACTTCTGCAATTGGGGTTCAGTTTGCGAGTAATTGGATCGCGCTTAAGCTGGCCGCATTGCTTTCAGCCGAGTGGCCCAGGTTCTATCTGCGCATTGCGCTCGCGCTCGTGGTTGTTGCCTCGGCGTTTAAGGCAGCGGTAGACGCAGCGCCTCACTTCCGGCTCTACACCAACGCTCTCGGTGGCGGCGTCGCCAGGCAGGGCTATTATTTCCCTCATGATGAATATTACGATGCCAGCGTTCGTGACGTGATGTTTGAGATTGCGAAACGAGCCAGGCCTGGAGCTAAAGTGGCCAGCGAAACTCCCGGCCTCGCTGCATACTACGCGCAGCGAGCGAACCGTCCCGATTTGGTTTGCGTTCTACTTTCCGATCCCAACGCGTTGAAGCAGTTGAGTGAGGGCGACTTTGTTATCGATGCTCCTGGTCGTCGTTATTTCAGTAACGAGTTGGTGACCTCAGCGCTGAAACAGTCGAGCACTCCCGCGTTTAGTCTCTCGCTCGGGCCGGCGCCTTCGGCCTCGGTCTACCAGTTGGACCAGAGATCGCTTGCCGCGGTGGCTGAAGCCGCCCGCCGCCTGCCACCCTTAGCCCAGCGCATTGCTCCCGCACTTGTCAGTCCCGCCGCTACACACTAGCTAGTGTAGTGCGTCTAACAGATTGAAACTTATGAATCGCGCTATTTGCGCCATTTTCCCGATTTACCGCGTTCTTTCGATGTGACGTAATATCCGACGCAGTACACTAGCAAGCTGCTGAAAAGCGGTGGTCCATTCACTGAGGCGCACGCGTGAGAATTAGAAGATCCTCGAAATCACACGAAACCACGCGAACGAACAGCCTTTTTTGTGTCGCTTCGTGTGCTTTCGTGGATCGTTCGTAGTTCTTCAGCAGCTGCTAGTGAGGTCTCTGGATTAACTCGTCAGCACTAAACGGCTCCGGCGGTGCTTCATCGCCCGCCCGCTCACACGTCAGGTTATCGTCCAATTCTTCTACGAATGCTTCCAAACTCGGATCTGATAATACGATAGAGGCCAGCGCTCTTTTCTCCTCATCACTAAGCTGACGCATACCCTCCAGAATCTGTTCCAGACTAAGTGCCGTTTCGAGCTTGGCCATATCTACCTCCTACGATATTACTCCACCAAAAGAATAGTCCAGACTCAGCCTTCTTGCCAGCTTAATAACTAAATGCAAGAACACTTGCTCACCACTCCAGACCTCAGAAATATCTAAACTAATGCCTCACCTCAACCTCAACCGGCTTCGCGTCATGCGCGTCATAACCCGCCGGCCAGTTTGAGATGTTGAGGCCATAGGGCCAGTCGGCTTCGGGTGTAACTGCGAAGCGGATCGTGAGGGGCAAGCCGCGCATGGCACGCAGACGCACCCAAAAGTTGCTCACTTTCCATTCCTGAATTAATGCCTGCCCTGCCGCCTCAGCCGAAACCAGACGCGAGCCGCAGTCGGTTCCATTGATGAATAGTGTGACGCGCGTTTTGATATCCTGAGGCTTGGCATCAACGGGAGGCACGGGCTGAATGTGTGCCCGTACAACGATCTCGCTAACTCGGCGTCGATCCTCGCGAGCCGGAACCGTGTAATCGAGATTGCCAACTCCAAATCCCCAGATGTAGCCCACGCCGCTTCCGAGTTTTTCAAAGCGCGCGCTGGCAGCCATCGTCGGTTTGAAGCGATAGAGAATTGTGCGGTCCTCGCGCAGCAGTTTTTGTGGGATCGTAGCCGGATCGCCGTCGCTCCGCGTCCAGGCAAACTGGCGTGGCACTAAATGACGAGTGTCGTCAATTAATCTCTCGGGCGGATCGGCAGACTCAAGAGCCTCAAACATGCGAGCGGCGCGAGTAACTTCCGCCAACACTGACGCATCGCGTGGCGTTGTATAGGTCACACTATACCCACGCGCAGGATCTGGGGTCAGGATCCAAAACATCACGCCGGCTGACCCAGCGCGAATGTTGCTTTCAAAGAACGCGCGAAACCATTCCGTTTGAGAGAAGCCGTTATGACCCTCGACTCCCATTCCGAATTCACCAAACACGAGCGGCTTCCTGACTGAAAGTGCGGCCGCGGCGCGGTTGTCAACAAACTCCTGCATCGCTTTCGGAGAATCGACAAAAACATTCTCGTCCGGCCGGGGATAGTTGTGAACGTCGCAGTAATCGACATTTGCCAATAGGTGATCTGCCAGCCATTCGCGCCGTTCACCGGCAGTGCGATATCCCCAATCGCCGGGAGTGATGATGTGGTTCGGATCGAGCGACCTCAAATAGCCGCTCATTTCTATTATCCAGGCACGGCGCTCAGCCCAGTAGCCGGTAACAGCCTGAGCTTCATTCATCAACTCCCAACCAAAAATATTTGGATCGTCACGGTACAACGTTCCGGTCACAGTGTTGCGCCGGGTGACGATTTTCTCCACCTGCTGGCGATAGAGCCGTCGCGTCTCTTCGTTTGTGTAGAAAAGCATCGCGCGCTCCGGGTTGATACCGAAATCAAACTTGCCGTCTGCGGCGTCATTGATGCCTGCCCAGCGGAGATACTGGGTAACGCCGCCGGTATCGCGCCACCAATTAGCCAGACACAGTTGCACGTGAAGCTTATTGCGGGCAGCTTCGGCGAGGACCTTATCCAGATGAACTAAAGCTTCTTCGTTCCACTGGTCAGGGGTGAAACGAAAGGGATGTGTCCGTGGCCAGTCGGCTAAGTCTGACACCGGACCGAGATCGTTTGGTCCACCCTCAGCGGAGGCCCAAACGCGAATGACTTTGATACCGGCTTGGGAAGCTCGAGCGAGAGTCTCCGGCATCGCCGCCCGGTCTTCATCGCGATACATGACGGCAACGTTTGCGCCGACAAATCGAAACGGTCGACCTCCGATAACGAACCCGCTCCCACGCGTTCGCACAAACGAGTCAAGGTGCGACGAGTTATTCGAGGGCCCTCGTTCGCGAAAGATAAAAAAGGCCGCGCCCACAGCGAGTGTGAGCGCGGCGATTGCAATAACTTTCTTGACCATCAATAGAAAGATATAGGACCTATATGTCCTATAGGACCAATAATATCAGTAGATACTTAGCGTGGACTGGTCAGCCTAATGAAGCCCATGATTGCGCACACGGCGCCGATCACGATAAAGAAGTTAAAGAAGGATAGGATGCCGAATATGAGGCTGCTGTCTTTAGTTAAAACCCCGACGCCGAGAACAATGAATTGAATGTGAAACAGGATCAAGCAAACTGCGGCAAACGAAAACCACCTTGCCGATGGACCAAAGGCGCGAGATCTGGCAAAACCGAGCACCGCCGCGATTAACCATGACACAGCGCCAAGCACGAGCATTCCGAGCATCACCGGAGCAAAATAGCTCGGCTCGCGAAAAGTTGTTTCCACTTGTGCCAGGACTAACATCGAAGCGATAACCATTCGGCCGCCTCCTATAGGATTTCGGTCTTTACCACAAACAAGCGCCGTTTGCGCACTTGATAGCCGCTATTTGTGCACAAACGGCGTCAAAGATTCGGTTTCGCTAATAACCAGCAGCGGCGCGCAATCAAATCCTGGTCGGCCACCAAACCGGCGGCTTGGAAGTTAACTCACTCCGGAGCAGGCTCCCCGGCCTACTGCGTAATGTGAATCTCCTCTTCCTTGTTTACGTGACCAAGGAAGTAGATCAAGCCGCACACAAACGCGACTGCAGCCAAACCCAAAGCAAGCCAACCCTGGGTATGACCGCCCGCCGGGTCGACAGAAGTCACGAATTTATAGAAGTAGTAGATTGCGCCCAGAGCGGCGAGTAAACCCACGATCCCAGCCAGCATCTCTTTCATTTTCATTTACCTCCGGCCAATGAGTCGTATGAAGGTTGAAGGAAAAAGCCGAAACGCTATTAGTAGGTGCATGTTAACGCCGCGCACCAAGGAACGCAAGTTTTCAAAACCGGTGATATCGGATCAGTCTGACAAATGGGTGCCATTACAGAACCGGGCGCGGTAGCGCCGGATCCTAGAATCATTTTCGGTTAATGATAATTCGGGGGATTGACAGAATATTTGAGGTTGACTTTAGCATCCGGCGCTACCGCGCTCGGTTCTGTAAAACAGTCGCGCCAACCAACTCAAACTGACCATTCCCACCGGTTGAAGCTATCGCTGGTCAACGAATGTTTCACTTCAAACAAATAATACGTTTGTCGCCGGCTCGGCGAGTTACATGTTCCCGGTCCAGATATTCCAGCAACGGTATCGCATACTTACGTGAAACACCGGCGAGGTCTTTGAAGGTTCCCACATCGATCAGTCTCTCCGGCTCGTGTTCCGAGGCAAACTTGCGCAACAGGCTTTGCAAGTGGTCCAACGCGCTTTGATGAATAAACATATCGCCCTGGACCCGCACCAGGATTCCATTGTCGATCAGCAACTGCAGAATCTTTCTCCCATGCGCGCGCGCGCTCGAGGCGACGCCCGCGTCAGTGAACGCCTGTTCAAGCGAAGGCGCTTCAAGCCCGGCTTTCTCATAAAACGCGGAGAACCTTTCGCGTAGTTTGGCGTCGGCAGGCGAAAGTTCCACACTGTGTTCGCTGGCCCGCACCAAATCCTTGTCTGTTGCCAGCAGGCCGCGGCTTTCAAGGTGCGCAATTACCGATCGAAAGACCTCGGGAGTGGCGTGGGTGAAATGGCGCTCTCGCAAAGTCTCGCGCGCCAGGCCTCGAGACAGCGGCTCGCGCTTGTGATGAGCTCTGACATCCTCAAGCGCCGATTGAGAAAGACGTTCAAAGTTGGCGCCGGCAATGAACACTCCATCAGCATCAACGATCCTGCCCTCCTGTTTGGCCTTCATCGTGACTTCGGATAAGACAGAATCATTCCAACCAGTCCGAGCTGCTAAATCCGCTAGTCTTAGTCCGACATTTCCGGCAGACTCGACAAAAGCAGCGAGCCTGGCAGGACGATGCGAATCCAATAGCATTTGCAGCCGGTCGTTAGTCTTAGCCAGTTCCCGGCCGCGATGTTTTGTCGCGAAAGGATCCAAAACGAGTCCGCCGGCGATGGTCTCCGAAGGTGAATAGGAGCGAACAACAAAGCGTTCATCGTGCAATGCGACAACAGGACTCTCGAGTCGTAACTGCGCAAAATCGATTTCACCCGGTTGTATTTCGCCGCGACTATTCAGCACTCTAACGCGACCGAGAACCTCGGCAGAGCCGATATGAACCCGAACGCGCGCACGCGTGCGAATGGCCCGCAGAGCACTCCTTAGCATCTGCAGTTGTACATCGATGATTTGGACCGGTCGCAAACGGCCAGTCTCCGCCAGGACCATCCCGCGTTCGATCGACGCCACATCTACGCCGGCCAGGTTCACCGCGGTTCGCTGTCCTGACTGCGCGACCCGAACCGAACTACCGTGAACCTGCACGCCGCGCGCACGCACGCGCAGACCAGCAGGCAAGAGTTCGAGTTCATCGCCTTCAGCAATTTCCCCGGAGACGAGCGTTCCGGTCACAACGGCTCCGAAGCCCTTCATGGTGAAAGCCCGATCGACGGGAAGCCTGGTCAGTGAATCAGATGAACGCGCCGGAGTTTCGTGGGCAATCTGCCGAATCGCTGAACGCAATTCTTCCAGGCCTTCTCCTGTACGGGCGCTGACAGCTACTGTCGGTACGCCTTCCAGAAAGGAACCAGCCACCAACTCCTCGGCTTCGGCTCGCACCAGAGTTAATAGTTCCTCTTCGACCAGATCTGTTTTTGTGATTACTACCAACCCTCTGCTCACGTTGAGCAGGCGGCAGATGTCGAAGTGCTCGCGTGTTTGCGGCATCACGCCTTCATCTGCGGCGATGACCAGCGCGACAGCGTCAATTCCGTGCACTCCTGCAAGCATGTTTTTGACGAAGCGTTCGTGACCCGGCACATCAACAAAGCCCACTCGGACGTCGCCCAAATCCAAATCTGCGAATCCCAGATCGATGGTAATCCCGCGGCGTTTTTCTTCGGGTAAACGATCGGGATCTTTACCGGTTAAGGCCTGGACCAGAGAGCTTTTGCCATGATCGATGTGGCCGGCCGTGCCGATGATGATTGAAGCGGGGCGATAGGTCCTATCGGTCATATAGGTCCTATTTTTACTGCACTATCTCGAAATCGATCCACTGCGTGGCCATTCTCCGCTTCTCTTTCGCCAGAGGGTCGGTGACGATCAACTGAAAGACGTATTCGCCGGGCGCCATTACAGAACCCAGTTGGACTGCCCCTGCCAGAGCAAGCCGCCTTAAGTCGGGCCGCTTGCTCGCGTCAAATGGAATTTCTTTACCGGTAAACACTGCTTTGCCGTTAAGAAACATTCTTACTTGAGTCTGCAATTGCGGCTTTCCACCAGACTTATCCAGCTGCGCGTTGTAGATAACAATTCCATAGACCATCACCATTCCCTGCTTGAACTGCCGAACGGCTGGACTGTAGTTGGGATCGGATTCGTCAACTGAGTCGTCTGAGTTCGCTTTCTCAGCCGAACCGCTTCCCTCCTTCTGAAATGCCTGCCACGGTATTCCCCGAACCACGATGCCGGAAAGCGCAAGCCGGTTCTTCTTCAGATCCGGCACCTCAATAAACTGACTGGCTGAACCGAGCCGGCCGGTAGCAACATCGCGCACAGCCGTCCGAAGTTGATAGGCACCCGCCTTCTTCACCGGCACAGTCAAATTGTAAGTAAAGCCATCGTTAAGAATGCGCTCGTAGGTTTTACCCTTGATGCGGAATGTATGGGTGCGTCCGATCTGATCGATGACCTGGCCATTATCGCCGAAGGTGATCGCGAGAATATCGAAGACTGCTTTGTGCCAACCATCCGGTTCGGCGGTAAAAGTCAGGTCCCGCCCTTTCACATGAAGCATGGAGCGCATGATCGAACCCAACTTAGGATCATTGGCAAAGAGCGAAGTCAGACGTACGTTCACACCTGCGGAACCGAAGGGCGAAGCGATTGCGCCGAGTAGTTGTTGGGACCCGCTTAGAGGCGCAGGCCTGGATTCTTCGTCTGTAATGCCAAAAAAGCCATTACGCATCCGCACGTTAAACTTCCCGGGCCGCGTTATCTTCAGGCTGAGCTTATGAAAGTTTCGTCGTCCGGATACCTGATCAAAGGTCCCTTCATCCGGCCTGTATCCAATTAAGTAGTAGCCTTGCTGATCTTCAATAACGCGCTTGATGCCGGAATTAAGGTCGTTATTGTTGCGAAAAGCCAATCCCCCGGTTTCGTGTGCCAGATAATCCAGACCACTTTGCGATTCAAAAAAGTCTGCTCGACGATTACTCAAACTTTGCTGGACCTGATCAAAAGTCATCCCGAATGTGGAGTCGGCGGCCGTTAGACCGAGCGTCTGCAGACCACGAGCATCCATTGTATAGATGAGTACCGAGGCGCGGTTGGCCTGCTCCGTCAGTCGTTGCAGCGCTACTTGGATTCGTTGGCTGCCTTGCGGTTCTGACCTGCTGAACATTTTGAACCCGTCCGAGATCAGCACAATAGACTTACGTCCGGGAAGTTCTCGTAAACCCTTCACGATGTAATTGAGTGAACCGAGTGTGCCAACCGCGAAAACGTCCTCGCGAAACTGATCCAGATCTTCACTGGCGGTCGTGTCACGACCTTCAGCGAGAGTTTCCCCAAGCGGATCAGATGCAATCGGCGGAACCGCACTAACACCGCCTCGTCCTGATGGGTTCCATTTCACCTTTTCGATGGCCGCATAAAGTTGTCGTTTATCAGAAGTGAACCCTTGTAAAGCTCCTATCCCGCCGCCAGTACGAATGATCGCAACCAGATCACCGGGCTCCATCTGCTGGTCGACAAACTTCTTTAATGCCCGGCGGACGAAGTAAGAGCTTTCGAAGGAGAGTCCAAGATCGTCAACCACCAGCGCCATCGTTCGGCGCACCTGCTCGGGTCTGAGACGGACTGGCGGAACAGGTGGAGCATTCTTATCTACAGGTTTTGCCGGCCCGGCCGCTTGAGATGCTTCTGTGGAATCCAGCGCGATGTAGGAAAAGTTTGTAATCTTCTGCGGCTTGCCATCTTCCAGAATCTGCACTTCGTCAGCTCGCAGATCCGTAACCTGCATACCCTTGCTGTCAGTGAGTATCTGATCAAGCTGAACCAGGTTCGTCGAGAGCCGGACCACATCGTCTTCGGAAGGTGGCTTGGGTTGTTGATTGGTTGATTGAGGTTGTGGACTTTGTTTCTGTGGATTTCGCTGCTGAGGAAAGCTCGATAGTGAAAGTTGAAGAATGAGCGCGATGATAAGGAACATTCTTTTCATCTTACTGCTCCCGAAGTTTTTCGCAGAACACGTTCATAAAACTCAATGTATTGGGGAATCACAATATCCGTTCGGTAGTGTGAGAT
>Ga0137394_10005044_pt1 | contig 10039 bp, 5 predicted proteins | sample czobulk116metaG_FD_108278 | JGI IMG/M metagenome (GOLD analysis project Ga0137394, IMG submission 108278) | Vadose zone soil microbial communities from Angelo Coast Range Reserve, California, USA - czobulk1.16 metaG | ecosystem: Environmental > Terrestrial > Soil > Vadose zone | place: USA... | reverse complement strand
CAGCAGTTCCTCGAACGTGCTCCCGTCCTCAGGGAAGCGCGCCGTTCCCGCGCTGATGGAGAGCGGGAAAGGGACGCCCGGCCGTGGCTCGAACGGATAGGCGCCGACCGCGGCCTGCAGGTCGGACACGCGGCGCGCCTGATTCTCGGGGGTGCAATCCCACAGGACGACGATGAACTCGTCACCGGCAAAGCGCGCGCACAGGTCGTACTGGCGGACCATCGCACGCAGGACCTCGCCCACCGCGTGCAGCGCGCGATCGCCCGCCTCGTGGCCGTAGGTGTCGTTGATCTCCTTGAGGCCGTCGAGGTCCATGACGACAACGCTGACGCTGCCCTGGGTGCGCGCGGCGCGTGAAAGCGCCGCCTCGAACTGGCGGTCGAGCGAGCGCCGGTTCGCCATTCCCGTCAGCGGATCGGTGTGGGAATCGTGCTCGGTCTGCTCGAAGCGCGTGGAGTTGTAGATGACGGCGGCCGCCTGCTCGCTCACCCGGCCGAGTACGCGCCGGTGTTCGTCGGTGAAGCAGCCGGGGACCGTGTGATAGATCACGAGCCCGCCAATCAATTGCCGCTCGAACGTCAACGGGCAGGGCAGCAGCGCCGGAAGTTCTCCAGGATGCGCTTCCTCGCCGTCCTCGCGCGGCGGGAATCGAAGCGAGAGATCGGTCCAGGACTTCGGCGTCCACTTCAACAGAGCTTCCGCGCCGGGCCCATGCGCGTACCGGCAGACGTACCCTTCGTGGTCGTCGCGGAGAAACAACGCGCACGTCGTGAACGGGACGAGCCGGCTGACCTTGGCCTGAATCAGCGCCATTGCCTCGGAGACGCCCAGGCTCGAACCGAGTCCCTGTGCGATCTCGTAGAGCGTCTGTTCCTCGCGATGCGTGCCCGCGATGTCCCGGAGTGCGAGAGGTTCGGTCTGGGTCCACGCGCTCTCAGCCGTCGTGTCGGAGGTCAACGGCGCCGACATCTTCAGCCGCGACAGCAGCAGGTCCACAAGCGCCGGGTCGAACGCCGTGCCGGCGGACTCGCGCAGCACCGCGATAGCCTCGCTTTCGGTGCGAGCCGGACGGTAGGGACGGTCGGCCTGCAGCGCGGTGAAACAGTCCGCGATGGCCAGAATGCGCGCGCCGATCGGAATGTCCTTGCCGCGCAGTCCCGCAGGATAGCCGAGGCCGTCCCAGCGCTCGTGATGGCAGAGCACGAGCTCGCTCACGGGCGCGTCGAACTGCACGTCGCGCAGGATTTCGGCGCCGACCCGCGGATGAATCTTGACCCGCTCGAACTCCTCGGGCGTCAGCGCTTCCGGTTTCGAGAGGATGTGTTCGGGGACCGCCATGTTGCCGATGTCATGCAGCAACGCCGCGGTGCGCACGGCCTGGATTTCCGCATCGGAAAGGCCGGCGGCTTCGGCGAGCGTTGCGGCGTGTTGCTGGATGGATCGGATGTGCTCCGGGGTGCAGCCCGCTTTCGCCTCGATCGCGAGCGCCAGCGCTTCGATCGTCGCGAGCTGGACCTCCATCGCGCGGTGCGTTTGATCCTGCTCCTCCCTCAGGCGTGCCACCACCGAGTGGTAACTCCGGAAGACCAGGTACAGCGGCACGGCCAGTAACGCGAGCCATCCGAACGAACCGCGCTCCGATATCTCCTTCGCAGCCGCGGCGAGCGCAGCGCCCACCATGTAAGTCGGCGCGCTCCACAGGAAATTCCGGTGCCAGACGCGCGCGAACGGCTGCCGCGTGGAGAGCGAAACCGCGGCGGCGACGAGGCCGGTATTGGCGAAGAAGTAGACCGGCGCCACGACCGCGGCGGCGCGGATGAGGGACGCGACCGTCGACGTGTCCCAACCCATCACCGCGAGCGGCAACCCGGCCAGCGACACCGCGACTCCCACCGCTGCGATATTGAACACGATCCGGTACGGCGGGTTCGGGTCGCTGGTCCGCACGGTGCTCTGGGCCCACGTGCCCACGACCGCGATGCACGCGGTCGCCGCCGGCCCCAGCGCGAACAACGCCCAGAAGTAAACGGCGGACGAGATCGACAGCGTGGATTCACTACGTCCGAGCGGCAGCTCGATTTTGGCGACCGCCGCCAGGAAGGCGAGCCCCATGAGCACCGCGAACAGGCCTGGCTGTTCCAGCCGGAGTAGCAGCACGGCGGCGACGAGACAGCCGCCGCCCGCAACCGCGATGGCGACGACGTACGCGCGTGCCTTTGCGGGCAACGCACGAAACGTCGGCGCGCCCGGCTTCGGCGATCTCATATCGCGCTCGCCCCGAGGTGCCAGAACGCGTACGCGCCACGGGCAGCGCCGGCGACCTGACAATGCACGACTTCAGAGAACATAGTGGCCCACCTCCAGCGGTGCAATCGGAATGCCTGAGGTGGTCTGGAATGGCGTTCATGCGCCCGCCAAAGGTCAGGCCAGTAAACAACTATTGCTCAAGGGGTTAGAGAAACAGCTCTGGATGGGACAACGAAGAACAGGGAACAGTCGGGTGTGCGGTGCCCGCACACCGGTGGTCCGTTTCGTGTCAGTCAACGACGATTTCGTAGGAGGCCGTGCTGAACTTTGCACGGCCGCGAGGGCACTGAGAACTGGTCCCGTGTCCGAGACGCGGAGAAAATGGCGCCTTATCGGGTCGTCCCGCGCCCGCTCAGCAGACAGAGGACGCTGAAACGGATTTCAACGCGGAGATCGCTGAGTGCGCGGAGTTTTTCCTGGAAACCTGCGCGCGCTTTGCGTGCTCCGCGTTGAAATCGTCTGCGCTCTCCCCTGGCTTTGCGACATAGTGTGCATCGCGACGAATGGCGTTTTCGAAGTTCATCTCTCGCACGGCGCCGGGTTGACGCGCACGGAGGCATCGATGAGGCATGGAATCGGACGTGTCGGAGGATTGTTACTGGGCCTGTCGCTCGCGGTCTGGTCCGTCGGTGACAGCTTCGGCCAGAGTGCGAACACGGACAATCGTCAGACGATTGTCACCGCGGAGGACTTCCACCGTGCCATGAAAGACGTCTCGAACTGGGGGCGGTGGGGAAAGGATGACGAGTTGGGCGCTGCCAATCTCATCACGCCAGCGAAGCGGAAACAGGCGCTCGCGTTGGCGAAGGAAGCTGTCACGGTCTCTCTGGCGCACGACATTATCCAGGAGGCCGCCCCGGATGGAGCGTTCTACCTGGATCGCAAGGTTATGAACGTCAGCCCGACGGGCGCCGCCGATCGATACCAGTACACGGGCACGTACCACGGATCTGTTCACAGCCATCTCGATGCGTTGGACTGCCACGTCATGCACGAAGGGAAAGGGTACAACGGCGTGTCGGAGGAGGAGGTCAAGGCTGCAGGCGGCTGCCCCAGGGGACATATCAACGTTCACAAGAATGGCATCGTGACCCGGGGAGTCCTGTTCGACGCCACGCTCCTTCCAGGCAAGGCCACGCCGCAAGGCTGGCTGGAGCCGGGCACGGCGATCCATCGAGGGGACCTCGAGGCGCTCGAAAAGATCGAGCGTGTCAAAGTTTCCCCCGGCGACGTGATCCTGCTGTATACGGGCCGATGGAAGAGGCGCGCGGCGCTCGGTGCCTGGAAGGGGGCCGAAGGATGGGCCGGCTACCATTCGGACGTTGCCTATTTCCTGAAAGATCGAGGCGTGGCGTTCATCGGCTCGGATGCGATCAACGACGTGGCCCCGAGCGGGCTTCCAACGACGGTGCCCGCAACCCCGCTCCATCGGCTTGCGCTCGCCGCGCTTGGCGTCAGCATCTTCGACAACCTCGATTTCGAGGGCGCCGCCGAGATGGCCAGGAAGCTGAAGCGCTATGAATTTCTGTTTGTGGCGTCACCCCTTCGAATCGAGAAGGGCATGGGGTCGCCGCTGAACCCGTTGGGAATCTTTTAGGTCCGTCGATCCTGACAACGTCGCGGCTCCAGCTTCGCTATAATCCCTGATCCTGGAGAGGATCACATGAGACATCGACCCGTCGCGCCGTGCTGCGCTCTCGCAGCCACGATCGCGTTCCTTGCCCTGTCCGTTCCCGTGGCTCGAGCGCAGAACGCCCCGGCAGCACCGACCACCGGGCCGGGCAGCTGGAGCGCGCCTCGCACGCCGTGGGGACATCCGGACCTGCAGGGCGTCTGGAACAACGCCACCAACACGCCTCTCGAACGGACGACGTCCGAGGAAAAAGAGGCGGCGCGGCAAGCTGCGGCACCGGTGCGTAAGGCCACTGACGGTACCGGTGCGGGGTGGCTCGAGCCGGGCGGCGGAGTTGGGGCGTCGCTCGTCATCGATCCGCCGGACGGCAGGATTCCGATGACGGCCGCTGGGGTCAAGCGGCTGGTCGAACGGGAGGAGGCGAGAAGCGGACGCGGCGAGGCGGACTCGTGGCTCGATCGCAACAGCTGGGAGCGGTGTATCTCGCGCACGCTGCCGACGGCGATGATTCCCAACGCGTATAACGCGAACTACCAGATCCTGCAGACGCCGGACTACGTGGCCATTCTGGTCGAGATGATTCACGACTCGCGTATCATCCCGATCGACGGACGGCCGCATGTCGGCCAGAACATCCGCGGGTGGATGGGCGATTCGCGCGGCCACTGGGAAGGCGACACGCTCGTCGTCGAAACAACGAACTTCCATGACAGGATCGACGGCGGTCCGCTGCAGCCCACGCACGTGATCCAGACGGGATATCGAGGATCGGGCGAGACCCTTCGTCTCGTCGAGCGTTTTACGCGCGTCAACGCCACCACGATCGACTACCGGTTTACCGTCCACGATCCGGTGACGTTTGCGAAGCCTTACACCGTCGCGATTCCCATGAGGAAGTTGGCCGAGACCGGGATCCCGGAGTACGCCTGTCACGAGGGCAACTACGGGATGCTCAACCTTCTCAAAGCAGGGCGCGCCAACGAGAAGGGTGCCGTCGACGCCGCGGCGCTCGTCAGACGGCAACGGATCGAGGGCGGACACCCGGGCATCCGCGAACCAGCGGCCCCAATCGTGCCTCCGATGACATCGCGATAACCTGTGCTCTTGATCTGTCTGGCGCGTTCCACGCGCCGGACAGAGCGCGGTGGTGGCCGGTGGATGTGTGCCGTTCCACCACCCGCCGATCACCCACGCGTTTTCGTGACCCTTACCCGCCGTGATGCCCCCGCGCCGTGTTCACGAAGTCCGTCATGCAATCGAACGCAGGTCAGGAGGAATGAGATGCGGCGACGATTCCTCGCGCTAGCTGGCGTGACGGTGGCGATCATCGCCACGACCGTGATTCTGAAGCCCGCGCGGGCCGCGACAGACGCCTCGTCGTTCAGAACTCCGTGGGGTGATCCCGATCTGCAGGGTATCTGGACCGATCTGTGGCAGGCGCCGCTGGAGCGACCGGCGCTCTACCGCGACAAGACGCACTTCACGGAGGAGGAACGCGCCGAGCTGGACAGGAAACGGGCGAACATCCCGAGAATGGGCGACCGCAACGTTCGGCGGGGAACTGAGACGTCCGTGAGCGGTGCGTACAACGGCGTCTTCCTCCCGCTCAGGCCGACCGGCCCACGCACGTCGCTGATTGTGGATCCGCAGGACGGGAAAGTGCCTCCACTCACGCCGGAGGCGAGGAAAAGGCGCGACGACATGCGCGCGTTTCAACTCGCGCTCATGCAGGCGACCGAAACCTGCAAATCGAAAGATCCAGCGTGCGCGGGCGGGACGTACGGTCCGCCGTCACCAAGAAGGTTCGAGACCCCGCCCCACTACGTGACGAGCAATATCAACCGCGTGGACGGCCCGGAAGACCGGAGCGTGGGCGAGCGGTGCATGAGAGCCACCCTGCCGGATTTTGGCGGGGTTGTCGGCTTGTTCCAGGAGATCATCCAGACGCGCGACACCGTCTCGATCTTCTACGACACCGGTCAGGGCCAGGGATGGCAGCGCATCATTCCCGTGAGCAATCGGCCACACCTTCCCGGGCACGTCCGCCAATGGGCGGGTGATTCCCGCGCACACTGGGAAGGCAATACGCTCGTCGTCGAAGTGACCAACTTCAGTCCGAAAACGGATTGGCAGGGGTCGCGCGAGAACCTGCGCCTCATCGAACGGTGGACCCGTGTCAACGAGCACATGATCGACTACGTCGTCACGATCGAGGATCCGACGACGTGGACGAGGTCGTGGACGATCCGGCAGGACCTGACCAGGCAGAGCACGCAGGCGAATCGGATCTACAAGGAGCCCCGATGCCATGAGGGCAATTACGGGCTCGTGGGACTCCTGTGGGGCGCTCGCGTGGCGGAAAAAGAGTTCGCCCAGGGCCGCGGGCCGGATCCGGCAACGCGGTGCGTCTCCGCGTGCGGTGGAGGCGGGGGTGACGATGAGGAAGTCGATCCGCTCGCCGCACGGCCGTTCTAGACGAGGCAACGGTCTTACACAGAGACACAGAGAAACGGTAAAACTCGCATAAAATGGGACGCCCACACGCCCACTTGCCGGGGGCTGCGAGACTCGGTCGCCCGACCGAGTCGATGTTGAGAAACGCCCGCTGAATCGCCCTCCCGATTGATTAGTTCGGGACGTTGTGGTAAAAAAGCGCCCCCAAACATGCCGGCTGTCGATATGGCTCGGCGGTCGACGTCCCCCCCCCCGTATCACATTCAGGTACTGGACCGGACGGTTCTCCTGCTCGACACCCTGGCGGAAGCAGAAGGAGACCTTGCGCTCAGCGAGCTGACGGACCGCCTGGGACTACATCGAAGTACCGTTCACCGGCTGCTCATGGCAAAGGACGGAAACATCGACGAACGCCAGACGTGAAGACGGCGATTTGACGGAGAACGCGGCCCGCCGGGGCCGCACTTGTTTCAGATACTGAGTGGCCCATTGGGAGCCCGCCCTTTTCGTAGCGGCTGGAGGTGCCTGTGCAAAAAGTTAATCGGCGACTTGGATTGGCTTGCGTCTTCGTTTTGGTGTTCCATGGGCTTGCCTCGGCACAGTCCTCTGGCAGCGGCAGCATCGCGGGCGTCGTTCGAGATGCGACCGGAGCGGTCCTTCCCGGCGTCACCGTGGAAGCCGCGAGTCCCGCCCTCATAGAAAAGACCCGGACGGTCGTCACCGACGAACTGGGTGCGTACAGGGTTGTCGAGCTGCGGCCCGGCACCTACTCCGTGACCTTCACGCTGCCTGGCTTCTCCACCGTCAAGCGTGACGGGATCGAATTGACAACCGGTTTCACGGCGACGGTGAACGTAGAGCTCTCGGTCGGGTCGGTTGACGAAACGATCACCGTGAGCGGCGCGAGTCCGGTGGTGGATACCCAGAATGTCCGCTCACAGAGCGTCTTGTCGCGCGAGCTCCTGGATACCCTGCCAACGGCCAGGACATTCTCTGCCTTCGCCTCGCTCACACCAGGAGTGTCCGGCGGAGCGGGCCGGGATGTAGGCGGCAACAAGGGCGAGGGCTTTTCGCACATTGCGATCCACGGCAATGCATATGGGTTCCTGACCTTCGATGGCTTGAAGATCAATTCTCTCAGCGCCGGGTCGAACCACCGGACCTACATCAACCAGCTGTTCGTCCAGGAAGTCGTGCTCGAAACAGGTGGCGTCTCGGCCGACAGCCAGAGCGGCGGGCTCAATGTGAACGTCGTGCCCAAAGATGGCGGCAATGCGTTTCGGGGCACCTTCTCTGGCGAATACACCAACAAGGATCTCCAGTCGGACAACTTGACAGATGAATTGCGCGCCAGGGGTCTGACCCGATCGACCCGCTCTTCATATATCTACGATGCGGGTGCCGGATATGGTGGTCCGATCAAACGGGACAAGATCTGGTTCTACACAGCCTTCCGCAAGTGGGATTCTGCCACCACGCTTGCAAATGTGTTTTACAACAAGCGGCACGGCACACCGTTTTACGAGGAAGATTTCACCCGGCCGGGCGATCAAATCTTCAAACAACGCGACTTCAGCGCACGGGTCACCTGGGCAGCGACGGAGAAGCACAAGCTGGCTTTCACGCACAGCGATGCAAGTCACTGTCTCTGCTGGTTCAACCTGCAGACCGGGAACATGTCGCCCGAGGCAGCCATCAACATCAACTATCGCCCCAACACCGCCACGCAGCTCGCCTGGAGTTACCCCGCCAGCTCCCGGTTACTGTTCGATGTTGCCGTTCAGCGGCGGAAAGACTACCAGGACAACACGGGGGATCCTGGGATGACCGCAGACGACCGGCCGTACCTGGAGCTCTCGAGGAATATCGCGTTCGGCTCCGCGTTTGGAGCCGGTACCACGCCGAGTGGCCTGCTGGTCGATTACGGAAAACCAGGTGCCGTCAATTACCACGTGCGGGCAAACACGTCGTACATTACCGGTTCGCACGCGTTCAAGGTCGGAATGTATTCAATGTGGGCCACTCAGGCGTACGCCGGCCATCCAAACTTTCCGGTGCGACTGGTGCTGCGTAACGGCGTGCCCGTGTCGCTCGACCAGCGGGGCATTCCTCCGGGCGAGTTCGTGAAAGTCGACATAAAGCAGGATCTGGGAATTTACGCTCAAGACCAGTGGACTATCCGCCGCTGGACACTGAATCTGGGCGTGCGGTTCGATTACTTCAATGGGGAAGACGCGGCGCAGACGCGGCCGGCGGACGACTTCATCCCGGAACTGCGCTTCGACGCGGTGAAGAACGTTCCGAACTGGAAGGACATCAGCCCGCGGTTCGGTGTGGCCTACGATCTGTTCGGCAACGGCAAGACCGCGATCAAGGCGCAGCTGGGCCGTTACATGCTCGTTCAGACGACGCAGATTGCCTCGGCATTGAGCCCCGCGCTCTCGATCGTCACGGCCACGTCGCGGGGGTGGACTGACACCAATAACAACTACCTTCCCGACTGCGATCTGAAGAACCCGCTCGCCAACGGTGAGTGCCTCGCGATGGCGAACCGGGACTTCGGGACGGCCCGGGTCGGGACGAGGTTCTCGGACGAGGTGCTCGGCGGCTGGGGTGTTCGTCCCTACACGTGGCAGGGTTCGTTGGTGCTCCAGCAGGAGCTGCGTCCCGGCACCGGGTTGACGGTTGGTTATTACCGCACGTCCTTCGGAAATCCGATGGTTCTGCAGGACCTCGCCAGAAGCCCGTCCGATTACGATCCGTTCTGCATCACGGCGCCGGTCAACGCGCAGCTCCCGACCAGCGGGAGTCAGCTGTGCGGGTTCTACGACCAGAAACGCGAGAAGTTCGGCGTGCCGGTCAACGGCCTGGTCGTTCCAGCCTCGAATTTCGGGGACCTCGTCCGGCGGTTCGACGGCGTTGACGCCACGGTCAGCTCCCGGTTCGGGCGCGGAGGGTTGTTGTCCGGAGGACTGAGCTGGGGACGAACGCTGGACGACGTATGCGCCATCGCGAGGACTCGACCCGACGTCACGCCATCGGTCGGAGGAATTACGCAGGGTGTCGGAAATACGGTGGGTGTCGATGTGTTCGGGCCACTGCAAAGTTCAGATTTCTGCCGTTACCCGACCGTGAGTACAGAGCTCAAACTCTCCGGTTCCTACCCGTTGCCGGTCTGGGGGCTGCAGGCATCCGCCACGTTCCAGAATCTGGACGGGATCCCTCTTTCAGCAACCTACGTGGCCACCAACGCGGAGGTCGCGACGTCGCTGGGCCGGAATCTCGCAGCGTGCCCGGCGGTAACGGGCGCGTGCAATCAGACCGCGACACTGAGTGGCCTCGTGCGTCCGAGCTCGGTAAGAGAGAAACGAAACAGTCAGCTCGATGTTCGCCTCAGCAAAGCCATGACCGTGCGGAGAGTGCGCCTGGTACCCAGGCTGGATGTCTATAATCTATTCAACGCGGCAACCGTTCTCAACATCAACAACAGGCTCGGGACGTCGTATCTGACGCCGACCGATGTGCTCGGGGGAAGGATCATCAAATTCGGTGGTCAGGTCGACTTCTAATTCTTGATTCTTGATTCGTGATTCTTGATTGTTCACGTGACTTGAAATCAAGAATCATGAATCATGAATCACGAAT
>Ga0137394_10005043_pt1 | contig 10042 bp, 8 predicted proteins | sample czobulk116metaG_FD_108278 | JGI IMG/M metagenome (GOLD analysis project Ga0137394, IMG submission 108278) | Vadose zone soil microbial communities from Angelo Coast Range Reserve, California, USA - czobulk1.16 metaG | ecosystem: Environmental > Terrestrial > Soil > Vadose zone | place: USA... | reverse complement strand
TGATGCCGCGATTTCGCTACGGCGTGATTCATCCGCGCGCCCATGAAGATTTGCAGCGCGGCCCGGGCTATCAGCTCTACCGGCTCGTGCCGCTCGATATCATGGAGCTCGCGACGGGATTGGGCCTGGAGAATTACACGCCGGAGGGCGTGGAGAAAGCGATTGTTAATTACTGGGCCTGCGTCGAGCGCTTGGCCAAAGAAAAAGCCGACGTGATCATTTTCGGCGGAGCGCCGATCTCGGCCGTGTTGACCCGGCCGCGCGTCGTTGAATTGCTGCGGCAAACGCAGGAAAAAACCGGCATCCCAGCGGACGCGCCGCTCGAAGCGCTGATCGCTGCGATGAAACATCTCGGGCTTGCCAAACTCGCCGTCGGCAGCCGCTGGGCCGACAAAGTCAATGATGCGATCATCCGCTATCTCGCCGAAGGCGGCATTGAAGTCCTCCGCATCACGAAGAGAAATCAGTGGGCGTCGGATGCTTTCGCGATGACCTTGGAAGACGGGCTTGTCACCGCACTCGAGGTTGGACGCGAAGCTGCGCAGCTGACCCCCGAGGCGCAGGCGATCGCCGTGCCGGGCGGCGCCGCGATGAGCCTTCACGTGATTCCGGCACTAGAAGAAGAGTTTGCCAAACCGGCATTCACCAACATGAGCGTCGAAGTCTGGCACAATCTCGTGCTGCCCGGTACCATCGCACCGATCGAAGGTTGGGGCTGCTTGCTCGCCGACCCCGGTCGTTAGAGGCGGTGTAAGATCGCCGAAAAGAAGTTGCGCGGATCGAGGCAGCGTCGCGGCTCAAAGAACGCACATTGGCACACGCGATCGGCCGTGAAAAAGCTTTTTTGATCGGCTCAGGCGGAAGCAGCGAACATTTCCACTCGCAAGGAAAAGACACGCTGTTGCCCTTGCCGCACAGCGCCGACGGTCTGCCGAGACAGCAACTTGCCGGCTTCGTCCCGCACTTCCATCAATAATTGATATTCCCATGGCGCGCCGGCATCGGGATGCTCCAACGTTCCTTCGACCAGGAGCGGACACGTCGCCGGGCGAGCGCGCGGCGCTTCAAATGAAGTAAATTTTAGTGAATGGCGGCAAATCGGACAAAACGTGGCGCTCTGAAGAATCGTCGCCTGGCAGTGCGGACAGGCGCGGGACTCACCCGGCGACGGCGCGCGCGAGGCTTTCATCCGGCGCCTCCCTTTTTATCGAGATTATCGTCATGGGCGCGGCCGTTGGGAAATTTTGCAGCCTCGCTGGCGCTCCAACCGAACTCGACGTGGCCGCGCATGCGCGAACCGGCCGCGACGGTGAGCGTGTTCGCTTTCAGATCGCCGATCAGTTGCGCAGACTCCAGCAGCTTCACTTGACCGCTGGCGATCACGTTGCCTTCTAATTCGCCGCCGAGCGTAACGTTGGCCGCGCTGATCTTTGCCGCAAGGCGGGCACCTTTTTCTAGATTCAGATCCCCTTTGATCTGAATGTCTCCTTTGAACTTTCCGCCGATGCGCACATTGGCGTCGCCCTCGATTCGTCCCTCGATGGTAACGCCGGCGCCGAACACGGACTCACCGCGCTCTTTTGTCGGACTCTCTTTCGCCGTTGCGGTCGCAGTGACCTGCGCGGGTGGCACCGCGGTCACGGCTGGCTTTTCAGCGGGCTTTTCATTGTTCTCTTCCGACGTTGTCTGATTCCATAGCGCCATAACACCCTCCTGGCAAAATTACGATTTTCGAGAGAGCCTGTGTTTCGACAACCCTAAAACATAAACCGGGGATATTTCACGCAAGGCGGGTGCCAAAAGATAGCGAGACCGGGGCCTGGCGGCAGACGCAATACGGCAAAGCGAAGAGCAGTATGGTATTGATGCGCTTGATGATTTTTGAGCGAGTTTACCCGTTATTCGTAGCGAAGCCGACGCGGAGAATTTGCCTTGTCCTTAGTTTAGGTAATCGAAAATACAGACGACGATTGTGAACAGTGTCTGCGAAGCACTAATCGCGCGCAGGGAAATCCGGTCACAAAGTGAATGTTAAAATGTGCACAAAGCGCGCTGTCGATGGCAAACTCGGCATTGACCCTGAGAGGAACTGTCGAACGACGCCGCTCCCAGGCTTAAGTGATAGATTACCCAAATTTTCCGCTTGAGTGTACGTCGCCGCTTGATGCGTCAACGCGATCCGCTACCGCTCGCTAAAATCCGACGCCGACGCCAACTGATAATCCGCGGCGGCGATCGAAATCGTTTTCGTACCGCCGCCTCTCGTCGCGCCGGGCGCGATCGATCTCGCTTTCCATCCTTTGACCCACCCATTCGGCGTCGGCGATCAACTCCGGCAGAGCAAAATCTTTGGCGGCAATCTTATCCAGATCCTTCTCGATAGCGCCGCGTATCTCGCGCGTCGGATCCCAGTAAGCTTCGAAGGGACGGGTGCGTTCGATATATTCGAGCCAATCGTGAATTCCCTTCATCGCGGCTTCGATCTCTTTAGTCCCCTTAGCGGCGTCGCCGCTGCGGGCAAGCGTAAGCCCCAGATAAAGCCGCGCCAAGTTGTCGTCCTTATCCCTGGCAAGCGCGCGCTCAAGAGATTGGCGCGCTTCGTTGTATCTCCCGAGCGCATACTGAGCGCGCCCTATGTACGTCCAGATCCCTTCGCGAAAATACATGGACCGATAGATGTAATCAGGATCGCGCTCGGCCGCCTCGATAAAATAGGCCAGCGCGGTTTCCGGCTGATTGACTAATAGCGCCTGGCGTCCGGCTTGGAACTTTCCCGCTACTTGATAGGCGGCGCATCCGGATAAAAGACAGATCACTGAAAATGATAGGATCCGACGCGCCGCTCGCATACGAGTGCAAGCTAGGTCCGCGCTGGGGCGATGTCAATTGGCTTCGTCTTGCGCACGCGTCGAAAAATCTCGCATCGCGAGAGCGCTTTTTCGCCAAATGATTTGACTTGATCGGCCGATCTACGTTAACTGTCATCGCCAGCAACCTGGAGGTGGCTTCTGAAAATTACTGATGTCAAAGCGACGCTGCATCGCGTGCCGATCGATGTGCCGCTGCTGAAAGAAAAGATCGTCACGTCGATTTTGTTTACCGCCGTCGAAACCGATCTTGGCGTCACCGGCTACGGTCTCACGCGCGGCGCGCAACGGTTCGGCATGCGGGAATTCATCAATCGTGAGCTGGCGCCGTTCCTGCGCGGCAAGAATCCTCTCGAGACCGAACGCATATGGAACCAACTTTATAAGCAATTCAATCCGCGCGCCCAGACCGGCATGTGGAGCTCGGCCGTGAGCGCCATCGACATCGCGCTCTGGGATATCAAGGGCAAACACTATCAAGAACCGGTTTGGCGCCTGCTCGGCGGCGCGCAAAATCCGGTGCCAGCCTACGTCACCTTCGGCCTTAAACAGTATACGAAAGAACAACTGGTCGAAGTCGCCAAGCAGCTCGTCGCACAGGGCGAAAAGCGTCTCAAAATGGTGGTCGCCGTCGAGCCGGAAAATCCCAAGCTCGACGCCGAGCGCGTGCGTGCGGTGCGCGCCGCGGTCGGCGATGATGTGGAATTGATGATCGACGCCAATTATCTTTTCTCGTTCAACCGGGCGCTCGAGCTATGCAAGCTGGTGGAGCCCCTCGGCATCACCTGGTTCGAAGAACCGGTCTATCAAAACGACGCCGCGCTGCTCGCCGACCTGCGGCGCCACACGAATATTCCACTCGCCGCCGGCCAAAACGAAGGGCATCGCTTTCGCCACCGTGAGCTGATCGTCAATCATGCGGTCGATATCGCTCAGCCCAACGTGTGCTCGGTCGGCGGTTACACCGAAGCAGTGAAAGTCGCCGCGTTGGCGCAAGCGTTTAATTTGCCGATCGCCAACGGCGGCGGCTGGCCACATCACAACATGCATCTGCAAGCGGCCATGGCCAACGGCTGGCGCGTCGAGTTTCACTTTGAGATGTGGGGCGTCGGCGACAAGATATACAAGGAACCGGCCGCGCCGGTTGACGGTTGGGTGACCTTGCCGGACACGCCCGGTTTAGGACTCGAACCGCGTTTTGACGCCCTGAAAGAGTACGAAGAGAAATGAATTAGGCAGCAGCAAGAAAATAGTTTCACTGCCGGAAGCACGATGGAGGAAGTCCAATGACAACGCTCAGTAAGCGATTTGCGCTATTGGTCCTATTCGTCCTTTTAGTCTTATCATCGCCTGCACCGGCCGCCGACAAGATCACGCTCAGCTCGACCAATCCCACCGCATTCGACATCGATCACGTTGTTGCCCGGGAAAAGGGATTCTTCGCCAAAGAGAACATCGACGTCGATGTGACCTATATGACGCCGGACTTGGTTATCAAGGCCCTGATTGCGGGGACCGTCGACGTAGCTCGTTCGGGCGCCCATTTCGGCCTCATCGCCGCGGCTCGCGGCGCCGAGATAAAAATCATCGGCGGCTCGAATTACGGTTACCCCTATCAAGTCATCGGTCAGCCGCAACTAAAATCTCTTACCGATCTCAAAGGACAAAAAGTCGCCGGCGCTTCTCTGGCCAGCATCACGACAACGATTTTCAAAGACGTCATGCAGCGTCGCGGCATTCCGCCGTCGGCTTATACGCTGCTCTTCGTCGGCGGCAGCCCGGAAAGATTTCAAGCCGTCGCTTCCGGGCAGGTGGCGGCTTCGCTAGCCGAAGCCCCGCCGTACAATTTCAAATCCGTCGAAGCCGGCAGAAAAGTTCTGCTCAATTATTCAGACGAGATAAAAAATCTCCAGTACACCGCATTCTTCGCTTCGAACAAGTCGCTGGCGCAAAACCGTCCCTTGTTCGTGCGTTTCATACGAGCAATGGGACAAGGGATGCGCTGGATGAACGATCCGGCCAATGAAAAATCCGCTATTGAGTTAATGGTGCAGCGCTTAAAGATCGATGAATCGATAGCGTCACAGACTTATAAATTCATGATTCCCGAAAACAAAGCTTTTCGTGGCGAGGCAATCATCGACGGCCCAGGGCTGGCTGCAATGATCCGCTTGCTCGCCGCCGATAACATGATCCCGGAACGAAAGCCGTGGGAATCTTTTGTCGATCCGGCGTTCATGCCGCCGGGGAAGTAGTCGAGCACCGCGTTGCGTTAGCTAATCCTGCCAAAGTCCGTCATTCCCGCATGCCTTTCGCGGGAATCCAGGCGAACTCCGAGAATAAAAACAGTTGGCGGTGAATAGAAAATTCTGCCGCAATCAAAAAAACTAAGCTCTACGGCTTCCAACCGCTCGTTTTGATCTCTTCGTTAGCTTTCTTCACAAAGCTCAAATCAAATACGTCACCGACTCTAATTTCGCGCTGCACCTTTGTCGCCTTCTTCATGTCGTCGATCATCGATTGCAACACTTTATCGTCGCTGAACCCTTCTTTGAGCACGAGCTTGCTTTGGATGTCATAAATCGAGCTCACCAGATCCCGGTCTTTCATGCGCAAGCCGTCCATCATGTATTTGATTGACGGTTCTCGTTTGCTCACGTAATAGCTCAGCCCTTTCAGCGCGCCGCGGACAAAGCGAAAGATTTTTTCCGGATTCTGCTTGATCTTATCTTGGGAGGTCGACAATCCGCCTTCGATAAGATTGGCATACTCGCTCGCGGTGCCGAGCTTGCGAAATCCCTCTTTTTGCGCCCGCAGACTCATCGCGGTGTTGAACAGAGTTGCGTGTATCGACTTGGTCTGCAGCGCTGGAAAGCGCACCTCGTCGCCGCCCATGACGACGAGATTGACATCCTTCGAAGGGTCCAAACCGTTTTTACGCAAGATTTCACGAGCCACGACGGCGAGCGATCCCTCCGGCGACATGATACCAATGTTTTTTCCCCGCAACTGCGCGACCGATTTGATTTCGGGTTCCGAGATCAAATCCCAGCCGGGCTTGTCCTGGAATACCGTGACCAGCCTCACAGGAACGCCTCTCACCGCCGCTGCGAGCGCGCTGCCGGCATTGGTGAAGAAGTCAACCTCACCGGCGAGCGTCGTGCGAATCGCGATCTCACCGCGGATGCTGAGCAGCTCGACGTTGAGCCCTTCTTCTTTGAAATAGCCTTCCTTCTGCGCAATCACGAGCGCGAACACCGAAGTATTCATCGAAGGGTAGGCGACCCGGAGATTATCGATGGCAAGAGCCGGTCTACTCAGAAGAATCGCGCACGCCAAGATCCCTACCGCGAGCCGTCCATTTCTCATGATATGCTCCTTTATTGACCATCCGCCGTTTTTAGAGTGCCAATACGTGTATCAGCTTGGACGCCTTTTAACTCCGCGCCAAAGTTCGGTCAAGACGTGACGGTCTGTGCGATGCGAAAGCCGTAATCGGAATATTGAAAGCTCGGCGGGAGCGAGCTGCGCGCCGCGCAGCGGCTGAATTTGATTCGATGGCGCCATGAGCCGCCGCGCGAGACGCGTCGTCGTCAGGTGGACGGACCGCGCGGATTGCGCTCCGGTGAATAGCGATAGTAATTGTAATCATAAAAATCCGCGCACCATTCGTGCACGTTCTCGCTCATGTCGTACAAGCCGAAACCGTTCGGCTCATTGACGCCGACCGACGCGGGTCCGCCGGTTTCAGGATCGCAGCCGACAAACAATTGCGCCGATGGCGGCTCGTCACCCCAGGGATACAGCGCGCCTTCACGACCGCCGCGCGCGGCGCGTTCCCATTCAGCTTCAGTCGGTAGGCGAAACTCAGCGCCGTTCTGATCGCTCAACCATTGGCAATATGCCACAGCGCCGTCCCAATTGACGCCGACCACGGGCTGCTCCGAATGCGCGAACATCGGATCGGCATAAAAAGGCGGCGGCGAGACTGCGGTCGCTTCGAGAAAAGCCTTGTAGTCGCGATTGGTGACGGGAAATCGGCCGATGACAAAATGGTCGACCCAAACTCGATGGCATGGTCGTTCGTTCTCCTGGCCTTGCTCACAGCCCATGAAAAACGATCCGCCGGGAATTATCACGGTATCGAGATGGATCACTGCGTTGATCTAAAACTGCGCGAAAAAATTTGTCAAACAAGCGATTGCGCCAGATTAGAGAATTGCCGTATAAGCAGATGTTTTTGTGAAACCGTTGGAGGTAAACGATGAAGTTCCCGCTGATGCTTAAAATGCCAGGGAATCAAACGGCGAGTTTCGCCGCGGCGCTGTTGATTTTGGCCGGGATAGTCGCTCAAGCGCAGGGTCAATCGACACCGTTTTACAAAGACAAAACCATTCGCATTATCGTCGGCTTTACTTCCGGCGGGCTGTACGACCAGTACGCGCGAATCCTGGCACGCCACATGGGCAAACACATCCCGGGCAATCCCAATATCATCGTGCAGAACATGCCCGGAGCCGGTTCGTTGAGCGCGACCAATTACGTTTACGGCGTGGCAAAACCGGATGGCCTGACGCTGGGAATGCCGGGCAGCGGCATCTATTTAGATCAGTTATTAGGCCGCAAGGAAGCGACATTCGATGTTGGCAAAATGGTCTGGCTCGGTAGCGTCGACCAGCGCGATCTATTGCTTTACATGAAAGCCGATGCGCCGTGGAAGTCCATCGAAGACGTCATGAACGCCAAGGAAGCGCCCAAATGCGGCTCCACTGGCACTTCGGATTTGACGACCATCGTGAACAACGTGTTGGAAGAAACCTTGGGAGTGAAATTTCAGGAAGTGCGCGGCTATCCGGGCGGCGTCGAAATAGACTTGGCGTTGGAGAAAGGCGAGATCCACTGCCGCGGCACCGGCATCACGACGCACTTTGCGCGCGAACCTTACTTTACCTGGCACAAAAACGGTTTCGACCGCCACTTGGTTCAGACAGGAAATAAAAAGGACTCGCGTCTTCCCGATGCGCCGACGCTGGCTGAGCTCATGGAAAAAAAGAAGACGCCGACATTGAGCCGCAATGTCGCTAAAGTCATGCTGGTATCGGCGACTTTGGGTCGACCCATGATCGCCACGCCTGGCATTCCGCCGGACCGAATCAAGATTTTGCGTGAAGCTTATTTGAAAGCATTCAGGGAGCCCGAAGTCATCGAAGAAGCACGCAAGACCAAGCTCGATCTCGCAACGCTTCCGGGCGAAGAAGTCGAAGCACAAATTCGTGACGTGATGAACCAGCCGAAAGAAGTCATCGACCGGGTCAAGAAACTATCGGAGTAGCTCCAACGTATCCCGCTCGCCGTTCAGGCAGGGGCGTATTGCAATACTCCCCTGCCAAAACAACATTCACGAGACGTGAGTTTCGATCGTCCTATTTGAAAACATATCGATGAAGCCCTTCGTTCGATTTACGGCACTGATTCTATCGGCCCTATTTTTAGGCGGCGCTGCGTTAGCGTGGTTCGACGTTTTGACGCACGACAACATCCTCAGCAATCCGGAACTGAAAACCGCCGGGGGATGGCTCATGACGGGATTCATGTTGCTTGCTCTTGGCATGCGCGGTTGGCGGCGCCGCGGGCAAAGAGCCACAGCCGCAGAGACCGAGAAAAAACCCTCGTCATGATGCGTTCGCCGCACAACTTTCGATACCCGCCAATTTCTTTTGCTAAGACACGCTACCCCAGGATTGTTTTCCGGCACCATTCTTGCCAGGACCGTAAATTACTTTTCCCGGCCGTGCGCCGGTGTGACTGCCGTTGTCGATGACAACGGTACCGTTCACTAACACAAAGGGCACACCTTTAGCGTACTGCTGCGGATTCTCATAGCTAGCCGGATCGGAAACCGTCGCCGGATCGAAGATCACAACGTCCGCCCAATAACCTTCTTTCAGCAACCCGCGATCTTTGAGTCTCAAGGTTTGCGCCGGTAAAGAAGTCATTTTACGCACGGCGTCTTCCAGTGTGAGAACTTTTTCTTCGCGAACATATTTTCCGAGCACCCGGACGTTCGTACCATAACTGCGCGGATGCGGTTTGCCCGGTTCCTTCAGGTTCACGGCGCTGCCATCCGAAGCGATCGAGACCCACGGCACCTGCATCACAAACTTTACGTCGTCTTCCGACATCGTGTGATGCACACCGTTAATAAACGCTCCTTCGTCGACGATCAGGTCGAAGCAAGTTTCCGCCGGATCACTCTGATTACGCAACTTCGACATTTCCAAGATAGTTTTGCCTTCGAATTGTTTATTTGCCGGTTTCGTGAATACCGTTGCGACTATTCCTTCCCAGCCGCCGTGCTCGTTGACATATTCGGCAAACTCGTGGTCCGCTTTGATCTTATCGCGAAATGCTCGATCTTTGAGCTTGGCGATGGCTTCTTTACGCGGCATATTTTGCACCCACGTCGGGAACAAGCGCGTCCACGGATGTTGCATTGCCGTGTATGGGTACTGGTTCGCAGTAATGTCCAAACCCCGCGCACGGGCAGCCTCGATCTTCTTGATCACATCTTTAACCTTGCCGAAATTATTCTTGCCGCGCACTTTGATGTGATAAATGTGCACCGGAATACCGGTCTCTTCGGCGATGCGAATCGCCTTGTCCAACTCTTCATTAATCTGTTCGCCTTCGCCGCCCACATGGGTGCCGTAATAACCGCCGTATTTTGCGACGACCTTGGCCATCGCGATCATCTCATCGGCGTATTTATAGCCGCCTCCGGTGAACGCAGTGGATAGATTCACCGCGCCCTCTTCCATCGCCTGGGCGACTAGCTGTTTCATTTTTTCGATCTCGGCGGCAGTCGCAGGCCGATCGTCGAACCCGACGACGACCTTGCGGATTTGTTGCGGCGATACGCTGGAAGCGATATTCATCGATGAGCCTTTTTTGCTGAGCCGGCGAAAGTACCCATCGAGCGTCGTCCAGTCGACGTCGACGCCGCCGCGCCGCTTCGATTCTTCCTTGTACTCCTCGAGAACCCCGCCTTTGAGCGGCGCAACCGTCGAGCTCTCGCCGATTACATCCAGTGTCACGCCTTGGCGTACTTTGCTCTCGACGTTGCCATCCGCCAGGGCCGTAAGATCCGTGTGCGTGTGCAGATCGATGAATCCCGG
>Ga0137394_10005042_pt1 | contig 10043 bp, 9 predicted proteins | sample czobulk116metaG_FD_108278 | JGI IMG/M metagenome (GOLD analysis project Ga0137394, IMG submission 108278) | Vadose zone soil microbial communities from Angelo Coast Range Reserve, California, USA - czobulk1.16 metaG | ecosystem: Environmental > Terrestrial > Soil > Vadose zone | place: USA... | reverse complement strand
GGCAAAGGCCTGCTTATCGGACCCGAGCCGTAAGGCTTAGGCCTAGACTCCGCGCCAACAAGCGCGCGGGGAGGGTGCCATGAGATTCGGTCTACCTTCGTTCCTATTCCGCACGACGTCACTGATGATCGTCGCGGCGCTCGCGGTCTCGGCGTGCGCCAGCACGCCATCTCCCGCCGCATCCACGGCCCCCTCAGCGCAGGCGGGTCCGGTGAGCGGCGGGACGGTGACGATCCCGATCGGTGCGGATCCCACGCTCAATCCCTGGAGCCCGAACGCGTTCGTCGAGTCGCTGTTCATCAATCGCGTTCTCTTCGACGGCATCACGAAGCCGGGCAAGGACCTCGCTCCGGCTCCCGATCTCGCCGAGAGCTGGACGACCGCGTCCGACGGACTGAGCTGGACGTTCAAGCTCCGCAGCGGTGTGAAGTGGAGCGACGGCACGCCGTTCACAGCCGACGACGTCGCATTCACGTTCAACGACGTCGTGCTCAAACCGGACCTCGGCGCGCAGAACAGGGCGAGCTACGCGGCGGTCAAGAGCGTCACCGCGGTCGACCCGACCACCGTGCGCTTCGATCTTTCGCGCAAGTTCGCAGCACTTCCGTCGTTCCTCGCGTACAACGCGGGCATCCTGCCGAAGCACGTGCTGTCGGCCAACCCGCTGACCACCACCACGTTCAACAAGGGGACTCCGGTCAGCACGGGTCCCTTCAAGGTGGACAAGTACACGTCCGGCCAGAGCGTCTCGCTCGTCCGCAACGAGAGCTACTTCGGCCCGAAGGCGTACCTCGACAAGCTCGTCTTCACGGTCGTGGCGGACCCGAACACGCAGGTCGCGCAGGCGCTGTCAGGTGACCTGCAGATCATGATCCTGGACAACAAGGCGGCGGTGGACCGCATGAAGAGCGCGACGGGCCTCGCCGTCGTGGCGCGCCCGCTCGTGCAGTACTACTGGCTATCGCTGAACCAGACGGACACGCGATTCACCGACGTGCGGGTCCGTCAGGCGTTCGTTTACGCGATCGACCGCGCGGCGATCATCAAGTCGGTCGAGCTTGGCTACGGCTCCATCGCCAACAGTCCGATCACGCCCGCGCTCGCCGCGTACTACGACCCGTCGCTCGCGTCGAAGTACCCCTACGACCCGGCAAAGGCGACCGAGCTCCTCAAGGCCGCCGGATGGACGCCCGGCGCGAACGGCGTTCTCCAGAAGGACGGCAAACCGTTCCAATTCACGATGGACGTCGGGCAGCGCGGCGTTCTCGAGCCGGTCAACGCGCTCATCCAGCAGGACCTGAAGAAGGTCGGCGTGATCGTCGACCTGAACACGATGGAGTGGAACTCCTACATCCAGAAGGACGTCGTGCGTCGCGAGTACACGGCCACCGTGAACTGGTGGACGTACCCGAGCGACCCGGACGTCTTCCCGTACTACCACTCGAGCGCGGCCGGGAAGGGCTTCAACATCCCCGGCTACCAGGACCCGAAGCTCGATGACCTCCTCGTGCAGGGGCAGAGCACCAGCGACCTCGAAGCCCGCAAGGCCGTCTACAAGCAGCTTCAGCAGTACACGTCCGAGGTGCTGCCGTATCTCTTCCTCTGGTACCCGCAGGAGATCGACGTGCTGAGCACGTCGCTCAAGGGCGTGCCGGAGCTCGGTCTCCGCGACGCCATGCACTACGCCGGCGAATGGTGGTTGGCCAAGAAGTAGCTCGCTTCCTTTTCCAGCGCATCGCGTTGGGGGCGCTCGTGATCGTTTTCGCGAGCGCCCTCACGTTCTTCTTCGTGAATCTCGCGCCCGGCGGTCCGTCCTCGATCATGCGGTTCGACGTCACCGCCGAACAGCGCGAGGCACTGATCAAGCGCATGGGCCTCGACAAGCCCGTGACCCAGCGGTACGTGGACTGGGCGACCGGCGCGCTCCGCGGCGATTTCGGCACATCGCTTCTCACCGACGAGCCCGTGACGCAGCGCATCGGCGAACGGCTTCCGAACACGCTCACGCTCGCCGGCGCCGCGCTCGTGCTCTCGATCGCGATCGGCATCCCGATCGGCCTGATCCAGGCGCTGCGACGCGGGAGCGCTCTCGATCACCTCCTCAGCCTCTTCAGCGCCGTCGGCCTGGCGGTACCCGTCTTCTGGCTGGGGATCGTCCTCATCCTGGTCTTCGCCGTATCGCTGCGCGTCCTTCCGTCCGCCGGTGTGACCGGGATCGACGACGACACGCTTCTCGAGCGGCTGCGGCATCTCGCCCTGCCGACGATCGCGCTCGCCACGACGACCCTCCCGACCATCGTTCGCTTCATGCGCTCGGCGGCCCTCGAGGTGCTGCACGAGGACTACATCCGCACTGCGGCATCCAAGGGACTCGCGCCGCGCGTCGTCGTGACGCGCCATGCCCTTCGCAACGCGCTCATCCCCGTGGTCAGCGCCGTCGGCGCCCTGGTGCCGCGGCTTCTCGGCGGCACCGTCGTGACCGAGTCGGTCTTCAGCTGGCCCGGAATGGGCCGCCTCGCGCTGGAGGCGGCGCAGGGGCGCGATTACCCGCTCATCACCGGTCTGACCGTCGTCGTCGCCGCCATCGCCGTCGCGACGACCCTGCTGGTCGACCTCGCGTACACGCGCATCGATCCGAGGCTGCGGGTCGCATGACGCGTCTTGGAATCGCGGCCCTCGCCGTCCTCGGCGCCATCGCGCTTCTCGTGGTCGCGGGGCCGCTGCTCTGGACGATCCCACCCGAGGCCACCAGCCCCGCGCAGGGCCTCGCGGGCCCGAGCGCCGTCCATCCACTCGGCACCGACGAGCTGGGACGTGACGTGCTCAGCCGCCTCCTGCACGGCGGCCGCGTCACGCTGCTCGTCGGCGTCGCGGCGATGCTCGCGTCGCTCCTCATCGGCATCCTCGTGGGCGCGATCGCGGGTTTCAACGGCGGCTGGCTGGACGCGCTCCTGATGCGTTTCACCGACGGGATGCTCGCGGTGCCGGCGTTCTTCTTCATCCTCGTCGTCATCACGGTCGTCGGTACGAGCGTCGCAACGCTCGTGCTGGTGATCGGTGCGCTCTCGTGGATGCCGGTAGCGCGCGTCGTCTACGGCGAGACGCTGAGGTGGAAGACCGCTGAGTTCGTCGTGGCGGCGGTCTCGCTCGGTGTGCCCCCGCCGCGCCTGCTCGTGCGGCACATCCTTCCGCAGGCGATCCCGTCGCTCGTCGTGTCAGCGACGCTCGGCGTCGCCTTCGCGATCCTCACCGAGTCTGCGCTCAGCTATCTCGCATTCGGAGTGCAGCCGCCGCTCCCGTCGTGGGGCAACATGCTGCAGCGAGCGCAGCAGTATGTCTTCACCGCGCCGGCGCTTGCCGTGTATCCCGGTCTCGCTATCACCGCCGTTGTCCTCGCGTTCAACTTCCTCGGAGACGGACTGCGCGACGCGCTGGACCCCCGCCGCCGTCGCTAATATCGGCCACGACACGCAGGGGAGGACGAGATGAAGACAGCCGACGTTCGAAAGGCCACGCGCTACACCGGATACCGCAGCTTCCAGTACCTCGAGCCTGGCGCCGACTACCGCGACTTCGCGCTCGCGAAGGAGCTGGATCGCGTGCCCTCGCGCAAGGTGGAGGTCAGCGAGGCGCAGGAGCAGCGGGTCCAGCGTCTGCTCGACGAACAGCTCGCGATCTCACTGCACGATCACTGCTTCGTCGTTCCGGCGGACTTCGACGATCTGGCGGAGTACCGGCGCCAGGGTCGCGATGTCACCGGTTACGCGGGCATGGCGCAGTCCGGCCTCGACGCGGTGTTCGACTGCCTGATGGATGGCACCGCGACGATCACGTCGAAGGCGGGCTGGAAGTGGGACGACATCATCTACGACCTCGGGATGCGTCTCTCGGACATCGCGCATCAGGACTTCATCGCACGCGGCGAGACGCTCGACGACATCCGCCGCGCCAAGGAGAACGGACAGATCGCGTTCATCGCGTCGCTCGAGGCGGCGACGGCGATCGAGAACGAGGTCGACCGCCTCGACATCCTGTACGGCCTCGGCATCCGCTCGTCGGGCATCGCGTACAGCGAAGCGAACACGCTCGGTAGCGGACTCAGGGAGGCGAGGGACGGCGGCCTCACCGAGTTCGGTCGTCAGGCCGTGCGCCGCATGAACAAGCTCGGGATCGCGATCGACATCTCGCACTCCGGCGACCAGACGTCGCTGGACACCATCGAAGTCAGCGACAAGCCGATCTTCATCACGCATGCGGGCGCGCGGGGACTCTGGAACACCAAGCGGATGAAGCCGGACGAGGTCCTGAAGGCGATGGCGGCGAAGGGCGGCGTCATCGGCATCGAGGCCGCCCCGCACACGACGCTCACGAAGAAGAACCCGAAGCACTCGATCGAGAGCTTCATGGAGCACTTCGAGTACTGCGCGGATCTCGTCGGGATCGACCACGTCGCCTTCGGGCCCGACACGCTGTTCGGGGATCACGTCGGGCTGCACCATTACTTCGCCAAGCAGCTGTCCATCAAATCGGCTCACGGCGCGCAACCGTTCGAAGAGGTCGAGTTCGTCGACGGCATCGAGAACCCGGCGGAGGCCTTCCCGAACATCGTGCGGTGGCTGGTGAAGCACGACTACTCGGACGGCGACATCAGCAAGGCGATCGGCGGCAACGTGATGCGCGTGCTCGAGGAGGTCTGGTTCCGGTAACGGCCAGCCCGGCTATCCTCCGATGGGCGAAGGGGGAGCCGTTCCGTTGAAACGCGACTACCGCACGTGGCGCAGTGCCGCGCTCGACCGCGATATGGAGCTCCTGGTCTTCGGTGAGGCCGGCACGCCCGTACTCGTCTTTCCGACGTCGATGGGACGCTTCTTCCAGTGGGAGGACTTCGGGATGATCGCCCACATGGCGCCGCGCATCGACGCCGGCTGGCTCCAGCTCTGGTGCGTCGACAGCGTCGACGCCGAGTCCTTCTATGACAAGAAGAAGCCGCCGCAGGAACGGGCGCGGCGGCACCTCGCGTATGAGCGGTATCTCGTCGAGGAGGTGCTCCCGCAGATCCGGGCGGAGAACCCGATCGACTTCCTCATCGCGGCGGGGGCGTCCTTCGGCGCGTTCCACGCGCTGGCGTTCGCGACGCGCCGTCCGGGTCTCGCGCGCAAGGCGGTCGGGCTCTCCGGCGCGTACGACGCGGCACGGTGGCTGGGCGGCTCGCGCGAAGGCGAGGCCTACTACGTCAATCCGCTGACCTTCCTGCCGAACCTGAGCGACGAGCGCTACCTCGAACCGCTGCGCGCGACCGAGATCGTCATCGCGACGGGACGCGACGATCCGAACGTCGAGGAATCGCGGCGGATGGCGACCGCGCTTCAGGAGAAGGGCGTGCCCGCGAGCTTGCACGTGTGGGATGGCTGGGCGCATGACTGGCCATATTGGAAAGAGATGGTGGACGTGTTCCTGTGAGCAAAGTCGTCGGTCTTCTGGTCGGGCGCGAGAACACCTTCCCGGGACCGTTCATCGAAACGGTGAATCGCAAGGGCGCATCGCAGAACGTGACCGCGGAGCTCGCCGTTCTCGGCGGGACGCGCGAGCTCGAGATGCCCCGCTATCGCGTCATCGTCGATCGCATCAGCCACGAGGTGCCCTACTACCGCGCGCACCTGAAGAGCGCCGCGCTCATGGGCACGGTCGTCGTGAACGATCCGTTCTGGTGGGAGGCCGACGAGAAGTTCTTCGAGTGCACCCTGGCGCGCATGCTCGGGGTCGCGGTGCCGAAGACCGTCGTCCTGCCGAACAAGTCGTACATCTCCGACATCAACGACCAGTCCCTGCGCAACCTCAAGTACCCGCTCGACTGGGACGACATCCTCTCGTATGTCGGGCTGCCCGCGATCCTGAAGCCGAACACGGGCGGCGGCTGGAAGGACGTGTATCGCGTCGACTCGAAGCAGGACCTGCTCTGGGCCTACGACCAGTCCGGCGGCCTGAGCCCGGGCCACCGGCCGAAGACGATGATCCTGCAGGAGTTCATCAAGTGGGAGGACTACGTCCGGTGCATCTGCATCGGTCGCGAGAACATCCTCCCGATCCGCTACGACCCGACCGCGCCGTTCGCGGACCGCTACGTCGTAAGCCGTCCGGTCGAGGGCCAGCTGCGCGAGCGCGCCATTCATGACGCGCGCGCTCTCGTCGACGCTCTCGGCTACGACATGGACACCGTGGAGTTCGCCGTGCGCGACGGGACGCTGTACGCGATCGACTTCCTCAACCCGGCGCCCGACTTCGACTCGTTCTCCATCAAGGAGGACAACTTCAACTGGGTGCTGGAGAAGATGAGCGACCTCGTCATTAGCTACGCGACGGGTGCAGCGACGCCGCCGTGGAAGGGCGAGCACCGCTGGTGGCGGCACGTGCGGACATGAGCAAAGAGCCGGCCTTCGTCGTCGCATACAACGCGCTCCTCGCGGACGCGGCGACGGCGGCGGCGTGCGCCGAGACGCTGGCGGAGGGCCAGCGCAAAGCGCGCGCCGTGTTCGGCGACCGGCCCCTATGCGTTTCACTCCGGCCCAACCTCGTCACGAAGCGCCAGCACGCCGCGAACACAGCCGCCTCGGAGTCGCTGTACGGAGCGCTCGCGCGCCTCGAACGCGCGCTGCTCCGCGAGGAGGAGCTGCGCCGCGAGCTCGACCTCTCGCCCGAGGAGGACCGGCTCGCGCTGGCCGATCCGGGTTTCGCGGCAGCCTCACCCTCTTCGCGACTCGACGGCTTCGTGTCCGACGGCGTCATCCGCTACGTCGAGTACAACGCCGAGTCCCCGGCGGGCATGGCCTACAACGACGTGCTGGTGAAGATCTTCGACGGCCTACCCGCGATGCGAGCGTTCCGCAAGCGCTACCGCGCGCGACCGCTGCGCTCCGCGAGCAAGCAGCTGACCGTGATGCGACGCGCGCACGGCCGCAAGGTGGGCACCATCGCGATCGTGGACTGGCGCGGCCTGCCGACGCTGACCGAGTTCGAGATGTTCCAGCGCGTGTTCACCGACCTCGGAGTGAAGACCGTCATCTGCGCCCCCGACGACCTCAGCTATCGCGCCGGGCGGCTGCGCGCGAAGGGGACGCCTATCGACCTCGTCTATCGCCGCGTGCTGCTCTCCGAGCTCCTCGCCAAACCCGAGGTCGCGCAGCCGCTGCTGCGGGCGTACCTCGCCGGTGACGTCACCGTGGTCAACAGCTTCCGGGCGAAGCTGCTCCACAAGAAGATGAGCCTCGCGCTCCTGTCCGACGACCGGTACGCGCGCCTGTACACGCCGTCGCAGCGGCGCGCGATCGCGAAGCACATCCCGTGGACGCGCAAGGTCCGCGAAGGCCACACGACGTACGGTGAGAAGGTGATCGACCTCACCGAGTTCGTGCTCCGCAACCGCGAAACGCTGGTGATCAAGCCGAACGACGAGTACGGCGGCAAGGGCGTGGTGCTTGGCTGGACCGTCGACCGCCGCGAGTGGGAGCAGGCCCTGCTCGGGGCACTCACCACGTCCTCGGTCGTCCAGGAAAAGGTCGCGGTCCCGCGCGAGCCGTTCCCGGTCCTCCTCGACCGCGTCCACTTCCTCGATCTCAGCGTCGACTGCGACCCTTATCTCTTCTGGGGCCGCGTCGGCGGGCAGCTCACGCGCCTCTCATCGAGCGCGCTCCTCAACGTCACCGCCGGCGCGGGGAGCGTCGTTCCCACGTACGTCCTGGACGGCGCGGCATGACGATCCGGGACGTCCCGCGCCTCACGATCGGCATCGAAGAGGAGTTCCAGATCGTCGACGCCGACGGACAGCTCAAGAGCCACATCGAGACCCTGCTCACGGCGGCGGCAGGCCGCTACGGCGATCAGATCAAACGCGAGATGATGCAGTCTGTCGTCGAAGCCGGAACCAAGATCTGCGCCGACATCAGCGAGGCGCGCGAGGAGATCGTCACGCTCCGCGGCACGATCTCCGCGCTCATCAAGCCGGCGGGCCTTCGGATCGCCTCCGCCGGCACGCATCCGTTTTCGCACTGGCAGGACCAGGAGGTCACCGAGCACGAGCGGTACAAGATCCTCGAGGAGGAGCTGCAGGACGTGATCCGCGAGCTCCTGATCTTCGGCCTGCACGTGCACGTGGGTATCCCCGACCGCGAGCAGCGCATCGAGGTGATGAACGAAGCCCGCTATTTCCTTCCGCACCTGCTCGCGATCTCGAGCTCGAGCCCGTTCTGGCTCACGCGCATCACGGGCCTCAAGTCCTACCGGCAGATCATCTGGCAGCGCTTCCCGCGCACCGGGATCCCGCCGGACTTCGCGTCGTACGACGAGTACGAGAATTTCGTCGAGCTGCTGGTCAAGACGAAATGCATCGATGACGGCAAGAAGATCTGGTGGGACCTGCGCCCGCACGCCGTCTTCCCGACGATCGAGTTCCGTATCTGCGACGCCGCGACGCGTGTGGAAGAGACGCTGTGCATCGCCGCTCTCACACAGGCGATCTGCGCGAAGCTCATGGTCCTGCGCACGCGGAACCAGGGCTTCCGCCGCTATGCCCCGAGCCTGATCCAGGAGAACAAGTGGCGCGCTGTCCGCGGCGGCATGGACGCCAAGCTCATCGACTTCGGCAAAGAGATCGAGGTGCCGATGCGCGACCTGGCGGTGGAGCTCCTCGAGTTCGTCGACGACGTCGTGGACGCGCTCGGCTCGCGGCGCGAGGTCGAGTACCTCCAGACGATCGTGCGAGACGGCACGAGCGCGGACCGTCAGCTGCGCGCGTTCGCATCCACCGGGCACCTCCATAAGGTCGTCGACCACATCGCCGAGGAAACGCTCGCCGGCGTGCCCGTCCTGACCGTATGACCGCCTCCGCCACATGACCAAGACGGTCACGCAGGCGGTCGAGGAGATCGTCCGCGCGACGGTCCATCTCTCGGACGACGACATGGGCCGCGAATGGAAGTGGGGCGACTACGACGAGGAGGGCCTGCGCTTCGCACTCCTCTTGACGCATCACGAGCTGCGCGATCTCGGCGTGCGCCTCGCTGCCCGCGGCGGCCCGGTTTCCCAGGCGCAGCGGATCCTCGCGCAGTACCACCAGACCTACCGCGACCTGACCGGTGTCCTTGCTGGCGTGCGCACCGAGGATCTCGACCGCGCGCCGGCCGAAGGCGAGTGGCCGCTGCGTGAGACGCTCGACCACGTGCTCGGCGCCGAGTATGGCTTCCTCGGCGTGAACCGGCTCGCGATCGAGCGACATCGCGGCGGCGATGCGTCCGAGCCCTCGGAGGCGGAGTTCAAGGAGTTCCGCAAGGCGTACGCCCAGCCGAAGGACGCCGTGGTCGGCCCGATCGAGTCGATCCGCAACGCGTTCTTCGAGATCCATCGCCGCGTGCTTCGCGAGCTCGGCGACGTGACCGACGCCGAGCTGGAGAAGCGCGCGACGTTTTGGGAAGACGAGCCGATGCCGATCCGCTTCCGGCTCCATCGGTTCGAAGAGCACCTGCGCCAGCACATCATCCAGCTCGACAAGACGCTCGCCGTGATCAGTCCCCCGACCGAGGCACATCGCCTGGTGCGCAACATCTACAACGCGCTGGCGGACGTGGAGAGCGCGACCGAACCAGCGGGGGACCTTCGCTCGGCCGCCGCGAGCGTCATCTCCGAACGCGCGGCGTCGATCGTGGCCTGACCTAGTCGAGCTGTAGCGCGAACCTCAAGGCTTCGTGCAACTCGAGCATCTTCACTGCGGAGAGCCGGCCGACACGCCGCACGAGTCGCACCTTCGCGATCGTGTTGAGGTCATCGCAATTGGCGACGCACGACTCGGGCAGTCCGTCGCGCTCGTCGAGCTCGACCTCCGACTGCAGCCCGCGGGCCGTTCGTGTCACGGCGGCGACGGTCGCCAACATCCGTGCCCCCCGCGGATCGTCGCGCGACACGACGACGACCGGACGTCGCTTATCGATGTCGGCCCACCAGACCTCGCCGTGTTCAGTTCCCCTTGGCATCTTTGGGGGCCTGTGGCCAATCCT
>Ga0137394_10005041_pt1 | contig 10043 bp, 7 predicted proteins | sample czobulk116metaG_FD_108278 | JGI IMG/M metagenome (GOLD analysis project Ga0137394, IMG submission 108278) | Vadose zone soil microbial communities from Angelo Coast Range Reserve, California, USA - czobulk1.16 metaG | ecosystem: Environmental > Terrestrial > Soil > Vadose zone | place: USA... | reverse complement strand
TGCAGCGGGGCCGCGACGTCGCCCGGCGGGCAGGGGACCTTGTCGAGGATGGTGTCGAGCAGAGGGCGCACGTCGGTGTCGCCGTGCTCCAGCTCGCGGCGCGCGTAGCCCAGCTTGGCGGAGGCGTAGAGGTGCGGGAAGTCGAGCTGCTCGTCCGCCGCCCCGAGGTTGAGCATCAGCTGGAACACCTCGTCGAGCACCTGGTGGGGGCGCGCGTCCGGGCGGTCGATCTTGTTGATCACCACGATTGGCTTCAGGGCGAGCTCGAGCGACTTCTTGAGCACGAAGCGGGTCTGCGGCAGCGGCCCTTCCGCCGCGTCGACCAGGAGCAGGACGCCGTCCACCATGCCGAGGATGCGCTCGACCTCGCCCCCGAAGTCGGCGTGGCCCGGCGTGTCCACGATGTTGATCTTGACGTCACGGTAGCGGATCGAGGTGTTCTTCGCCAGGATGGTGATGCCGCGCTCGCGCTCCAGGTCGTTGCTGTCCATGACGCGCTCGATCACGCGCTCGTTGGCGCGGAAGGTGCCCGTCTGCTGCAGCAGGCGGTCGACGAGCGTCGTCTTGCCGTGATCGACGTGCGCGATGATGGCGATGTTGCGGATGTCCGCCCGGCGGACGTGGCCGTGCATGCGAGGCTCCCCGGTTGCGCTCGAAACAAGAAGTATAGTGCGGATGCTACTCGATCGTGAAGCGGGGCTTGGGCTCCGCGGGCCGGACGAGCGGCCGCGCGCCGGGCGCCATGGCCGGCTTCTTCTCCATCAGGAGCTCCCGCACCGAGTTCTTCAGGAAGTACAGCTCGACGATGCGCAGCCCCACGAACATCTTCTCGATGTCCCGGTTCTGGTACACCTGGCGTTGCAGCAGCGGCCCCTGGCCGGCGTCGCAGGCGACCCGCTTCTCGTCCAGGATCCGGTAGCGCGGCGGGACGTCCGGATCGTGAGGCCGCCGGGCGTGAAAGTAGCAGAGCACCAGCCCTCCCGGCTTGAGCACCCGCCGGGTCTCGGCCGCCACGGTGTGCACCGATTCGGGATCGTAGTAATTGAAGATGTCCCAGGCCACCACGGCGTCGAAGGTCTCGCCGGGGTAGGCGAAGGTGGTCGGCAGGCCGCAGCGCCAGGCGCTGCGGGCGCCGCCGGGCGGCACGGTCCCCGAAAGGGCGCCTGCGGTGACGGCGCGCGCCGGCGCGTGGTCATGGCGGCCGGCCGCGCTCTTCGGGAAGACGCGCGGCGGCAGGACGATGCGCCGCGAGGGGCGCTGGCCGGGGCGCGCGGGCGTACCGGGCGGCGCCAAGGGCGCGGGCGAGACCGCCGGCGCGGAGGGAGCCGGGGGCGCGGGCGGGAGCGGCCCGGGCGGGACCTGCCCGGGCGCGACCACCGCGGCCGGGCCGCCGTCCGTGGCGGCCGTCGGCATGGGGGCCGCCGCCTCGCCGGGCCCCACGAGGTGCAGCAGGTCCTCGACCTGCACCTTGCAGCCGGCGCGCGCGAAGAACTCGATGTTCGGGCCCGACAGGCGGCCGAGGTCGAGAAGATAGGACTTCGGCATCGCCCGCAGGCGCTTGAGGAACTTGGCGAGGATGTGCGAGGCCAGGACGGATCCATTGCCCCCCTCGAGGGGGAGCCCGTCCCGATCGTCGCGTCGTCGGAAGAGATGCACCATCGGCGGGGCTCGCTTCGGGCGCCGAGGGGACCCCGCCCGGGGCCTGGCGGCCCCGGGCCGGGATCGTCTCAGTCGCCGGCCGTGGCCGTCAGACGCGCGGCGCCTGGCCCTTGGCGGCGAGGTCTTCCTTCAGCTCGGGAAGACGCCTCACCTCGTCCTTGGCGGCGCCAGCCTTGCGCACCGAGTCGGCCGCGCCACGCTCCATGTCGACGCTGCCCTTGAAGTGGGCCCCGTCGGCGATGGTGATGCGCGGCGAGGTGATGTCGCCGGAGAGCCGTCCCGTCGGCGCTATCTCCACGCGCTCGGCGGCGAAGGCCGAGCCCGTGACCTCGCCGGCGATGACGATCGTCTTGGCGTAGAGGTCGGCCTTGATCTTGCCGTTGGGGCCGATCGTGAGATTGTGGTCCCGCAGCTCGATCTTCCCCTCGACCCGGCCATCGATGGTCAGGTCTTCGTCTCCCTGCAACTCACCCTTGATGTGGATCGATGGGCCGATGTTCACGATGCGGCCGCTCCTTCCCGGTTCGGGGGTGTAGACGGGGTTAACGGCAGTGTCGTTCGGACGCCCGGCAGCGTCTCTCTTGTCCCACATCGAGACCTCCTTGAAAAAGATCCCCGAAGATCTGGGGGCTCGTTGACTCCCCGCGCGGCGAGCAGCCTGTCACCCGGAGAGCTCGGGGAACGAGGCGGGTCGTCCTTCCCGCCCGGCGATCGGACGCCGGCCGGGTGCGGAGAGGAAAGGGGAGCCCAGGCTCCCTCACGGGATCACTCGAGACCGATGTCGCTCGTCCAGATGCGCGCGACTCTAACATACGGTCCCGGAGGCGTCAAGAAATGGCGACCTTGCTGTCAAGCCTCCGTCGCTATATATAGTGACGTCGCCGAAACGATGCAAGTGGCCAAGCGGGCGAGGCGACCGCCGCCCACCGTGAGGTCGACCCGGGGTCCGCATGATCCAAGTTTCCGTACGTCGCTCATCCCTGCCACTGGCCGTGATCCTCGCCTGTTTGGCCATCGCCACCGGGGCGGTGGATGGAGCGGCACCGGGCGGGCGGGCCCGGCTCGCGAGCGATCCTCTCCTCGATGCGCTCGCTGCGGAGGACTACGCGACGGCCCGGCCGCAGATCGAGCGGGCGCTCCGCTCCGCGCAGGAGCCGGTCTGCCAGATCCTGGGATCCTTCGCCGCACAACGTGACGAGCGCGTGCGCGAGAACGCCGTGCGCTCGATGATCGACTCCGGCTGCCGCCACCTCGGCGACTATCGTCCCTACCTGGACGATACGAGTCCCTGGGTCGCCGGGGTGGTCGTGAGCGCCATCGAGCGCCACCTCATGGTCGAGGCGGTGCCCTACCTCATCGATCGGCTCGGCGATCGCCGCACGGTGATCTCCGGCGAAGGCTCCTGGACGATCGCCGAGGCGGCCCACCGCGCCCTGCGGGCCGTGACCTGCCAATCGTTCCATTTCGATCCGCAAGGGAGCGCGCGGGGCCAGCGCGAGGCGATCGAGGCATGGCGCGCCTGGTACGCAGCCCATCAGGTGGAGGCCCGCGAAGCCTGGGTCGCCGCCGGGATCGCGCTGGCCAGGGACTACATCTCCCGGGACTACCCTCCGCATCGCGTCGAGGGGTACCAGCTGCTGGCGCTGATCGGCGCGCCGGGCCTGGCGGCTCTGCGGGCCGCCCTGGATCGCAAGGAAGGGGACCTGCGAGCGCGTCTCGCCTGCACGCTCGACGAGCCTCCGCGCGTCACGGACGAAATCCCCTGCATCCTGGAGGTGGTGAACGTTTCCGGGCGCCGCCTCGCCTTCGCTCCAGCCCCCGGTCCGCCGGACGTGTCCCTGACCCGCCAGACCGAGGCGGTCGCTGCGCCCCGTGATCCCGGCCCGCGCCCCGGCAAGCCGTCCCGCAAGGATGGCAGCGTGGGCCGTGGCACGAAGAGCGAGGTGCCGCCCGAGCCCGGGCCGCCCCTTAGGCCGACGGCCCCCTCGCCGCCGCCGGCCGTGGATCCGGTCGCCGTCGCGAACGCCCTGGTCGATCTCGCGCCGGGCGAGACTGTGCGCCGTGAGTTCAAGGTGGGACCGGTGCCGGCCGCGGGCCGCTACGAGGTCAGGACGGAGATCCGAGACCTCTCGCTGCGCCTCCGATCGCCCGACGGGGCAGCCTCCTCTCCCTCGTCCGGCCCTTCACCCGGCTCCAGGTCGGCTGCCCCGGCGAAGGCGGCGAAACCGGCTCCACCCCCGCCCCCGATCGTGGCCAGTGTCGTGATCCGCTTCGAGCAGTAGGTCGTCCGCACTTCAGGACAGCGACGCGGCCAGATGTAGGTAGTTCTGGATCCAGAAGAGCCAGATGAGGCTCAGGCGCAAGAGCGGCGCCTCCTGGCGCTCGAGCGTCAGGCTGTTGTTGTTGACGTCGAGGTCGATGGCGTAGATCCGCTCCGGGTCGATGATCGCCGCCTCCGGCTTGCTGCTGGCTTCGTAGGTGTAACGCTTCCAGCTCGGGCGGCCGTCCCACCTCTCGCGGATCTCCTCGCCGCTCTCGAAGCGGACCAGGACCTCGACGGGCAGCGCCACCTCGCCGAGCCGGCGCACCATGAGCTCGGTCTCGTAGCGCGCCGCACGGTGGTCGGGCGCCGGGGGGGCGGTGCGGTCGAGCGGCGCCTCGCCCGCGCGTGCCGGCGGCAGGTGACCCTGCGGCTCGCTCACCTCGCGGCTGCGCAGCGAGGCGACGGCGTAGTCGAGGGTGCCGGAGCCGCGGAAGATCTGCTCGATCGCCGGGCGCAGGTCGAGTCCGGGGCGGGCCTGGGCCGCCGTCTCCTGAAGCACACCGAAGAAATCCTGGGCGGTGGGGTGGCCGAAGCGGTAGCGCCGCACGTAGGCGCGCAGCGCGTCCTCGAGGACCTCTCCGCCGAGCAGCCGGCCGAGCGTCTCCAGGGCGACGTCGGTCTTGTCGTACACCATCGCCGCGTAGGATCCGGGGTGGAAGCCCCACGACGGGGTGGCGATCGGGTCGTCGCGTGCGGCGTCGCCGTAGGCTTTCTTGCTGGACAGGAAGCGGCCGTCCTCCAGCCCGGGCAGGTCCAGGTCGAACGGGCTGACCGGGTAGCCGAGCAGGCCTCCCTCGACCGGGCGGAACGGCGTGTCGTGGAAGCCGAGGAGCTGGGCCAGGTCCAGGGTGGCGCAGCCGAGGTTCGCCTGCACGCCGTCGGCCAGGACGCGCGCCGCGCCGTAGGCGAACAGGGCGTTCACCGTGCGCCCGCGGCGGCCGGCGCCGAACATCCGGGCCATCGCCCGCCGCGTGACGTAGGTGTTGATTCCTTCGTCGAGCCACGGCTCCTCGAACTCGTTCGTGGCCATGATCCCGTACCAGTACTGATGGCCGAACTCGTGCAGGGTCACCTCCTCGGGGGCGGTGTCGAGGCGGGGCACGAACCAGGCCATCGAGACGGTGAACAGCATCGGGTACTCCATGCCGCCTCCGAGGCCCATCGGCAGGTCGTCGATCACCAGGCGGGGGTAGGGGTAAGGCATGAAGCGCTGGCCGTAGTAGAGCAGGCCCCGCCGGGCGGCCGCCAGGATGCGCGGCGCCATGCCGCGACGGTACGGCTGGTGCACGTAGAGGACCTCGACCGGCGCGTCGGAGTACGGCCCTTCCGCCACCACCTCGCGCGCCACGAGCGCCTTCGGGTCGGCGATCCAGGCGAAGTCGTGCACGTCGGCGGCCCTGTAGGTCACGGTCCGCGTGCCGTCGGGATTGTCGCGGCCCGCGTCCGGCACGCCGGTCGCCTCGACGAGGTAGCCCCGCGGCACGGTCAGGGCGACGTCGAAGGTCCCGAAATCCGCGAAGAACTCCGAGTAGCGGTAGAAAGGATAGACCTTCCAGCCGGCGTCGGTGAAGACGGCCGGCTTCGGAAACCACTGCATCACGTCGTAGTGCTGCCCCCAGTAGCCCATGCGGTGGAAGGTCCTCGGCAGCCGGGTCTCCCAGGCCACCTCGATGCGCGCCGACTCCCCCGGACGGACGGGGGCGGGCAGCGGCACGGTCATCACCGTCTCGTCGATGGCGGCGGCGCTCGTCAGATCGGCGCCGTCGGCGCCCTTCACCGAGACGATCTTCATCGACCCCCAGCTCCCCTCGTCCCGCATGCGCTCGAGGCGCGCCAGCGTGATCCGGTCGTCCCAGGCGATGCCCTGCATGTAGGTCGAGTGGGTGCTGGAGAAGGCGTTGGGATAGAGGTGGAGCTTGAGGTCGGTCATCGCGGAGCGCGTGTCGTTGCGGTACGCGATGCTCTCCCGCCCGCTCACGGTGCGCGTGGCGGGATCGAGCGACGCCTGGATGGAGTACGAGACCACGCGGTGGCTGAGGGGCGCTGCCGCCTTCCCGGCCGGTTGAGCGGGGGGTGGCGCGGCGGGCGGCGTGGCGCGCGGGGGACGGGTGGCAGGCTGCGCCGCGGCCAGGGAGCGCACGGGGCCGCTCGGGGACAAGAGCAGCAACGCGACCAAGGCCGCCCCCCCGGCCAGCCGCGCGGCCGCGGCGGACCCGGGGACGGCCTCGGCGCCCGCCCGGGTCTCCTCCATGGTCTCGCCCACGCTGCCGCCGGTCGTGCCCCGGTAGAAGGCCAGAAGAGACGCGACCCCCGTGACCCGCATCCACTGGCGCAGCAGCATGACGATCTGCTGCAAGACGAAGAGGGAGGCGATCGCCGACGCGGGCAGGACCCCCTGGGCCAGCAGGAGATAAGGGACGAACGGCATCAGGCTCAGCACCAGGAGCGCCGCGCAGAGGGCGAGGATCGGCCCGAGGTGCCGCGCCACGAAGCCCGAGGAAGTCAGGAGGGCCCCGATCATGTGGGCGCGGTCCTCGAGCGCCGTGAGGATGCGGGCCAGATCGAAGATGGCCGCCAGGAGCAGCAGGAGGGCGATCATGAGGGCCTGCTTGCCGCGCATGGTCCAGAAGGCCGCCACCTCGTGCGAGGACTGGTCGAAGGCGGCGACGATCAGGCGATCGATCCCCCGGCCGATCCAGTAGAGAGCCAGAAGCGCCAGCGCCAGGTACGGAAGCAGGCGGAGGAAGCGCAGCGCCAGCCTGCCGCACCCGCCCAGGAACCGGGGCAGGAAGGGAGAACGCGGCGGCCCCTTCAGCGAGTCGATCACGCCGCCGCTGAGGACCGCGGAGACCAGGGCGTAGAGGAGCGCGCCCAGGCCGAGCGACTGGAACTGCGTGCCGATCTCCGGCCGGTGGGCGTGCAGCAGATCGACCAGGACCTCGAAGCGGAAGAACGACTCGAGCCCATCCGCCGCCACGCTGCGGCCGATGCTCTTGTCGAGGAGGAAGAGCATCGGGGCGGCGAGCGCCCCGGCCACGAGCAGATTGATGAGGTAGAGGGTGAGGACGACCCGAAAGCGCCGGGTGGACTCGGTCAGCCCTTGGCGCAGGGACGAGGCGATGGTCACGCAGTCTCCTCAGGGGGCGCGGGCCGGCATGAGCAAGGGACGGGCGGGGAGTCTAGCCGACGGTCGCTTCACGGTCAATACGCCGGGTGCGCGGGCGGGCCGCCCGGAGGCCACGGAGTCGCCCTATCCGCCCGCGGCGTGGAGTGGGAAGAATCCGCGCCGGTCTTGCTGAATTCACATGGCGCGGGTGATGACGGTCGGGGCCGAGGGGCCGCTTCATTCCCCGCTCGCAATCTGTACCGGCACGGGGAACGTAGGCAGCCTAATTTTTCATCTTGACAATTACACTTTTGGGGGTACTGTTATGTTGCAACAGCAAGACCGACTGGATCCAAACGAAGGCTTCAAACGGTCGCTCCGTTCGCCGGGTATCTGGTTTGCGGCGAGCCAGGGGCACGGCGGACAGCGACCGGCTTTCGCTCCCTCCGCGGGCAGGCCGTGCCTGCCCGTTCCGGGGCGGTGGAGAGTAGGGCCACCGCCCCCTTTTTGTCTCCGGTCAGGCTTCGGGGTCGGGCGCCGGGGCGGAGGCGGGCGGTCCCGAATCGTGGGCTCCGGCGGGGTCGACGCGCGGCACGCCGTTCATCGCACGCTCGAGCCAGCGTCGATCGAGGAGGTGCTCCGCCCGCACGTTCGAGAGGGCGCGCAGGAGCGAGGCCTTGATCCCGGCATGCTCGGCCTCGAGCTTCTGCAGCAGGATCTTCATCTGTTTCCTCTTGAGTGAGTTGTCGCCGCAGGCAGGGCAGGCGCAGCAGATGACGGGGAAACCGGCCTCGGCCGTGAAGCGCACGATCTCGCGTTCCCAGACGTAGCAGAGGGGCCGGATGACCGTGTTCCGCCCGTCGCGCGCCCGCAGGATCGGGGGCATGGAGCAGATCTCGCCGTTGAAGAACTGGCTCATGAGGAGGGTCTCGAGGAGGTCGTCGGCATGGTGGCCGAGGGCGATCTTGTTGCAGCCAAGACGAGGAGCGAGCCTGTAGAGGACCCCGCGCCGCAGGCGGGCGCACATCGAGCAGTGGGTGTCGCCCAGCGGCATGGTGTCGTCGATCACCTCGGAGATGTTGGTGCGCTCGATGTGGTATTCGTATCCCTTCTCCTTGAAGTAGCGTTCGAGCACGTCGGTCTTGAAGCCGCGGTACCCCTGGTCGACCGTCACCGCGACGAGCTCGAAGCGCACGGGCGCGCGGCGGCGCAGGTGCTCGAGCAGCTGGAGCATGGCGTAGGAGTCCTTCCCGCCCGACATGCCGCAGAGGATCCGATCGTGGTCCTCGATGAGCCGGAAGTCCTCGATGGCCCGCCCGACGCGGCGGGCGAGCGGCTTGAGCAGGCTGCCGGAGCGCACGGACGCCGCTCCGTGCCGCCTGCGCGGCAGATCGATCTGCACCAAGGTCGACATGCGCACCTCCTCCGCGGTGGGCCCCGGGACCGCGTCATTATATATGCGAGGCGCGCCGGTGACGCGCAAACGGTCGTTAGGGTTTCTACCTTAATTGACAGACGCGCGAGGCATCTGTTATAAGCGGCCCAACTTTGACTCTTCGACCAGCCGCAGAGTCGTGAACGGCCCGGGAGGAATGGCGATGAATAAGGCCGAGCTGATCAGCCGCGTGGCACGGGACACACGGATTACCAAGGTGCAGGCGGCACGCGTGGTCGATTCGATGCTGGAGCACATCACCAGGGCCCTCAAGAAAGGCGAGAGGGCGAGTCTCGTCGGCTTCGGCACCTTCACCGTGGCGCGCCGCCGGGCGCGCACGGGCCGAAACCCGCAGACCGGCACTCCCATCAAAATCCCCGCCCGGCGGGTGGTACGCTTTGCGTCCGGCAAATCGCTCAAGTCCGAGGTCGTCTAGGAGCGGCGGACTCCAGAAGCGTAACGACGCGCGAGGTCGCCTCGATCCCTTCTCTTGCTTGACGGAAGCACGGGCCTATATTAGCCTTGCTCGCCGTTCCGATGGGAACGCGGCCGGAGCCGGCGACGGACGCCGCTCCGCTGTCAGGTGTTCCGGAGGGATGCCGTCGTTATGGACATGTTCCTGCTGTTCGCCGTCATCTTCCTGTGCGTCATGTTCAGCCTCGGGGTCAGCGCGCTCGCTCTCTCCCTCCTGTTCAAGCTGATCGTGCGCCTGTCCGGAGACCGCAAGGCCCCGGTGGCGGTGGCCGCCGTGGCGGTCTCACCGCAGGCGCCGCAGGCGTAGTCCCGGGCCGGGGCGCGTGGCGCCCTCCCTCCGTTCGATCGCTTCAATCCAAAATCTGAAAGGGATTCGCGCCTACCGGCCGCCCACGAAGGTGGCCAGGGGCGCGGGTCTCTGCGGGCTGTAGAACAGGACGTAGAAGAGGTTGTCCTGGAACCCGCGGTTGGCAGGCAGAAGGCCGTGGGTCTCGCAGAAGAAGAAGGTCGAGCTGAAGGTGCGGGCGGCGCGCTGCCCGTCGGCGGGATCGCCCGTCGGCACGTCGAGCGACAGGAGCGAATCGGCCGTGACCGTCCCGTCGCCCGGCACCAGCATGACCCGCTCGAGCTGCTTCAGGTCGCCGTGCTGCGCCGTCTCGTCGTTGAACAGGGTGACCGTGCCGGAGGGCGTCTGCTTCAGCACCACGCGGTCGAGGGTCGGGATGCAGTCGGAGCCGAAGACGTGGATCGGGACGGGCGAGCCGGCCTCGGCGTCTTTCCGCAGGGCGGCGTGCAGGGCGCGGGCGCGGTCCAGGGCCGCCTGCAGGAAGATCTTCATGCGGGGGAACGGCGCGCCGGCGGCGTCCGCCGCCGGGCGGCCGCCGGCCGGCGCCGGGTCCGCCGGAAGCGGCGAGCGCCCGCGCGGGCCGAAGACCGACCAGCCGTTCCTGATCCAGGTCTCCGCGTCGTAAAGGTCGGCGTCGAGCGGCGTGCCCTGGGGGTCCACCAGGTGCCCCCGCGCCTCGTCGGGGAGGAGCTGGTACATG
>Ga0137394_10005040_pt1 | contig 10044 bp, 6 predicted proteins | sample czobulk116metaG_FD_108278 | JGI IMG/M metagenome (GOLD analysis project Ga0137394, IMG submission 108278) | Vadose zone soil microbial communities from Angelo Coast Range Reserve, California, USA - czobulk1.16 metaG | ecosystem: Environmental > Terrestrial > Soil > Vadose zone | place: USA... | reverse complement strand
TGGCCGGGGAACACCAGCTTCACGCCGCTCATGGCGCAGGCATACGGCAGTCCCCAGGCGTTGACGTGGAACATCGGCACCACCGGCAGCACCACGTCGCGCGCCGAGATGTTGAGCGCGTCGGGCAGCGCCGAGGCATAGGCGTGGATCAGCGTGGAGCGGTGCGAATAAAGCGCGCCTTTCGGGTTTCCGGTGGTGCCCGACGTGTAGCAAAGGCACGCCGCGCTGCGCTCGTCGAACACCGGCCATTCGTAGCGGTCGTCCTCCTGGTCCATCAGCTCTTCGTAGCAAAGACCGATCTTGGGCATGTGCGCACGATCGGTCATCGCCACCCAGTGCTTCACGCTCTTCAGCTGCGGCGCGAGCTTCTCCACCAGCGCCGCGAACGTGATGTCGTAGAACACGACCTTGTCCTCGGCGTGGTTCGCGATGTAGGCGATCTGCTCGGGGAAGAGCCGCGGGTTGACGGTGTGGATCACCGCGCCGCTGCCCGCCACCGCATAGTAGATCTCGAAGTGGCGGAAGCTGTTCCACGCGAGCGTGGCGACGCGATCCTGCGGCTGCACGCCCAGGCGCTTCAGCGCATTGGCGAGCTTGCGCGCGCGCGCATGCGCCTCGCGGTAGGTGTAGCGATGGATGGCGCCGCCATCGACCGTCTTCGAGACGATCTCGACGGCGCCGTGGTGGTGGTCCGCATGCCGGATCAGCTGGCTGATCTGCAGCGGCATGTCCATCATCAGGCCCTGCATGAGCGCTCCTCCTGAAGGCGAAGTTTACTCAGTCTGGCCCGAGGCTTATTCGAATGCCAGCGCAACGCGGTTTATTTCCTCCACATCGGCCTCACCCAGGTTTCCCGCCGCCGCTTTGAGACGCAGGCTGCTCAGGATCGTATCGTAGCGGGCTTTGGCGAGATCACGTCGGGTACTGAAGAGCTCTTGCAAAGCGCTCAGCACGTCATTGTTGATGCGCAAGCCGACGCTGTAGCCCTTCCGGTTCGCCTCCAGGGCGACTTGGTTGGACTTCAAGGCCGTCTCGAATCCGGAGACCCGGCTCATTGCGCTCATCACCTCCAGAAATGCTTCGCTGGCATTTTGTGCTGCGGCGCGCCGGGCCGATTCTGCCTCCTGCCGCGCACGCTCCAAACCGGCGATCGCCTCGCGCACCCGCGAATTGATGCCGCCCCCGGCGAAGAGCGGCACTGCCAGCTGCACGCCAATGGCCCAGCTTTGCACGTCGCTGCCGACCAGCGTGGCAGTGCTGTTTCCTGCGCCCGTCACGGACCGATTGGCAATCAGGTCGAGCGTCGGGTAGTGGCCGGCGCGCTGTTGCGTCAACTCGCGCCGCGCAATTTCCACCGCTGCCTCCTTCGCCCGCACCGCCAGGTTCTCCTGCTCTGCCCGTTCCACCCAGTCCGTCAGGGCCGACGGAAGCGGAGCATTGAGCTGCGTCGCAGCCTTCAGCGGAGCGAGCTGCTTGGGATGCCGGTTGGTGATTTGCCGCAAGGCTCGTTTTTTGATCTCCACGCCGTTCTCCGCGGTCAGCTGGCGAGCGATGACGCCGTCGTAGCGCGCCTGCGCATCGTAAAGGTCCGTGACGGTCGCCTTGCCCACGGCAAAGGACTTCTTCGCCAGCGCAAGCTGCTCGGCCAGCGCGTCCCTTTGCGCAGCGAGGAAGGCGGCGTCATCTTCGGCAGCCAGGACATCGAAATAAGCCTGCGCCACACGCACGATCAATTCCTGGGCGCTTTGCGCGAATTCCGCCTGGGCTGCAGCGACCTGCAGCTGAGCCTGCTTGTAGCGCTCCCAGTTCTGCCAGCGGAAGAGCGGTTGCGTAAGGGAAACGGTAAGGCCATTGCTGTTGAACTGGCGGTTCTGTGTTTGCGCGTTTGCCACACGCAGCCGCACATCGGCTTCGTTCCACTGACTGTAAGCGGAGGCGTTCACTGCGGGCAACAGCCCTGCGGTCGCCTGGGGCAGCTTCTCGCGCGTGGCATTGAAGGCCGCACGGGCTGTCGCAAGCACGGCGTCGTTAGCCACAGCATCGCGATACACCTGCAGGAGGTCGTCCGCGCGCGCCATCGACAATACGGCGCACGAGAGCGCGAGGCTCGATCCGAGCAATTGCACGACGTGCCACATCGTTCGATGATCGGTGGAGGCTGAATCGCCAGTCAAGAGCGAGCGAGTTCTATAACTTCCGGCCAGCTGGATCCGGCGGCGATCTAGAACCTTCGCTCAATTGCGGTTGCAAACTGTGCCGGTAGCATTTGATCGCGTGTGGTGCTCGCCCCAAGGCGAGACGCAGGCAGGACCGTGAATTCAGCCGACCTCGAACACTACTGGATGCCTTTCACGCCGAACCGCGCCTTCAAGGAGCGGCCTCGCCTCGTGGTCGGCGCGAAGGACATGTACTTCCGGACCGGCGACGGTAAGGAGGTGCTCGACGCGTTCGCCACCATGTGGTGCGTCAACGCGGGGCATTGCCGCCCGCGGATCGCCGAGCGCATCGCGCACCAGAGCGCGGTGCTCGATTTTGCGACGTCGTATTCACTTGGCCATCCGCTCGCGTTCGAGCTCGCCCGCCGCGTGGCGGCGCTTGCGCCCGCGAGTCTCGATCGCGTGTTCTTCACCTGTTCGGGTTCCGAGGCCGTGGATACCGCCTTGAAGATTGCGCTCGCTTTTCATCGGCGCCGCGGCGAGGGCACGCGCCAGTGCCTGATCGGTCGCGAGCGCGGCTATCACGGGGCGAATATCGCCGGCACGAGCGTCGGCGGCCAGCCGATCAACCGGCGCGATTTCGGCGGGCTCCTGCCGCGCGTGGACCATCTGCGGCACACGCAGGACCTGGCGCGCTCGGCTTTCAGCCGCGGCATGCCCGCGGAAGGCGCCGCGTTGGCCGACGAGCTGGAAGAACGGATCATTCCGCTGCACGGCGCGGAAAATATCGCGGCGCTGATCGTCGAGCCGGTGGCGGGCGTGGGCGGCGTGCTGATACCGCCGCAGGGCTACCTCCAGCGCCTGCGCGAAATCTGCGACCGGCACGGGATACTGCTGATCTTCGACGAGGTCATCACCGGCTTCGGCCGCCTCGGCCGGCCTTTCGCCAGCCAGTTTTTCGGCGTAACCCCTGACCTGATCACCTTCGCGAAGGGCATCACCAACGGTGCAGTACCGATGGGCGGCGTACTGGTGAAGCGGGCCATCTACGACACGTTCATGCAATCGCCCCACCCGGAGGTCGAGTTCGCGCACGGCTACACCTACTCGGGCCATCCGCTTGCCTGCGCCGCGGCATTCGGCGCGCTGGAGACCTACGAAGAAGAGCATCTGTTCGAGAGAGCCGACGCGATGGCCGCCTACTTCGAGGACGGCGTGCACAGCCTGCGCGGCGAGCGCAACGTGGTCGATGCGCGCAATCTCCAGCTGCTCGGCGCGATCGAGTTTGCTCCGCGTCCCGGCGCGATCAGCCGTGCCGCCGAAGTCTCGAGAAAGTGCTGGGAGAAAGGGCTCTACGTGCGGGCGCTGGGAGACGCCATCGGCTTGTGCCCCCCGCTCATTGCCGAGAAGAAACACTTCGACCAAATGTTCGGCACCGTCGCAGACGCCGTGCGCAGCGTGAGCTGAGCGATGTCGCTCCTCGAGCGGCTCCAGCTGGGATTCAGCAGGGAGCTGCCGGTCATGTTCCAGGCCGAAAAGGGCGAGTGCGGCCTCGCTTGCCTGGCGATGGTCGCGTCTTATCTCGGAGCGTCCAGCGACGTGGCGGAGCTGCGGCAGCGCTTCCCGGTGTCGCGCAAGGGCGCGACCCTCGAGCGGCTCATCAGGATCGCCGCCGAGCTCAATCTGGTGCCGCGGGCGATCCGCGTCGAAGTCGAAGCGATGTCCTATTTGCGCACGCCCTGCATCCTGCACTGGCAGGCGGCACACTTTGTCGTGCTGAAGGACGTGTCGCAACACCACGCCACGATTCACGATCCCGCGCTCGGCGTGCGCAAGATCCCGCTCTCGGAGGTGTCGCAGCTCTTCACGGGAGTCGCCCTCGAGCTATCTCCCAACACCGACTTCAGGGTGCAACCGAAGCGCGAAACCATAACCTTCTGGCAAATGATGGGCCGGATCGTCGGGCTCGAGCAATGGCTGCTGCAGCTCGCTTTGCTCGCGATCGCCATCGAAGCGGTCACGCTGATCGGTCCGTTTTTCATTCAATGGGTCACCGACCAGGCCCTGGTGGCGGGCGATCGAGAGTTGCTTTCCGCCCTGGTGGCCGGTTTTCTCGTGCTTCTAGCGATTCAGGCCGCGATCACCGCCGTTCGTGGCTGGTCGATCATGGTGCTCACGGCGACGTTCAACCTGCAGTGGCTGGGAAACGTTTTCGCGCACCTGGTGAAGCTTCCGGTGCTCTATTTCGAAAAACGCCACATCGGAGACGTGCTCACGCGATTCAACGTGATCAGCACGATCCAGAACACGCTCACCGTCAGCTTCATCGAAGCCATCATGGACGGGCTGATGGCGATCGGCGCTTTGATCATGATGCTGATCTACAGCGCGTCGCTCGCGGTGATTGGCGTTGCTTGCGTGGTCATCTACACGGTGCTGCGTTGGGCCTTGTACGGCGCCGGGCGCCGCGCCAGCCGGGAATCCATCGTGCTCGAGGCGCGCCAGCAGACATTGTTCATGGAGACGGTACGCGGCATGCCGAGCATCCGCATCTTCAACGGCGCCGAGCAGAAGGTTTCCAGATGGCTCAATCTCACGGTCGATCAGAAAAACTGGGCCCTGCGCCGCCAGAGGCTGCAGCTGGTATTCACCACGGCGAGCAGCCTGCTGTTCGGCGCCGCCGCGATCCTGGTCGTCGGCTTCGGTGCGCTCGCGGTGCTCGACAACAAGGCTTTTTCGATCGGTATGCTGCTGGCGTACGCCGCGTACAACGACCAGTTCGCGAAGCGCACCTCCGGTCTGATCGACAAGCTCTTCGAATTCAAGCTGCTCGAAGTGCAAATTGCCCGTCTTGCCGATATCGTGCTCGCCAGGGAGGAGCCGAATGCCGGCGGTTCTGAGGCGGTGCTGGCCTCGGGCGACGAACTTGCGGCGAGCCTGGAGGTGCGCAACATCAGATATCGCTACGATGAGACCGGGCCTTTCATACTGGAGGGCTGCAGCTTCAAGGTGGCTCCGGGTGAGATCGTCGGCATCACCGGACCCTCGGGTTGCGGCAAGACGACGTTGATCAAGGCGATCCTGGGCCTGCTGCCCGCACAGAACGGCGACGTGCTGCTCGGCGGCCTATCCTATAAGCAGCTCGGCCTGGGCCTTTACCGCGACTTGCTCGGTGTCGTGATGCAGGACGATCGCCTCTTTGCGGGGAGCATCGCCGACAACATCAGCTTTTTCGCCACGCAGCCGGATTTCGAACTGATCGAGGCCTGCGCCAAGCGCGCGAGAGTTCATGCCGAGATCGGCGCCATGCCGCTGCGCTACAACACCTTGATCGGCGACATGGGCGCGCCGCTCTCCGGCGGCCAGAAGCAACGCGTGTTTCTCGCGCGAGCGCTCTACCGCCGACCCAGGATACTGCTGCTCGACGAGGCGACCAGCCAGCTCGACCGGGAAACCGAAATCGCGATGGTCAGAACCCTGCGCGAACTCGGGCTCACCTGCATCCTGGCGACGCATCGTCCGGAAGTGCTCGGTCTGGCGAACCGGGTGCTCGAATTGCACCGCGGGCGGTTCGTCGACGACGAGCTGCGGCGCACGCTTCTCAGCAAAGCCAGCACGCTGCGTTCGGCCCTATAGCTTCCCGGTGACGCTGTAGACCGGCTCCAGCACCCACTCGTAGAGTTTTCGGGTGTCGATCAGGATGTCAACCTCGAGCTCCATGCCATCCTGCAGCGGCACGCGCTTGCCGTACGCCGAGACGTAAGGCGCATCGAGCGCGACCAGCATGCGGTAGTACGTGTCGTCGGGCTTACCGACGGACGTTTTCAGCTCCTCCGACTTCAAGGCGGTCTTCGCGATCTCGCGCACCGTTCCGGGGTACTGGCCGAATTTCTGGTACGGATACGCCTGGTAGCGCATCGACACCTTCTGGCCGACCTCGACGAAGCCAACGGCACGGCTCGGCACATACAAGCTCGCCTCGAGCGCAGCGTCCTCAGGCAGGATGCTGAGCATCGGCTGCGCCGGCGTCACCGTCTGTCCGACTTCCGCAAGAACCGCGGTCACCGTTCCGCCCTGAAGAGCCACCACCGACATCTCGCGCTTGGCCTCGGTATCGAGGATTTCCTGCTCGATGCCGGCGATGTTGCGCTCGATCGCCAAAAGCGTGTTGCTCGCCTTGAACGGCAGGTTGGCGAGATCCATCCTGAGGAAGTTGAGCTCGCGCTGCGTCGAGAGTCCCGCGCGCCGCAGATTTTCCAGCCGGCCCTGCTGCTCGAGCAAGTCCTGCTCCTTCTCGTCGAGCTGCATCTGGGAGACGAAATTGTCCCGCGCCAGCTCGCGGAAGCGCGCCACGATATCCGTGCTGACGCGCACCTTCCTCTCCTGCGTGACGATTTCACGGTGAATCTGGGCGAGCTCGGCCTCGAGGTCGGCGCTCTTCTGGGCGAGCTGGCGCTCTTCCACCTTGAGGATCTGGCCTTGCTGGCGCCACTCGCTCTCCAGCTTCGCTTTTCGCCCACGGACCTGTCGCAGGATCTCCGCCTGGATCTCGCCGTTGACCAGCGTATTTCGCTCGACGGAGACGAGATAGAGCACTTGTCCGCGTTGCACCCGGCCGCCTTCTTCGACCAGGCGCCGCACCACGATGCCGTTCGCCTGCGCATACACCTTCACCAGACCCTTGTTCAGCGCGAGCTGCCCGGTCACCCGCTCCTTGCGCGTGTACTCGACCAAAAACAGAATCATTACGATGCTCGCTGCGATCGCAACGGCGAGCAGGGTGAAGACCCTCAGCGATACCGGACGGACGAGAAGAATGTCTCCCAGCCACTTCTGGCGGCGCGAGAAAACGACTTCCTCACGGAAGAGATCGCTCATGGCACCTTGAGGCCGCGAGGTCGCCCTCGGTGGTCTAGCCTGAACACTGCATAAACGCTGTGAAATCCTGCGATGCTGAATTGCCCTTGGCCGGGGAGCGAGCCGAATCAGCTTCTACGAATGGCGTCTTGGTCATCCGCAGGAATCGGTGAATGCTATCAACGCCAATGACGGCTGCCTGTCCCTCCTTGAATTGCGACGGGGATTCATTCTTCTGAGCGTCAGGTACAGCGTGCGCGATGCCGATGACCCGTCTCGTCTGGTCTAGCGCCGGGCTACCGCTTAGACCGCTGTGGATCGGAACCGAGGTTTGAAACCAGGGGACATTTCCTTGCGCGGGGGTCGAATCCAGAACGGTGCCGGACAACCTCAGCGGACGACGGACCGCCGTGCGCTGAGCCGGATAGCCGACTATCGCTATTGGCGTGCCGACCTTGGGTCGAACTTCGCCGGCAAAACGGGCGACACTCGAAGGCTTGAGGTCTGTTTGAACCGTTGCCAGATCAGCCCAAAAGTCGATGTTGGTCACGGTTCCCTGGGCCGCGCCATCGCCGTAGTAGACGATCAGACGGGGACACATGTAGGCAACGTGCGCGTTGGTGAGCAAGGTGCCCGACGTATTCAAAAAGAACCCGGTGCCATGCCACAAGACCAGGGCTGTCACGAAGCCGGCAGGTAGCCTCGTTATTCGCGGAGTCCATGCTGCCGCCTCTTGTTTTGCCGGCTCGCGTTCCGCCTCGCTGAGTGAAGCACCGTAGGCACCGGCAAGCGCGGCAGCGCGCTCTCCCAGCTTTCCGTCCATCCGTTCAGCGCCCACGGTGGCCCACCGATAAGCGCCAATGCGGTCCAGCGGGATGTCGACTCCTCGATGGAGCATCATGGCCAAGGCCATTTGCGCGGGCGCATGCCCCTGGTCGGCTGCCTTCCGGTACCAAAGAGCCGCTCCTTTGCCGTCGAGATGCGGGTACTCGCCGGTCCGATTCATCTCGCCAATCCAGAACTGCGCGCGAGCATCGCCCGCCTGCGCAGCGCGCAGCAGGAGCGGGTAGGCGGCCGCGTATTCCTTTTTCCTGTAGAGATCGCGACCGGATAGGTAGTCCGACCAAACGTCTGCACTGGCAGGCGCAACACCGACTACGCAGAGCAGCAAGGCAGCCAGTAGCTTCCCCCAGCGGGTCATGTCTTCGTCACGCGAGCCGCGATCGTTCGGGACCGGACGAGCGGCGCGCTGGGCGCCCGGCGCCGCTCTTGGCGTTTCCGTACAAGGGAGCGTCTATTGCGTTCACGCGATTATTCTGCGCCTCTGCCGAACGCGACAGCGCTTTGTGCAACCCTGCACGCGCCGCTCCTCTGCCTACCAAGCGCTGCCGCCGCCGCCGCCCCTGCCGCCGCCGGAACTGGGAAGACCAACGGTATCGGCGAGTGCGTTGAATGCCTCTGCGGTGGCGGCCTGCGCGGCCGCGTACGCTGCCTCGGCAGCGGCTACTGCAGCCGCAGCCTGCGCCGCCGCATTCTGGTTAGCCGACTCGGCAGCGAGGCCTTCCCAGCCCGAGGGATCTCCCTCGTCAGCGCTCGCGTCAGCGCTTGCGTCAGCACCCGCGTCAGCGCCCCCGTCACCGCCCCCGCCGCCGCATCCGCCGCATCCGCCGCATCCGCCGCCGCTCACGCGCTTGAGTTCCTCTTCGGTCAACTCTCGGTAACCCCAATACCCGCGGCTCTCGGCTATCAATTGCCCTTGCTTGTCTGACATTGCCCTCTCCTTGAGAAATAAATGTTACAGGTGACCGCAATCGTGGTGCAAAACGTCGGCGGCGCGATGCGCGCCTAATCACCGCGGCCGCCGCGCGATCAAATGCTAGCGACACATTTTGCAAGCGCAATTGAGCGAAGGTTCTAGACCAGCGCCGCATCAGCCGGCCAGGAGTTATAGAACTCGCTCGCTGTGCGAGGGAAATTCGAGGCGGCGAAGCCCTTCGGGCGTGATCGCAAAGAATGTCTCCCAGCCACTTCTGGCGGCCCCTAGGGTGAAACGCATAGCCAGGCAACCCTTTTATCAGTCCGCTTCATCGCGGTTCCGGTCTGTCCAACGACATGTTCATCAACAATCTTCACGCCGTGACCGACCTCCCTCGCCGAGGCCCCGGGCACTGCAAAGACCGCTTGCCGATAAGTGCCGCAGGGAGTGCGACTGGAAAGCAGAATATCCTGGCCGCTGAATTCCAGAGTTGCAAAAAGATCATCCGGGTATGCCCGCCCTCTTGCGCCCAGAAGGACCAAGACGTCATTTGCCTCCCCGGCGTCGTAGGTCACGAATCCGTACCGGGGAGAAAGGTTGCCGAGCCTTGCTGCCGGCAGAGACACCACCGCATGCGCAGGCGATCGCAATGAGGCGAGCAACTCCTCGAGTCTCGGTTTTATGAGATCGTTGCGACGTTTGACTTCTTCCCGGATTCGCGTCTGGAGCTCCGGATCCTCCGCGCGCGCTTGCGCTGCGACCTGTGCCACCAGCAGATCAAGCATCGGCTGGCCATTTTCTACCGTCTCTTGCCAGCCTGGACGGCCAGCGCGGCGCAGCAGAAGGCCCGCATACGCGCCGATCACGTAGGCCTCGACTTCCGGAAACGTCGTTACGCTCTGCGCCGACGTGTCGCGCCATTTTGCGTCGATCCGCGCAAACGCCGCCTCGAGAATGACCCTTTCGCCCGCATCGCAACCCTGCGACGCGATGCTTGAGCCGATCGCCTCCACGTACTCTGCGGTGCCTTCGACCGCATCCAGTTTCAGCAAGCGCTTCTGATCGCGGCCGTGCTTTTCGCGAAGCTCACGGAGCCAGAAGGCAACGCCCCCGGCATCGTTGGTTTGAGCCGCCTGTCTCAGCTCCTCGATGATACGGCGTCTCAGGTATCGCAATCTCGCATCGTCGGGAAAATGAGCTCCCCGCGCGAACGTTCCTCCAGTCCAGGACTGGCCGGTCAGGTGGAGCGACTCATGCAGCACCAATCCCACCACG
>Ga0137394_10005038_pt1 | contig 10046 bp, 9 predicted proteins | sample czobulk116metaG_FD_108278 | JGI IMG/M metagenome (GOLD analysis project Ga0137394, IMG submission 108278) | Vadose zone soil microbial communities from Angelo Coast Range Reserve, California, USA - czobulk1.16 metaG | ecosystem: Environmental > Terrestrial > Soil > Vadose zone | place: USA... | reverse complement strand
CTCGCTGGGCGGGGAGCGCGTAGTGCGCGTCCTTGAGCGGCTCAAGGAGCAGCGCGAGCTGCCCGAGCGGGTCGTGATGGACAACGGGCCGGAATTCACCAGCAAGGCGCTCGACGCCTGGGCACACGCAGCGGGAGTGAAGCTGCACTTCATCAGGCCGGGCAAGCCGACCGACAACGCCTACGTCGAAAGTTTCAACGGGCGCTTCCGGGAGGAATGCCTCAACGAGCACTGGTTCAGAAACCTGCTCGACGCCAGGACGACGATCGAGAATTGGAGGACGCACTACAACGAGGAGAGGCCACACAGCTCGCTGTTCGGATCGACACCGTTGGAGTATTCAAACCGTTGCCGGGGACTGACGTAATTGGTGGACGGAGATGGGGGGCGGGTCAATCGCAATCGCATAATCGTCGCGTGCCTCCGACTCTGGCGGCTAGCGCTTCCAGGATGAGATAGAAGCGGTCAACATCGATGCGTACTGTAGAGAGGTCGCTCATGCTCCACTCAGCAGCGCCTGCAATGTCGCTTCGGCTCGAATCGGGACGTTGGGACAGGAAGATCGCCTGAGTCATTCTGCCCGCGATTCCCGGAACTGGAACGCCCTTTTGCACGGCTCAACACCCGCGAAGGAGGAGCGCGCTGCGCAAGCCGTAGGATCGTACCAATCTCCGTTTCTTCCGCCGGAGTGAATTTCATCAACACGCGAACGTTGAGCCCGTACACGTGCGCCGCGAGCGTTGGCGCGTACTCGATGACGCGAGGCCCTCCAGGGCCGAAATACAGGAAATGTTCGAAGGCGACGATGGGTCCTTTACCGGGTCCAGCTCGTTTGACGGGCCCAATCCCGATCCAGTTGATTTTCTCCGCTATGCCATGGCGTCGTGGTTCGCTGCCTGTTCCTCCAACGCCAATAACGGAGTCGTACAGCCTTGCTCGCACCGAGCCCATGCAGTCGTGAATCCCAAACTCGCCGGAATCGGGATCAGGATCGCCGTTGTGAGTACGTTTGTAGACGAGAGTCGGCATGCAGCACCTACTCTGAAGGGTTATTAACTGCCAGGAGTTCAGGTTTGTGCCCCTGAAACCAAGAGAGGAATCTTTCCGGGTGAAGCAAAGTCGGTGGCACGGCGCTGCGCTGGATGTACCCGTTGCTGTAGGAGATGCCGCCCCAAGCATCCAGAATATCGCCCCGGACCCGGTAGGCCCGATCGCGCCACTCTCCGATGACGATGCACCGGCGCAACCTGCCGCTGACACCCGGCTCAGCTCGGATGATGATGTCGGTCGATCGATGTTCAGTTCGCCTGGTATGAGCGTTTTCACACCAACGCTCACGAGGTATGTCGGAGAGGCGGATGCACTGCTGCACGCGGTAGAACCCAATCACTGCGTAAATCAGCGGGTCTGCCCAGGGACCCGCCGGTCGCAAGCCGGCGAAGAACACAAGAAAGTCGTCCTTCTTGAAGTCCGCGAGGCCGCGCCCTCGGCGCACCCCGTTGTCGCCGTAAGTCAGATACGCGAAGTCCGGATCCAGGTGCGTAGCCCGAGTTACGAGCGATGCTGGGAGTGACATGCCGGGGAACCGACTCAGGGCAGGTTCGATGGCCGAATAACGCGTCTCGAGCCCGCGGCGTTGTGGTCCCTCGGGAATCGGGACATACGCGAACTCGCGAGAACGAGGGTCGACGGGTGCATTCCACCCACCGAATGCTTGGTCGACGCCAACACGGATCAAGATCCCCCGCACGTGTCGATCATAGATCGCTCGGGGTAGGAAGAGCCAGATGGTTCAAGAGGTACGGCAGCGATTGTCATTCGTTCCCGTTCCCGCCCGCTCGACCCACCGGGCGCATCGCCGGGGCCGTCAGATCCAGGTCGCGAGCGACCCGCATCACCGACTTTCCCTCGTCGAGCACCAGCCAGACCTGTCCGGCCTTGAAATCATCCTTGAAGCACCGCCTCACCCGCCGATGCTGCTTCTCGTCCGCCTTGTCGACACCGTATCTGCCTCTGATTTGGCGTCCGCGAAGTGGACAACTCCAAGCCGCTTTCGGCCATGTCGTGTAGGCTGGCGCACATGAGCAAGCTCCCTGAGCCAGCAAAGGCTTTTGTCCGCTGGTTATGGAGCCGCTACGTCCAGACCCGCGTTTGGCCCAAGCGGATTGAGGCGTTGCACTGGCTGGAAGATGCGGGTCTCAACCTCGCGGACATGGAACGGGCGGTGCCGACTCTGAGCGTTGGGCGCCTCGACGCCAGTGGTCCAGATCGAGTTGCCGTGGGGCTTCGGGGTCTCGTACATCTGGCTGAAGTCAAAGACCTCCTCAAGCCATTGCCTCAGTTGGTCCGGCACGCCAACAAGCGCCTCAGACTCTTCCCCACCTACAACAACCAGCACGACGAACGGGCAGCTATTCCACACGATGAAGTGCAGCGCATCTGGCGGACGGACACCGATACTCTAGCGCTCGCGGGCGAGATCCTCCTCAGAGCCAGTGGACTCGGCGGCCTGAACATCAGCGGGGGACCCCAAAACTTTACCGTCTACCCTTCCCTCGATGCTTTGCGCTATCGTGGCGTCCGTACAGTCGAGAAGCTCATCGACATAAGTGACAGACGCTGGACTCCAAGGCCTCCTACACCGGAGGCAATCCACATCCGTTTTGTTCAGAAGCTCCTTCAGCACGCCGGGGAGCACCTTGAATGGCCGAACGCCACGCGGTTCGCAGTCACCGAGAGGCGCCTCGGGTTCGTGCCCGATCTCGTGAGCGCTCTATGGCCACGGTTCGTCGTTCACGAATTTGGATATTTCACTACGGATCGCATTTCGCTTCACCTTTGGGCGCTTGCCCTGAATGAAGACGCCGAGCCATGGCGGGCGCGTGTCCCTGCTATGGCTCGGGCAATCGCCAAGCTCTGGCGGCAACACGACGGCGAGACATTCTTGCTTGGCGAGCTAGCCGCAGAAGCGCGCCTTTCCGTTAGCGATGGAGCCGTGCTCGCCCTGCTGATGGAATCGGAGCCTTGGGCGCGTGGGTTTTATTTTGAAGGCTCTCCGGAGACTTGGCGAGTTGGCGCTCACGAAGACATGCGCAAGTTTCGCGATTGCACCACCTGGGATGAGTACCTGGCAGTGCGACAGGATACCTTCCGACACTGGATGGATCAATTTGGCGAAGTCGACAACGTCGCGCACCTTGGCGACACCCCGGGACGTGTTCTGACTGGGAACAGCCGGCCTATAGCCGCTATCGAGTCCAAGGAGGAGCCTGCGCCGGAGCCTTCAGCAGTAGTAGAGAGGAACGAGCGACACACCACGTCCAGAGCGGCAGTCCATCCCCCCGAAGCTGCCAATCTCACGCGCGCGCCATGCGCAAGATGCGGCGGCATGATGGTCCAGCAGGAAGTAGTTGGCCAATACCGGAAGACGTTCAAACGGGGAGATGATCCCCATCTCGACATCGATTGGGAGCGGGCCGAATGGGAGATTCTTCAGTGTCGAGGCTGCGGGGAGGGCTCCTTCAGGCACACCTCCTATCAAAGTGACGACGTTGAGGAGAATGACAGCCCACGAGCGACGATTACGCTCTATCCGCCGCGTGGGTTGGGCACGCTGCCGAAGCGGAAGTTTGACCGAGTTCCGCCCAAGCTGAAGGGCCTGTACACGGAAACGATCACTGCGTTCAACAATCACCTCTATACTGTCGCGGCAGCATCTGTACGCGGCCTAGTCGAAGGCATTTGCAAGCATCGCGGGGTGAAGAGCGGACACGTCAAGGTCACGCGGAAGGACGGCTCAACTCGAGTCGACAGACGCACCACGCTAGAAGGTAAGATCAGTGGGCTTGTGGAAGCCGGGCTGCTAACGCAGGCCCATGCCAAAACGCTTCACGCGCATCGCTTCCTCGGCAACGACGCGCTACACGATCTCTACATGCCCGAGCCCGAGCGGGTAGCCGCTGCTATCGGTATCGTTGAGCACACGTTCGACAACCTGTACGAATTGAGCGCCAAGGGCAAGGTTGCACGCGGGAAGCGCAGGAGGAATCGCAAGCCGTGACAGATGATCCGACGCGATATCCGAATGCGGTTGAGAGCCCCTTCGACACACCGTCAACATACGCCCGTCGAAGCTCACAGGCGTAACGCCGCCGCAGACGCTGCGATGCTCGGCTGAGTCATCCATGATTGTGGGACCTGGACGCCATCGTGCTCGGACGAACTGGCCGGTCCCGGTCCTAAGTCGTCCTTCACGGGTGCAGACGCGATTTCCACTCGAGCGAGAACAGTCTCACGGCGCGTTAGACAGGCAACTGGTTCACGGCCGGCGTATGGAAACTCTTCATCCTACTGCCATCCTTGTCTGGCCGGAATTCCAATCGTTCCGCGGGATCTCCGTCCGCAAATGAGGTTTCGCATGCTCCGGGCGATCCGACTCGCCTTTACTGTTGTTGTCCTGGCCCTTCCTCTTAGGGCCGAGCAGCTCGAGCTCCGATTCCTCGATGTAGGTCAGGGCGACGCGATCCTAATTCGAGAAGGCGGCAAGACAGCGCTCGTCGACGCCGGACGGTCGGCCAAGGTCATCCTTCAACTCCAGAGGCTCGGAATCGACACGATCGACCTCCTCGTTGCGAGCCACAATCACGCCGACCACATCGGCGGTATGGTTGCCGTACTCAGCGGCACCGGCGTCCGGTACTATCTCGACAACGGCGTGCCGCACACCACCGCTACGTACCAGCGGACGATCCACGCTGTCGTTGAAAGCGGCGCGCAGTACCTTCGCGCTTCCGATCGCACCATCGTGCTAGGATCTGCAGAGCTACGCGTGCTGCCACCTCCGCCGGTCCTCGGTCAGAACAACTCCTCGGTGGGCCTGCTTGTTGAATACGGAGAATTTCGGGCGCTACTAACGGGCGACTCCGAGCTCTATGAGCTGCGGCACTGGTTGGCGAATGAAACCATCCCTCGCGTCCAGGTCGTAAAGGTCGCGCATCACGGCAGTTGGAACGGGACGAGCGCCGAGTGGGTCCAGAGGACTCGGCCGGAGGTGGCCGTGATCTCGGTTGGCGCAAGGAACTCCTATGGGCACCCATCTCCCAGGGTCATCCAGCAATGGCAGAGCGTGGGTGCCCGCGTGCACCGCACCGACGTGGAAGGCACTATCTCGATTTTCGCGAACAGGGACGGAACCTTCATCGAAACGGCGGAGCGATCCGACACGACGCGAGTCGCGAGGACGCGGCCGATGGAGCAGACCACCGGTCTATCGGCACTTGTGCCCGGGGTGGCGGCTCCCGCCTGCTGCAAGATCTGCACAGCCGGCAAGGCATGCGGCGATAGCTGCATCAGCCGAAGCTACACCTGCCACCAGGCTTCCGGCTGCGCCTGCGATGCAAGGCCATGATCCACCGAGGCGACCGCATGCCCTTCTACGTCATCGACCGAATTGAGGGAAAAGTTGCCGTCGTAGTAGCGGACGACGGGCGCACGTTCGATGTGCCACAGCGAACCCTGCCGAAGGGATGTCGCGAAGGGACCGTCCTTCGCATCGATGCCGCCACGGACACTCCTGACTGGACGGAGGCTGCGATTGACGAAGGTGAGCGGGTTCGCCGCCTCGAGCGCGCCCGGGATACGGTTCGGCAGCTAAGCGAAACTGATCCCGGAGGAGACGTCGAACTCTAAAGACCAGCTCGTCGGCGACGCACGGCATCACTAGAACCGTCGCTGCGGCACGAGCTGACCGGAGGGCTGGAGGTCGCCCGCCTCAGGCTTCACTTCGCCGGCCGTCCACTAGTACGAAAACTGGAGCCGTGACTCTCGGCCGCCGCTTGATCGCGCAGCGACATCCGGATGACGGCGCTCCCGGGAACAGCGGGCGCGTCTGACACCTGCGGTCTCGGAGGTCAGTCACCCGAATGTGCTAGGCTCCTCGCAAGCGCCCGCTTTCGTCCACCTTGGCGGAGGCGCTCGAAAAGTATCCGCCTAAGCCGTGGAGGCACACGTGCAGTACCCTGAAACCCTCCTCCGAGCCCTTCGTCGTCCGCTCGATCCGCTTCCCGAGCCTTTGAGTCTACAGGCGGCCGAGTTCACGGCGCTCTGGAACATGCTGCTCCGCTGCTTTCGCACAGGAGAGCATCTGCTCGACGATCTCGGTCTCGGTATCCCAGAAGCGCGGAAGCGCTTGATCGCATTTCTCGCGCGCGCGCAGCATCGCATGACCGGCATGGCGGGATATGGCCTGGTCGAGTGGGCCACGCGGCAGTTCCTGCTCCAGCACCCCGAGCTGTTCGACGCGCCGCACCTGACCTGGCTGCTGGAACGCAACGACGAGCTGTGCGCCGGCTATCCGCTGGTGGCGATGGAGGCGCGCGAATTCATGCGGCGCGCCGTGCGAAGCGTGATGGTCTGCCTCCACGTCATCGACGACTACCGGGACATCCTCGACGGGGCTCTTTCGATCAGGTTCGCCTCCTGAGCGGAGCCAGGAGGGGTCTTCTGACACCGCAGCTGGTCCTTCTCGATCCGGTGTAATCAGAGCGCTTTTCCTCGCCAGCCGCTCGATTGTCAGACCCCCCGTCTATCCTGCGCAGTCAGGAGCGGATCATGTCTCGCGGTGACGGGCTCGCACGCCAACTGCAACTGATGCAGATGCTGGAACACCGGCAGGAAATCGTCGTGCCAGAAGTGGCCGCCCAGCTCGGGTACACGGTGCGGACAGTGTATCGCGATCTCCAAGTTCTCGAGCGCGTCGGCGTGCCGATCTACCAGGAGCGCCAGGGACGGCAGGCGCGGTGGCGCGTGATGGAGGGCTACCGGCGCCGGCTATCGATCACCCTGAGCTGGCAGGAGATGATGGCGCTGGTGCTGGCACGCAAGATGCTCGCGAAGCTTACCGCAGCGCCCCTGGCGGATGCGGCCGCGAGCGCCGTCGCGAAGGTGAACGACGCGCTGCCACGCGAAGTGGCGCAGCGCGCCGCAGGCTTCAACGACGCGGTGAGCGCACTGCTGGGCGCGTCGCACGATTACACGCGGCACGGCGCGGTCCTGCGCACGCTCATGGAGGCGATCGAGCGGCACGAGTCTGTGACCCTGCAGTATCGCAAGCTGGGCGAACGCAAGGGCGCGGAGCGGATCGTCGACCCGTACTTCCTGCACGTCCAGTCGGGCGCGGTGTACCTGATCGGGTTCTGTCATCAGCGGAACGCCATCCGCACGTTTCTGATCGACCGCGTCACCGATGCCGCCCGGACCGGTGCGCTGTTCGGTGCGCGCGCGCCATTTGCCGCAAGCGCTCTGCTGCAGGGCGCGATAGGGCCTTGGGAGGGCAAGCCCCACCACATCCGGCTCCGGTTCGATGCAGAGGTCGCGGGGCTCGCCGCCGAGCGGCAGATGCATCCGACCCAGACGACGCAGTTGCGGAGCGACGGTGAGCTCGACGTGGCGCTTCGGGCGCCCGTGTGCCCAGCGTTGATGACGTGGCTGCTCGGGTGGGGGCAGCACGTCCGTGTGGTTTCACCGGCAGCGCTGGCGGAGCGTCTCCGGCGGGCTCATGCCCGCGCGGCGGGAAGAGGGGGCGCGGCATCGCGCGTCGGGCGCCCTGCGGCATCCGCGCGCTCCCGCCGAGGCTAACCGTCCTTCCTCCACTTTAGGAGGGACGAGGGAAGCGCTTTGCGTTTCCAGCCGAGCACCCGAAACGCGGCTCTCAGAATCCGCTCGCGCGACCAGCGCCGGGCGGTCAGCAGCGTGCGCCGCGCAGGACCGTCCGCGATCTTCTTGAGGTGGTCCATCGAGCTCTGGAGGACCTCGTCCCAGAATTCCTTATCTCGGGCAGCCTCGAGCACGTAAAGGCCCTCGCGCGCCCGGCCGAGCTCACCGAGCGAGAGCGCCAGCCCATTGTAGGCATATGCATGCAGCCGCACCCCGAGCACCACACGGTACAATTGGACCGCAATCGCGCTCTCGCCGAGCCGATTGCACACGCAGGCGATGTTCTGCACGCCGTCCCAGTAGAACGGGTGATCTTCGTTGCTTAGCTCGATGAAGAGCGTGCTTGCCTGGAGCGAGCCGCGGTCCTGGTTCAATTCCAGCCGGCAGTACCCGAGCGAGAACAGCGCTGGAGCCGCGACCTCGCTCGCCGGTCCTTCGCGAAGGAGCAACTCTTCGAACGGCCGAGCGGCCTCCCGCCACCGGCCCGCGTCGTAGAGCGCGACGGCCCGATTGCACCGCGCGACGCCGTCATCAGGATCCTTCAGCAGCCGCTCTCCGTACTTCGCCGCCGCTACTGGCCAGCGCCCCTCGAGCAACGCCTTCAAGGCTTCATCGCGCATCGTCTACCTCCGATGCGGACTGAGTAGCCCCCAGGCCTGACAGGTAAGGTCACGCGACCGCCGGGCCCGCGACCCCGAAAGGAGACCTGCGGGCTTCAGCTACTGCTGCGGCCTCAACCTCTGCTTCGCGCGCAGCCTGCTCGCCTCCGAGGGATCGGCAGGTGGCTGCGCGCAATACCCATGCCGCACCGCAACCCGGCGAGAGCAACGTAACCGCCTTGACCACCTGCAACGCGCGCTGGCGCTGCGCTTGTGCGTGAGGGTGACGCGCCATCGCAATGTGGGCTGCGTCGTTCCCTTCCCCGGCAGGCGCCAGCAGCTCGTATGAAAGGCATATCGATTGGCGCAATGCTCTCGCTACGCGCAGGTCTCTGCAGCGTGCTCGCCGCTAATCACACCCCGTATCCTCTGATTCACTTGCACGCGCCTTGGGGGTTGCCTTTCGTACTAGGGGCACGCAGTGTGTTCAGCTGAATCCGCATCATCTCGCCGCTCGAGGCGTATTCTTGTTGCCCTCACTCCACGATCGCCTTTAGCAACGCATCCCTGGCATCCGCGTAGAACTGCACATCCACCTTCGTCGCCATATCATCCGACAGGCTGTTGAGCTGCTTGCGGCTCGTCACCGGCATGAGCACCGCACTGGCGCCCTTCTCGATGGCCAGCTCGACCACGCTGACCGCGTTGTGTATCGGCTCGATCGATCCGCCGAGGTTCAACGCCCCGACGATAATGAGCCCCCCTCTGGTGTGCTTCTCAAGGAGCGCGCCACAGAGAGCCACCAACATCGCCACCCCGATGCCAGTGCCATTCTTGCTCGCATCGAACGACCGCAGTTGCACGGTGAACTCGTGTGCACGGGGGTCTCGGCCGCCGACGAGGCTCAGACCTTGGGCATAGAAGTTCTGCTCGGCGTAGCGGACACTCTCGTTGAACGGCTGCGGCGCCGGGCGGTTGAGAATCTTGACCCCGGTACCGGGCCCCACATTGGTCTCGATACGGTAGAGGCCAGGGTTCTCGCCCATCCCTCCTGGGCTGACCGTCCAAATCTGGCCGGGAGGCAGCGGGTCGACGCCGATGCTGTTTTCGCTCTGCAACTCGGGCGTCGACACGAACTTCTCCACACCCTCATCGCCCAGCACGTAGCTGAAGTGCGTGTTGCGGTACTCCGCCGCCCCAATCCGCTTCTGTTGCTCTTTCACTCGTCGGCGACACTCCAACGCGAGCCGGACGGCCCACTCCAGGTCCGCGTCCGCGATCGGCATAGCATTGGACGGATAGAGTAGCTTTAGAAGGCCACTCAAGGTTTTGTTCACAGCGGTCGTGTCACGGCCGCTGACCGCGCCGCCATAGCGTACCCGGTTCTGTACCTGCGCCAGTCGGCTCTCGTTGCGTAATCGAGACAGGCACTCCGACCAGAAGTCGCTGACCAAACCGAAGTGGTCCGTGAAGAGCTCGCTCTTGACCTTCGGGATGTCCCAGCCTGCGAGATAGCAGTGAATGCGGTCCATGAAGGCCGTGTCGTCCCGCATCTCGTCTGGCAGCGGTCCGAACAAGTGCCCGATACGCTGCTGGTGCTCGACGTCGACCTCGAAGTTGCCCACCAGCACGACGCTGCCGTCGGCCCGGATGCTCTCCTTGCCCCGGCTGAACTCGCCGGACTCCATGTAGCCCTTCATGATGTTAACGCCGTCCTTCTGGTCGAAGGAGACG
>Ga0137394_10005037_pt1 | contig 10046 bp, 6 predicted proteins | sample czobulk116metaG_FD_108278 | JGI IMG/M metagenome (GOLD analysis project Ga0137394, IMG submission 108278) | Vadose zone soil microbial communities from Angelo Coast Range Reserve, California, USA - czobulk1.16 metaG | ecosystem: Environmental > Terrestrial > Soil > Vadose zone | place: USA... | reverse complement strand
CCAGACTGGTCGCTGCGCGTGTCCCTGGCCAATCTGCCCGACGAAGTGTACGAGGACATCGGACGCGGCGTTCGATCGGTCGCACGCGGCTACCGGGATGCCTTTGAGGCTTCGCAGCGCGCAGAAAAACCAAAAGCAGCGGCCGCGCGATAGTTCGCCCGCATGATGCCGCATGCTTTATCAGCAGCCTTAGAAGCTGACGCCAGAGCCCAGCGATGAATCCTTCTCGAAGCGTCTCTGACATGAGGGAATAGGACTACATATGGAGTGGCTAGCCCGTGTGTTCACAATGTACCCAGAAATGGCAGTTTACCTGGCCATCGGCATCGGATACCTGATCGGCCGCTTGAAGTTTCGCGGTGTTGGCTTGGGTGCGGTGACAGGTTCTTTGCTCGGAGGAATTTTTATCGGGAACTTTTTTCATGTGCCCGTATCTGACCAAGCGAAGGCAATGCTGTTCTTACTGTTTCTTTTCGGAATCGGATACTCCGTAGGGCCCGGCTTCTTTAGCAATCTCAAGGGCGAAGGCTGGCGCTGGGCCGTTCTTGGCGTATTTGTTCCAGTCATCGGTCTCATTACGGCGTATACAGTGGCGCATTCCATGAAACTCGATCCCGGGTACTCCGCAGGATTGCTTTCAGGGTCTTTGACCGAATCGCCTGCGATCGGCACTGCAAGCGAGGCCATCCGAGGCTTGTCAGTACCTGACGACCAAAAGCAGCAATGGATTGCGCACGTCGCTGTTGCGGACGCGATTTGCTATATCTTCGGCACCTTGGGTGTGATCCTGGTCTGCGCCAGCTTTGGACCCAAACTGCTGCGGATTGATTTGCGCGCGGAATCGAGGAAGGTTGAAGAGAAACTGGGAATCAAGCATAGCAAGCTTGGTGTGTCTTCCGCGTGGCAGCCCATCGGCTATCGCGCATATAAAATTCGGCCAGATGGTCGGGTCGTTGGAAAGACCATCGCGGAGGCGGAGAAGTCCGTGCCGGCTGCCCGCCTGTTCGTGGAACGGATTCGGCGCAGCGGCGAAATTGTCTGGCCTCTTCCCACTACAGTCCTGGAGGCGGGAGACACAGTTGCCGTGCTTGGGAGGACTGAAGCCCTGATCAATCTGCTTTCTTCTTCCTCTGTCGAGGCAATCGATCCGGAGCTACTGGAGATTCCAGTAGCTTCCTATGGGCTTTACGTCACCAACAAGATGATTGCCGGGAAGACTCTGCGTGAATTTGTGGAAAGCACCGATGAAGCTCGCGGCGTCTTGTTACGTGGAATCACGCGGAGCGGTCAAGCAATCCCGATTGGACCAGGCACAATCGTCGAGCGAGGCGACACCCTGCAGGTAACCGGTTCAGAAGCCGCGGTCGAAAGACTAGCCCCTTTGGTGGGTAGAGTGATTAACCCGACAGAAGAGAGCGATTTTGTTGTGCTGGGTATTGCTGTGTTTCTAGGTGTCTTGATCGGCGCGATCCTAATAATACCCATAGGCCATCTGAGAATAGCCCTAGGCACCAGTGTGGGAACTCTGCTCGCTGGCGTTCTTGTCGGATGGCTGCGATCGGTGAAGCCTTGGTTCGGGAGAATGCCGGACGCTGCGATTAGTTTCATGAAATCCATAGGCCTAGCGGCATTTGTGGCCATGGTTGGACTCAAGGCAGGTCCCATCTTTGTGAGCGCAGTAAAGGAATATGGCTACATCCTTTTCCTGGGCGGCATCGTGGTGACTCTCGTGCCTCTTATTACTGGTCTCTTCTTCGGCCACTACCTCCTGAAGCTAAACCCGGTGCTGTTGCTTGGCGGACTTGCTGGTGCTCAGACAATGATCGCAGGCGTCGCCGCAGTACAAGAGAAATCCGGCAGCCCAGTTGCTACGCTTGGATATTCTTACACTGTGGCGTTCGGGCACATTTTGCTCACCACCTGGGGAACTATCATCGTTGCTCTCATGTCGTAAACCGAGAGAGAGGATGCCGAAGAAGCTTGGCGCGTGTGCGCGGCAAGGAGTCAAAGCTTGGGCCAAAGGTTTTGGGAACATCTTATGCTGCGAGGAATACTCATTGTTTTGCTCGTATTTACATTTCTGTTCAGCTTGTCGGTTTTCCTTATGGTACGAGCCGCTCCGCAGAGTCGGACCCTCGTTCTAACGGGACATCCAGGAGAGCTCCCCGTTGTGGAGATAGGCGGACGTTCCTACGTGGATGTAGAAGCATTAACGCGGCTCGCGAATGGTTCACTCAGCATTAGAGGGAATCAAATTGTGTTGACTCTGCCCTCACCCGGAGCGAGTACGCCGGCAATGAATCTGGAGACCGGGCAGTCCGGTGCATCTGGATTCTCCAAAAATTTTCTTAAAGCGGGAATCGAGGAAATGGAGGTCATCAGGGAATGGCGAAGTACGCTGAAAAATGCAATCGGACAAGGATTTCCAGTGACCGAAAACTGGGTGGACAATTACCGGGCCCGCGCTGAGCAGAGTCTCCGATTGGTGTCTTTGGCAGTTTCGACAGATTATGATCGGAGTGCATTTGAGTTACTCACAAATGAATTTAAAAATATGAGAAAACTGAGCGACCGATTCGTGGAAGCCGGCAAGGGCAGAGTATATGTCTCACCCAAGTCGTTAGACGATGACCCACTCGACCAAAAAATCCTGAAATGTGCACGCTCCTTAGCTGCAATGGTGGCGAACAACCAGTTTGTGGACGACGGCTCGTGTCACTGATAACTCTTATCCGAGCAAAGCTTCTCACAACATGCGGCCGGGTCTATTGCGACCTTAATGACTTCGATAGACTGATCAAATTGTGAGGTGCCACGCGTATGGCGCCGCCGCGTGGGCTATCAATGTCGGATATCAGAAAGAACGCCATGGACACGACAATCGGTACAATCAGTAGAGTGCGCCAATCCCTTCCATGTGCACCATAGCCGATCAGCAAATTGCAGCTGACGGCGATCACCGCCATCATTCCCCAGGCTGCAACTGGGATACGATTCCACCAAGCTGCCTGCGTGTATCCTTGTGAATTCAGCACGTCGTTCATACCGGAAACCACGAGGGCAACCACGGGCGTAGGATGTGCCTCTACCGCCGGCCGCACGGCAATCCACAGCTCGCTTTGCAGTTGGACTGTTTCCGCATTGATCTTCGCTAGGTGACTATCGTCACGAGTCGTGTAGAACAACACGCGCTCGTCGAGATACCTCAGTAGAAGATCACGCACCTTCGCAGCATCGTCCGCCGGAAGGAAATCCGCTCGCACATACTCTGTACCGATTGCGTTGGCTTCCGCCTCCTCGTAATTCTTGCGCTGGTCATACCGACTAATGGCCATAGAGAAGCTGAAGCCGATAAGGAGGCCGAGAAGAGTTAGGGTGGCACTTAATACAACATCAAAATCGTCTTGCTCTCCTCCCTTTAAGGCATGCACTTTGGTGCGAATCGTGTCGCCAAACAAAGCCGCCAGTAGCAGAACAACGAAGGATAAGGCAAAAACGAGAAGAGGAAAGTTCATTAGAACCATAAGCTCCGGCTATTAGGGCCTTCCCAACCAGGAGTATTGCCAAGCCAGAGAGACATTCTGGAAGTTCCCTCCGTACTTGATATAAGCCCGATTGCTGTAACTGAATTTGATCGACTGATGTTTGCTTAAGGGGATCGAGGCGGTTCCGCCGAGCCGTGAATTCCGCTGAAGAGTACCGGGGTTTTCTACTCCATTTAGGCTTGTAGTGCCGCCAAACCAATAATTGCCATCGAGGGACACCCACAAACGTGGTTTGAAATCATAGCTGAGGTGTCCTTCAAATGAGCCAATAGGACTCTGCGTGTGAGTGTTGGTTCCCGGAGAGAACTGATTGTGTGAAAAGAACTCGGAATTTGTCGTGTATAACCAAACTCCCCCGTATGCATCCAGAATCCAATGCCCCCAGCGCTGAGAATAGCCAAGTTCTGGTTTGAAGGACCAGCGGTTCGTACCGAAATTTATCAGCTTCGTTGGGTCGTATTGACCTGTTTCAGGCACGAGCCTGAGGCTGATACCTAGGATCGTCTTCTGCCGCCATTTCATGAATTCGGCGACGTCCATTGCACGACCCCCTATCAGGTTCACCGAGAATCGGAAAGTGGCCGGCAAGAGGCCCGACCGGTACGCAAGTGTTTCCGCGTCAACAACGATTCCTCGGAAGTTCCCAACCCCATACGGCAAAGAGGCAGTGAAGTTTGCTGTACGGCCAAAAAAATTGAGTGAACGAGAATAGTTAAAAATAGCGACATACGCCCTTGCAGTGGCGCCCGTGATTGGGACTGTTCCTTCAAAAAGAAGGTCCCCGTCAAAAAAGGAATACGTCAACGTAACCGCATTGGAATGAACGGGTGTGATGAGATAGGCCCGAGGAGCGAGGTCCTGTGCACGACAAACGTCGGCGGCAAGATAGACGCTAAGGAACACAGCGATACGAAAACGCCCCTGCACTCGAAATCTCACCATCGAGAAGGTTAGGAGCCGAAAAAGAAACCGACATCTGTAAGAATTGACAGTTCATTCTTTCTTCGCCGACGAATAAGGTGTTACTTAGCTAAAGACGGAAAGCGATTGACACAGCGAGCGCCAGAGGGTGGTCAAGCTTTGGCTAGATCCGCTTTTTGATGAGGGCTGCGGCCCCTCGGATGAACCCAGGGAGACAGCAACCATGGATAAGAGTGCAGAGGCGAAGCGTCTTGAGGAGGCGCGCGTTCGGGGTCTGCCATGGCGAAAATGGGGACCTTACCTGAGTGAACGTCAGTGGGGCACGGTTCGAGAGGATTACAGCCAAGATGGTAATGCCTGGGACTATTTCACTCACGATCAGGCGCGGTCGCGAGCCTATCGCTGGGGAGAAGACGGGCTCGCAGGCATTTCCGACGACAAGCAGAATCTTTGCTTTGCCCTGAGCCTGTGGAACGGCAAAGACCCAATCCTGAAGGAACGCCTTTTCGGACTGACGAACAGCGAAGGAAACCACGGTGAAGATGTAAAGGAGTACTACTTCTATCTCGACAGCACGCCGACTCATTCCTACATGAAGTATCTCTACAAATATCCACAGTCGGAGTTCCCTTATCGAGACTTGGTGGAGACCAATCGGCGCCGTTCGCGCCAGGAACTCGAGTATGAACTGCTCGATACCGGAATATTCGATGAGGACAGGTACTTCGACGTCTTCGTAGAGTATGCGAAGGAAACACCGGAAAATATCCTGATCAGAATCACAGTATTAAACCGCGGCCCTGAACCAGCGACGTTGTATGTGCTGCCTACGCTCTGGTTCCGAAATACGTGGTCCTGGAAAGAGGGGGTCTCCCGGCCTGTACTCAAAAAGGTGCCGAACGGGGCGAGCAACAGCATAATTAGCACTTCCCATCCGGAATTAGGGGATCGGTTCTTATATTGTGACGGCGCGGCCGGACTGCTCTTCACCGAGAATGAGACGAACAACGAGCGTCTTTTTCATGCGCCTAACGCAACGCCCTATGTAAAAGACGGCATCAATGATTACATAGTGCGCGGCCACGAAGGGGCCGTAAACCCCCAAAAAGTCGGTACGAAGGCCGCTGCCGCTTACCGCCTCACTCTGGCGCCGGGAACGTTTCAGACGCTGCGCCTACGGTTGAGCGACGTTGGACCTGCCGGACGCATGGCCGGCAATAAGGAACAAAATGTCCCTTTCGGGGAACCGTTCGACGCTTTAATGCAAAAGCGGGAGCGGGAGGCCGACGCCTTCTATGCCACTGTGATCCCATACTCGTTGAATTCCGACGCGGCAAGCGTCATGCGCCAAGCACTCGCCGGGATGCTGTGGTCCAAGCAATTCTACTATTATGACGTCGACATGTGGCTTAAGCAGCATAATGCTGATCCTTTCAAAGCACCCCCTACTGCCCCACGCAATAACCATTGGCATCACATGTACAACGCGGACATCATCTCGATGCCCGACAAGTGGGAATACCCTTGGTATGCGGCTTGGGACCTGGCATTTCATGTTTTGGCGCTAACGCTTGTTGACGAGGATTTTGGCAAGCAACAGCTGGACCTGATGCTCCGGGGCCATTATTTACACCCCAACGGCCAACTGCCGGCGTACGAATGGAACTTCGGAGATGTCAATCCGCCGGTTCACGCGTGGTCAACTATTTTCTCACACCGCCTTGAAATGGCTCGGCACGGGAAGGGAGATATAGAGTGGCTCGAACGTAGCTTCCAGAAACTACTGCTCAATTTCACCTGGTGGGTCAACCGCAAGGACCGCTCCGGAAGGAACGCATTTGAAGGTGGGTTCCTGGGCCTGGACAATATCGGCGTTTTTGATCGCAGCGCGCCGCTCCCGACTGGCGGATACCTGGAGCAGGCAGACGGCACCGCATGGATGGCCCTGTATTGCCAAAACATGCTGGAGATTGCTGTGCAGTTAGCCTTAGAGAGACCGTCCTATGCGGAGATGTGTACAAAGTTCATCGAGCACTTCCTCTGGATTGCGGCAGCACTGGCGCATGAAGGCGGGGACGTGGGGATGTGGGATGAAGAGGATGGTTTTTTCTACGATGTCCTGCGGTTGCCCGACGGGACGGCTCAGCACCTAAAAGTACGTTCCATGGTGGGGCTGCTTCCGTTATGCGCAGTTACTGTGTTTGAGGGAGAACTCGTCCGAAAGTATCCGCATTTGAACGATGAATTGAGAAGGTTTCTCGCTGGCCGGCCCGAACTCACTGTTTTCATTCACGATCCTACTCAAACGGGATACGCTGGCCGCCGCCTGGCCTCTATCTTGAACGAGAAGAAGCTCCGTAAGGTTCTTTCGAAATTGCTGGACGAGAATGAGTTTCTAAGCCCTTATGGGATTCGCGCTCTATCTCTTTACCACGCCGAGCATCCCTATGTTTTTCACCTAGGTGACCAAGAGTATCGAGTGTCGTACCTGCCGGCAGAGTCTGATACGAGTATGTTTGGCGGTAATTCCAACTGGCGGGGCCCGGTCTGGATGCCCGTCAACGCCTTGATCATTCGAGCGTTGCTACAGTACTACACCTATTACGGCAATGGCTTCATTGTAGAGTGCCCAACAGGCTCAGGTCGGCAGATGACGTTGTATCAGGTCGCGGAAGAATTGGCGCGCCGCCTCAGCAGTATCTTCTTGCGAGACAAAGGCGGCTGCAGGCCGGTGTATGGCGGAACCAAGAAGTTTCAGCAAGATCCACATTGGCGTGATTACATCTCGTTTTACGAATACTTTCACGGCGATAATGGCGCCGGACTGGGAGCGAGTCATCAAACCGGTTGGACCGGTCTCATCGCCAGTATGATGCACCTGTTTTCAAGCACCACGGCCGAGCAGGCGCTCGAGCTTGGAAAAATGGCCGCAGTCATCGAAACAGCGGCGATTGCGCGGAGCGCGAAAGCCAAGGTCGCGGCAACCGCGACCTGACGCTAATTATTGCTTACCTTTTTGGCGGCAGGGTAATTGAGGCGCGGGGCCTTGTAAACGGCGGTTGAGTGCCCCGATCCGCAACTAACTTGATAAAGAATCCCAATATCGACTTGTGAGGTCGTGAAGATAAGGGAGATTTGAACCTTCACCTAGAGACTCAGACCAAGACCCGAAAGCCCCTGCTAGAACCAATCGGGAGAGTCTTAGAGGTTTTGTTCGGGTTGATTATGGTTCTCACGATCACGTGTTCCTTCAGCATTGCCGAGGCGGATCGCACAAGCATCCAAGCATCCACACCATGGTCGTCGCCGCACTCGGTTGCAACCTTGCCTTGGGTCTCATCGATGGTTCATGTTGAAATAGCCATCTCAACTTTTTTACCCCACTGGCAAAACTACCAGTAGGCACAACAGTGTATCCAGTAAAATCCTTTACCCGATACTCGGCCAAATCACGGAAATCGCGATTCTTAGCCAAGCGAAGCTCAGTTCGGATGCAGGCGTGTTTCTCACATACAGAAAAGAATGGTTCCGAGCAGACCTGGTCGCAGGATTGACCGTCGCCGCTGTGGTCATTCCAAAAGCCATGGCGTACGCCACAATCGCCGGGTTGCCCGTGCAAGTCGGGCTCTACACGTCTTTTCTTCCAATGATAATTTATGCTGTACTCGGAACATCTCGACCACTCAGCGTAAGTACGACAACAACTATTGCCATCCTGACGTCAGCCGAACTTGACCAAATCGTTGCAGGAGGCGATCTCCAGTCCCTGCTTAGGGCTTCAGCAATGTTGACGCTTGTGGTGGGGGCGATTCTCGTGCTGGCTTCGTTGCTGCGACTGGGCTTCATCGCCAATTTTATCTCTGAACCCGTATTAGTTGGATTCAAAGCGGCGATAGGACTCGTCATCATAACCGATCAGATTCCAAAGATTCTTGGTATCCATTTTCCCAAGGCCTCCTTTCTCCACAGCCTACTTGCGATTTTCCATGGGATTCCTGAAGCTTCGCTGCCGACCCTGAGTGTGGGAATTGTAACAATGGCACTTTTGGTAGGAATCGAGCGTTTCCTTCCACGCCTGCCCGCTCCGCTGATTGCGGTAGCTGCCGGGATTGTCGGCACATCTCTGCTGCATTTGCATGCGCGTGGCGTTCTGTTAGTTGGCTTGATTCCTAAGGGATTGCCGCCTGTCACTGTCCCAGACTTTTCCCTCGCTACTCAGCTTTGGCCTGGGGCAATGGGAATAGCACTAATGAGCTTTACGGAAACAATCGCTGTTGGGCGAGCGTTTGCTGGAGCTGAGGAGTCGCCTCCGCGAGCCAACCGAGAGCTTCTAGCAACTGGCCTGGCAACCGTGGGCGGCGCTTTCCTTGGCGCCATGGCCGCTGGTGGCGGCACAAGCCAGACCGCAGTGAACCGACTTGCGGGAGCGCGCAGTCAACTCGCAGAACTGGTTACCTCCGGGGTCGTGCTGGCAACAATGCTCTTTCTTTCCCCTCTGATTGAGTTGATGCCGCAAGCCACGCTGGCGGCGGTGATCATTGTCTACTCGATCGGACTTATTCACCCGAAAGAGTTTGAAGAAATTCTCAAAGTCCGAAGAACCGAGTTCATTTGGGCATTGACTGCATTTGCTGGAGTCGTCTTGCTTGGAACCCTAAAGGGCATCATTGTGGCGATCCTGGTATCACTCCTAGGACTTGCCTATCAGCTAGCAACGCCCCATGTTTATGTGCTTGGCCGCAAGCCAGGGACCAACGTTTTTCGGCCTCTCTCAAAGGAATATCCCGCCGATGAGACCTTTTCCGGATTGTTGCTGTTGAGACTCGAAGGACGAATTTTCTTCGCTAATGCAGAAATTATTGGACAGAAAATGAGACAACTGGTCGAGCAATCGAAACCGCAGGTCGTGGCAATCGACTTCAGCAACGTGCCTGATCTCGAGTACACTGCCCTCAAGATGTTGACTGAAGGCGAAAAGAAGCAGCGAGGGCGAGGCGTGTCGGTTTGGCTGGTGGGGCTCAACTCACAGGTTATGTCAGTAGTGCAGAGGTCTTCAATGGGCAAGGTGTTCGGTCACGAGAGAATGCACTTTAATCTGGAGCTGGCAGTGCACACATATGAGACATTGGCCGCCACGGCGAGTGCAGTCTGAGGACGGCTTGGGGCTGTCCCCAATTTGGTTTGCGCGAGGTCGTGAAGCTAACAGATACCCGGCACACCCTGTCTACATCGACAGATCGATGTACACAGTCATGCGGCGAAGAGAGCATGGCCAGGCTGGCCTGATGGGAGGTCAGCAAATCAGTATTTTTCGGGGTGAAGCGTCTTTCCTCCAGCGAGGCTTGATCGTTGTAGGCGTCTTTGTTCTTGCGTTTTGGCAACTTCACCTTTTCCCGCGGAGCTTTGCCGTAAGGAATCAGGCTCAACAAGTGAGAAATACAATTGAGCCGAGCTCTCTTCTTGTCATCAGAGCGAACAAGATACCATGGCGCATGTTTCGTATCGGTGGCCGCAAGCATGGCGTCACGAGCACGAGAGTATTCGTACCAGCGTCGAACCGACTCCAAGTCCATTTGGCTG
>Ga0137394_10005036_pt1 | contig 10047 bp, 6 predicted proteins | sample czobulk116metaG_FD_108278 | JGI IMG/M metagenome (GOLD analysis project Ga0137394, IMG submission 108278) | Vadose zone soil microbial communities from Angelo Coast Range Reserve, California, USA - czobulk1.16 metaG | ecosystem: Environmental > Terrestrial > Soil > Vadose zone | place: USA... | reverse complement strand
TTCTTCGCCTCCACCTGCCACAGCGCCGACATCGGCGGCCACGTCCTGTCCGCCGAGGCGCGCGAGGTGTACGAGGAAGGGCTCTTCATCCCGATCATGAAGCTCTACGACGGAGGCCGGCTCAACGAGTCGCTGGCCGCGATCATCCGCGCCAATACCCGGGTCCCCGACCTCGTGATGGGCGACTTTCACGCGCAGGTGGCGGGCGGCACCGTCGGGGGCGAGCGCCTGCTCGAGTTCATGGAGGAATTCGGCCTCGAGCGCCTCGAGCCGCTGGCCGACGAGATCATCACCCGCACCGAGCGGGCCATGCGCCAGGCGATCGCCGCGCTGCGGCCCGGCGAGTACCGGTACTCGATCACCTCGGACGGCTTCGACGAGCCGATCACGATCGCGGTGCGCTGTGAGATCAAGGGGGACGACCTCTTGGTCGACTTCACCGGCTCCTCCCCCGCGAGCCGGCGCGGGATCAACGTGGTGATGAACTACACCGAGGCCTACACGACCTACGGGGTCAAGGTCATCGTGAGCCCCGACGTCCCCAACAACGAGGGCGCCTTCCGGGTGCTCCGCATCACCGCGCCCGAAGGCTCCATCCTGAACGTGCGGCCTCCCGCCCCGGTGGCGGCCCGGCACATCGTCGGCCACTTCCTCCCCCACGCGGTGGCGGGCGCCCTGAAGGGGGCGCTGCCGGACCGGGTGATGGCCGAGGGCTCGGCCAATATCTGGGGGCTGCAGCTCACCGGCAAGAACGCCGACCGCAACCCGTGGGTCTACACCTTCTTCAGCTCGGGCGGCACCGGCGCGCGGCCCCATCAGGACGGGCTCTCCGCCACCGCATTTCCGTCCGGCGTGCTCGGGACCCCGGTGGAGGTCATCGAGTCGCTCGCGCCGCTCCTGATCGAGCGCAAGGCCCTCCGGGACGGCTCGGGCGGCGACGGCCGCCAGCGCGGCGGGCTTGGCCAGGTGATCGCCTTCCGGGTGCGCTCGGACGAGCCGGCCACCTGCTCGGTGCTCTGCGATCGCACGCGGATCCCGGCGCAGGGGTTCTTCGGCGGCCGGCCCGGCCTGGCCGGGCAGGTGCTGATCAACGGGCGCGCGCCCGTCAATCCCAAGGCCGAGCAGACGCTACGGCCCGGCGATCTGGTGGAGATCCTGCTGCCGGGTGGCGGGGGCTACGGCGATCCCGCCGAACGCGACCCGGCCCTGCGCGCGCGCGATCTCCAGCAAGGTTACGTCCTGCCAGCGGAGCGAGGTGTCAGGGCCGGCTGACCGGGCGTGAGCGCCCGGGCCCGGGAGATCGGCGTCATCGCCGTCGCGGGCACGTGGTGGCTCTTCCTCGCGATCGGCTTCTTGTGGAACCGCGGTGACGACGTCGGGCGGTTGCCCGCGCTGATCGCGTCGTTCGTCGCTTCGCTCGCCCACGGGCCGGTCTGGGGCCTGACGGGGTTCCTGGTGTCGCTGGCGGGCGCGGCGCTGGCCGGCCTGATCGGGCTCGCCTGGTACGGTCTGGGTGGCGCGATCGCTCGGCGCATTCCACGGCTCCGGGACCATCCGCCTCACGAGGACCGGATCGGGGAGATCGCGGACCTCGCCCTGCTCGGCGCGGCCGCGTGGTCGCTCATCTGGTTCCTGCTCGGCGCCATCTATCTCTATCGGGTGCCGGTCGCGGTGGTCGCGCTGCTCGCCGGCATCGCGCTCGCGGCGGCCGCCCTGGCGCGCGATCGCCCGAGTCCGCGCGCGATCGCGCGCGGCGCGGGCTCGGCCGCGCTCGCGCTGATCGTCACCACGCAGGCGCTGGCCCTGATCGCGGCGCTGGCGCCGCCCACCGCCAAGGACACGGTCCTCTACCACTTCGCGCTCCCCAAGGCCTATCTCGCGGCGGGCGGCGGGATCGAGGTCCCGTACAATATCGCGGGCTACTACCCGCTCGGGGTGGAACTGCACGCGGTCTGGGCCATGCTCCTGGGCGCGCCGATGGGCGCGCGGGTCGGGGAAGCGGCGGCGGGCGCCACCCTGTTCCTCTTCGCGCCCCTTCTGGCGATGGTGGTCTACGGCTGGGCGCGGGAGCGCGGGCTCGATCGGGGCGGGGCGGGGGCGGCCGCGCTGATGGTCGCGTGGGTCCCCACCGCGTACGACGTGGCGGCCAGCGCTTACGTGGACCTGGCCCTCGCCGCCTACACCGCCATGGCGGTGCGCGCGTTCGGCCGGTGGTGGACGACCCTCGACGCGCGCCAGCTCGTCTGGATCACCATCGGCATCGGGGGCGCGCTCTCGATCAAGCTCAGCGCCGCGTTCGTGATCCTGCCCCTGGCCCTGCTGGCCCTGTTGCGCTCGCTCAAGAAGTCGGGCCAGGGACCGGGCACCGCGGTGATCGCGGGATCGGCCATGCTGGCGCTCGGCCTCGGGGTGGCACTCGCCGCCCCGTGGTACGCGCGGAACTGGATCCGCACCGGCAGTCCGCTCTTTCCCTTCTATCTCGGGGTCTGGCCCGCCCAGGCGCCGGGCTGGGACCTCGAGCGCTCCCAGCTCTACGAGACGCTGTTCTCACTCTATGGGAATAGCCAGACCGGGCTCGACTACCTCCTGACGCCGCTCCGTCTCGCGGTGGCCGCGCAGCCGGATCAGCCTCCATTTTACGACGGCGTGCTCGGCATCGCCGTCGCCTTCGCCCTGCCGCTGCTCGCCTGGGCGCTCTGGACGCGACGCCTCGACGTCGAGCTGCGGCTGGCGGTGCTGGTCTCGGCCTGCCTGTTCGTCTTCTGGCTCTTCTCGAGCCAGCAGCTGCGCTACCTTCTGCCCGCGCTGCCGGGTCTCGCCGTGGCCAGCACAACCGCGGGGGCCGCACTCGGCGGGGCGCGAGGTCGCGCCCTCCGCGGGCTGCTCCTGGCCGCCGCCGCGCTCGGCGTGCCCGTCGCGCTCGCGTGGTTCCTGACGCTGGACCCCGCGCGCGTCGTGCTGGGCGGCGAGGGACGCGCCGACTTCCTCGGCCGGCGCCTCGACTACTACCCCTACTACGAGGTGGTCAATCGGGAGCTACCGCCCACCGCGAAGGTGTGGCTCATCAACATGCGCCGGGACAGCTATCATCTGGAGAGGCCCTACTTCTCGGACTTCATCTTCGAGGACTACACCCTCACCCGCTACGTGCGCATGGCGGACGGGGTCGAGGAGATCCGGAACCGGGTCCGGGCCGACGGCATCACCCACCTGCTGGTCCGACACGACATCCTCCTCGACTACCGCCGCTCCCCAATCGTGGACGAGCGACGGCCCCGCGAGGAGAACGTGGCCCGCCTCACCCTGCTGGCCGACTTCTTCACCCAGGGCACCCGGCTCATCAAGGGTGACCAGAAATTCTGGCTGATCGAGCTGCCCGCGCGTCCCGGCTGAGGCCTGCGCGTCCCGCTCCAGCCACGTTCAGGGGCAGCGCGGAGGGTCCGTCGCGATTCGGCGGCCCGGGCGCCGCCCCGCCTCATCGATCCCCCCGGTACCGCCATGGACGTCGGCCCCGCATCCCTCTTGACGCCGATCGGGATCGTCAACGGAGATCCGGCCCAGGTGCAGCGCCGCGCGATCAAGCTCGGCGGCGAGCGCCGGATTGAGCTGGCCCGCGGCCTGCAACCGCGCGACGTACCGCTCCCAGGCCACCCGGGCGCGCACGGAGTCTCGGCCCGCCATGACCTCCGCGGTGATCCGGTCCGCGAGCGGCAGGTCCGGGCTCATCAGCCGAACGAACGCGAGCGCACGCTCGAGCTGCGCCTCGGCGGCTTCCGACTGACCCAGCCAGGCGAGCGCGAGGGCACGGTTCAGCGCCGCGTGGACCTGGTTGGGCTTGATCCGGAGCGATTCGGTGAGCTCGGGCAACGCCCGCGCCGGCTCGCCGCGGTAGAGATAGAGCGCGCCCAGCGACGCGAGGACGTCCGCGTTCCCCGGCGCGAGCGCGCGTGCCTCGAGCCCGTGCCGGAGACCGCCCTCCCGGTCGCCGAGGATGGTCTCGGTGAGACCCAGTCCCGCGTGCCCCTTCGGGTTCCCGGGCGCGAGCCGCACCGCCTCGCGCAAGTGCTGCCTGGCCGGGGCGACTTCCCCACGTGGGAGCTGGGCGAACGCGAGGTTGATGTGGGGCATCGCCGCGCCCGGCGAGGTCTCGACCATCCGCGAATAGAGACGATACTCGTCACGCCAGTCCTCGTTGCGCCAAAGCGTCAGGACACCGTAGGCGAGCAGGACGGTCGCGAGACCGATCGAGAGGCCCGGGCGGGCCTGGGTTGCGCGTCCCCACGCCACCGGGCCGAGGAGACGTGACGCGGTCCAGCCGAGGACGAGGGAGAAGCCTACCGTCGGGAGATAGAGGAAGCGTTCCGCCACGATCATGCTCGGCAGGGGCAGCAGATTCATCGCGATCGACGGCGCGAGCGTGATCCAGAACCAGAGCGCCCCGAGTCCCGCGGCAGGGGCGCGCCGTACCGCCCAGGCGGTCGCGCCGAACGCCGCGACCAGGCCGGCCGCGGCCAGCCACCACGTGAGGCCGGGCGGCACGGTTTCCGGGACGATCGCGTGGTAGGGACTGCCGGGATACGGCACGATCGTGATCCAGGCGTACGACGCCGCGATCTTGACCGTCGTCAGTGCCCTGGTGAGGAGTGATCCCCATGCTTCCGCGCTGGGATCCACGAGCCCTCCGAGCGCGAACATCCGCAGGCCCAGGTAGAGTCCAGCCACCGTGCCGTACGCGGCATAGCGGGCCGCCGCGCGCCGTATCGCCCGCCGGTCCCGGAGGTCTCCCCGCAGGAGGAAGTCCCACAGAATGAGCACCACGGGCAATGTGATCGCGACTTCCTTGGCGAGCAGCGCGAGAAAGTAGGCGCCGAGCGACCATACGCTCAGGCCCCGTCCCTCTCGATCGCGACCACGGTCGTAGGCAAGCACGGCGAGCAGGAAGAAGAGGGTCGCGATGACGTCCGTCCGGCCCGAGACGAAGCTCACCGATTCGGTGTGTAGCGGGTGCAGCGCGAACACCAGCGCGCAGACCACCGCGGCCAGCTCGCCCCCCAGGGTCCGGCGGGCGATCGCCAGCACCGCCAGCGTCACGGCCAGGTGAGCGAGGACATTGGTGAGGTGGAATCCGAACGGATGGAGTCCCCAGACCTGCATATCCACGAAGAAGGTCAGGGTGATCAGCGGCCGGTAGTAGTGACTCGCTTCCCCGACCTCTGCCCAGAAGTGAGAGGTGAGCAGCGACGGCAGCTCGTTCCAGTGGTGAAGCCGCCAGCTTTGCTGGATGAGGAGCGTATCGTCCCAGACGAGATCGTACCCGAGAGTCGCCGCATAAACCGCCACCGCGACAAGGACCACGAGCACAGAAGCCGCACGCTGTCCCGGCATGGCCCGCGGGAGATCCGGCGGTGCGGAGATCTCGATCATATACAGCCAGATTCTCACAAGGACAATTCACGGAAGAGGCTATTACACGGTGAGTCGACGGTCCGAAAACCCAAGGAATCCAATCCGGTGGGGCCCAGTGGGCCGACGGGCCCGGCGCGAGACCCCGCGACGTCAGCAGCCTATAATGGCCGCATGCTTCCGGGAACCCGGCCCGAGTAGGCGATGTCGTCCCGCACAGAGCGGGTGGCGGGGCCAGCGTGCATGGCGGCGTGGGGCGCGGCGCTCCTTGTCCTGTTTCTGCTGAATCGTCACTATGACCTGGCCTACCTTCCCGGGTGGCTGGCGGCGTTCGGTCGAGCACTGATCGGGCGCCCACCGATCGGCACCGATGGGCTTCTCCAGTCGTCGGGCGGGGTGATCGTCGCGTGCCTCGTCGTCGTCGCCTGGTGGGGCCTCGGGAGCTTGAGCTTCCGACTTCTCTTGCCGAGCGCAGCGCTCGGATCACGAGCTCTGGACTGGAGCACACGCGCCCTGCTCGGCGCAGGAGCTTGGTCCACGATCTGGTTCTTCCTTGGCCTCGCCAAGCTCTACCATCCTTCGGCTGCGGTGGCGGCGGTAGGCGTGGGCCTGGGCCTCGCCGTCTGGGCGTGGCGCAACGAGCCGCCGGCGCCCACGGGGGAAGGTCCGCGACCTCGCCTGGCCACTACGCTGATCGTCCTCGTCCTCGCGCTCGGGCTGTTGGCCGCGATCGCGCCGCCCACCGCCAACGACGCCCTCATGTATCACCTGGCTCTCCCGAAGGCATTCATCGGCAGCCGCAGCCTGGGCGAAGTGCCATACAACATGGCCTCTTACTTCCCGCTGGGCGTCGAGATGCACGCGGTATGGGCGATGCTGCTGGGTCGAGTGGGAGGCCCGCGCATGGGCGAGGCGGCCGCCGGGGCCACCCTCGCCGCCTTCGGACCGCTCGTCGTGCTCGCGACCTACGGCTGGGCGAGGGCGCGTCGACTCGACCGGGCCTGGAGCGCGCTGGCCGCTCTCGGGGTGGCGTCGATCCCGAGCATTTACTTCGTCGTCGCCGGCCAGGGCGTGGACGTGGCGGTGGCGGGATATTCGGCGCTCGCCCTCGTGGCCGCCGGCCGTTGGTGGGCCACCCTCGAGTCCAGATGGCTGCGGCTCATCGCCGCAGCGGTGGGCTTCGCCCTGTCCACCAAGCTGAGTGCAGTCGCGCTCATCGTGCCCCTGACCGTGGCGGTGCTGCTTCGAAGTGCCCTGATCGAGCGACGCGGTCGGTCTCCCGGTCAGCCCTCGGCCGGGGCGACCGTGATGATGGGGCTCGGCTGCCTCGGCGTGGGTATCCTGCTCGCGAGCCCCTGGTACATACGAACCTTGATCTGGACCGGCAGCCCGCTCTTCCCCCTCTACTCGACCCTGTGGCCCGGCCACGCGCCGGGATGGGACAGCGGGCGCGCCGAACTTCTCGATGCCCTCCTCCAGGTCTACGGACGCTCGTCGAATGCGCTGGACTATCTACTCTCGCCGTTCTCCGTTTCGATCCTCGCGCAGCCGGAGCTGCCGCGTCACTACGAAGGTGTCCTCGGACCGGGCTTTCTCATCGGCACACCTCTCGTGGTCTGGGCGTTTCGCCGCCGATACCTCGACGTCGACCTGCGCCTGGCCGCGTTGATCGCAGGCGGAATGTTCGTCCTGTGGCTCCTGGGGAGCCAGGTGGTTCGCTATCTCCTGCCCGCGGTGCCACCCATGGCCGTCGCGATCGCGGCCTCGGCCGCCGCCGCGACTGTGCACTGGGACCCGCGCGCCGGCCGCCTGCTCCGCGGGCTGCTTCTCGCCACGGCGGTGGCGAACGTCCTGGTCGTGATCGCATGGTTCGCCGAGCTGAATCCGCTGCAGGTGGTGCTTGGCGGAGAAACCCGCTCGGAGTTCCTCAGCCGCCGGCTCGACTCGTTCCCGTACTACGAGACCATCAACCACGACCTCCCCCCCGGCACGCGCGTCTGGCTGATCGACACCCAGCGCGACACCTACTACCTGGAACGACCCTACTTCGCCGACTACCTCTTCGGCACCTACACCATCGCGCAATGGATACGCGAAGCCGGGAACGCCGCCGAAGTGCGGGCGCGCGCGCGGGCGCTCGGGATCACGCACATTCTCGTTCGCCACGATCGCCTGTTGGACTACGCGCGCTCGGCCGTCGTGGACGATGCCGAGCCGCGAGCGCTGAATCTGGAGCGGCTGGAAATGCTACGGGTCTTCTTCTTCCAGGGGACGCGCCTGGTGCAGGGCGGCCGGAAGTTCTGGCTCATCGAGCTGCCCGGCTGAGCGCCCGCCCCGGCTGTGTTAGAATCCCGCCCGTCGTTGCCCCGGTCAGTGCCGACCTCGTAGCCTCAACCCCGACGTAGAGGACCAAGCAGTAGAGGCCCATCAGTAAGAAGAGGAGCTCTCCATCATGAAGGCATCCCGTCTCACACGTGCTCGAGCGCCGCCGACTCTTCCCCTACTGACGGTCGGGCAGAACGTCCTGCTGGGCGCCTATCCCCGGGGGCACGGGCCCGGCGCGCCACGACGCGGGCCGAGGTCGAGGCGCTCTTTCCCTCTGCTCCAGGCCCGCTGGGGCCAGCCCGCCCACACCCTCTCCGGAGGCGAGCAGCAGATGGTCGCGATCGCGCGCGGCCTGATGGCCTGCTCCACCCTTCTGATGATCAACGAGCCCTTCCTGGGGCCGGCCCCCCAGGTGGTCGCTCAGATCTCCCAGGTGATCACCCGGTTCAACCGCGAGCGCGGGCTGACCATCGTGTTCATCGAGCAGAACGTGGAGCTGGCTCTGGGGCTGGCGCACCGCGGCTACGTGCTGGAGTCCGGCCGGAATATCCTCGACGGGCCCTCGGCGCCCCTGCTCCAGTCGGCGGAGGTGAAGCGCCATCTTCCTTGGTGCCTAGGCTGGCGCGCCCGGTGCCCAGTTTGGAGCCCCTCCGGGGCCGCATGTTATGATGACTGCCAGTGATGATCTCCTGGCTGGGCAGCCTCTTGACGAGGGAGGTCGGCGGGTGAGCCTAACGACATTCCTCGAGCGCACCTGGAGCGGCATCACCGGGCTGGTCAAGCCGCGCTCGGCCTCCTCCCTGTTTCGCCTGGCCGACCAGTATCGCCATGAGGGTCGCTACGAGGACGCCGCCGAGCTGATCACCGAGGGGCTGCGCGTCTCGCCCAATATTGCGGTCGGGCACCTGCTGGACGCCTACCTGCACGTGGTGTTCCGCGAGATGCCCGCGGCCAAGGCGTCGTTCCGCCGCGTGCTCGCGCTCGATCCCTACCACCCGCGGGCCCTGTTCGGTCTGGCCCGCATCGCGCTGGAAGAGGGCGACATCGAGGGGTGCCGGCCGTTTCTCGATCGAGCGATCCAGTACTTCCCGGACTTCCCGGAAGCGAAGGCCCTGCAGGAGATGGTGGCCACGTGGACCGCCCCCGCGGCGAGGGCCTCGACCGCCATCGGGACGATCTCCACCGAGCGGCTGCGACTGCCCCCAGGCGCGCACGACCTCGTGCTGACGCACGCCGACGGCTCGCTCGTGTTCGCCCAGGGAAGCGAGGAGCGCCAGAAGCATCTCGGGCTGCACATGACCCAGGTCTACCGCATCGCCTCCGCCACGCTCGCCCGCGCCGGGCTCGGCGCGATGCGGCGGGGGGTGATCGAGGGCGCGGCGGAGACGACCTTCCTCCGCAGCGACGGGGGCGTGATCCTGGGCGTCGCGCTCGCGCGCGAGGTCGAGGTGGGAGCGGGGCTGGTGCAGGTGGGCCGTCTGTGGACGGATCTGAACATCAAGGCCTGACCCGATGGCCGACCCGCAGCCCGCCGCCGACTCGACGCCTCCGGGCGGTTCGACCGCGCCGCGCCCGTCGCGCGCGCAGGCCTTCCGCGAGACGCTTTCCGAGCTGACCCGTCTCGATGGGGTGCGCGGAGGGCTCATCGTGACGCCGGACGGCCTCGTCATCACCTCGGAGCTGCCGCCCCGCTTCCCGGTGGAGGCGCTCGCCGCGCTCGCGGCCACCCTCGGGCGAGAGCTGGAGCTGGGAGCGAGCCGGCTGGAGCGAGGCGCCTTCCGCACCGCGCTGTTCTCGGCGGACGACGGGACCGTCTTCGTGGGGGGCAGCCCGGTCGGCTACGTGACCCTGGTCGCGGACCGCAACGTGAACAACGAGGGCGTTCGCACCGCGCTCGGCCGTGCCGTGGATCGGCTGCGCGGCACCTGGCGGGTTTCTCCCGTCTGACTCCGCTTCGAGGGAGCGGTTTGCGCGGGCTGAGCCCGCGCTCGGGGGGACGTGCGGAAGGGGGGCGCAGCCCCCTCCGAGCTCCCTAGCCCATCGTCACCCGGAGCACTTCCTCGATCGTCGTCACGCCGTCCACCACCTTCTGGAGCGCGTTCTGCCGGAGGGTCTTCATGCCCTGCGAGACGGCGGTATCGCGGATCTCCGCGGTGGTCGCATTGCGCAGCATGAGATCGCGCAGCTCGGTGGTCACCGGCATGACCTCGTAGATGGCCACCCGGCCCTTCATCCCGGTGAAGTTGCACGTCTGGCAGCCCTTGCCCTTGTAGAAGTTCACGGTGCCGAGCCCCTGGGACACGTGCCCGTAGGGGACCA
>Ga0137394_10005035_pt1 | contig 10048 bp, 10 predicted proteins | sample czobulk116metaG_FD_108278 | JGI IMG/M metagenome (GOLD analysis project Ga0137394, IMG submission 108278) | Vadose zone soil microbial communities from Angelo Coast Range Reserve, California, USA - czobulk1.16 metaG | ecosystem: Environmental > Terrestrial > Soil > Vadose zone | place: USA... | reverse complement strand
GGGGCTCGTGGTGACGAGGCGAGCGATGAGCCCACCGCTGCTCCAGCACATCGCCGCACAGGCCACCAGCAGGGCGCCGCGCCGTCTGGCGGGCGTCGCCGAATCCCGCCGCGGTGCGACCGAGTCAGGGGCCACTGCCATGAGCGAGGCGCGAGCCGGGACCATGCTATCAGCGATGCCCAGACCGACGGCAGCATCGTCGAAACTGCGCCGGGACGGCCCTTGACAGAAGGATGGAGGCGAACAATCAACACCCCCTTGGCGCCCGTCTATCCTCGGTGGACGCCTATCGGGGGCTGGTGATGTTTCTCATGCTGGCGGAGGTGTTGCACCTCTGCGCCGTGTCCGCCGCGCGGCCGGACTCGATGTTCTGGAAACTGCTCTGCCACCAGCAAACGCACGCGGCGTGGGTGGGCTGTTCTCTGCACGATCTCATTCAGCCGGGGTTCTACTTCCTGGTCGGAGTGGCGCTGCCGTTCTCGATCGCCAGCCGCCGGGCGCGCGGCCAGGCGTTCGTTTCCATGCTCGGACATGCGGTGGGCCGTTCGCTGATCCTCGTCGGGCTGGGGCTGATCATGATCGCTGTCCACCCGCGGCGGTGGGTCTGGCAGTTCGACGAAACTCTCGAGCAAATCGGCCTGGCATACCCGTTCGTGTTTCTACTCGCTTTTCGCCGACCGCGCGAGCGGTGGATCGCGTTCGGCGTCATCCTGACTGGCTATTGGCTCTGGTTTGCCCTCACGCCGCTGCCGAGGCCGGACTTCAACTATGCTGCGGCAGGCGTGCCGGCTGACTGGTTGAGCGAGCATCGGCTCGCTGGATTCGCGGCGCACTGGCAAAAGAACAGCAATCCCGCCTGGGCTTTTGATCGGTGGTTTCTCAATCTCTTTCCACGAAACACTCCTTACGCCGGCAGCGTGGAAGGGCTGACCACGCTCAACTTCATTCCTTCGATCGGCACGATGCTCCTTGGCCTGGCCGCCGGCGACTTGCTGCGCGACACACGTCGGCCGTGGGGCAAGGTCCGCCGGCTCGCCCTGGCCGGAGCGCTCCTGCTTTCGATCGGTTGGGTTCTCGGCGCGCTCGGCGTCTGTCCTGTGGTCAAGGCCATCTGGACCCCGAGCTGGGTCTTGTTCAGCGGTGGCTGGTGCTTCCTTTTCCTCGCTGCGTTCTACGCCCTCGTCGATATCGGCGGACTGAGGCGGTGGGTGTTTCCGCTCATCGTCATCGGGTCAAATTCCATCGTCGCGTACAGCGTCGCGCATTTCTATCCCGCCTTGGCCTACAACAGCTTGAAGCGGGTCGTAGGAGACGGTATGTTCCGGATCTTCGGCGACGCCTACGAGGCGCTCGTGTACGGGAGTGTCGTTCTGCTCGGGTACTGGCTGTTCCTGTTCATCCTGTACCGGAGAAGGCTCCTGCTGAGGATCTGAGCCGCCACGAGGCGTCCCCGAGAGAGGCGTCCCCGAAACTTGACCGGTTCGGAACCCCAGGCTAGGCTACAGCGTTTCTTCGCAGGGGTCCGACCGATCTCCCGAGTGGAGGCTCCGACATGAAGCGTTCCCGATTCGAGGCGCGCAGCGCGTTCCACGTGCTGGCCCTCGCCCTGATACCGATTGCCATCGCCTCGACGGCCATACCGTTCTCGTCCCCGGTCAGCGCCGCGGCCAAGGGCAAGATCGTTCTCGCCTGGCATGCCGGCTTCGCGTCCCGCTGGCTGGATCCCCAGGAGCACGACGGCACCGCCACCCCGGACAACTTCTTCACCGCACTCCACGATGCTCTCATCAAGAATCAGGGCACTCAGCTCTACGATCATCTGGCCCTGGCCGAGAAGTTCACGTTCGCCGCGGACTCGAAGAGCGCCACCTTCACGCTGCGGAAAGGGATCAAGTTCCACAACGGCGAGTCGGTCACCCCGCAAGACGTCAAGTTCAGCTACGAGAATTACCGGGGCGCCAAGGCCGACGTCTTCAAGCAGAAAACCGAGCGCATCGAGATCGTGGACGATCGCACGATCCGGTTCGTCTTCAAGGAGCCGTTTCTCGACTTCGCCATCCTGTTCGGAACCGCCAACGTCGCCGGCCCCGGCTGGGTGGTGCCCGAGAAATACTACAAGCAGGTGGGCGCGGACGGCTTCAAGCAGAAGCCCATCGGCGCGGGCCCCTACAAGCTCGTCCGCCACGAGCCGGGCGTGAAGGTCGAGATGGAGGCCTTCGACGGCTACTACCGTCCGGTCCACGTGAAGCAGCTCGTCATGACCGCGGTGCCGGAGCCGGCCACTCGTGTCGCCATGCTCGAGCGCGGCGAGGCCGACATCATCTACAACGTGCCTGGCGAGCTCATCAACAAGGTCGGCAAGCTTCCCGGGGTCACGCTGGCGCCGGTGCTCTCCGGCTCGTTCTTCATCGAGTTTCCCGGGTTCCAGGATCCGAAGAACCCGTTCCGCGACAAGCGCGTGCGCGAGGCGGTGAGCCTGGCTGTCGACCGGCGGGCCATGAACCAGGCGGAGACGGCCGGGATGGGCAAACCGACGGGCAACTGGATCAACGACGACGTCCTGTACGGGATCGAGTGGCCCGAGTTCCCCCGCAACGTGGAGAGGGCCAAGCAGCTCCTGCGCGAGGCGGGCTATCCGACCGGATTCGACGTGGACTGGGTCACGCCGCTACCCACGTTCTACTCGCGGGGCGAGCGTCTCATCGCGCAGCTCCGTGAGGTCGGTATCCGCGGCCGGCTCCAGACCATGGAGCGCGGCATCTTCTTCCAGCGCCTCCAGGGCGGCCTCAAGGAGTTTCCTGGGACCCAGATCATCCTGCACGGTGTCCGGATCGCAGGAAGCTGGTCGTTCTGGTACGAAGGCTACTTCAAGTGCGGCGGCTTCAGCTCTCGCGACCGTATCTGCGTGAAGGACCTCGACGCCAAGTTCGACCAGTACGAGCGGTCGATCAATCCCGCGGAGCGGAAGAAGCTCGCCGAGGAGATCCAGCGCGGCATTCTCGAGAACTACTACCTCGTGCCCGTGTTCCGCCACGCGTTCGTCAACGCGATCGGCCCCCGGCTCGCGGCGCAGAAGTGGCAGGACGTCTTCCCGACCGTCACCACCGGCTATGCCTATCCGTGGGAGGACCTGAAGGTGAAGGAGCAGTAAGCCGGACATGCCGCAGTTCATCATCCGGCGCGTCCTCTACAGCCTCGTCACGCTCTTCATCCTGAGCGCGACGATCTTCCTCGTCGTGCGGTTCACGGGGGACCCGGTGGCGCTCATGGCGGAAGCCAGCGCGCGCCCCGAAGACCTCGACCGCATCCGCCGGCAGTGGGGACTGGACCGCTCGTGGCCCGTGCAGTATGTGACCTTCATGCAGAACGCCTTCAAGGGGGAGCTCGGCAAGTCCTTCAACTATCGGCTCCCGGTCACCGAGCTCTACTTCCAGCGGCTGCCCAACTCGCTCACCCTGGGTCTCGCCGCGACGCTCATCTCGCTGCTCATCGGCGTTCCGGCCGGCATCATCTCGGCGGTGAAGGTGAACAGCTGGTGGGACAACGTCGCGAAGGGCGTGGCCCTGCTCGGCCTCTCGATCCCCGGGTTCTGGCTGGGGCTCGTGCTGATCCTCGTGTTCTCCGTCTGGCTCCGATGGCTGCCGACCTCCGGAGCCGGTGACTGGCGGCACGTCGTCATGCCGGCCCTGGCACTCGGGTGGTACTTCGCCGCGTCGATGCTCAGGCTGACGCGTTCGAGCATGCTGGAGGTCCTGGGCAGCGAGTACATCAAGCTCGCCCGGCTCAAGGGGCTGCCGGACGTCGTGGTCATCGCCATGCACGCATTCAAGAACGCGCTCATCCCGGTCTTCACGCTGGCCGGCGTCAACATGGTCGTGATGGTCAACGCCGCCGTCATCATCGAGGTGATCTTCGCGTGGCCGGGCATCGGCCGGCTGCTCTACGAGGGCATCTTCCAGCGCGACTTCCCGCTGGTGCAGGGGGTCGTGATCATGGCCGGCTTCATGATCGTCGGCATCAACCTGGTTGTGGACATCCTCTACGCCTTCATCGACCCGAGAATCCGGCTCACGAGATGAGCTGAGAAACCAGCTCACGAGATGAGGTGACGATGGCGACCATCCCGGCAGATACGCGGCTCGTCTCGGAACGGGCGGGCGCCGGCAGGCTCAGATCGCTGATCAAGGCGGTTCGGGAAGCGCCGCAGGCCGCCGTCGTCATCCTCGGCGGCCTCATGCTCGTCGCGCTCTGCGCCGACCTCGTCGCTCCCTATGACCCGACGCTTCCGGTGAAGGGCGCGGGCGTGTTCGACCCGCCGTTCTGGATGGAGGGGGGCCGCGTGACGACGCTGCTCGGCACCGACTTCCAGGGCCGGGACGTCCTGAGCCGCCTGATCTACGGCGCGCGCGTGTCGCTGATCGTGGGGCTGATGGGGACGCTGGTGGCGGGCGGCATCGGGACCGCGATGGGGATCCTCGCCGGGTACGTGGGCGGCTGGGTGGACCAGATCATCATGCGCGTGACCGACGCCTGGCTCGCGTTGCCCGCCATCGTCTTCGCGATCTTCCTGGCCGCCATGGTCGGGCCCAGCATGTGGAACATCATCGTGATCCTCGGTGCGGTGTACTGGACGCGGTACGCGCGCGTCATCCGCGGCGAGGTGCTGACGCTCCGGGAGCGGGAATTCGTGAAGCTGGCCGAGATCGCCGGCGCCAGCAAGCTGCGCGTGATCAAGCGGCACATCCTGCCCAACGTCATGAACACGGCGACCGTGCTCGCCAGTCTCACGGTCGGCGTCGTCATCATCGCGGAAGCGTCGCTGAGCTTTCTCGGGGTCGGCGTGCCGCCGCCTCAGCCCGCCTGGGGCCTCATGCTCTCGGAGGCGCGTTCCACGCTGATGGCGGGCCAGTGGTGGCTCACGGTGTTTCCGGGGCTCTGCATCCTCCTGATCGTCCTCGCGACCCAGCTCTTCGGCGACTGGTTGCGGGTCCGGCTTGATCCCCAGCTGAGGAATTTGTGAGTATGGGGGGCCCCGACATGGCCCCCCATACCCCCCAGCGCTCGGTGCGCCCCGGCGAAGCCGCGGCGCACCTCGACCCCGTTCTTCGGGTGTCCGACCTCCAGACCCACTTCTTCTCTTTCGGCGGGACACGCGTCATCAAGGCGGTGGACCGCGTGAGCTTCACGCTCCACGAAGGCCAGACGCTCGGGCTCGTCGGCGAGTCGGGAAGCGGCAAGACGACGACGTGCCTCTCGATCGTCGGGCTCCTGCCGCGGGGGGCCCGAATCGTGGGCGGGAGTGTCCTCTTCGAGGGCGAAGATCTGACCCGCAAGAGCCAGCACGAGCTGCGCCGGATCCGGGGCCGGCGGATCGCCGTGATCCTCCAGGACCCCATGGCGTCTCTGAACCCGCTCTTCACCATCTTCAGGCAGGTGGCGGAGCCCGCCTTCTTCCACCAGCAGCTGCGGGGCCGCTCGTTGCGGGAGCGCGTGCACCACCTCCTGCGCGCCGTCCGGATCCCGTCGCCCGAGTGGAGAATGCGCGAGTATCCCCACCAGATGAGCGGCGGCATGCGCCAGCGCATCGTCGGGGCGATCGCGCTCGCCGGAGGCCCGAGGGTCGTCATCGCCGACGAGCCCACGACGAACCTCGACGTCACCATCCAGGCGCAGTATCTCGACCTCCTCAAGGACATCCAGCGGGAGACCGGCGTGGCATTGATCTTCGTGACGCACAACCTGGGCATCGTCGCGAAGATGTGTGACCGGGTGGCCGTGATGTATGCCGGCAAGATCGTCGAGCAGGCGCCGGTGCGGGAGCTGTTCGACGACCCCAAGCACCCGTACACGCGAGCCTTGCTCGGCGCGGTGCCGAAGCTCGGCAGCAAGGAGCCGCTGTATTCGATCGCGGGCCAGCCGCCCAACCTGGCGAACCTGCCCGCGGGGTGCTCGTTTCATCCGCGCTGCCCCGAGGCCGTGCCACGCTGCATGACCGAGGAGCCGGGCGACTTCTCCCTCGGCGGCGGTCGCGTCGCCCGGTGCTGGCTCGTGGAAGGCCAGAGGGAAGCAGGCGCGCACAGTGGCCGAACCCGTTCTTGAAATCCGGGGGCTGAAGAAGCACTTCCCTGTGCGGCGGGGGCTGCTCGGCCGCGGGCGGAGGTGGGTCAAAGCCGTGGACGGCGTGGACTTCGCCATTCAACCCGGCGAGACGCTCGGCCTCATCGGCGAGTCCGGGTGCGGGAAGACGACCACCTCCAAGCTGATCCTGCTGCAGGAGACACCAACCGCGGGGGCGATCGCCTTCGAGGGCCGGGACATCGCCGGCTTCGAGGGCACGGAGCTCATGGCGTACCGCCGCGCCGTGCAGGTGGTGTTCCAGGATCCTTTCAGCTCGCTCAGCCCGCGCATGCGCGTGCGGGACATCATCGCCGAGCCGCTGGAGATCCACACCGATCTCTCGCGCGCGGCGATCGGTGAGCGCGTCGCAGAAGTGCTCGACCTGGTCGGTCTCCAGCCGGACGTGGCCCCGCTGTTCCCACACGAATTCAGCGGCGGGCAGCGGCAACGGATCGCCATCGCCAGGGCGCTGGCGACCAACACCCGTCTCATCGTGCTGGACGAGCCGGTCTCCGCGCTCGACGTGTCGGTCAGAGCCCAGATCATCAACCAGCTCGAGCACCTGCAGCGGACCCTGGGCGTGAGCTATCTCTTCATCGGCCACGACCTGGCCACCGTGGCCCACATCAGCCATCGCATCGCGGTGATGTACCTCGGCAAGATCGTCGAGTCGGCGGACAGCGATTCCCTGTGCGCGCGGCCGATGCACCCGTACACGAAAGCTCTCTTCGCCGCGGCGCTCCCGTCGCACCCCGATGACCCGCCCCAGGAACGCACCGTCGCCGGGGAGGTCCCGAGCGCCCTCAGCCTGCCTTCCGGGTGTCGCTTTCACCCGCGATGCCCGGCGGCGATGCCGGTCTGCTCCGAGGTCGAGCCGACCTTGCAGCCTCGCGGCGGCGGCGGCATGGTTGCCTGCCACCTGTACGGCTGAGTCGTCGTCCTTCCGGCGCGCTCAGTCGCCCAGATCGACGATGGCGATGACCGGACCGCCGCCGTGCGGTCCCTGGTGCATCGCGTCGACCGAGACGAACACCGCGGGGTCGCCGATCGCCGCCGCGGCCACGCCGCCGACCGCCGCCTTGGAGTGGCGATGATGGTGGACGTCGGAGTCGTCGAGCATGATCTGGCGCCGGCCGCGTAGCTTGCCGCGATGGTCGGCCTCGGACTTGATGAAGCAGTTCACGAGGCGGCCCTCGAGGTCCTCCGCGCGCGGCCGGTCCGGCAGCTCGAGCCCGGCGTTCCGGATCGCGGCGTAGATGCCGTCGATGTCGAGCGCATCCTGCATCACGCTGTGGCCGATACGGTAGCGCCCGCCCGCAGAGGCCTTGTTGCCCATGAGCACGATCTGGGCTCGCGTCAGCTCCACGCCGGAGGAGCAGGACGCGACCGACGAATACAGATCGAGGTCCTTGCAGATCTGCTCGGCGCGCGGCATCGGGATCTCGCCCAGCGCGACCGCGATGCCCAGGCCGGTGGTGCCGTTCGACACGCCCATCGAGTCGTGCACTTCGCAGGCGACGGTCTTGCCCCGCCGCTTCGCGTGCTCCACCCATTCGATGGTGAGCAAGGGCGTCTTGGTCTGGACGTAGTGCACGTCCCGCGGGTCCTCGATGCCGGCGTTCTTCATCGCCGCCTTCACGCCTTCGGCGACGATCTCGACCATGCGCGGGCGGCCGATGTCTTCGGGCTGAAGCTCGGCGCTCATGGCGGTACCAACCACCAGACGCGGCTTGTCCGCGGACCCCTTCCGGTCGTTCCTCGCGAACACGGTCGCGTGAGGCGTGATGACGCCGTCGCAGCCGCCGGACCACACCATCGGGACCGTCGCGACCTCGGCCTCGCTGCGCTTGCCGTGCTGCAACAGCACCCGCCGGAAGGCGTGGTCGGCGAGGAGGCGGGTGAAGTCGTTGACGCCGCCGTTGCCCTCGGTCTTTCCCACGACGGCCACGACCTGGTCGGCGGTGAACTGGCCCGCCAGGATGCGCTCCTCCAGACCGGAGGCATCCTGGACGCTCTTGAGCTCGACCTTCGCCACTTCGACGGCCATCGCGTGCGCCTCCTCGGTTCGTGCCCCGGTATCAGGCGAGCGGTCGCGGTTCGACGCGGATCCCGTCGTCGACCGAGAAGTCGATGCGCAGGACCGTGCCGTCGGGATGCCCGCCGCCCCACTCGATCACCGGGGCGCCCGCATAGTAGGCGGCGACGCGGCCCTGGCTGACGTCGGTCTGGACGTGGTGGTGACCGAGCGCGATGTAGTCCCAGCCGGTGTCGCGAACCTCGTCGGCGAATATCGGCGACGACCGCTCCGGCCGTTGACGCTCCCCGTAGAAAAAGCCGTGCGCCATGGCGAGGCTCCAGCGCCGGCCGTCGCGCCCCGGGATATGGGCGAGAGGCTGGAACGCGGGCTCGTGCTCTTCCATGCCACGGCCCCACACCACCACGTCGAGCTCCGGGAACTCGATCGTCTCCCCGTTCAGCCGTCGGATCACGTGGACGTGGCTGGTACCGGCCGTGAAGTCGTGCCGGTCGTAGATGGCGTTCGTGCAGAGCGCGTCGTGATTCCCGGGCAGGATCACGACCGGCTGGCGGAGCCGATCGAGCTCGGTCCGAACGAAGGCGACGGTCTCGTCGGGCACGCGGTTGTGATCGAAGAGATCACCGGCGATCAGCAGGAGATCGACCGTGTCGGTGAGAGCTCGATCGACGATGCGCTGGAAGATGCGCCGGCCGCGCTCGTCGCTGTCGAGATGGACGTCGGCGGTGTGGAGCACTCGCAGGGGGCGTCTTGAAGGGGGCATGGCCAGCAGCATGCCACATCTCGGGCCGCCCACGGCGGATTGACAGGGCTCGGCGCCTTCGCATAATGCAGCCATGACTTCCTCGGCCGCGACACCCGAGCAGTGGCTCCAGACGTTCCAGGCGGCGGTGCGCGCCCGCGACTTCGCGGCCGGCCGCACGCTGTTTGCCGACGACGCGGTCGCCTTCGGCACCTGGGCCCGCGCCGTGGCCGGTCTGGACAACATCATGCGCGAGCAGTGGCAGAACGTGTGGCCGCGCATCCGCGACTTCCGCTTCGAGGCGGATGCCAGTGTCCGCACCGCCGGCGACAGCGCGTGGATCGCCGGAGGCTGGCTGACCGAGGTCACCGGTCCCGACGGCCGCCCGTTCACCCGCCCAGGCCGAGGCACCTTCGTGCTGGAGCGTCGTGGCGGGAAGTGGCTCGCGGTGCACAGCCACTTCTCGCTGCTGCCGTCACAGGCCGAGACGGCCCACGGGCGGCTCCCCGGCGACGCGACGCCCCGATGAGCGCCGTCCAGGTGCGCCCCGCGCACCTCGCGGAGGCGGCGATCCTGGCCGAGATGGCCAACGATCTCAACGACCACGTCGGGGTCCACGGCCGGCCGTTCACGCCGGAGCGGATTCTGGCGGACGGCTTCGGCCTCCAGGCTGCGTTCACTCCGCTGGTCGCCGAGCTCGACGGCGCGGTGGTCGGCTACGTCTTCTTCAGCTCGGGCTACAACACGGACATCGCGGCCCGGTCCATGTGGCTCCATGACATCTTCGTGGCGCCGGCGGCGCGCGGGCGCGGCGTGGGCAATGCCCTCATGGCCGCCGTCGCGGCCGAGACGGTGCGCGGGGGCGGCGCGTCGCTGGAGTGGGGGGTGCACAGGGCCAACACGGGCGCGCTCGCGTTCTACCGCCGCCTGGGCGCGGTCGGCGCGGAGGTGCGGGTCATGGGCGTCGCCGGCGAGCGCCTGCGCGCTCTGGCCGCCGGAGCGCCCTAGTCTGGACTATTCATGAACGACATCACGGTGAACGGGCGGGTGGCGCCGGGCCAGGCAGGGGAGCCGGGGGTACGCGACCGGCGCAGTGGGACCCCCGAGTCCCGTCCGCAGCTCGAAGAGCTGCGATTCGGGCGAGTGGGTGACGG
>Ga0137394_10005034_pt1 | contig 10048 bp, 8 predicted proteins | sample czobulk116metaG_FD_108278 | JGI IMG/M metagenome (GOLD analysis project Ga0137394, IMG submission 108278) | Vadose zone soil microbial communities from Angelo Coast Range Reserve, California, USA - czobulk1.16 metaG | ecosystem: Environmental > Terrestrial > Soil > Vadose zone | place: USA... | reverse complement strand
TTCGCAGATGCTGTGAACATCGTCCACACTTTCCGGAAAGTAAGCCACACCGCCGGAAGCCGCGGCGATCTCCTGCAATACCTTCTTGGCGCGCTTGGCTTCCTTCTTGCCCTCACTGCCGAGCAGGCCAATGGTGTAGATCACGGTATCGGTCTTCTGAATTTCCCGAAGGGTCCTTTCCAGTGAATTGTGACTGGCATTGTCTTCCCCGTCGGTGACGAGGAGCAACACCTTCTTGTCCTTGGAGCCCTTCTTGAGATGGTCCAGCGAACCGATAATGGCGTCGCGGAGCGCGGTGCTGCCTCGTGAATCGATCCGCTCCAGCGCTTCTTTCAGCTCGGGTATGCTGCTGGTGAAATCCTTGTCAAGATCGAGATAGAAGTCGTCATTGAAATTGACGACGAAGGCTTCGTCCCGCGGATTGCTGGCTTGTACAAGGGTCAGTGCCGCTTCATTTACGCGCGGCCGCTTTTCGCGCATGCTGCCGCTGTTATCAATGACCAGCCCCATGCTTACAGGCACGTCTTCGCGCTTGAAGACTGAAAGTTTCTGCTCGATCTTGTCCTCGAAAACCCGGAAATTTTCCTGCTTCAGGCCATCGGCAAACCGCTGGCGGTCGTCGAGCACCGTGGTGTGGAGGACCACCAGGTTAACGTCGACTTTGATGCTGGAACCCTGCTTGCCTGAGTTGGCGGTTTGGCCCGGTGGCGGAGGCGGGGGCGGGCTTGGCACGGGAAGCTGCGCGGAGGCCAAGGAAGCCAAAACTGCAATGGTGCAGAGCAGGACCGAGAAATAGCGCAGGCAAGAAAAGATGCGCGTCCGCATTCTAGTGGCTGGGGGCGTAGTATCCGGTCTTTGAAAAGACACTGAGGGGCGGAAGTCCCTTGGGTGCGCGCAATTTGATCTTGACCTTGCGCCAGCGCGCGTCGTGGGCCCTGTTGCTTGGTCGATAGCCGAGCACATATTGATTTCGCAGCTCCATGCCTATTTTCGAGGCAATGTCCGGAAGCTCCTCCAACCTTTCCACGTTGAAGACACGGCCTCCGGTCATTTCCGTTACTTCACTGAGAAGCGACGGGCCGGCAAGCTCTTCCGGCGACCGGTTGCGGGAACCGATCGGATCAAAGATGCCGATGGCATAGAGCTGGGTGTCCGCTTCCTTCACCAATCGCTTGATGTCGCTTTCGTTGTACCGACTATGATTATCGCCTCCATCTGATAGGATGAGCAAGGCTCGTTTGGCGTTGTGTGCACCCCTCATCTGGCTGAGGCCAAGATAGAGGGCGTCAAGAAGCGCAGTGCGCCCTTTCGGGGCGGTCAGCATCATGCGGCTCTGCAGGTCTTCCACGCTGTTCGTAAAGGAACTGGTTAATTCCGCGCGCTCATTGAAGCTCACGAGGAAAAACTCATCCTGCTGATTTGCGGTCTTAAAGAATTGTACGGCGGCTTCCCGCGCCTTGCCGACCTTGTTGGACATGCTGCCGCTGAAATCGAAAATCACGCCAATAGAGATCGGCACGTCCTCGGCGGAAAAGGTGACCACCTCCTGCTCAATGTTGTCTTCATAGACGCGGAAATTATCCGGCTCAAGTCCCGTTACGAGCCGGTTGTAAGGATCCGTGACGGTGACGTTCAATAGTGCGAGATCCACATCCATCCGGATGAGCTGCCGCGGTTTAATGGCGACGCCGGGGGTATCCCTTCGAACGTCATCCTTCTTCACTTCCTCGCGCTTGGCTTCGTCTCTGGGTTTGTTTTCGTCCGAAGCGGTCTGGGCGGCGAAGGCCAATCGGGCTTCGAGGGAAAACAGGCATACCAGCAGCAGAATACGGAAGGCAAGAATCAGGACGCGAAAACCTGGCACATCGCGTTTCACGGCACCCTCTGCATCCCGGCCAACTGGGACGGCCGCGCGGCTCGGACTAACCGCGATTCTATCACTCGGCCTCCCGAAAACAAGTTCAATTACTTGCTGTGCCATATTGAACAGTTGGATGAGCCGGCTGGAGCGAGCAGCGTGTGGTAGCATCGCCGCTCGAGCACTCTCCTGAGTGGTCAAGACCGGGCGGGAAGCTCCATTATTCCCGGTACATGGAGAACGAGGAGAGCTGGGTATGTCCAAAGTAGTGGTAATCATTCCTGCACGGTATGGTTCGACGAGGTTGCCCGGCAAGCCGCTGGTGCTGCTCGCGGGAAAGCCGATGATCCAGCGCGTATTCGAACGAGCCAAACTTTCAAAACGTGCCCACCACGTGATTGTGGCTACCGATGATGAACGCATCGTGAAAGCGGTCGAAGAGTTCGGCGGCGAAGCGAAAATGACGCGCCCGGATCACCGCACCGGGACGGAACGCGTGGCGGAGGTGGCCGCTCACGTGGAAGGGGACGTCTTCGTGAACGTCCAGGGAGATGAGCCGCTGTTAGATCCTGCGGCGATGGACGCAGCCGTAAATTCTCTGCTGGAAGAACCGCAGGCATCGATCAGCACCGTCGCGACGCCGATCAAAACCCCGGCGGACATCATGGATCCCAACGTGGTGAAGACCGTGCTCGATTTCGAAAGCAACGCGCTCTATTTTTCACGCGCCCCCATTCCCTGGGTCCGCGATTCTGCGAGCAAAATCCACGTGCAGCACTTGAAGCATCTTGGGCTCTACGCCTTTCAGCGCGAGGCCCTGCTGGAATATCCGACGCTGCCACAAGGTGAACTCGAAAAAATCGAGCAGCTCGAGCAATTGCGCTGGCTGGAAAACGGTTGGAAGATTCGCGTTACCGAAGTAGCCCACGATGCGGTCAGCGTGGATGTCCCCGAGGATGTGGCGCGGGTGGAGAAACTCCTGAAAAAATGACACCGCCCGGCCAGAGCCGGCCGGGCTGGTGTTTTCCGACGCACGGGATGATTCCCGGCGCGGGATTTACTGCTGCCGCGTTGCAATTCCCAAATCGACGGAGTTGCTAACATTGCTCAGCAGGAAGACCTGCTGCTGATTCACGAAATAGGCCCTGAACTTAAAGTTTGCTGCCGGCGCATTCGCGGTCAGGAAGTCATATTGGGGATTGCTTTGCGTTCCGTCGCCGGAAATGTTCAAGGTAAGACTGACCGGATCTTGCGGTATGAAATTCTTCCCGGTCGATCCCAGTTCGACAATGTCAACGGCACCGTTGTGCTGTTGCCCGGCGGGTAACGGAAGCACATACTGGCCGACGAAGTCTTCTTCAAAGATGAAGTTGTGCGTCGAGCCGAGGTTGACACCCGTCCAATTCACGGCGTAGCTCCCGGCGATCGACGCAGACGTGAAAGGACCGCCGGTTTGTGCCACCAAGGAACCGTCGGCGACGACTCCTGTGCTGGTGTCCTGAATGACCCCTTTGCTCTGAGAGCTGAGATAGAAGACAAAACTGAACTGGCCAATCGTTGCGTCCGTGAAGGTTATGGTGCCTCGTCCGCTGCCTGCATTGGCAAGATCAATCTGATAGGTTGGCGTAGCCGGACTGCTAATGGTGTTCGGAATTGCCCCGGCATCGTTGAGATCGACAAAAACGCGGGTCAAGTTCTGGCTTCCGTCGGCGGTGAAACGGCCTACTTCCGCAAGCGGGCCAATGGTGTCCGAGCCGCCTACGAGAAACGCGAAGCTGCCGGTGAAGCCAGACGATTGTGTTGGCACCGCCCCTTGCAGCACGGCGTCCCCGGAAGTCAGCAAGCCCTGATCGGTTTCGAGCAGTTTGAAATGAGTGGCGTCCACGATGTAGAAGATAAAGTTGAAAGTTCCGAGACTGGTCGTGAACGAGAGCGTGCCGCGACCGAATTTCGTACCGTTTCCGTTGCTGGGATCCAGTTGATAGGAATTTCCGCTCGCAATGACCACAGGGCCGGAGGCACCGGAGGCGCCATCGTTTTCGTCGAGCAAACCGCCTGTAACGGTGCTCCCGTTGGTCTTGAGTTGACCGGCGATCGACAGGCCCACATCACCCGTCTGCAAGGATTCGATGCCTGCAACATTAAAGACATAGTTTCCGCTGATCTGCGTGAGGCTGAACGTCGCGGGGGTGGTGGCGGACGCCAAAACAAAGTTGCCGCTGGAGGTGGCGTTCAAATCCGTCTGAATCATCAGCCCCGATGAAGTGGACGACAGGACGATGCTGAACTGTAGAGCCACCGTGTTCCCCTGCAAGAACTGCATGGAGCCATGTCCGTTCGCATCGATGGAGTAACTCCCGCCCGAGAATGATACGGTTTGTACAGCGGTGCCTTCGTCGCTCACGTCTTCCAGAGCGCCGGTAATATTGCCGGTGCCATCCGCAATGAAACTCCCTACCCGGGAGATGCTACCGCCGGCCAAATCCTCTCCCGCCATGGAAAAGGTGTACTGCCCCTTCAGGCTGCTGGTGGAGAAGTTGCCGGTTGGAGGCGGAGGCGTGACGACCGAACTTCCCCCGTTGCACGAGACCGCGAATGAACCGGCGAGGGCCGTGAGCAGAACGAGCAGGCGTTTCACAGCACACGACCTTGCGGGGTGCTTGGTTGCGCCCCGTTTGCCGCCAAGCGACCGGGCTTAAGCGGCAGGCCCTGTGGGCTGCGGACGGCGATTGCCAGGGAGCCCTTTTGAAGGATGCGCGCAACGAATTGCGTTCCCTGTATTCCGTTGAGATTCTCGCCAATGACTCGAACGGCGTCGCCGGGCGCGAGCGACAGATGATTTACGGCGAGCATCTGCGGGTTTCCTAGATGCACGTCCACAATTCCGGAAGAAGTTTGCAGGGTGACGTGTGCCCCGAGCGGCGGGGTGGAGGACAAAGGCTGGTAGTCCACGACGGTGCCCTGGAGTGAGACTTCACGACTGGTGTTGTAGCCGCGAGAATGCTCTAACGAGGTCGCAGCTTTTTGCTGCGCGCCGGCGCTTCCACAGAAGAGAAGCGCTGTAAAGAAAAATAGACTGCACGTTCTGACTCCGATGTTTGAATTCATTTGCCTTCCCTAGTCGCAAGAGTCCCACTCGGAACCTCTTCGCGTTGCGGGGACGAAACGGATCCAGCAGCTGGAGACGCAAGGCGAAGGTTCAAACCTTAGATGTCGAATTCCCGAGCTGCGGTTACCCCTTGAAGCCAGATTTTCCCTGTGCTCGAACGCTTTCCAAGACCACGGGAGCCAGCAGTGTATTCCCCGTTTCTTCCAAACACGTTCCCTGAGAAAAAGTTTCGCAGCCGGCAAAATAGAAAAAATCGTTCTTGGAGACCGAAGAGTTCGATTTGACAGAAATGCCGGTTGCGGCCATAATTGTATGTACGTCAATCCTGTGGAGGGCAGACAAGCCCGGCGTAGACACGCGGGCTGTAAGGATGGCGCCAAAATATATTTTTGTTACCGGCGGTGTTGTTTCCTCACTGGGAAAAGGCGTAGCAGCCTCCTCGATTGGTTGTCTCCTTGAAAGTCGCGGTTTCAAAGTCACCCTGCAGAAATGCGATCCGTACCTGAACGTCGATCCCGGTACGATGAGCCCGTTTCAGCACGGCGAAGTCTTTGTAACCGAAGACGGCGCGGAGACGGACCTCGACCTCGGCCACTACGAGCGCTTCACCCACGCCAAACTTTCCCGCGACAATAACTGGACCACCGGCCGCATCTACGAAGCCATCCTCACCAAAGAGCGCCGCGGCGATTATCTCGGCAAAACCGTGCAGGTCATTCCGCACGTCACCGACGAAATCAAGGCCATCATCAAGAAAGTCTCCGATGGCGTGGACGTCGTTATCGTGGAGATTGGCGGAACGGTCGGCGACATCGAATCGCTTCCTTTCCTCGAAGCCATCCGCCAGATGCGCCTCGAACTCGGCGCGGAGAACACCCTGTTTGTGCACGTCACTCTGGTTCCCTTCATCGCCGCTGCCGGCGAACTCAAAACGAAGCCCACGCAGCACAGCGTAAAGGAGATGCTGAGCATCGGGATTCAACCGGATATTTTGCTTTGCCGCAGCGATCACCACATTCCTGCGGACCTGAAGAAAAAAATCGCTCTCTTCTGCAACGTCGTGGAATCCTGCGTCATCTCCATGGAAGACGTGGACACCATTTACGCCGTGCCCGCCGAACTCAGCAAAGAGGGACTGGACGCGCAGATCCTGCGGTTGCTCAAGCTGAAGGATCATGCGTCGAACATGAAGCCCTGGCTGGACCTGGTGCACCGCATGCATCATCCGGCGGGTGAAGCGCGCATCGCGGTCGTCGGGAAGTACGTGCAGCTCGAAGATGCCTACAAGAGTCTGCGCGAAGCCCTGCTTCACGGCGGACTCGCGCACAATCACAAGACCGTTCTCGAATGGATCGAAGCAGAAGAAATTGATTCAGCCGCCACGGCGGCGGCCCGTTTGCATGGCTACGACGGAATCCTCGTTCCCGGCGGCTTCGGAAAACGGGGCATTCAAGGAATGGTGCACACCATTCAGTACGCGCGCGAACACAAAGTGCCCTTCTTCGGGATTTGCCTGGGGATGCAGTGCGCCACCATTGAATACGCCCGTGATGTCGCCGGATTGAAGCAGGCGGACAGCACGGAATTCGATCCGCAATCCCCGCACCGAGTGATTTACAAATTACGCGAACTGCTCGGCGTGGACGAGATGGGCGGCACCATGCGTTTGGGAGCCTGGCCCTGCAAGCTGGAGCCTGGCTCGTTTGCGCACAAGGCGTACGGAAAACTCGAAATCAGTGAGCGCCACCGCCATCGCTATGAATTTAATCGCGATTTCGAAAAGACCTTGGTCGCCGCGCGGTTGAAAATCACGGGACGCACGCCCGATGAAAATTACGTCGAGATCGTCGAAGCGCCCGACCATCCCTGGTTTCTCGGCTGCCAATTCCACCCGGAATTCAAATCCAAACCGCTCGAGCCGCACCCGCTGTTTGCGGCGTTCATCGGCGCCGCGCTGGAACACAAAAAGCAGAAGTCGCGGCCGGCGACAGCCATCGCCGAGCCAAAGCACGCCCCGGCGTTGCGTGCAGCACCTCGGGCCACTGCCTAGCCCATCTGTTTATCGCTGAGTCGCTCTCATTCCTTTTATGAGGGCGCCGAGGTTTTATCATTCCGTAGTGTGGCCGGGTAACGTCTGCATAGTCGCGCAATCGGACCATCCCATGAACTGATCACCTGCTTGTGTCTTCTGACGTTGCAAACCCAGCGCGGCCTGCGTAGCCTTAGAGCCTGGCTGTATATTTGACATCTCGGATGACTCTGACACGTGAAATTGCACTTGGTTCGCTGCGCCTCGGCGGCGGAAATCCGCTGTTCCTGATTGCCGGGCCGTGCGTGATTGAAAGCGAAGCGCACGCGCGCATGATAGCGGAAAAAGTTGCGAAAATCGCGGCGGACGCGGGCGTGCCCTACATCTTCAAAGCGTCGTACGATAAAGCCAACCGGACTTCCGTCAAAGCATTTCGCGGGCCCGGAGCGCAAGAAGGGCTGCGAATTCTCGGCAAGATCAAATCGGACTTGAAAATCCCAGTGCTTACAGACATCCATGATGCGTTCGAGGCAGGACCGGCGTCGGAAGTTTGCGACGTGCTGCAAATCCCGGCGTTCCTGGCGCGGCAGACGGAGTTGTTAATCGCGGCTGGCAAGACCGGCCGCATCATTAATGTTAAGAAAGCGCAGTATCTATCGCCGTGGGATATGGGCAACGTCGCCGAAAAAGTGGCGAGCACTGGGAATTCCAAAATCCTCCTGACGGAACGCGGCGCATCTTTTGGGTACCAGAATCTCGTCGTGGATATGCGCTCGTTTCCGGTGATGCGGAAAACCGGATATCCCGTCGTTTTTGATGTGACGCATTCCGTGCAGCTTCCCGGCGGGCAAGGGCACGCCAGCGGCGGTCAGCCGGAGTTTATCGAGCCGCTGGCACGCGCAGGTGTAGCCGCCGGAGTGGATGGAATTTTCCTTGAGACTCATGACCATCCGGCAGCGGCTTTGTCGGACGGCGCGAACGCGCTTCCCCTCGCGCAGCTCCCCGCCCTGCTGGCGAAATTGAAAGAACTGGGCACACTGGTTCGGCGCTGGAGAACGGATTGAGCTATCTCGACGCACCTTCTGGTTGTTTGTTCCTAGGGGCACGATATATCATGCCCTTTCGGTTGATCCGACGTTTGGGCGCCCTGCGGGGACGCTCATGAGTCTGGACGCGGCGCGGCGCGTGCTCAAGATCGAAGCGCAAGCGATTCAGGACGTCCTGTCGCGCCTCGATTCCAGCTTCGAAAAAGCTGTGGACCTCCTGTTCGCCTGCAAAGGCCGCGTGGTGGTCACCGGCATGGGAAAATCCGGCCTTGTCGGCAGAAAAATCTCTGCAACACTTTCGAGCACCGGAACCCCCTCCCTTTTCTTGCACGCGGCCGAGGCTCTACACGGGGACATGGGGATGCTCGCCCGCGGCGATGCTCTGCTGGCCGTCTCCTACGGCGGCGAGACCGAAGAGATCGTGCGCCTACTCGAAGCCCTAAAGCGGCGGGAGATGCGTCTTGTCACCCTCACTGGCAAAATTCATTCGACACTGGCAGAGGCCAGCGACGTGGTACTGGACGTGAGCGTGAAAGAAGAAGCGTGCTCGCTGAACCTTGCGCCTACAGCAAGCACCACGGTAGCGATGGCGGTAGGCGACGCGCTAGCCGTCTCGCTTCTCGAACGCCGCGGATTCCGCCCCGACGATTTCGCCGCACTGCATCCCGCCGGGAGCCTTGGCAGGAAACTGCTCCGTGTCGAACATCTGATGCACGCCGGCGAGGCGCTCCCCCGGGTTTTGAAAGATACGCCGATGCCCGACGTGTTCCATGAAATGTCCGCCAAGAAGCTGGGAATGACCACCATCCTTGAACCGGATGGACGCCTCGCGGGAATTTTGACGGACGGCGACTTGCGGCGGTTAATGGAAAAGCACCGAGGAGCGGCGCTCGAAATGCGCGCCGCTGATGGCATGACGAAGAATCCGCAGACGATTGGCCCGCGCGTACTTGCCAGCGAAGCCCTGAATTTGATGGAAAAGAAAAAAATCACTTCGATCGTCGTTGTGGATGAAGCAAACGGCGTCCTCGGCGTGGTGCATCTGCATGATTTGTGGACGCTGGAGTTGATCTAGCCGGCGTCTTAAACTCTTTACTTCCATCAAAGCAGGAAATCTCTGCGGAGGAAAATCCTTTGGCTCGAACACCAGGCAGTGCAACCCCAGTCGTCAAGAAGCGCGCAAGCCGCATTAAAGTCCTGCTGATGGACGTGGATGGCACGCTCACCGACGGAAGCGTCATGCTGCTCTCGCAATCGGATGGCAGCGCGCTCGAAATCAAGAACTTCGACGCCCATGACGGCCAGGGCCTGACCCTGGCCGTGACTGCCGGTCTCCACACCGGAGTCATCACCGGCCGCGGCAGCGCTGCGCTTCGCCGCCGTTGCAAGGAACTCGACATCACCTTTGTCTATGAGAAACAGGGCCACAAGATCGCCGCCTACGAAGATGTTCTGCGAAAGACCGGCGTCAACGAATCCGAGGTCGCCTTCCTCGGCGACGACTTGCCGGATTTGCTGGTTATGCGGCGTGTCGGACTCGCTGTGGCCGTCGGCAACGCCACCGACGAAGTAAGACGTGCCGCGCATTACATCACCAGGGCGGTTGGCGGCAAAGGCGCCGCCCGTGAGCTCGTCGAGCTCATCCTTAAATCCAAGGGCATCTGGGAGAAGATGATCGACAAGGCTCGCGCCTGAAATCCCATGTTCCTAGAGCGTATTGCACAACCCATCTAAGTTGTTGATTCTATTGGACCGAAGCCCGGTTGTGCAACAGCTTCTAGGCAAAACACAACTCTCTTGTTTTCAGGCGATTCCGCACTCTTTCCAGAAAAAACAAAAGGGGTGGGCGTAGCCCTTCAATTCAGGGCCAGCAACGGTTCTCTCTTGGCCCGGGAAGGGCGATAATGGATTTCCACTATGTACGGGTGTTCGGTCAGGTACTAAGTTGCGGCAGCTTACCCCACACGGCATGGGTGGTAATTCGCTGGGATATTGGTTGATTCGTG
>Ga0137394_10005032_pt1 | contig 10050 bp, 6 predicted proteins | sample czobulk116metaG_FD_108278 | JGI IMG/M metagenome (GOLD analysis project Ga0137394, IMG submission 108278) | Vadose zone soil microbial communities from Angelo Coast Range Reserve, California, USA - czobulk1.16 metaG | ecosystem: Environmental > Terrestrial > Soil > Vadose zone | place: USA... | reverse complement strand
GTAGCGCCTACGCGACACTCTTGAACGACTGTGTGCGCGGCGATGCCACGCTCTTCGATCGCGGCGATAGCGTGGAGGCGGCTTGGTCGCTGGTGGATCCCATCCTCGACGTCTGGAGCGCCGCCAAGAGCGCCTCCGTGCCACAATATCGAGCGGGGAGCTGGGGACCAAGGGAATCCGATCTTCTGCTCGAACGTGACGGCAGACAGTGGTACAACCCGTAGTTGCAGCACCTGACGTAAACTAAAGATAGAGACCGCGTAGGGGGAACAGGTGATCCTTGCAGGCGATGTTGGCGGGACGAAGTGTAATCTTGCGCTCTTCTCGGAAAAACGCGGCACACTTACGCCCGTCTTCAGGCAGCGCTTCGCAAGCAAGGAATTCGCCCAATTCGAGCGCATCGTCAAGGAATTTTCCCGCCAGGCAGCCGATCATCTGGGGAAGGAAAGCATCGTTGCCGCCGGATTCGGCATTGCCGGGCCGGTGATCAATGGCACTGTGAGAGCGACGAATCTTCCCTGGATCGTCGATACCACCAGCCTCATCAAAGAGCTGAATGTTCCCCACGTCGTTCTCTTGAATGACCTTGGCGCCACTGGCCATAGTATCGAGCATCTTCCCTCGGAAGATTTTTGCATCCTCAATCCAGGTAAGCCCGAACCGGGCGGAACCCGAGCCTTGCTCGCAGCGGGCACCGGTCTTGGCCAGTCGATTCTCGTGTGGGACGGCGGCCGCTACCGCGTTGTTCCTTCCGAAGGTGGGCATTCCGACTTCGCGCCGCACACCGAGCAGCAGATCGAACTTCTGCGCTTTATGCGCCGCCGCTATCCTCAAGTGAGCTGGGAACTCATTCTTTCCGGCCGCGGCTTCCGCACCATTCATGAATTTCTCGCGCCGAAAGTTACACACGCTACGTTTGAAGATCCCGATGCGGATCCCGCCCCGGAGATCACGCGGCGCGGATTGGACAAGTCCTGCCGCGTCTGTTCCGACACCCTGGATCTCTGGACCGCCATCTACGGGGCCGAAGCCGGAAATCTCGCCCTGAAAGTCCTGGCGCTCGGCGGCGTTTACGTTGCCGGCGGCATCGCCGTAAAAATCCTCGAAAAAATGAAAGACGGCACTTTCTTCCATGCCTTCAAGGACAAATGGAAATTCGAAGGCCTCCTCAGCAACATCCCCGTCTCCATCGTCCTCAATGAATCCGCCCCGCTCCTCGGAGCCGCCTACGAGGCGCTGGCAGCGATCGATAAGTAGGGGCCCCCGCCCCCCGCAGGTTGCCTTTTCTCCCGGTTTCGTAGCGGCGGGCTTCGGCCCGGCATCTTCTTTTCAATGGTCGGCCCGCCTCTAGGGGCTCCTACATTTGCCTCGACACACTGTCCCCCCGGCTACTAGTAATTGCCTGGGTCCGCGCTAGTCTGCGCGATTCGCCTCTCATCCTCGCAGTTTCTTGGTAAACTACATCCACCCGATTCTTCATAGAGTTGGCCTTACGAGGCACTTCCGCCGTTCCACAGAGGCCAAGGAGCTGAGTATGAGCAGTGCCGTAACAACCCAGGTGAGCGATCTTCAGAACTACGTGAATGGCACCTGGCGGCGAGCCGCCGCGACCGAATACGTGGAGGTCACCAACCCTGCCACCGCCGAATTGTTGGCGCGCACCCCCCTCTCGACATCCGTGGACGTCGAGGCTGCCGTCAGAGCCGCTGTCAATGCCTTCCCGGGTTGGCGCCGAACTCCGCCCGGCGAACGCGTCCAATATCTCTTCAAGCTGAAGAATCTCCTCGAAGAGAATCTCGACGAACTCGCAAGAATCATTACACTCGAAAATGGCAAGACCTTCGCCGAAGCCCGTGCCGAGCTTCGCCGCGCCATCGAAAACGTGGAAGTCGCTTGCGGCATCCCCGTGATGATGCAGGGCTACAACCTTGAGGACGTGACGCCTGGCGTGGACGAAATGCAAATCCGCCAGCCGCTCGGGGTCGTTGCCGCCATCGTGCCGTTCAACTTCCCAGCGATGGTTTCGTACTGGTTTCTGCCGTATGCCATCGCTTGCGGAAATACCTTCATCCTGAAACCATCCGAACGCGTCCCCCTCTCGATGCATCGCGCCTTCGAGCTCTTGGAGAAGACCGGCCTGCCCAAAGGAGTCGTGAACCTGGTCAACGGTGGAAAAGAAGTGGTGAATGCGCTTTGCGACCATCCGCAGGTTCGCGCCATTAGTTTTGTCGGCTCCACTCCCGTCGCCAGGCATGTTTACACACGGTCCGCTGCCAGCGGCAAGCGCATGCAGTGCCAGGGCGGCGCAAAAAATCACGTCATTGTCTTGCCGGACGCGGATATGGAGCTCACCACGCAAATCATCAGCGACAGCGCATTTGGCTGTGCAGGCCAGCGCTGCCTCGCTGTTTCCGTCGCCGTAACGATTGGCGAAGCGCAAAAAACCTTCCGTGATTCCATCGCCCACGCCGCCTCTTCGATTCGCGTGGGCAATGGTCTCGACGCCGGCGTTCAGATGGGCCCGGTAATCACTAAAGAAAGCAAGCAACGCATCGAATCGCTGATTTCGGCGGGCGTCGGCGAAGGTGCAAAGCCCCTTCTCGATGGACGCAACACCAAAATCCCCAAATACGAGTCTGGAAATTTCGTGACGCCCACAATCCTGGACGGCTTGCCGTCCACCAGCCAGCTTGCCAATACGGAGATCTTCGGCCCCGTGCTCAGTTTGGTTCACGCCAATTCCATCGACGAAGCCATGGAATTTCTCCGCCGCAGCCCTTACGGCAACCAAGCATCGCTTTTTACGACAAGCGGCTCCGCCGCGCGCAAATTCCGCTACGAAGCCCCTGCGGGAAATATCGGAATCAATATCGGTGTCGCCGCGCCCATGGCCTATTTCCCGTTCAGCGGCTGGAAAGAAAGTTTCTTCGGCATCCTTCACGGCCAGGGACGAGACGCCGTCGAATTCTTCACTGAATCGAAGATCGTCGTCGAGCGCTGGTCGCGCCAGGAAACCCGCAAGTTCTGATCATGTCAACGAAACCTCTTCATCTCGACGTCCACGAGCAAATCGAGTGCGCACAGACGCTTGCGTCGCGCTTTTACACCGATCCGGCGATTCAGGAAATCGAGAAGTCGCGCATTTTCCAGCGCACCTGGCAACTTGTAGGAACACTCAGCCAATCCTGCGGGGAAGTGAACGGCGCGAAGCGTACCATTGCCGACCCCGAAAGTTTTTTCACCGCCGATGCCGCTGGTGAACCCATCATCGTCGTCCGTGACAAGCAGGGCGAATTGCGCGCCTTCAGCAACGTTTGCCGCCATCGTGCCGGACCGATCGCTCTCGGCAGCGGCTGCAAAAATGTTTTGCGCTGCCAATATCACGGCTGGACGTACACTCTGGACGGCCGCCTCATCGGCACACCGGACGTCGAGGGCGTCGAGTTCTTCGACCGCAGCACCATGGGCATGGTTCCACTTCGCTGCGAAACTTGGGAACACTTCATCTTCGTGAATTTCGATTTGAAAGCCGAGCCGCTCTCGACGTATCTTGGCCAAATTCCCCAACAGGCAAAGGGGTTCCGATTCGAGGGCCTGCAATTTGCTGAGCGCTGCGACTACGTCATCGATTGCAACTGGAAGGTTTACGTTGACAACTATCTCGAGGGCTACCACATCCCCATCGCGCATCCCGGCTTGATGAAAGAAATCGATTACGCGCAGTATCGTACGGACACCTTCCGCTACTACTCTCAGCAATTCGCGCCGATCCGTGCCATGAAAGTGGAAGACGCTGCCGAGCGCCTCTATACGCCAGGCACCGGTCTGCAGCAAGTCCTCTACTTCTGGGTTTTCCCGAACCTGATGCTCAACATCTATCCCGACAACATTTCGACGAACGTAATCGTTCCTCTCTCGCACGAAAAAACGCTCACCATCTTTGAGTGGTTTTTCCACGATGTGAGTTCCGCAAGAAATCAAGAGCGCATCAAACGAGCGGTCGCGTTCAGCGATGAAGTGCAACAAGAAGACATCGGCCTCTGTGAAAATGTGCAGCGCGGTTTGCGCTCTTCGACTTATGACCGCGGACGCTACTCCGTCAAGCGTGAGAACGGCGTTCATCATTTTCATATGCTGCTCGGCGAGTTTCTGGGCCAGCCGTAACCGACGATGATGTTCCCGTGATCATTCTCCTGATGGGCCCCGCGGGATCTGGAAAGACGACAGTAGGCGAACTGCTCGCCGCGCAGCTCAAGTGGGAATTTGCCGATGGCGACAATTTCCACTCGCCCGCTAACATTGAGAAAATGTCTCGGGGCATTCCGCTCCATGACGAAGACCGTATCCCATGGCTCAATTCCATTCGCGAAGCGATGTCGCAATGGGAGGCGCGGGGCCGGAACATCGTTCTGGCATGCTCCGCGCTGAAGCGCAGTTACCGCGAATTGCTCCAGATTAGTTCCAATGTAAGGCTCGTCTACTTGAAGGGTTCCTACGAACTTCTTCTCGAGCGGTTGCGTTCGCGCAAAGGGCACTACGCCGGTGAGCAAATTCTTGCGGGCCAATTCGCAGATCTCGAGGAACCCGCTGATGCTATCACCATCGACGCCGCGCAGTCGCCGGAGCAAATCGTCGCGGAAATCCGCAAGCGGCTCGAACTTGCGTAGAATTCGCGGTCATCCGCAAATCGGTGCCTTGCGAGCGTGGCGAATCCACACCTATAATCCAATGTCTTTGCGGCGTCGTCAGCCGCGTGCGCATCAGGAGGAACCTTGCCCGTAGGAACCGCGTTTCATGAAAGAACGCTGGCGCTCTGCGAAAGCCTGAACTATCGCGAATGGTCGGGCTACTATACCGTCAGCGTTTACGAGATGCACCACGAGCACGAGTACAACGCCATCCGCAATTCGGCGGCGCTGATCGACATTTCTCCGCTCTTCAAATATCGCGTAACGGGACGCGACGCCACCAAATTTGTGAATCGCGTGATTGCGCGTGACATTAATAAGGTTGCCGTGGATCAGGTGATCTACTGCTGCTGGTGCGATCCGAAAGGAAAAGTGATCGATGACGGAACGATCACACGGCTGGGAGAAAACGAGTATCGCTGGACTGCGGCGGACCCGAGTCTGCGGTGGTTTCAGCAGAACGCACTAGGTTTGGATGTGACGATCGAAGACATTTCCGAACAGACCGCGGCTCTGGCGCTGCAAGGGCCGACATCGGGAAAACTGCTGCACGCGGCGGCGGACGCGAACATCACGAACCTGAAGTATTTTCGCGTGACGCACGGAAAAATCGCGGGCGTGCCCGTGGACATTTCACGAACGGGTTACACAGGCGATTTGGGGTTCGAAGTGTGGATGCCATGGCGCGACGCGGTGAAAGTGTGGGACGCGCTGATTGCGAAGGGCAAGGCGTTTGACATTCACCCGACGGGAATGATTGCGCTAGACATCGCGCGAATCGAGGCGGGCCTGATCTTGATCGAAGTGGATTACATTTCGAGCAAGAAAGCCTTGATCGAATCGCAGAAGTATTCTCCGGCGGAAATCGGCCTGGGAAAACTCGTGGATTTGAATAAGGAAACTTTTGTGGGGCGCGAAGCACTAATGCAGGAAGCGAAAAAAGGAGCGGAGCGCGCGTTAGTAGGATTGGAAATCAATTGGAACGAAGTCGAAGCGCTCTACGACAAGTTGAAGATGGCGCCGCAGGTGCCAAGCATGGCGTCGCGCGTGGCCGTTCCCGTGTATCGCCGCGGGCGCCAGGTCGGCAAGGCCACCTCGACGACGTGGTCGCCCACGCTAAAAAAAATGATCGCGCTAGCCTGCATGAGCCGCGAGAGTGCAACGGCGGGAACAACGTTGAGTATCGAGATGACAGTGGAAGCCGTGCGGAATGCCGTTTCCGCAAGAGTTGTGCCACTCCCCTTCTTCAATCCGCCGAGAAAAACGGCTGTGCCTGTGATTTGACTCGTACTCGACCATGTCTTCATTGCGATTCAATCGCAATACGAATCGAAACGGGCGTTGATCCTCATTGTGTCAAGCGGTTGTATTTCTTGAGGACCGCGCGGAGTTTGTCGTGGGGTAACGCAATGACTTTGTGATTTTCGATGCCGGTCATGGTTTCGGCGGCGACCATGGCGTTGATGATGGCTTCTTCGGTGGCCTGCACGGTAGCGGCGAAGACCGGCTCAATCTGATCATTGGGAAGCATTTTCAGGTCGACGACGTGGTCGGCAGCGGCGGCGCCGGGATTAGCGGTGGAGAAGGCGATGAAAATGTCCCCGGAGCCATTGCCAGAGATGCTGCCGGCGCGGCCGAGGCCAAGCGAGACGCGGCGGGCGAGGCGCTTGAGCTGATGCGCGACGAGCGGCGCATCGGTGGCGACTACAACGATGATGGAGCCGCGGTCCAATTCGCTGAACGATGTGGAAGCGTACGCGGGATCTTCCGGAATTTCCCTGCCAGCTGGGACACCAGCGATGCGCAGATTTTTTCGCGAGCCGTAGTTGCATTGCACAAGGACGCCGACGGTGTAGCCGCCGATTTTCGATTCGAACTTTCGGGAAGATGTGCCGATGCCGCCCTTGAATTCGTTGCAGACCATTCCCGTGCCGCCGCCGACGTTGCCTTCTTCGACGGCGCCGCTGTGCGCGGAATCGATGGCGTGAAAACCATGCTCTGGCTTCACGTGGAAACCGTTGATGTCGTTGAGCCAGCCATCCCAAGTTTCCGCGACGACAGGCAGCGACCACCAGTAACCGGTGGGATCGGGCTGGCCGTGCGCGACGCGCCATTGAATGACGGCGTCGCGAACCACGCCCACGCTGTGCGTGTTGGTGATCATGACCGGGCCTTCTAGGAAGCCGGACTCTTCCACCCAAGTCGTGCCGGTCATCTCGCCATTACCGTTGAGCGACCACCAGCCGGCGAAAACGGGATCGTTCATCGAGTCTTTTCCACGCGGAAGTACCGCAGTCACGCCTGTTCGAATCGGCCCCTTGCCTACTTGAAGTTTTCCTTGGCCTGAAATGAGCGTGGTATGGCCGACCGTGACGCCGGAAACATCGGTGATTGCGTTGAGCGGGCCCGGGGTGCCGTCAAAAGGAACGCCAAGATCGCGTGCGCGGGGTTTGGCAGGGGGAGTCTCCTGAGCCGAGGCCGAAGAAACTGCCGCGAGCGAGCAAAGAAGAATCACGAGAGCGCGGGAAAAAGTTGGACGAATCATGGCCTGTTCTTCTCCCAGGAAGATTGCGCGGAGCGCAGCAATCTGGTGTTTTTCCCCACGGCTTTTTCCAACAGCGCAGTTTGCTGTGCCGCCAATTTCCAATCCTGTTTTTCCACGGCTTCGGTGAGCCCGGGGAATTCCAAATGCGCGTAGGTATAGCGCGAAGAATAGAGAAGATGCTGGAACCACGGGCGACCAGGAATGCCCGTGGGATCAAGCCAGTCAGATTCGACCTGCAGCAGCATTTCGTTGAGGCGCTGAATCTTCTCCGGCGAGGTCGAGCCTGACAAGAGATCGTGAGCGACGGCGTCGCGCAAAAGGTTGCCCGCTTTCTCGAATTCGGCGATTCGAACGTGAAGCCGTTTCAATGCAAGACGCCGCTGCTCGACTTTGTTTTTTTGTTCGAGTTCGCGCAGAAACTGCTCGAGAGCCGCGCCATTCGCGCCAAAATCAAACGGCAGGACATCCGAATTCGCCAGCCGCAGCGCCACGAGGCCCCAGATCCGCGTCAGCGCCGCGTGATATTCGAACGTCGGATCGCCGATGTGCAACATCCAGTAATGATCGTCGTACATCGAGTGATAGACGCCGTAGTCGCCTGTGAAACCAAGATTGATGACGGGGCGGCCGAGGTGATTGAGAAACACGGTGTGATCGGAGCCGCTACCGATGCGCGTTTCGACGAGCGCGCTGTCGAGCGGTGGACTACTCGCTTTCGAATCGCGCATCACGGTGGCGCGCCAAACTTCGTACAGAGAGTTTCCGGAAGGCGCTCGAACGTCTTTGGAGGCTTCTACGAGCATCGGGGCGAGAGAAGCTACGGCGGCGGGCGAAAAGCTCAATCCCTCGGGACCGGCGGTGGTGGCGGCGCCGGCGACGGATTCATCCACGTTGAGATAGGCGACGAGTTTTTTCTTCAGGTCATCGGCGAATTGCTCGCCCCATTCCGTGGAGCCGGTGAGAGCGTATTCCTCGCCATCCCAACTGCAAACCAAGATGGTGCGGCGCGGCCGGATGCCACGCTGCTTGAGTTCGCCGAGCGCTCGCGTGAGTTCCATCATGGAGGCGGTCCCGCTCGAAGGATCGACTCCGCCGAACACCCACGCATCGCGGTGATTCCCTAGCAACACCCATTCGTCGGGAAGTTCACTGCCGCGGATGCGCGCTTCGACGACCGTGTAGGGCTGCATGCTAGTGTCCATGTCCACCTTTACGTGAACTTTCACCGCGCCGGTGAACCGGTACGTTATGGGCAGAGCGCCCCGCCAATCCTTCGGCGATTCAGGACCGTTCATGTTTTCGAGAAGCGGCTTGGCGTCGCGCCAGGAGAGAGGTAGAGCAGGAATCTTCGGGAGCGAGCGCGCTTCTTCCGGAGGGATGTGCCTTGCTCCCGGGACGGAAGTCCATCCGGGTGTGGTCGGATCGCCGGGAACAATGTAATCGTATGTGATCGCACCACGCTGAATGTGACTGTCCGGGGCCCAGGGGCCGTCGGGGAAAACTTTTCCTTTCGTGTATCCGTCTTCGGCCGGATCGGAATAGATAAGCAATGCCGCGACTCCTTCGCGCTCGGCCGTGAGTGCCTTGAAGCCACGATAACTGTAGGGATTCGAATAGCGGACGAGAACGATCTTGCCCTTTACGCTGATGCCGTTCTTTCGAAGGAGATCGTAATCTTCGGGATTGCCGCTATGCGCGTATACGACTTCGGCGGTAACGTCGCCGGAAACGGAATAGCCGAAGTACGAGCCGGATACGGCCGGATTTTTCGTGTCCGGATCAACGTCGTAAGCGTCTTCGCGCAGAGACGCGGTGAAGTGGACCGGCGCGGTCATTTCGAGAGAGATGCTGAGCGGGCGCGAGTGCAAAACATCGTAGCGGCGAAGCGTGACGTCTTCCCATCCCTGTTTGCGCCATTCATCCGCGACGAAATCGGCGAGCTGGTTATTGCGGTCGGAAGCAGCGGGGTGAGGTTCGGCTGTGAAGATGCGGTGCCATTCGCGTGCTTTTTCGGGAGATGGAATTGACTGAAACGTGCCTTCGAGCTGGTGTTCGGCGGCGGCGTGCGGCGGAGAAAAACCGAGAATCGGTGGCTCTGGTGGAGCTTCCCGCTTGAGCTGGGCAGAAAGCGCGAACGTCAAGATCAACAAAAAAGCAAATGAGAACGTAAGACTACGCAAGAGAAGACGCATTATATTTGTTCTCCAGAAAAAACAAACATGCCGCAACGAACAAACGTGGCCAAGCGCCGAATCAAGCTGAAAACACTTTTGCCACCGCCGACTGGAGCGCGCGTCCGATCAGCGCGCATTCTTCGGGCGAGATCGTGAATGGCGGCGCGAGAAGGATGTGGTCGCCGCGCAAGCCGTCAACGCAACCTTGCGTCGGATAGGTAAGCACATTTTCGTCCAGACAGGCCTGGCAAATTTTCTCAGCGATGTTTTGCTCTCTTGGGAAAGGCTCACGCCTGGTCTTGTCTTTGACAAATTCGATGCCGAGAAGCAGTCCAAGGCCGCGAACATCGCCGACGTTCGAATGCGCTTGCAGTGGCGTAAGGGCACTGCGCAAGTTCTGCCCGGCGGTATTCACCTGGTCAAAAAGCTTGTGCGTTTCGAGATAGTTGAGAACAGCATTGCCTGCGGCAGTGGATAGGGGATGAGCCTGATAAGTGAAGCCGTGCATGAACGCGCCGGAGCCGTGTTCGAATGCCGCGACGACTCGGGCGGAAACGAGAACTGCGCCGAGCGGCGCGTAACCGCTGGCGACTCCCTTGCCTACCAGAATCATATCCGGCTCGATGCCCCAATGCCGCGCAGC
>Ga0137394_10005030_pt1 | contig 10051 bp, 3 predicted proteins | sample czobulk116metaG_FD_108278 | JGI IMG/M metagenome (GOLD analysis project Ga0137394, IMG submission 108278) | Vadose zone soil microbial communities from Angelo Coast Range Reserve, California, USA - czobulk1.16 metaG | ecosystem: Environmental > Terrestrial > Soil > Vadose zone | place: USA... | reverse complement strand
TTGAACTGGCAAGGCGTTTTCCACTGCAAGGAGCCGGTCTATCTGCCTCGCGGGACCGTGATCTCGATGCGCTATCACTATGACAACTCCGCTGACAACGTGCGCAACCCCAACAAGCCGCCCAGGCGTGTCCGGGGTGGCAGTCAAGCTAACGACGAGATGGCGAATCTCTGGCTGCAGGTGCTGCCTGTAGAGAATGGCGACCAGCGCGCCGTGCTGCGGGATGCACTGATGCGGCGGTTGTTCGAAAAGTACCCTGACGACTTTACGGCGAACTTCAACCTGGGCGATCTGTTGCTGAGCCAGGGCAAAGCGGAGGCTGCGATTCCCTACTTTGAACGCGCCTGGAAAGCGGAGCCTCGGAGCGCGCTCGCCGCAACGGAACTGGGAACGGCGATGGCCTCGGCGTCGAGAATGCCCGAAGCGATAAAACTGTTCGAGCGGGCGCTCGAGCTCGATCCGAAGTTCACCGATGCGCGCTACGACCTGGCCAGCGCCGAAGCTGCAAGCGGCCAGTGGGAGCCCGCCGCGAGTGACTTCAGACAGGTGCTTAAGGAGCGGCCAGACGACGCCAAGGCCCAGCAGCATCTGGGCGAGGTGCTGTTCACGTGGGGAGATGAACTCGCGCGCGCAGGCAGCCCGGAGCCGGCCGTGGTGCACTATCATGAAGCGCTCGTCTACCGCCCTGATGACGCCGAATTGCGCACCAATCTTGGGGTAACGCTGGCGCAACTCGGGCGGTTGAACGAGGCGCAGGCGGAGCTTACAGCAGCGTTGCGCATCGATCCTAATTCTGAGCCGGCCAAGAAAGCGCTGGCGGCTGTCCAGGCGCAGATGAAGGTCAGAGGCAAGTAGTCGGAGTCGTTTCCTCAAGAACGCAATGCCTAACAGACCGTGGGAAAATCCTTCAAGAGCCAGGGCCGCGGATCAACGCCGATAAACGCCGATTAAAAGAATCAACTTGGCTTTGTGCTATCTGCGTTCATCCGCGTTGATCGGCGGCTAAGTGGCGTTTTTTACGCAACCTGCTAAACACTATGACGCCATGTGCAAAAAAAAGCGCAGGCCCCGAAGGACCTGCGCTCGATAAACAACCAGAATCAATCTCTAGAAGCCCACACGTAATCCGAATCGTATGCTTCGCTGGTCGGCCAGCGTATTGGCCGAACTGGAGATTTGCATAAACGCAGTGTCGTTGACATTGGCGTCCGGCGCTCCAAAATGAGGCGTGTTTGTCAAATTGAACACCTCGGCCTTGAATGTGAGCTTGAACCTCTCTGTAATACCGAAATCGCGAAACAGGCTCAAGTCGTTGTTGATCACTCCGGGACCCCGGAGTGTATTCCGGCCGATGTTGCCGAAACGCGCGGTCGTGACCGGCGCGAACGCCGTGACGTCATAGTACTCGCCGAGGCTACCGATCTTGTGAACCGTTCCTACGAGGTCTGCCGTCTGGCTGTTACCCGGTGCGTTGAGTGCCGTCCCATCAGCGGCGACAGTGAAGGGCGCGCCCGAATATATTGCGATGATGCCGTTGGCTTGCCAGCCTCCGAGTATCACCGCAGGCACGCCACTCGAGGCATACTTCTGACCTTTACCGAACGGGAATTGATACACATATGCCATGTGGAAGTTTTGCGTGCGATCGTAACTCGCAGTCGCGCGGTTCCGGCCAAGCATCGGTGCGTAGTTAAACATCAGGCCGGTCCATCCATCGTCATCTGTGTAGTTGATGGCATGGGAGTAGGTGTAGGCGCCCTTCAGAGTCAGGCCGCTAGCCACCTGCCGCTGCAGAGACATCTGGAGCGAGTGGTAGTTTGCGCCCACGAAACCGTTCCAAAACAGAGTTTCCGAAGTACGCCCGAACTTCTGGAACAGAGGCTGCCCCGCCTGCCCGGTGCCCGGCGCCGCGGCGTTGCCGTTCCAATCCGCGAAGCTGTCCACAGTCGATGTACCCACGTAGCCGGCGGAAGCCACCATTCTCCACGGCAGTTCTTTCTCAACGATAAAGTTCCAGGATTGAATGTAACCGCGCCGCAGGTGGCCGTCGGTGATGAAGCGCATGTCCGCCGCAAGAGGCAGCGGCACCTTACCCGTGCTTTCATCCGGCCCGACAACAGGCGGAATGCCTTGCGCCATCGTATCGTAGGGCACGAAGCTGTTGGCTTGAGAGAATGTCTCGCCGACTGTCAGCGGGTAGAATCCGCGTAGCGGACGCGACAGTGGCATAGGATCGCGCGTGATGCCGTATCCGGCGCGGATCACCGTCGTGTTGTTTAACCGGTAAGCCAAGCCGAGACGCGGGCTGAACATCTTGTGGCTGGTGGTAACGCCCAGACCTTTAGGCAGTCCGCCGGCGCCGCCGAGAGTCACAATGTTGGTGTTCGGATCGTACTCTTCGATGCCGCCGCGCCCGGCTCGTGTCATCAGCGGATAAAGTTCATAGCGCAGTCCGAGAGTGGCGGTCAGCTTGGGAGTGATCTGCCAGCGGTCCTGGCCATACCATCCCATCTGCAACTCGTAAGTGGTCATCTTCTCGTACTGGATGCTTCTGCCGACGCTCGATGTGAGCCCCAGCAGGAACGCCGCGTAGGCGTTAAATTGCGTCGTCGTGTAACTGGGGTCATTCAACGCGGTTAAGCCTTGGCCGAAATCCAGTTCGCCGCGCGGTCCGGCGCCCAACTCGGGCTGCCAGTGATTCAGGTGATGGCGGACGCCATCGAAGCCCATGCGAAACTCATGCGAACCCTTAACGATGCTGAAGTTCTGGCTGGTGGCGAAACTCTGGTCGTTGCGCGTCGCCGGGATCCAGCTCTGATTGTTGCCGATCGCGGAGTAGCCCGTGATATTAAAAAAGGGCAAGCCGCTTTCGCGCGGGTCCGGCCCATTCGTTCCGGGAATGCCGAATACTTCCGATCCCCAGTTCTTTCCAATGTCAGCGCCCTTACTGATGTGCCCCATACGGGTGAAACCATAAGTGGCGTCGTAGAGTTTATTGGAGCTGAAACTGTACGTGTAACCGACGGTGGCGAGGTTCACGGACGTATCACCCGTTCCCGGTCCGCCGTCACACAGGCAATCGCCACCAGCCGCGCCCAACCCGAACACGCCAGATACATCGGCCTGCATGTAGCCATAGCGGGCGAACATGTGAAGCTTGTCGGTGGGATTGTAGTTGGCCTTGAAGTCGACGTTTTTCCGGTTCATCTTCTGGCTGGCGGAATTGAAGTAGTTATTAGCGAACCCGGGCCGGTTGGGCGCCGGGAGGAGCGCCTGAACTTTTTGAGCGATCGGGCTGATCTGGTCAGTGGGAATCTTGTTCCCGGCAAACGGCGTGCGTCCCGTGCCGTCGGCATTGCCCGTGCTGGGGTCGTAGATGGTGGCGCCGGTGGCGCTGAAGTCACCCGCCAACTGGTCGGCCGTCGGAACCGTAAACAGGGCGTTTCGGTTCTGCCGCTCGAACATTCCTTCGTAACCGCCAAAGAAGAACAGCTTGTTCTTGATGATCGGACCGCCTACGGTGAAACCCGGAATGGTACGAATGCTCTTGGGCTTTTTGGGATCGGTGAAGAAATAATTCTTGGCCCCGAAATAGCTGTTTTCGAGATATCCGAACGCCGATCCGTGTAATTGGTTTGTGCCGGACTTGGTCACGACCGTGATGGCAGCGCCCCCCGCCATACCTTGATCGGCGTCGAAGTTATTGGTTGTGACGTTGACGGTTTCGATGGTTTCGGCCGGCGGAACATACACGGTGTGGTGCGGCAGCCAGATGAAAACGTTGACCGCGCCATCCAGCTTGGTGTTGTTATTGTTCCGGTTGGTGCCGTTGATGTTAGTAGTCAAGGCGCGAGCCGGCGTGTCGGTGTTGGCATTCTGAAATGCACCGGGCGTTGCTCCCGGAACCAGGTCGATGAGGCTCTGATAGTTTCGATAGTTGGAGAGCGGCAGGCTCTGAATGGCCTGTTCGCTGATCTCGGTGTGCACGTCCGCCTTATCGGTCTGGAGAGCGACGGCTGACGCCTCGACGGTCAACTGTTCGGTCACCTGGCCGACTTCGAGGGCCGCATCCACGCGCGTAACCGTGTTGATGGTGACGGCTAATCCGGTTCTCTCGATCGGACGAAATCCGGGCGCCGTGATCTTGATGACGTAGTTTCCCGCTTGGACATCGGACAGCGTATAACGCCCGCCGGAGTCCGTTTTCGTCTCGCGGGTTTGGCCGGTATTGGTGTTCGTAATATTGACGGAGGCGTCAGGAACTGCCGCGCCGCTTGGATCAGTAACTGCGCCAACGATAGAACCGTAAAACACTTGCGCGCTCGCGGGCTGAACCAGCAGTACGGCCACAACAAACACTATGACTGTAAGCAGAGCTTTCCCTTGCATGTATCGACCCCCTTCAGAGTCAGTAACGGTGATGATGAGACACTAACCTGGCAAACGTGCCAACGCAGCGTTCGCCACCCTGAAATCTTTGTACTGGGATCGAATATAGGCTCTCAGAATATGCTTTGTCAATGAAGAGTTTTTTATAGGTGTGATACAAGAGTAAATATTGAATAGAATTAATCTATCCGCCGGCGACTGTGAAAGCTCATAGACCACATACAATTTTTCAGCAATTCTGTCAGGACTAAAGTCCGGGCTTGGCTGGCGCGGCCTCAAACGATTTGATCGGCCATAAATAGTCGCCCGAGTGATCGCTTTGCATTCCAAGAATGGTATTGTTTGTTAGCGCACGAATGATCTGGATTCCTGTGCTCTTTGTCATTCCTGACAGTGGATTATGGTGCGGAAGGTGGGCCGCTAGATGAAGGATCATCGATGCCCGTATCCAACCCTAACGTGCCGCTAAACGGGCCGCTAACCGGCGGGCACCGGGTACGGAGGATCGGCTGACTTCGTCTTCAGGCGAAACGCGGGATAAATCTCGTCGAGCTCACCCATCACCGCATGGTGTGCATCCGCCAACTGGGCTAGCCAGGGCGTGAAGTCCAGTGTCGAATCTTGATCGATTGTTGTCTGGAGATGCGAGCACACCTCCACAAGCTGAGTGGCGCCCAAGTTGGCACTCGAATCAATCAGCGCCTGGAGCATGCGGACAGCGATCTTATTATCGGAGCGAGACATGGCATCGCGTAGCGTGTGCATGCAGCGCCTGGTTTCCGCCAGAAAATCGGCGATGAGCTCTTGCATGGCCTCGGGACCGATCTCCTGCTCCAGTTCCCGTAAGCGGGCCGCTAACTCCGTTTCGTCGGTGAGCCTCACGGCCGTTTCCGCGGGCGCCCCTGTCCGGTCCTGGGCGCTTTGCGCCAAGTGCTGTTGCAATGTCTGCTGCAGCTCTTCCGACCGCACGGGCTTGGTGACGTAATCGTCCATGCCCGACGCCAGGCATTTTTCCCGATCGCCCGTCATGGCACTGGCGGTCATGGCGATGATGATGGATCGGCGGCCCGCGCCTTCCCGACGCCGGATCTCGCGCGTGGCAGCATAACCATCCATTTCCGGCATCTGGCAATCCATGAGGACAGCGTCGTAAAGTCCGTTCTGGAGCTTTTCGACGGCCTCGGCGCCATTCCCGACGGTATCCACGTAATACCCCAGCTTCTCCAGGAGGCGCACGGAAACCTTCTGGTTGACCGCGTTGTCCTCGGCCAAGAGCAGCCGTCCACGAATCACGCGCGGCTTCTTCGGCTCGGCTGGTTTTGCCGGGACCAGCGTGGGAGCGTTTCTGAGCGCCTTGTTCAAGCAGTCCCGGAGTTGGTCGAGCCGCGCGGGTTTCAGTATGCAAGCCGCGAAGCCCGCGGCCTGGAAGTTTTCCACCGATACGCGCTGTACGTGGGAACTGAGCAGTATCATGACCAGCTCATCCAGCCCGCGACGGGACCGGATCTCGTGGGCGAGCATCACACCGTCCATGTCGGGCATGTCATGGTCGACGATGGCGGCGTGATAGCGCTTGTCATGTTCCAGCGCCAGAGACAGCGCTTGCAGCGCCACCGGACCACTGGGCGCGCACTCCACGGTCATGCCCAACTTGGTCAATTGCGAATCCAGGATCCTGCGATTCGTGGCGTTGTCGTCCACTACAAGAACGCGAACCTGTCGCAGATCGAGCGGCGATTCCTCGCCCGAACGATTGCTGATGCCGAGCGGCAAGGTGAACCAAAATGTGGAGCCGCCGTTCACCACGCTCTCCAAACCGATCTGGCCGCCCATCAGTTCCACCAGGCGTTTGCAGATGGTCAGCCCCAGGCCGGTGCCGCCATGCTGGCGCGCAATAGTAGAGTCCGCCTGCACGAATGGTTGAAAGAGCCGCTCTTGCGATTCCTTCGCGATGCCCGTGCCGGTGTCCGTTATCGAGAACCGGAGAGTCGCCGATGATTTCTCCCGCCCGGAACACTCCACGCGCAACAGAACCTCGCCCTGACGCGTGAACTTTACCGCGTTGCTCAGCAAGTTCAGCAACACCTGGCGCACTCGTCCTGAGTCCCCAATCACCCATGCTGGGACATCGGGTCCGATCAAACAGCCAAGCTCCAAACCCTTACGTTGAGCCTGCTCGGCCAGTAGCGCGGTGGTTTCTTCCACCAGAGTGCGCAAGTCAAAATCGTGGACCTCGATGGCCAGCTTCCCGGCTTCGATCTTGGAGAAATCCAGAATGTCGTTGATCACCGTGAGGAGCGCGTCTCCGGATTGACGGATGGTTTGCACGAAATCGCGCTGCTCGGCGGTCAATTCCGTTCCCAGCAGGAGGTCCGTCATGCCCACGACGCCGTTCATCGGCGTTCGGATTTCATGACTCATGTTGGCCAGAAACTCGCTCTTGGCGCGCGAAGCCTGCTCGGCTTGCCGCTTGCCGGCTTCCAGTTCGTTCATGGCCCGCGCCAGATCAGTGGCTTTGGCGGTCAACATCTTTCGAGTGGCGAGCGTACTCGAGTACCAAGAAGACTGTTGCCTCACCTGAAGCAGAAGGTAGCTCATGTACAGCCCCGCGATGCCGGCGGCTGAGTAACCAGCCGGCCCTCCATGAATCATGCCCCAGGCGGTGAGCGGAGCCAGAAGGATTGCCAGGTACCAGCGAGCCACAGCGAGAACGGGCGACAGCGCAATGGCCTCGCCGCTGGCGACAATCGCCGTGATAGCGAGCATCAGCAGGAAAGCCGGTCCGCCCGAATATAGAACCGCTGTCATACAACAGAATGCCGTCCAGATCAGAGCGCAGCCGTGCGTGCCAATCAGGAACCCATACCAACGCCAGTCTCGCCGGCCGTCGAATGCATGCGCCACCCACCATGCAAACACCAGCCGTGCGGTGGCGAACAGGAGAATCAGGCCAGCGGCCGCCAGAAAAGTTCTGGGATAATCCCGCGCGTAGGAAGTCGCCGAAATGGGTACTACCAGGAGAATCAGGTAAGCCAGCGCTCCGGGAATGGAACGGTAGGCCAGTTCGCGGCCGGCTTCATCGCCGAGGTGAGGTTGCGTGGTGGAGTTAGTTTCGGGCATGGCGGTGAGCCCGTTATCGTGTTGACATTACGGCGTGAAACACGGAGAGCAGATGCAAGATATAAGGAAGACGGCGGCGACGAATATTAGCTCTCATTGCTAACCATATTTTCAAGCTATGGCGCATGGGGTGCAATGATTGCTTTAGATAGTAAGTGTCAAGAAACTCACAATTTGCCGGACGGCGGTCACGCTTTGACGATCCCGCCCAATTTGGACTTAATTCCAGTGACTTGCGCCCGGACTACGCTGTGCCCAGCTCGTTATTGCTCGACAGAAATGCACAGCCGCGGCGGAGGCCCGGCAGCACTTAATCGACGCTAGTATTACAGGCATCTCGAAAGTAAACTCTTGAACCTCCATTGAGCATTCACCTCAGGCCCCCGAAAAAATTGTTTCGAAAAAACTCAGAATACACCTGAGCAAGAGGCGATAAGGGTTTGGAACGCGGTACCTTGGGCATCTGAAAAATTCAAGCGGAGAACCCAGGCCCGATGATGTCGGGGCGTATCGCCACTAGGATATTTCATCTATGTCGATCTCAATCCAAACGAACGTAACTTCGTTGATGGCCCAAGCAAACCTGAGTGCCAACCAATTGTTTGAAAGCCAGACGATTCAGCGGCTGACCTCGGGTTACCGCATCAACTCCTCTGGAGATGACGCCGCGGGTCTGGCCGTCGCCAACCAATACCGCGCCGACATCGCCGAACTCACACAGGGTGTCCAGAACGCCAGCAACGGCCTCACGCAGTTGCAGATCGTTGATGGCGGTGTGAACAACATATCGCACATGCTGGACCGCATGAAGACACTGGCAGCCCAAGCGGCTTCCGGCACCTTCACGGGCGACCGCGCCACGCTGAACACCGAGTATCAGAAGCTGATCACGGAAATCACGCGGCAGTCGAGCAACATCAATTTGAACGCGGGCGGCAGCTTCAACGCGAATCTCAATGTGTATATCGGCGGCGGCCGCACCAGCAATCAGGCCGGCTCAACGCAGATCAACATTGATCTGAGCGGGACGTCCAGCGCTGTAGATGCTACTTCACTGGGACTGAGCTCGACGTCCGTCATCGGCGGCGGCACCTCATTCGCCAGCAACACGGTGGTAAACCTGAATGATCCGAACGCGAAATTCAACGTCGGAGCTTCCGGGGCGGAAACATTCGCCATCAGCTACACCGATGCCGCGGGTAACCTGCAAAGCTACACGGCGTCGATTACCGGCACGGCAGGCGGAGTCACCGGCTCGGCTCTCGTCGGCTCCATTAACAGCGCGATCACGACCGCTGGAATCAAGGGTGTAACGGCGCTCATCGGAAACGACGGGTCGCTGCAGTTCTCCGGCGGGAACCTTCTTTCCGTCAAAGCCGGCACAAGCGGAACGGCCCCGACCAGCTTGGCTACCGACGGCACGTTCCTGAGCAACGGCGCCAACTACTCCTCGACCGGCGCGTTTACGGCATTCGCCGCGGGCACTGGCACAGGCGCCTCGGACACCACGGAAGCCCTCACATTCACGGCTGGGGGAACGACCTACAACGTGACATTGACGTCCGACACCACCAACGCCAGCCAAAAAGCCAACAACATCGCGAATGCGGTGGCTTCTCTTAACACACAGCTCAAGGGCAGCGGCATCGTAGCCGTTCAGAACGGGGCGGGCACCAGCATCATTCTGCAGAGCAGCGGCTCTTTCACCGTGTCTGAGACCGCCAATACTCCGGGCGCAGGCGCCACCACGGCCGGCACCGGTTCATTGTACGGCACCACGGCTGGGGCGCAAACGGTCTCTGCTTCGACTGCCAGTGCGAGTGCTACCGGCAATGCTCTGAACGCCATCACGGCCATCGACTCCGCAGTCCGGGCGCTTGGTCTGGTTCAAGGTAAAGTCGGTACCGGCGAAAACCAGATGCAGTACGCCATCCAGCTGGCCCAGTCGCAGATCTCCAGCTTCTCTGGAGCGCAGTCTTCCATCCGCGATGCGGATGTGGCCGCCGAAGCCGCGAACCTGAGCAAGGCCCAGGTTCTGGCGCAGGCGTCTGTGGCAGCTCTCGTGCAAGCGAATGCCATGCCGCAGGCGGTGCTCGCGCTGCTCAAGGGCTAACAGTCCGCCCTGGTAGGACGGTAGGCTGGGCCGTGGCGCGCGGCTCAGCCTATCTTTTGTTAACTGGAGATAATAAATGGCCATCAGCGGGTTCACTGGTGCACCAACGCTGACACCGAGTCTTAGCAGCAATGTCGCCACCCCGGCGTCCACCGGTCTGAGCGCCTACGCAGCCGACCTGCAGAATGCCCTCAACCGCTCCGTCGGCCTGGCGGCCCTTCCGTTGACGTTGCTCCAAAACCAGCAATCGCAGCTCTCCAGCGAAGCTTCCGCGCTGAACTCTTTGGATTTGCGTTTCTCAGTGTTGCAGTCGACAATTTCCAATCTAAATTCCGCCAGCCAGAATCTGCTGGCTTCCTCGGTTTCCGATGCAACCGTAATCACCGCCAGCACCACCGCGGGCGCGCTGCCGGGCGCATATACCGTTCT
>Ga0137394_10005029_pt1 | contig 10052 bp, 3 predicted proteins | sample czobulk116metaG_FD_108278 | JGI IMG/M metagenome (GOLD analysis project Ga0137394, IMG submission 108278) | Vadose zone soil microbial communities from Angelo Coast Range Reserve, California, USA - czobulk1.16 metaG | ecosystem: Environmental > Terrestrial > Soil > Vadose zone | place: USA... | reverse complement strand
GCGAGGCGCCCGCCTGGCAAGGCGCGAGGAGCGAGCATATCGGGAATATGTGAGCGACGAGCAACGCCGCCAGTCGGGATGCATCGCCGGCCGAATGCCACCGTATTTATGAAAGTCAGCACTTAGGCATCCTGGGCGATCTCGGCGTGCCCGGCGGTTGAACGTCGCGCTTCTTCACAAGCTCTCAGAAGTGCCACTGCGCGCCGAGCGAGACGATCCGCGACTGCAGGATGGCGGTCGGCGTGTTGAGGCCCGATCCGAAGGTCGTCGACATCGCCGTGACCGGTCGGCTGTTCAGCGCGTTGAACAGGTCGACCTGGAGCTCGACGTTCCCGTACCTGCCGGTCGGGAACCTCCGCGCGAAGCGCAGATCCAGCTGGTTCATCCGATCGAGGTAATTGCTCCCCGGGTAGATGAGGGGGATCGACTCCGACGCCTGCGTGAGGCCGGGGGCGATCGCCCTCGTGGCTGTGAGCGTGACCGGGAGCCAAACCGCCGAAGAGTTCCCTGTTCCGGCATTGACCGCCCCAGGGTAGCTCTGGAACGTGCCGCTCACGATGAACTTCATCGGGAGCTCATAGGTGCCGCCGACCTTCACCTGCGTCTGGTACGGGATCGGGTACTGCGTCTGGTCGCAGAAGATCGTGGCGTTCAGGTTCGACGCCGCCGCGAACGTCGAGCTGATCGTCAGGGGCAGATCGCAGTTGTTCGACACCTGCCTGCTGGTGCTCGTCCCTCCGAACACCGTCGCCCCTCTGCCTCGAGCCATGAACTGTGTTTCGAACCCGTTGAACACGCGGGTGTCCCTGGTCGAGTTGCGATCGATGATCGTTCCCACACCGCTCAGCGCCGGGTTGATGCTGTACACCGTGATGGTGTTCGGATACGCGCCGCCGCACGCCGCCAGGGGGTTGGTCACACTCAGACAGGGGTTGGCGATCGTGATCGGCGTGAAAGCACCAGCCACGTCGAGCGCCGCGTTATCGGAATAGATGATGTTCTTGTACGAGCGTCGGAAATATCCCAACGACACCGACAGCCCCCTGAGCACCTGCTGCTGGACCCTCGAGGTGAACTCGAGGTTGTACTCGCGCGTGAGATCCGGGTCCGGGCTGCGGAACACCTGGCCGAACAGCCTGTTGCTCGACGGGCCGAGCGTGTCGATGCCCGGCTCGTAGATCAGGTCGTTGTTCACGTCGGTCCACGTCCGGATGTCGGTCGACTGGTTCATCGGGTTGTAGGTCTGCGCAAAATCGGTCGAGTAGGAGACCAGGTACTTCGAAAACGACGTCTTCACGGCTGTCTTTCCGTCGCCGAACACGTCGTAGGCCACGCCGATCCGGGGCGTCCAGTTCTTCCAGTTGGGCAGGTTGGCCCGCTCGGGGGAACCTTGCGCCGCATAGCCTTCCAGCACGAGGAGCCTCTGGTCGCTCTGCGGGACGCTCTGTTGCGGGTACGAACCGTTGAGATACTCGAACCGGACGCCGGGCGTCAGCGTCAGCCGATTGATCGTGTACGTGTCCTGGAGATAGAAGCCGATGTCGTGGTTCAGCAGGTTCTCCTGCACGTTCGGGGTGTTGTAGATCACGACCGAGTTCGCCGCCCCGTTCGAGAAGCGCTCGATGAAGTTCACGTTCGCGTTCTCGAATGACTGCTGAATCTTGTTCCAACCGTGCGAGCGCTCCATCCCGAACTTCACGGCGTGCGAGCCGGTCACGTAGGAGAGGGCCGCGATCTCGCTGAAGCGAACCGGTTTTCTGGGATAGTACGGAGCGGACGGCGCGCCCCAGTAGGTGGCGGTCGCGATGTCCACCTTCGGAATCGGGTTCGTGGCAAGCAGCCCGGCCTGCAGTTCCCCGGAAGAGTACGACTTGTTGTTCATCCCGATGCCGGCCTCGAACAGCAGCTTGCTGGTCCATGTGCCTGTCCATTTGATCACGCCGGAGAAGTAGGCCTTCGGGGTGCGCACGCCGAAACTATCTTCCGACCACAGGGCGCCGGTCACGCCGCCGCCGCTGGCCTGCTCGTGCCCGCGCCACTTGCTGACATGGTCGATGTAGCCGGACAGCTTGTTCCTTGCGCTTACCTGCCAGGTCAGCCGCGTCATCTGGCTCTGAATCAGGTTGTCGTCCAAGACCTGGCGCGTGATGTCGGGCGTAAAGCTGTTGAGCGTCGAGCTGGCGGAGTAGAAGGAGTTGGCGGTCGTCTGGTTCACCCCCCAGTGACGAACCGAGGCGAAGAACCAAAGCTTGTCTCTCTTGAGAGGGCCGCCCACCGAAATGTTCAAGTCGTGCATCGTGTCCATCGCGTTGGCCGCCTTCTGACGCGGGTCGGCGTTGGACAGCGCGGGACTCGCCTGCAGCCTGTTGTTGGTCGCCGAGTAGAACAGGTCGCCCCTCAGCGCGTTGCCGCCGTCCTTGGGGATGAGATTGAGTCGGATACCGCCGCTCGAGGTCTCGACCTGGATGCCGCCGGTCTGGTACGCCATCTCGGCGAACATGCCTTCGTTGAAATAATTCTGGTTCGCGCCGTTGCCCTCCATGCTGTTGAGGCGAACCCCCTCGACCAGGACTGCGTTGTCGCGGGGATCGGAGCCGTGGGCGTTCAGGTAGCTTTGTTGCATCCCCTGTGACCCGCCCACATCCGGAGACGAGGGCGCGACGCCGACGAGCGTGGCGCCGACCGACTGGTAGCTGCGGCCGCCGGTCGGCATCGAGTCGAGCAACCTCTGTGGCATCACCTGCTGCGACACGGCCGACTGCACGTCGACGATTGGCGCTCCGCCGGTGACGGTCAGCGTTTCCGAGAGATCACCGACCTGCATCTCGCCGTTGATCTGCGCCGTGAAGTTCGCCGGCAGGTCGATTCCCTGCCGCTTGATCGTGGCGAACCCTCCGAGCGTGAATGTGACGGAGTAGGTGCCGGGACGCAGATCGACGATCTTGAACTGGCCCTGCTCGTCGGTGGCGACCGCGCGAACCTGTTCAATCAGCGCCGGACTGCTGGCTTCAACGGTCACACCGGGCATGACCGCACCGGATGTATCTCTGACCACGCCCGCAATGGCGCTCTGCGCCCGGGCGACAGCGGGCACCAGCGTCAGCCCCAACGAGACGATGATCGACGTGCCGAACATCCTCAGTCGCATAGTGACCTTCCCTTCGCAGCGCGTGGCAGCAGCCGGTGGTGGACCGCTAGGAGCCTTTCGTCCAGCCGGCTTGCCATCTCGCGCGCATCGCCGCGCGATCGACCGCCTGCCCTCTCAGATAGACATCCGAGATTCTGCGGATATTCGACATGTTGTCCAGCGGATTCGCCTCGAGGACGATGAAGTCGGCGCTCTTGCCTGTGGCCACCATGCCGAGCTGATCGAGCCGGAGAATTTCGGCCGCGTTCTTGGTCGACATGGTGATCACCTCCATCGGCGGGATGCCGGCCGCCGCGAGGCTCTCCACTTCCCAGATCGCGTGCCAGCCGAGCGTACGGGAGGGATCTCCCGCCGAGTCGCTTCCGAGAGCCAGCGTCACGCCGTTCGCTCTCAGCTTGGCGATATTGCGTTTCGCCCGCTCCCAGTCCTCCCGTGCTCGGGCGAGGGCCTCGGGCTTTCTGTTCGCAAACGACTGCTCCAGCTTCTGGATCTGTGAAGGCGGAATGGTCTCGTGCAGCAGCGGCGCGTCGAGCCACTCCGGCCGGCCCGCATCGAGGCCCCGCGCGGTGATCCCGATGTTCGGACCGAAGAAGATCCCGGGGTGCTGTTTGAGCAGCGCGATCAGCTCCTCGTCCATGTCCTTGTCGCGAACCATGTGCATGAAGCCCACGACGCCGGCCCGCACCAGGCCCTTCGCGTCCTCGAGGTCGAACACGTGAGCGATCGCGCGCAGGTTCTGCTTGTGCGCCTCATCAGCCGCCGCGGTGTACAGAGGCGGCGTCAGCTTCTTCTGCCGTCCGTTTCTATCGTCCACCCAAATCTTCACGAAGTCCGGGTGATGCGGGGCGAGGTCCCGCACCGCCGCTCTCGCCTCCGCTTCGGTCGTCACCGAATATGGGACGTCGTTCCTGGCGGGATCGAAAGGTCCCGATCCTGGCCAGGCCAGTCCCCGGCCGACCGTGCGAAACAACGCCGCATCCGGATGCACCTCTTCGCGGAGTTGGTACGGCAGCTCGCCCATGTCGGTGCCGGAGCTGATGACCGCAGCAAACCCGTGATACGCGTACCGATTCAGGTGGTCGAGAAGGTTCTCACGGTTGAAGTTCTCCTTCGACATCGAGCCGTCGCGTTGATCGAGAAAGCCGAGATGGCTGTGAATATCGACCATCGCCGGCATGACGGTCTTACCCGTCAGGTCGACGCGAGTCGCGCCGGATGGAACCTGCAGCTCGCCACTCTTTCCAATGCCAGCGAACTTGCCGTTCTCGATGATGAAGGCGGAGTTCTCGGTTGGCGCGCTCCCATCGCCCGTGATGAGGCGAGCGCCCTCGAACACCGTCACGTGAGTTGCTGCGGCAGGCGTCTGCTTTGCGCCGGGCGTGGAACAGGCCGCCACGACGAGCATCCAGGGCAACGTCCTCAACAGGCGCATGACGCGTCTCCTTGTCGATCACGCTGCATTTGACAACGGTGACTTCGGACGAACGGGGATCACGGACAAGCGACTCGCGATAACCGTGACCTGGAGACAAGCTTCGAGACGGCCACCCGGCCCGCGCTAACCGTGGTGGAAGGCGCGCTCTTGGAGCGTTGAATAGCGACCTTCACTGAACAGGTGCAAAGTTCTGCGCGACTCTACGCTCGCCTGCCAGGGCTGTCAAGGACGCCGGGGTTCTTCCTGTACAACCTCCAGCCCCGTGCCCGGACGCGACTGCGGAGGCCGATCGGGTTTTTCAGCAGGGACAGCCCACCGCGAGCGACGTCGGTTCGAATGAGACGCGCGGACGGATCAACGGTTTGTGCTGGACTTGCCCGTCCGTCGCGCCGCGAGCCGGTGCCCTTCCTCTGTCTCACGTGCTGCCGCCTCGCGATTTCCTCGAGCGGCAAACGCGTCGGCAAGGACGAAGTGTCCAAGCGGTGCCCATTCACCGCCCGGCTGCAGCTCGAGCCCGCGGCGGGCAGATTCGATTGCGTCGTCCAGTCTGCGCAGATCGAGATACAGCTTCGCCAGAAACAGGTGACCCTCCACGAATTGCGGATTGCTGAGCACTGCGCTCCTATAAGCGCGGAGTTGTCCCGCGCGGTCGCCCCGCTGCTCGTACAGCTTCCCGAGATTGAACTGGGCCATGTAACTGCCGGGATGCTGCTGGATCTCGCTCTGATACTCGGTCTCCGCCGACGCCCAATCGCCTCGGCGCTCGGCCACCAGCGCCAGATTGAAATGAGCGAATGCGAGGTCGGGCCGCTCCGCCAACGCCCGCCGAATCTCTCGCTCGCCCGCCTCGGTCTCGCCCTGCTTCAACCGGAGCGCGCCGAGCGAGTTGTGCGCAGCCGCCATCTGCTCGTCTTGCTGCAGGACGGTCGTCAACTCCCTTTCGGCGTCGCCCAGCTGCCCTTCATCGAGGAGGATCTGCGCCATCTGCTGACGGGCCTGCACATGGTTCGGGTTGACGGCGAGCAGATGCTTCAACCCGACGATGGCGTCGGCGGGCCGTCCGAGATCGCGGTAGAGGTTGGCCATGTTCATCGTGGCCAGGTCGTAGTCGGGTTTCAGCGCGAGCGCCCGCTGAAAACACTCGAGCGCCCGGACCAGCTCCCGGTGTTTGGCGTACTCGTTTCCCATCAGCAGCCACGCGTCGATGACCTGGGGATCCTTCCGCACCGCCTCCTCGAGCATCGCGAGCCCGGCCCTCGAATCGTGCGCGTCCTGCAGCTCTTCGCGGGCCCTTGTGATCAAATTGAACAGGTCGATCTTGTCTTTCGGATCGGCGAGCGTGGAGCGCGGCTGCGGCGCGTCGGAGACGAAGGTGCCCACGTAGCCGAGCGCGGCGAGCCTCGCGCGCGCATCCGGATCGACTTCCACCGACCGGGTCACGGCCTCCGCGGCCGGCGCGGCGACGGCACGCAGCGAGGCGGCCATCCGATCCGCCAGCGGCCGTCGCGCGTCGTACAGATTGTGGTTCTCGCGGGGATCCTGTTCGAGGTCGTAGAGCTCGGGCCGCGGCGCGTCGATGTACTTGAACCGTCCCGCGGTCAGCGAGCGCAGATCGCTCCAGCCGAAGTGATACCGTGGGTACATCGCCTCGGCATAGGCCTCGAGACCGAGCTCGCGGACGGAACCGGACATCAATGGCACGAGCGACCGTCCGTCGACGCGGCCGTTCAGCGGAATGGACAGCAGATCCATGAGCGTCGGGACGAGGTCGACGCTTCGCACCACATCCGCCACGCTCCGCTCTCGAAGTCGATCGAAGGGCGCCAGGACGGCGAACGGAATGTCGAGCACCGACTGATAGACGAAAAACCCGTGCGTGCGCTCGCCGTGCTCACCGAAGCTCTCGCCGTGGTCGCCCATGATCACGACAATCGTCTTCGTCAGCAGGTCGCGGCGCTCGAGAAACTCGATCAGACGTCGGATCTGAGCGTCCACGAACGCTATCTCGCCGGCATAAGGATCCGCCGCAAAGCGTGACCGATAGGGTTCCGGCGGATCGTACGGGGAGTGCGCGTCGTAGAAATGCACCCATCCGAAGAAGCGTGACGAGGCCACCTGTTCGAGCCACGCGAGCGCGTGGTTCGCGACCTCGTTGCCGCGCCGCTCCACGCTGGCCAGCCCGCCCTTCGCGTCGGTCACGTCGAAGTCATCGACGTACGTGTCGAAGCCCTGCGCGATGCCCCACCGTCGATCGAGCACGTAGGCGCCGACGAAGCCGCCGGTCCTGAAGCCGTTCGCCTTCAGCCGCTCGGCGAGCGTCGTCTCTTTGGCGTCCAGGAAGAATCCACCGTTGTCTCTCACGCCGTGCCCGGGCGGATAGCGGGCGGTGAAGATCGTCGCGTGCGCCGGCAGCGTCAGGGGCACGGCCGTGACTGCGTGCTGAAACAAGACGCCCTGCCGCGCGATCCGATCGAAGGCCGGCGTCGCGCTGGCGGCCGCGCCGTACGCGCCCATTCGGTCGGCGCGGGTCGTGTCGAGCGTGACGAGCAGCAGGTTGAGACCGGCGCCGGACACGCCCCGCGGCAGACGGCCGAGGCGCAATCCGTCCGGCGTCGCCGCGCGACGACCGATCACGAGCGCCGCCACTACGACGGCGCCGGCCACCGTGACGATCAGCCATCGACGCCATCGACCGCGCGTCATCGTGGCCATCGAGTGACCGCCTGCTTTCGCGTTGACAACCTTACATTTCTTGTATTCAATGGCGACGCTCGCGATCGACGTGATCCCGCCGCATGCCAGGAGGTTCTGATGGGAACCCGCGCGTCGCTTGTCTCTGGTCTCGGTCGGTCCGTTCGCTGCGCTCTCCCAATCGCGGCATTCGCGATCGTGCTCGCCGGCACGGCCGGCGCTCAGACATCAACAGGCGGCCTGCGTGGCTTCGTCAAGGATGACACGGGTGGCGTCCTGGCGGGAGTCACCGTCGAAGCCTCGAGCCCCGCCCGAATCGGCGGCGCTGCCGTCGAGGTGACCGACGCGCAGGGCCTGTATCGGTTCGAGAACCTTCCGCTCGGCGATTACGCGCTGACGTTCACGCTCCAGGGCTTCGGCACCGTCCGACGCGACGGCGTGCGCGTCGAGGTCGGCCGCACCTTTCAGGTGGACGTCCAGCTCAAGGTGGGCAATGTCGAGCAGTCGATCACCGTCACCGGCGAATCGCCAGTGGTCGATGCGCTGCATTCGGGGATCACGAGCAACATCAATCAGGAGATGCTCCAGAACATCCCGTCCGCCAGGCAGTCGTATTTCGACATCGTCACCTACCTGCCGGCGGTGAAGATCAACGCGGTCCCGAACGACTCGCGGTTCGTCATCTTCGGATCGAGCAGCGATCAGAATCAATTCCAGTACGACGGTGTCGACATCTCCGCCGTGTCGAACGGCGGCGTCTGGGACTTCCCCAGCCCGGACATCATGCAGGAAGTGCAGTTGAACGCCATAGGCGCGTCGGCCGAGTACCACGACTTTCAGGGCGGCGTCGTGAACATCGTGACGAAGACCGGCAGCAACAACTTCCGCGGCTTCGGGAGCTTCTTCGTCATCCCGCCGGGCCTGGTCGGCAACAACACGCCGGACGAGCAGTTTCCGTACAAGATTCACTACAACCAGCAGGCCACGTTCGAGCTCGGCGGTCCGATCAAGAAGGATCGCGTCTGGTTCTACGCCATGCTTCCCGCAACTCGCGGCCTGACCACCGGCGTCGGGGTCGATCCCAATCTCGACAAGCAGGGCGGGCACAGTTACAAGCCGTTCGCGAAGGGCACGGTCAGGATCGGCCAGCACGACAATCTCAACGTCGGGTGGAACAACAACATGTTCTGCTGCGGCGCGACCGCGAGCCGCACGGCTCCGCTCATTACCCAGCAGGTCGAGCACGGGCACAACCCGGTGTTGACCAGCCAATTCACGCACACGTTCGGCTCCGCCACCCTGCTCGAGGCGCGAGCCGGCGGCATCTACATCCGGGACAATTTCACTCCGTATTCCGACGACTTCAGCACGCCCGGCCGCACCGACCAGGCCACCGGGTTCTCGGCGGTCAACGGACAGACCGGCAGTAAACAGTTTCACAACCGGACGACGGTCGATGCGTCCATCACTCACAGCGCCAGCGACTTCCTGAAGGGCTCGCACGACTTCAAGTTCGGCGTGCAGACCGCTTATGCCACACAGCGAACCGTCAGCGTGAGGTTCGGCGGCGTGTCGTACACCGATCTGAACGGCGCGCCCTACCTCGCGACGCTCAGCGATCCGGCGGCCTCTGGCGGCCGGATTCGCTCGACCGGCGCCTACGTGCAGGACAACTGGACGGTCAACGACAGGCTCACGCTCAATGTCGGCGTGCGCTACGACCGGATCATGGGAGACATTCCGCCGCTGTCGGCAGGCGCGACGCTCGACGGCATCCGCGGCAGCACGGCGTTCGACGTCACCGACACCACGACGTATGCGGGCGTACCCGGCCTCATCAACTTCAACACGTGGTCGCCGCGCGCCGGCCTCACGCTGCGCGTCGACAAGCCCGGCAAGACCGTCTTCAAAGCCAACTATGGACGGTTCTACGGCAAGCTGGCGACCAGCATGTTCAACAGCATGTCGCCCGGTGCGACGCCCACCTCGATGCTGCGGTGGAACGGCGCGACCGGCAAGTACGACGTCCCGTTCAGTTTCGTCGACAACCGGGTCAACTTCAGCGTGAATCCCGACCTGAAGAATCAGTACACCGACCAGGTGTTCCTCGGCGTCGAGCGCCAGCTGATCGGGAACATGGGCGTCAACGCCTCATTCGTGTGGAAGCAGGAGGGCGCGTTCATCCGTTTGAAGGACGTGCGCGGAACGTATGCCCCGCGCGATGTCGTCGACACGTTCAACGGCGTGACCAGGACGATCACGGTGTTCAACCTGACCGGCACGCAGGCGCAGCGGCTCTTCCAGGTGTTCAACCGCGACGATCTGGATCAGTCGTTCAAGTCGGCGGTGATCGAGGTGAACAAGCGCTTCTCGGCCTCGTGGCAGTCGCTCGCGTCGTACACGTGGCAGGACTCCAAGGCCTACGGCAGCGGCGCGGTCAGCGGCAGCACGCAGCAGGACTTCAGCAGCCTCAGCTCCACCGCCGGCTACGGCCGCGATCCGAACGATCTCGTCAACGCCTTCGGACACACGGCCACCAATTCCACCCACTCCGTAAAGCTGTCGACCACGTACCGCGCGCCGCTCGAGTTCAACTTCGGCCTTCGCTACTCCTACGAGTCCGGCCGGCCATACGGCCGTCTCATCATCGTTCGCAACCTCGGCCAGGGCAACGTGACGATGCTGGCAGAGCCACGCGATTCGTATGCGCTGCCTGCGGTCAACGACTTCCAGATTCGTGTGGACAAGGACGGCTCCTTCACCGCGAAACAGCGCGTG
>Ga0137394_10005028_pt1 | contig 10053 bp, 6 predicted proteins | sample czobulk116metaG_FD_108278 | JGI IMG/M metagenome (GOLD analysis project Ga0137394, IMG submission 108278) | Vadose zone soil microbial communities from Angelo Coast Range Reserve, California, USA - czobulk1.16 metaG | ecosystem: Environmental > Terrestrial > Soil > Vadose zone | place: USA... | reverse complement strand
GCGCGCGCGACGAAGGTGATCTCCACCGCGCGCGGGATCGTCTCCTCGCGGCTCATGTCCCACTCGTCCTGCCAGGCACCGGGCGGCTCGCCCAGGTAGCGGAAGCGCACCCCGGTCGTCTCGGGATCCACCAGGACGGGCGCCAGGCGGTCCAGCGCGAGGAGATTGGGCAGGACCTGCTGGCGAAGCGTCAACCCCGCCGCCTCGCGGGAGAGGCTGACCGCGGTGAACGCGATCGGCACGCTGCCGGGGAACGGCGGCGCGAGCGTGGCGAACGTCACCTGGTCCGGGCGGCCGTCGAAGAGGATGCGCACCGCGCGCTGCTCCGGCGCGACGAAGCGGTAGGGGAAGGCGCCGTCGAGCGCGCGCTCGAGCAGGACGAGGACGCCGCGGGCGTGATCGAGCTCGGACGCGCGCGCCTCACCCTTGCTCCACGCGGCCAGCCCCACGCGCAGCCCACCGAAGACGATCACGAGGACGGCGGCGGCGATGCTCAGCGCAAGGACCACCTCGATCAGGGTGAACCCTCTCGCCCTCGCCCCTAGGGGGAAGGGGCGGGGTGAGGCGCGCCGGCCAGAGCGTGCGCCTCTCACGGCCCCGACGGCTCCGCCACCGCCCGCAGGCTCGCCAGCTCCAGGGTGCGGTTCCGGCCCCAGCGCACCGCCACCGAGAGCGTGTAGAGCCGGAGCTGGGGACCGGTGCCGGGAGTCAGCTCCTCGGGCATCGGCACCAGGCTCACGCGACGCTCCCATTGAAAACGCCCCTCCTGCCCGGCCTCGGAGCTCTCGCCGATCACGTCGATCGCGCGCGCGACGCGGTCGGCCAAGCCGACCGCCTGCTGGTAGTCGTCCGAGACATGCAGGAGCCGAAGGCCCTGGGACGAGAGCTGCATGAAGGCGACGACGGCGACGGCCAGGATGGTCAGCGCCACCAGCACCTCGAGCAGCGTGAACCCGCCCGCTCCTCGTCTCACGGGGCTCGTCACGATCCCCCCCTCGCGGTGCTCACGCGCCCGGTCAGAGTGTCCACCGTGATCACGTACGCGCGGGCCCCGGGTGTGGCGATCGCGAAGCGCGCCCCCGTCGACATGCCGTGCGGGAGGAAGGTGACGCTCGGCGCCGGCGGGCCGGCCGCGATGCGAACGAGCGAGGAGACGGCGCGGGTGGCCTGCACGGCCGAATCGCCGCCGCGCCCGGCCTGGCGCATGACGAGCGTGTGGGTCTCGTCGTCGACGCGCACCTCCATCGCCTGCCCGCGGGTCACCGCGTGCTCGCGGGCGGAGCGCAGGAAGGCGGCGACGGCCCCGATCTCCGATCGAGCACGGATGCCATCCGCGGTGCGACCGATGCCCGGGGCGACCACCGCCGCCCCGATCGCGAGGATCGCGAGGACGACCACCAGCTCCATGAGGGAGAAACCCCTCGGCATCGAGCCCCTCGGCATCGAGCCCCTCGGCATCGAGCCCCTCACCCTGCCCTCTCCCCTCTGGGGAGAGGGAGATGTGCGAGTCATTTCACGTCCCAGGAGGTGACGTCGGCGTTCTCGCCCTCGCCGCCCGGTGCGCCGTCGGCGCCGGTGGTCCAGATGTCGTAGTCGCCGTGGTCGCCCGGGCAGCACTTGTACTGGTAGGGGCGGCCCCAGGGGTCGGACGGCACCGCGGGCTTCTTGAGGTACGGCCCGTTCCAAGCGGCCACGTTGGGGTTCTGCACCAGCGCCTGCAGGCCCGCCGCCGCCGGCGGGTAGGCGCCGATGTCGAGCCGGTACTGGTCGAGCGCGGCCCCGAACAGCTCGATCTGCGCCCGGGCTGCGGCCACCTTGCTCTGGCCCACGCGGCCGAAGAGGCGCGGTCCGACGAGGCCTGCTATGAGCCCGAGGATGATGATGACCACCAGCAGCTCGATCAGGGAGAAGCCGCGTTGGTCGCGGAGGAGTCGTCGTATCGACATGGGCCGCCTCATATGGGCAGGTCGGTGACGGAGAGGATGGCCATCAGCATGGCGACCACGATGAAGCCCACCGCCAGGCCCATGACCAGGATGATGCAGGGCTCGGCCAACGCGATCAGCCGCTTGACGAGCTTGCGCGTGTCCGCTTCGAGCGAGGCCGCCACCTGCAGCAGCGTCTCCTCGAGCCGCCCGGTCTCCTCGCCCACCCGCACCATGTGGACGGCGAGGGCCGGGAACGTGCGGGTCTCGGCCATGGGCTGGGCGAGGCCGGCGCCGCGGCGGACGCCGTCGCCCAGGCTCCCGACCGCGCGGGCCAGCACCTGGTTGCTCAGCATGTCCTTGACCACGGTGAGGGCCGGGATCATCGCGACGCCGCTCTTGAGCAGCGTGCCCAGGATGCGGGTGAAGCGGGCCACGTCGGTCTGGGCGATGACCTGGCCCGCGAGCGGCAGGCGCAGCAGCATCCGGTCGGCGCCCAGACGGCCCCGCGGGGTCGCCAGCACCATGCGGCTGCCCAGCACGCCGGCCGCGGCCAGCAGCGCCAGCAGCCACCAATAGTGCTGGATGAAGCCGCTCGCTTCGAGCAGGATCAGGGTGGGCAGCGGGATCGTCGCGCCCAGGTCCTTGAAGATGGCCGCGAAGCGCGGGATGACGAACGTCATCAGAAAGATCACCGCGGCCGCGCCCACGCCCGTGAGCAGCACCGGGTAGATCAGCGCGGAGACCAGCGCGTCGCGAAACTCCTGCGACTCCTCGAGGAATGAGGCGAGGCGGCGCAGGGTGGTCTCGAGCACCCCGCCCTTCTCACCCGCTCGGACCATGTTGATGTAGAGGCGCGAGAACGGCCGCGGGTGATGCTTGCCGAGGGCGTCGGCCAGCGTGGCGCCGCCCTGCACGCTGCGGAGCACGTCGGCCATGATGGCGCGCAGCCGCGGCGTGGGCGCCAGCTCCGCCTGGATGGCCAGGGCGCGGTCGAGCGGCAGGCCGGCCTCGACCAGAGTGGCGAGCTGCTGGGTGAGGGCCACCAGATCGCGCCCGGCGACACGGCCCCGCCCGGTCTCGGGCCAGGCGAGGCCCAGCAGCCGGCGGCGGTGATCCTGCGCGTCGATCGTGATCGGGAAGTAGGCATCGCGCTGCAGACGCTCCACGACCGCGCGCGCGTCCGGCGCCTCCATGACCCCGTCGATCGTCTGTCCCCGACGGTCGGCCGCCCGGTACGCGAAGACCGTCACGTGTCCTCCTGGGTCACGCGCAAGATCTCCTCCACCGTGGTGAGCCCCGCGCACGCCTTCGCCCACGCGTCCTCGCGCAGCGTCACCATGCCCTGCGCCACCGCGAGCCGCCGGATCTCGCCCGCCGGCGCCTTGCGGACCACGAGGCTCCGTGCCTCCTCGGTGATGCGGAACAGCTCGTAGATGCCGGTGCGCCCGCGGTAGCCGGTGCCGCGGCAGTCGTCGCAGCCCTTGCCGTGGAACAGCTCGACGCCGGCCACGTCGGTCACTCCGAGCGCGAGCAGCGTGGCGGGATCCGGATGGTCCGGCGCCCGGCAAGCCTGGCAGACGCGCCGGACCAGCCGCTGGGCGAGCACCCCGCTCAGCACCGAGGAGACCAGATACGGTTCGCAGCCCATGTCTTGCAGCCGCGTCACCGCACCCGGTGCGTCGTTGGTGTGGAGCGTCGAGAAGACCAGGTGCCCGGTGAGCGCGGCCTGGATCGCGATCTCCGCCGTCTCCAGATCGCGGATCTCGCCGACCATGATCACGTCCGGGTCCTGCCGCACGATGTGCCGGAGGCCGGAGGCGAAGGAGAGCCCGATCTTGGGCCGGACCGGGATCTGGTTGATGCCCTTGAGCTGGTACTCGACCGGATCCTCGACGGTGATGATCTTGAGATCGGGCCGGTTGATCTTGTCGAGCGCGGCGTAGAGCGTGGTGGTCTTGCCGGAGCCGGTGGGCCCGGTGACGAGCACGATGCCGTGGGGTCGGTGGATGAGAGTCTCGAAGCCGCGGGCCGCCGCCGGCGCGAAGCCGAGCCGGTCGAAGGGCAGGAAGACCGAGGACCGGTCGAGCAGCCGCATCACGATGGACTCGCCGTGGATGGTGGGGACGGTGGAGACGCGGATGTCCACCCGCCGGCCGCCGGCCGCGGTGACGCGGATGCGCCCGTCCTGGGGCAGGCGGCGCTCGGCGATGTTCATCTCGGCCATGATCTTGATGCGCGAGGTGAGCGCGGCCTGCAGCCGCCGCGGCGGCGCCTCCTGGTCGTAGAGCAGCCCGTCCACGCGGTAGCGCACCCGCAGGCTGTCCTCGAAGGGCTCGATGTGGATGTCGGAGGCGTCGGCGGCGAGCGCGCCCTCGAGCAACAAATTCACCAGGCGCACCACCGGCGCCTCGAAGGCCATGTCGCGGAGGTGCCCGACGTCGTCTTCGGGGTCGCCCTGCCGGTCGGCCGCTCCCATGCCCTCCACGATCTTCTGGAGCGCGGTGCTGGCCCCGTAGGCGCGCTCGATGGCCTCCAGGATGGCAGGCGCCGGGGCCACGCAGAGCCGGATGGTGAGCGGCAGCGTCTGCTGGAGCTCGTCGAGCAGCAGGGGATCGGTGGGATCGGCCGTCGCCACCGTGACCGTCGTCCCCTCGATCGCGATGGGACACGCGACGGACTGGCGCAGGTACTGGGGCGACAGCTCCTTGAGCACCGGGGGCGTCGAGGGTAGCTCCTCGGGGGAGAGATAGGGCAGGGCCTGCTGCGCGGCGACCGCCTTCAGCACCTCTTCGTAGGTGGCGGCGCCCAGGGCCACCAGGGCCTCGCCGAGACGCTGGCGGTCGCTCCCGGCCCGGACGAGCGCCTCCGCGATGATGTCGTCGGTAACCACGTGCGCTTGCACGAGGATCTGGCCCAGACGGCGCGGCGACGATGAGGCGGTGCCCAAGGTGGCCGGATTATGGTTGGCGGCTCGGCGAGCCGTCAATCGTCACTCTGTGTCGACACCGTGTCGTTATTGTCTCAGTGTCGAGGGTGAGGCGGCAGGTTGCTGTACGTCATGACGTCGTCGGACCCCGCGTAGCGGTAGAGCGCCTCCGCGCTCGCGAGCGAGTCCGCGAGACCCGCACGCCGCAGCACGCTCCGGACGTACTGCTGCGTCTCGGGGTAGGGAGGCACCCCGTGATGGGTATCAACGGCGCCCTCCCCCGCGTTGTAGGCCGCGAGCGCCAGCACGACGCTGCCTCGATAGCGCTCGAGGAGATAGCGCAGGTGCCGGACGCCGCCGCGGATGCTCTCCCGCGGGTCGAAGCGGTCCGCCACGCCCAGGGCCGACGCGGTCTTCGGCATGAGCTGCATCAGCCCGGCCGCGCCCTTGGGCGAGATCGCACTGGGATCGAATCCCGACTCCGTGCGGATCACGGCTTCGATCAGCGCCGGGCTCACGCCGTGCTCGCGGGCAATCTCACGGATATCCGCCGCGTAGCGCGTCCATGAGCGTGCGGGCAGTCGCAGCCAGCCCGACGTGGTGCCGGAGGCGCCGGGAAGGCCGCGATAGCGCGGATCGCCGGGGACGTTGGTGAGGTGGAGCACGCCGTCGCCATCGATGAGGCGTGACGCGCTGTCGGAGGCCGACGCGGTGGAAACTCCCGCCGCCAGCAGGAGCGCTGCGATGCTCGCGGCACAGCGGTTAAGCATGCCGTTCGCACCATACCCGAAGACGATGACGCCGGGCAAGCCATGGCGATGCACTCCCTGCTCGCGGCGGCGAGAACCGGGCATCGAGTGCCCCGGATTCTCGCCGCTGCGATGCCCCATAGGGTGAGGGGCCGACCACGAGCTGCGCGAGACTCGGCTCAGCTCGAGGCAGACCCTCGGAGACCTGCGTGAACTGGCGCAGCCAGTGCCACTCCGTAAAGTGCCGCTCCGACCAACGAGCGATAGCTGTCGTTATGCGCGGCTGATAAAGCAGAAGCAGTATTCATCGGCGCTGCCGTCAGCCAGCAGATGCAGGTGATCCACCATGTGGTTGTGACCACCGACAAAAGATCGATAAATTCCGGTCCCTTCCTCTATCGTTAGTTCGAAGGTTCCATCCAAGAAATTCCCGCCCAGCCCGTCGGGGTTCAACGTGAAATCGCTACCTGTGAAGCGCATCGCAAATGAGCCGCCGGGGATATGGTAGGCACACAGATCCCCGTTGAACTGCACGTAGAAGTCGCCGACAGTCTTGTTCGGGTTGCTGTTACCCGGGATTCCGCTAACGGGATAGATCAACGTTTTCGAGAACGAACCATCATCCAGGTTCATGGACAGGCCGAGGTCGGGAGCGTGAACCACTGGTTCATAGACTCCCTTCAACAGGACGACGAAAGAATCCTCTACAGCCGCTCCTTGGGCCATCACCCGCCTAGGGGCTGAGAGCAGAGGGGCTGAAAGCAGAGCGACCAGCGCCCCGCCGATCAAAGTTCTCCTTTGGGTATTGGTTGGCCCATTCCCGCTGCCGGGCTTGCTTTGGTTGATCAAGGCTTGGTTGGTGATCATAGAGCGCTTCATCATTCTTCCTCCGTGCTGTGTCCATGCATGTCAACCTGGATGCGCCAGTTGAAACCGCACGCCGATCCGATGCCGGAGCCTCCTGTACTCTCGGCGTTCAGACACTACTGCGTGAGTTCGGCACCCTCGGGCAACGACTCGCGCACAGCTGATGAAGTTGTTGTCCGCATCGCCGAGCGCCGGCCCGAGGTAGAAGACCTTGGCCGCAGCCGGAATCGCCGCCAAGAGCCTTGGTGCGGATTCCCTGAGTGCATGCCCTCTCCTGTAGGGCACCGGTTCGTCCTGGACGAGTCGAGGTCGCGTGGCGAGGGTGCGAGAGACATGCCACCCGACTGGGTCGCCGTCGCGAGTGGTGGCTTCGACGGTATGACGCGGGCTTGCGCCCCATCAGCGCGCGCGGCGCTCGGGGAGCCTGCCCTTGCCTCTGTTCAGAGTGTTAGAAAATCTGAGCAGTGATCTGAGCAACCGCGTAGGCTAGCCGCGGCCATGGAAGAGTTGGCCGACCTACTCGGAGAGAGCCCGGCCATCAAGGCCGTCCGGGAGAAGCTACGCCAGCTGCTGGAGCGCCAGCCGGCGGGCCGGCGCCTCCCCGCGATCCTCATCCAGGGCGAGACCGGCACCGGCAAGGGGCTCGTCGCCCGGCTCATGCATCGCATGGGACCCCGGAGGGGAGGCCCCTTCGTGGACATCAACTGTCCGGCGATCCCGGAGACGCTGCTCGAGGCCGAGCTGTTCGGCTACGAGCGGGGTGCCTTTACGGACGCCCGGCACGCCAAGCCCGGGCTCTTTCACACCGCACACCGGGGCACACTGTTTCTCGACGAGGTCGGCCTGCTTCCCGAATCGGTCCAGGCCAAGCTCCTCACCGTCCTCGAGGACCGTGCCGTTCGCCGCCTCGGTAGCACCCAGCCCGAGGCGGTCGACGTCTGCGTGATCAGCGCCACGAACGCCAATCTGCAAGAGGCTGTCCGAGCCCGGCGCTTCCGCGACGACCTCTATCACCGGCTGGCGGTGATCACGCTCGACCTGCCCCCACTGCGGGAACGGGGACGCGACGTGCTCCTCCTCGCTGGGCGGTTCCTGGCCCGCGCCTGCCTCGACTATGAGCTGTCGCCGAAGCGTCTGAATGAGGAAGCACAGGCCCGCCTGTTGGCCCATCACTGGCCCGGGAATATCCGCGAGCTTGCGAATGTGATGGAACGGGCGGCACTCTTCGCCGACGCCCCCGTCGTCACCGGAGCGATGCTGGAGCCACTGTCGAAAGGGATCCACCCGGTGGCCCCCGCGTCGGGCGCGAGCGTCATCATCACGCCGGAGGAGGCGATGCGGCAGCGGCTCCTGCGGATTCTGGAGGAGAGTGCGGGGAACATCTCGCACGCAGCGGCCCGTCTGGGTATTGCGCGCAACACGCTCTATGAGCGCCTCGAGAAGTATGGGGTGCGTAGCCATCGCCCGTCTCCCCGTCGCCGCAGTCGGCTCGAAACCGCCCCGCCTCCGGCGCCCACCGGCACACGGATTGAGTGGGAAAGCCGCGGGATCACGCTGCTCCGCGCGGCCGTCGTGGGGCTGGAAGGTCTCGAGAGTGGCTCCCGCACGAGCCAAGTCCTCGACGGCGTGATCGACAAGCTGGAGACGTTCGGCGGGCGGGTCGAAGAGCTGACGCCGACGGGGGTCGTGGCCTCGTTCGGGATCGAGGGGGTCGACGATGCGCCGCGGCACGCCGCCCATGCCGCGATGGCCATCCACAAGGGGGTCGCGCGTGCCCGTGTGAGCACGGGCCGGATGCCGGGCGTCAAGATCGGTATCCATGTGGCGCCAGTGCTCATCGGCCGCTCGGCGAGCCGGATCGATATCGATGCGGATGGCCAGCGCGCGCAGAGGCCGGTCCTCGACCAACTCCTGCAGACCATAGAGCAGGAGGAGACGGTGGCCAGTGCGGCTGCGGCCTCCTTCCTGGAGCGCCGGTTCGAGCTCGTCCTGATCGAGGGCGAACAAGGGGGAGCTGGCCAGCTCTATCGCCTCACGGGGCAGGAACGCCGGGGGTTGGGGCTGTGGGGTGCGATGACCCAGTTCGTGGGGCGGCAGGCCGAGCTCGCGGTCTTACGGGGCCGCTTGGCCGCGGCAGGGCATGGGCACGGGCAGCTCGTGGCCGTCGTCGGGGAGCCCGGGGTGGGGAAGTCGCGCCTCTTCTGGGAGTTCACGCATTCGCCACATGTTGCGGGCTGGCTCGTGCTGGAAGCGGGCGGCGTCCCCTACGGCAAGACCACGCCCTATCTCCCCGTGATTGAGCTGCTCAAGGCCTACTGCGGGATTGGCGAGCGCGATGACCAGCGCACCATCCGCGAGAGAGTCTCCGGCAAGCTCCTCGCCCTGGACCCGGCGCTCGAGGCCGCCCTGCCCGCATTCCTGACCCTCCTCGACCTTCCGGTAGAGAACCGAGAGTGGCAGGCGCTCGACCCGTCCGGGCGGCGGCGGCGGACCCTGGACGCCCTCAAGCGCCTGCTGCAGCGGGAGAGCCAGGTGCAGCCGCTTGCGCTCGTGTTCGATGATCTGCACTGGGTCGACGGCGAGACGCAGGCGCTGCTCGAGGGCCTGGTCGAAGGCCTATCCGGTGTCTGCCTCCTGCTGCTCGTCAGCCATCGGCCCGAGTATGCGCATGATTGGGGCTGCTCGACCTCCTACACGCAGCTGCGGATCGACCCGCTGCCCCGGGAGGGCGCCGAGGAGCTGCTCGAGGTGCTCCTCGGGACCGACCCCGGGCTGGGTCCGCTTAAGCGGCTCCTGATCGAGCGCACCGAGGGCAATCCGCTCTTCGTCGAGGAGAGCGTCCGGGCGCTAGTCGAGACCGACGCAGTCACAGGCACACGAGGCGCCTACCATCTGGCGCGTGGCCTGCCTGCGATCCACGTGCCCGGCACGGTACAGGCCATTCTGACCGCGCGCATCGACCGCCTGCCACCCGAGGAGAAACGGCTCCTCGAGACTGCCGCGGTCATCGGGAAGGACTTCCCCTTTGCCCTCCTCCAGGCGGTCGCGGACGAGAGCGAGGAGATGCTCCGTCGCGGGCTGGGTCACCTTCAGACGGGCGAGTTTCTCTACGAGACGCGCCTGTTCCCCGACCTCGAGTACACCTTCAAGCACGCGCTCACGCATGAGGTGGCCTATGGGAGTCTCCTCCACGACCGGCGCCGCGACCTCCACACCCGGATCGTCGGAGCCATCGAACGCTTCCATCAGGACCGGCTGACCGAGCACGTTGAACGGCTCGCCCACCATGCCATGCGGGGTGAGATGTGGGAGCAGGCGGTCACGTACCTCCGGCAGGCTGGCGTCAAGGCCTTGGTGCGGTCAGCCAACCGGGAGGCGGTACGCGGCTTCGAGCAAGCGCTGACGGCCCTCGGGCATCTGCCCGAGACCCGCGAGAGGCTGGAGCGGGGCATTGATCTTCGCTTTGACCTGAGAACTGCACTCTTTCCGCTCGGCGAATTCGAGCGGATCTTCGGCTGTCTCCGCGAAGCCGAGGGCCTGGCCAGGACGCTCGAGGATCAACAGCGACTCGGGCAGCTGTCCG
>Ga0137394_10005027_pt1 | contig 10054 bp, 10 predicted proteins | sample czobulk116metaG_FD_108278 | JGI IMG/M metagenome (GOLD analysis project Ga0137394, IMG submission 108278) | Vadose zone soil microbial communities from Angelo Coast Range Reserve, California, USA - czobulk1.16 metaG | ecosystem: Environmental > Terrestrial > Soil > Vadose zone | place: USA... | reverse complement strand
TGGCCCATTCTCGCACGCGCGCTCGCGCTCAAGACCGACGGCGGCACCGGTGCGCTCGAGCAGATGGTGCTCGCCGAGTTCTGCGCCCCGCAATTCGCAACCCATGTGCCGCGGCTGCGGCGTGGGCTGCGCGCCAAGCTCGAGGCCCTGATGGCGACGCTCAACGAGCAGTTCGGCACCGCGGCCGAGTTCGACGATCCCAAGGGCGGCATCTTTCTCTGGGTCAAGCTGCCCGATCAGGTCGACACCACGAAGCTCAATCAAGCCGCGCTCGCGGCCGGCGTTGCGATCAATCCGGGGCCGGAATGGTCGACCGACGCAGCGCACGGCAGGAGCCGGCTGCGGATCTGCTTCGCGAGCCCGTCGATCGAGGACATCCGCGCCGGCATCGCGGTGCTCGCCGAGGTCTGCCACAAGGAGTTCGGCATCCCGGCGCGCATCGCCAATGTGGCGCAGCGCTAATAGAGCCCCCGAAACAGCGAGATGCTGGCCTGACTCTGGTCGGGCACCACCCGCCGGGATCGCACGACCGAGCTGTTTTCACTGATGATGCGGAACGTACCATCCGAGACCATGACCTCATACTCGAACTGTGCCATTCCACTTGCTGATGCTGCGCGCGCAAGGCTGCGCGCCCGCCAATCCAACAGTCCGCTGACGCTGCACACACCCGCCTTGCATTGGGCCGTGATCGAGTGAGGGCGCAGCTCATAGCGCCGCTCCGGCCAGCGCTCCAGGAAGCGGCGCTTGTCTTGAAGAACCGCCTCGCGGGATTTGAGGCTCCCATAGTAAAGCACCTGATCGGCATAAGCGCTGACGAACGCAGCAAGATCTGCGGTGCCGGCAGATGACCAGCGCGAAATCCGCGCAGAAACAAAACTGGCGGCGCGCTCATCCAAAGCATCAGCGTTAGGAGCGCGGGACTTTTCGCCAACCGCGCGTGCGCCCAATGGTTCGCGCAAGCGCACGGGCCGCTGCTGCGCCGGCCCGGCGATCACGTCTGCGATGCTGCCGGGCAGAAGCTCGCCTTCAGGCGCGTTCGGATTGCCGACGGCGGACGTCCACATGGGCATGGGATCGGAGTGCGTTCGCTCCCATTCCATGTCGAATGACGTCTGCACTTCAGCCTGGCTCGCGGCCGGGCGCGTGTCGCTGTCATCGAGAGCGGCCACTTGCTGGCTCGCGCGTTGCGCGACCTCTTCTCCCGCAAGGCCGGATGCGTGCGGCGGGGCGAACCACAGCGAAACCCCGAGAGCCACCACGCCGCCGCTGACCAGAGCCGCAACCGGGGCCGCCGCGAAACGCTGGATCCGCTGGCGCCGACGGCTTCGCAGATACTGTTCATAGTCGGCGAGCGCCTGGTCGTACGCCGCCCGCTGCTGCGCGTCTTTGAGCACCCCGTAGGCGGCAATGACCTGCTTGAGTTTCTGCTCCTTAGCCTGGTCGCCCGAATTGAGGTCGGGGTGATACGCCTTGGCGGCCCTGCAAAATGCCGCTCTGATCGCCTCGTCACCCGCCTTTCGAGGCACGCCAAGAACATCGTAGGGCGTCTGCATCATCCGGGTACTCTCTTCAACACGCCGCCTGCCCGTCGTCGGCCCCAGGCCGCGCAGAGGCTCGTTAGAATTGATTGCGGCCGCTCGGCAGCCGTCGAACAGCGCGACTGGCAATAGCCAGCCATGGAGCTACGTGATGGAGCTACGTGATCACGTCGCCGTCGGATGCGCTGAGGCCCCATCAATCGTCATTTGCCGCAGGCCGAGTTAACGGACGATGTAAGACATTCGTTCCCACATCCACTTCGGTATCTGAGTGTAGAAATTGGTGCGGAGAGTAGGATCGCGGCGCTGATCCGCCGCCGACATGCGCCCGTTTTGTGATCGCCATCACAGCCAGTGCAGGCGTGCTTCGTAGATTGGCTCCCGACCGGGGGCGATTGGGCCCCGGCTTTTAGGGACAGGAGCCCGTCATGTCATTTCACCTCTTGCCGAATGGGCTGGAGGAAGCCCACTTCAAGCGTGTGCCCGAGGGCTGGCTGTTTACGACCGTCAGCCCGTGGATTTTCGCGCCGCCCCGCACTTATCTGGTGAGCGACGCGCAGAAGCCCGCAATCGCCGAGCGCGTGCGCCGAGGACGATATCTGCGGTTTGGCGTGATCCTCCTTCTGATGGCTTTGATGGCTGTCGGCATCATCATGAACCCTGCCGTACTGGCGCTGGTGAAGACCTTCTCGCTTACGGGCGCGATCATCTTCGCATCGTTCGTGGTGCTCACGGTGGCGGCGATCACGGTCTGCGATTATCTCAACATCAGGCTGTTCATTCGCAACCTGCCGCGCTCATCGCGCAAGATCGGACATGCCGACATGGTGCAAAGCCAGGCGCAGGCGATGTCGGCCCCGGCGATCGTGATCTTCGCATCGTTGTTCGTGGTGGCCACCGCCGGCAAGACCTACGAGGCCCTAACCTCGGCGAGTGGCAACTGGATGGCGGCGATAGCGGCGGCCTGCTTCGCGCCGTTTGCACTCGCCTTCATCAGCATGCTGGTGGTCAAATTGCGCAACCGGCACGCCAGCTAGTTCTATTTCTCTCGTCGAATCCGGCTCGAGCCGGTGGGTGGGGCGCCCGCGGCCAGATGCAGAAAACTTTCGGAGTGGAACACGTCATGCGCCACAGCAAGCCGCGGATACCCACCGGCACCCGCGGCCAAATCCGTTTGATTGCGCTGCCTACTTGAGCCGCTTCCACGTGACCTCGGCGGTACCGCCGATCGACGCCGGCAGACTCCAGGTGAACTGGTCCGCCGTGTAGGCGCTGACATTCCGCTTCTGTTCGGTGCCGGTCCAGTTCGGGTAGGTGCTGCCTTCAACCTTGAAGTTGATGACCTTGTCGGCGACCGAATAGGTCCCATAGAGCGCGATGCCGCCCAGGACGGCGGCCTTGTTTTCCTCAGGTGTCCCCTGTGCACGATTGTTGGACGAAAATTTAGGCGTTTCCGGATTGATATTGACGATGGCGAAGCGACCGTTGTTGTCGAAAATCGCCAAACCGGTTCCCTTCGGGCCAAACACATCAACGCGGCTGCCATCCTGGCGGATGTTCACGTTCGCCACGTTGGTCCACGTTCCCGCAAGGTCCTTGGCGGTCTGGGCTATCGCAGGCCCCGGCAAGACCAATCCGACACTAAGCGCTGCGGTGGCAAGTGTGATGATTCTCGTCATGGGTGTTCCTCTCTGTTTGTCGCGAGCAGGATAGCGACGGCATGCGGCTCGCTCGCACACCGTCCCGTAGAAGCTTTGCTTCAGGCACCGAATCAGGGACGAGCGGCGCTCCAGAGTCCAATTGAACCTGGAGCGCCCCAACTCAAGCCGCCTGCTTGACGCTCTACTTGGCGCGCCTGAAGGCGTAGCTGATCTGTCCGCCCGAAAGCACGGTCGTATTCAGCATCTTGAGCTCATCCGCGCTGATGCTGCTGACGGTGCGCTTCTGTTCAACACCGACCTGGTTGGCGAAGGTACTGGCGTCGACCTTGACCGTGATGACCTTGCTGCCTTCGTCGACGGTGTAGGTGCCGTAATAGGCGATTGAGCCGTCGACGATGCCCTTGGCCTCCTCGGGCGTCGGGGTGGAGGGATTGTTGGACGCGATCTTTGGCAGGTCCGGACGGCTGAACAGGATGTAGGTGCGACCGTTGGCGTCGAATACATGGATGCCCTTCGGATTGGCGCCGAAGCGCTGCAACTTGCTGCCGTCGGGGCGGGTCTGCTCCCATGCGGCAAGCGTCCACGTGCCGACCAGCTGATCCTTGAGCGACTTTTGCTGACTGACTGCGCTGCTTGGCAGTACGGCGAGGCCCAACGCGGCAACCGCCGAAACACTAAGAAGACGACGTCGGTTCATGGTGTTCCTCCTTCTGAATCAGGGTGAGAGACGCCAAGCCCATCCGGGTATGGGTCCCCATCTCCAGTTAGTGACTCCAGAGGAGCATCTGGATTTCTTTTATTTTTGCGCATCGCACCGCGGCGCGCCCTATCGTTGTCGGTAGGAGGAGCCTAATGATCTTGCGACCGGGGGCCATCCCACCCATGGAAGTAGCGCCTGACCAAAAGGTTTAGGAGCGAAACGCTTGGTTTTCTTTCTGTCATGACCGTTTCGCGTCAAACGCCGATTGATCAGCGCGCCGCGGTAGAAGAGCGGCCACCACGTCTTCGCAATGCAGCCCGCTCAGCAATTCTTCCATGAGCCGTTTGAGCCGGCGTCTTATTGGAAGGTGATCATGTCCGTGCGGCTCAACGTGGGGGCCTTTGGCTTCAGAGGCACGTTCGTCAGGTTGCCATTGCCCTGATTCAATATTTGATAGAAACCGATGGTCTGCTCGTAGTCGGTTGCGGCCGCGGTCGTATCCACCGGGATCACCACGGTGTAATCGCGCAGCGTCGCTCCCACCGACGAGTAGGTCAGCGAGCCGCTGACCTTCCAGCCGACCATGATGATCGTTGTGATGCCCCTCGCCTTCAGCGCGTTGTCAAGATCGGTGTTGTAGAACCTGTCCTGGGCAGTATTCACGATCTTGATGTCGCCGGGAGCTGGAGCGACCTCCGGCAGCCACTTGGACATGTTCTGCTCGCGGGTGCCGTAGGCCACGGTCATGCCGGCCTTGCGGACCCGCGCCATGAATGGGGTCATGGCCGGCAACATCTGGCTTTTGCATTTCGGTTGGGTGTGGCAGATGTCCTCGACGTAGTCGAGCACCAGCAAAGCGGTCGTTGCAGGGTTAAGCGTAACGCCGACCGGGTCCGGCAGCGCCGGCATTTGCAAGGTCAGCATGGGCTTGTTCGGTTGCGCTTGAGCCACGCCATCACAGAGCGCCAGGACAAGACCGCTCGCAAAGAGGACAGTGTGAAAACGCATCATGTTGGAATCTCCTTAGCGGGCTGGGGTTCGGTGTACAACGTTCGCAAAGCTTGGCAGCGCGCCCTCAGGCGAGCTCGGAAGCAGGAACTAAGAACTACACCAAAGCAAGGTCCGATGGAATTGACCTGCTCGCTCGCTGAGGTTCCGCTGGCTGCGGTTGAGCAGCCATGCTGAGCGTGTGCGTAGACGGCGGCGTGCCGCAAGTAGTAGCGGTGGGGCAGTCGGCTACACTGGCAGCAACGCACACTGCTCGCCCACCGGCAGCTCAACCGTAAGCAGGTCACCGGCCTTCAGGTCGCCACCAGTGATGACGATTGCCATGACGCCGGCCTTGCGGATGAGGCGGCCCGCCGGGTCCCGACTGAGGAGCGCGGCTGTCAAGCCACGCAGAAACGCGTCAATCTGCCTGCACGGATTGCGCAGTCCGGTGATCTCGATAACAGCCTCAGGCCCGAGGCGCAGTCGCGCTCCCTTCGGCAAAGCGAGAAGATCGATACCGCGCGTGGTCACGTTCTCTCCGATGGCGCCCGGCCCGACGTTGAACCCGCCCGCGCGCAGCTCGTCGAACAATTCTGCGTGCATGAGATGCACCTGCCGCAGATTTGGCGCGTCGGGATTTTTCGCAGCGTGATAGCGATGCTTTACCTTTTCGCCCATATGCGAGTCGCCTTCGACGCCAAGTCCTGCGACGAGACGGATCATCAACTCATTCCGCTTGCCAAAGGTATGGCTCTTGCTGCGGCTCACCGTGGTGACGATGGCGGGCATGGAATTTTCTGGATCAGCCGAGCCTGATGCCGAGCGCCTTGATCACTCTTCCCCACCTCTCGGTTTCGTCGGCCATGATCCGACCGAATTGGGCAGGCGAGCCCGGGAGAGCTGGGCCGGCGAGATCGATGAGCCTGAGCTTCATCTTGGGATCGGCCAGCCCCGCGTTGATCTCCCTGTTGAGCTGGTCGATGATTTCGCCGGGTGTATTTCTGGGCGCGCCAACGCCAAAGAGCGCACTTTGTTCGAAGCCCGGAAGAAACTCACCTACAGTCGGCAGCTCCGGTAGCATTTCTGAGCGCGTCGCCGTGGTTACCGCCAGCGCGCGTAGCTTTCCGGCTCTGATATGGTCAATAGACGTCGATATGTTGTCGCACATCATCTGCACTTGGCCGCCCAGCAGGTCGGTCAACGCAGTGCTCGTACCGCGATAGGGAACATGAACCATATCGATACCGGCCATCATCTTGAACAGCTCGCCCGCCACATGCAGCAAGGTGCCGGTGCCGGCCGATGCATAATTGATCTTGCCAGGCTTGGCCTTCGCATAGGCGATGAACTCTGGCACTGTCTTGACGGGGAGTGACGGGTGTACCTCCATGACGTTCGGTGCGCGGAGAAGTCCTGCGACCGGCGCGATATCACGAACGAAATTGTAAGTGGGTTTTTCGTAAAGAGCTGTGTTCAGGAAGTGCGCGGGATTGACAATGAGAAGCGTGTAGCCGTCCGGATTGGCATTCGCGACCACCTCGGCAGCGATATTGTTGCCGGCACCCGAACGGTTCTCGATAACGAATGGTTGGCCGAGCCGCTCCGACAGCCATTGTCCCATCAGGCGAGCGAGCGTGTCGGCCAGGCCACCGGGCGGACTGGCAACCAAGATGCGCACCGGACGTGTCGGATAGGCTTGCGCCCGAGCGAAGCGCGCCACCGCCGGAAGAGCGGCGACGGCCGCTGCCAGATGCAGAAATCGTCGGCGTGGAAGGTTCATGGCGGTCGCCTTCTGAGAATTGTCTGTCGTGATTGCAACGCTACCCGGACCCTGGTATTTGGGGAATTCCCTATTTCACTTAGTCGAGTTAGGGTAGACCCTAATGCTCAAGAAGATCGATTGGGATCATCAGATCGGCCGGCGGCTGCGACTCCGAGACCTGCATGTCTTCTTCACGGTCGCGCAACACGGCAGCATGTCCAAGGCCGCAGCGCAGTTAGGCGTTTCTACCCCCACCGTTTCGGAAATCATCGCCGATCTTGAGCATGGGCTCGGCGTGCGGCTTCTTGACCGCAGTCCGAAAGGTGTCGAGCCGACCAGGTATGGCGACGCGTTGCTAAAGCGCACTCTCAACGTCTTCGATGAACTGAGACAGAGCATCAGAGATATCGAGTACCTGGCGGATCCGACAACAGGTGAAGTCCGGATTGCATGCCCGCTGGCGATCGCCTTTACGGTGATCCCGCACGTCTTCGAACGGTTCGTCAAAAAATATCCACGCGTTGTCCTGCACTTTGACGAAGTGACGGCTGTTTCCAGCGGGCGCGATTTTCAGGACCTGCGTGATCGAAAATATGACCTCATCCTGGGACGAGGAGGGCGGGCCGACGAGCATGCGGCAGCCGGCTTGAAGATTGAATTTCTTTTCGACGACCAGCTGGTGATCGTCGCCGGCGCGAAGAGCAAATGGACGTCTCGTCGCCGCAAGATCGATCTCGCCGAGCTTGTCGACGAGCCTTGGATTATGCAGAGGCCCCAGACCTGGAACTACCGGCATCTCTCAGAGGCTTTTCACGCGCGTGGCCTGGCCATGCCGAAGGCCAGCCTGGTGACACTGTCGATGTCGGTCATTACCCATTTCCTTGCAGACGGCCAGTTCATCACGTCCATGCCGCGTTCGGTGGCGTCCTTCTGCTCGCTCAAAGTGCTACCCGTCGATCTGCCGGCCCAGCCGTGGCCGGTCTACATCGCGACGTTGAAAGACCGGACGCTCAGCCCGGCGGCCGAGCGTTTCATCGAGTGTGCACGCGATTTCACGCGACCGCTGCGCTCAAGTGCGCCCTACTTCGCCGTCACCTCGAAGGCGAAGCGGAACGCCGGATAGTCCTCGCCCGGATGGTCGTCGTACCAAGTGAGCTGTGGGATGCGGAAATTGTTCGGCCGCGACTCCTCGCCCTTGTAGATGCCGGGATAGAGATCGATGAAGTGCCAGCCGGGCTCGCCGGTCGCCTTCATGATCACCTCGATGTCGCCCTGGCTGTTGAAGCCGCAGGCGTAGCCGATATAGGCGTTGTCGTAGACCACGTGCATGATGTTGGAGGTCTCGGTCCAGCCCGTGCCCTTCAGGTGAATGCGGAATTCGGTGCCGGCCGGCCCGCGCCAGACGTCGAGCGGCAACGCCGTCGGCTTGATCCAGAATGTGCCGGTCTTCTTGCGTTCGCCACCCATATCGACCCACAGCCCATGCGTGCCGCCGAGGTCGTCGGGGACCGTGAAGGTGAACTCGGCACGGCCGCGCTCATCCGCACGCGTCTCCGCCACCACTTGCGCGCCCTCCTCCCAGCCGCCGCTGCTGATGCGGTTGCCGACCACGCGCGTCCAATTGAGCGCATAGGTCTTGCCCGGCTCGAAACCCTCGCCATGCACTGTGACCGGCTCGAGAATGCCGGAGAAGGCCGGCGTCGGTACCAGCTCGCCCGGCGGCGGCAGGCCGCGGATCACAGTCTGCGCCTGCGTCTGCGGCGGCGGCGGCAGCACGGCGGGTCCGTCGGTGACGGTGAACGGGATCGCCCAGCGCGGCCGGTCGGGCTCCGGATTCTGTTGCATGTTGCGATAGGGAAACGTCAGCTCGCCGTGCAGCACCTCGATGATGTGATCGCCGACGCGGCCGGTCGCCGGAATTGTGAACTTCGCCTGGCCGCCGGTGGTCACCGCCGACATCCAGCCGGTGAACCGGTTGTCGTAGAGCAGGAGCCAGGAGTTGAACAACGGCCGCCAGCCGATGCCCTTCACGGCGACGGTGATCGGGGTGCCGAGCGGGCCTTCCTTGGGCGAAATCTCGACCGACATGTCGATCGAGAAGTTCACCTGCGTGAGCAGCCGGTCGCCCTGCTCCAGTACGATGTCGTGCGCGAAGCCGAAGTCTTCAGGCACGACAAAGCGCGCGCTGAGGCGACCGTCGTTGTCCGACTTCACCTTGGCGATCTCATAGCCGACCGGTTTGAAGTCGCGCCCGTGATATTCGGGGCCGTCGACCTTCCAGTTTCCTTTCACGGTTCGCCAGACCAGCGCCAGCTCCTGGTTCGGCGGCAGCTGGTCGGCCGTGACCGTCACCTCGGTGCCGGCCGGTCCGTTCTCGGGCGCAACGTTGAGACGCCCGACATAGCCGTCGCGCGGGCGTGTGATCGCGACCTCGGGCCCGAGCTGCGAGGGCAGCGGCGCTGTGAAACCATCAGTCGCAATCAAGCAGGTCAGCAGAGCCAGCGCGAGCGATGCGGCGCAGACTCTCAACGTGTCGTCCCCGCGAAGGCGGGGACCCATACTCCGCAGCTTCTCTATTGTTCGAAATCTGCGCGACATCGGCTGGACACGGCGTATGAGTCCCCGCCTTCGCGGGGACGACAAGAGATATTCAGCCGAATGCGCCCGGCTGCTCTGAATCGTCATGGAAGCCTACCCTGGAGCTCAGCCGCCACGCACTATTGCGGCGGTTGCTTGACGTATTCCACCGTGCCCGCAATCACCGTCGGCCAGGAGCGGAACTCGCGCAGCGGTTCCCATTTGACAGTGTTGCCCTCCATGTCGGTCGCCGTGATGCTGTAGCCGAGCGAGCCGGTCGGGTAGTTCTCCGGGATCATCCAGGCCGCGGTCCAGAAGAAATCAGTGGGCTGGCGCGGCGGGTGGCCGCCGTAGCGCGTCGGCAGCTTGCGGCCATCGGCAAGCTCGACCTCGATCGATTTGATGCCGGCTGCGTCGAGCGGCTTGCCCTGCGGATTGCGCACACGGATGCGGAACACGACGTTCTCGCCGCGCTTGAACTGGCTGGTCAGCACGCAGATCGGGCCGGTCGCGCCCAGCGGCGTGTTGCCGCGCACGATATCGCCCTCGACGAACAGCTTCTGGAGGTCCTGCGCCTGTGCGGGGACATCGGCGACAAAGGTGGCGACAACGGCGGTGAGAGAGACTGCGACAGCTGACGCTATCCGCGCGGCTTGCATCAAAACCTCCCCGGCAATCGATAGTGTGCGGCCGCCGAAGCCGGCACCGCTTTGCTCAGCATATAACGAAAGTTGCCGCCGCAATAAGCAAAATTTGGGTCGGGCCGCCCTGAAGCGTGGTCCCGCCAAACACACTTCAGCGTCGCACCGGAACCAAAGCCCTC
>Ga0137394_10005026_pt1 | contig 10054 bp, 12 predicted proteins | sample czobulk116metaG_FD_108278 | JGI IMG/M metagenome (GOLD analysis project Ga0137394, IMG submission 108278) | Vadose zone soil microbial communities from Angelo Coast Range Reserve, California, USA - czobulk1.16 metaG | ecosystem: Environmental > Terrestrial > Soil > Vadose zone | place: USA... | reverse complement strand
GGCTCCAAGAGAGCGCATCCTCCTCAATGTTTCCTACGACCCGACACGAGAGTTGTATCAGACGGTCAATGCGGCGTTCGCCAACCATTGGCAAGAGCGTACCGGCGAACGCCTGAGGGTGAATCAATCGCATGGTGGATCGGGTAAGCAGGCGCGGGCGGTCATCGATGGCCTGGAAGCTGACGTTGTCACGCTGGCGCTGGCATACGACATCGATGCCATCGCCCAAGCCGGGCTGATCAGGTCCGATTGGCAAACGCTCCTCCCGGACAAAAGCGCCCCCTATACATCTACGATCGTGTTTTTGGTGCGGAAGGGGAATCCCAAGGGCATCGAAGACTGGGACGACCTCGTCAAACCAGATATCTCAGTGATTACCCCCCATCCTAAAGCGTCCGGCGGCGCCCGCTGGAACTATCTCGCGGCTTGGGGTTATGCGCTAAAACACTCTGGCAACGATGAGGCGAAGGCGCGGGAGTTTGTAGCCCGCCTCTACAAGAACGTGCCGATTCTCGATACCGCCGCGCGCGCTGCGGCAGTCTCCTTTGTCGAACGAGGCATCGGCGATGTCCTGATCGCCTGGGAAAACGAGGCGCTACTCGTGGCCACGGCGCATGGCCGAGGCCGCTTCGAGATCGTCACCCCATCACTCAGTATCCTCGCTGAGCCACCGGTGGCACTTGTTGACAAAGTCGTTGATAAGCGGGGTACCCGTGAGGTCGCGCGCGCCTACCTCGAGTTCCTGTATTCTCAAGAAGGTCAAGAGATCGCTGCCAAACACCACTATCGGCCACGGCTGACCTCAGTGGCCGCATCCTATGCGACACATTTTCCAGTCGTAAACCTGTTCACGGTCGAAGAGGTGTTCGGCAGCTGGCAGCAAGCCCACACTGTACATTTCCGTGATGGAGGAATGTTCGATCAAATCTACCAGCCCAATCGCTAAGCCCAGCAGCCCTCCTGGCATACGGAGGCTTTGATGATGACAATGTCAAGGAAACGTCGGGTGCTGCCAGGTTTTGGGATCACGATGGGGTTCACCCTGCTGTATCTGAGCCTCATCGTCCTGATGCCGATTTCGACGATACTGCTGAAAACGGCCACGTTGAGCTGGAGCGAATTCTGGGGCACGGTGACCGCCGCTCGCACTTTGGCCGCCTATCGCCTGAGTCTTGAGACCGCCTGGATCGCTGCCTCAGTGAATGTCATCTCTGGTCTTCTGGTGGCGTGGGTCCTGGTGCGCTACCGTTTTCCTGGGAAGCGCATCATCGATGGCCTGGTAGACCTGCCTTTTGCGCTGCCGACCGCAGTAGCGGGTATCGCACTTACCAGCCTCTACGCCAGCAGCGGGTGGATCGGTAGCTACGTCGAGGCGTTTGGCCTCAAGATCGCCTATACGCCGTCCGGCATCGTCATCGCCCTCATCTTCATTGGGCTGCCCTTCGTGGTACGGATGGTCGAGCCGGTGCTGCAAGATTTCGATGCCGCCGTCGAGGAGGCGGCGGCAAGTCTCGGGGCCAGTCGTTGGCAGACCTTCATCCGGGTGATGATGCCCGAGCTCCTGCCGGCGCTCTTGACCGGATTTGCGCTCGCCTTTGCCCGAGGGCTGGGCGAGTACGGCTCGGTGATCTTTATCGCTGGCAACATGCCGTTGCGGACAGAAATCACCCCATTGTTGATTATGATGAAACTTGAGCAATTCGATTATGCAGGCGCCACGGCCATTGCCTTGGTCTTCCTCAGCCTTTCCTTTACCCTCCTGTTGGGCATCAACATCCTGCAATGGAGACGCAGTGCCACAGCACTTGCAGCAAAGGGGACTAGTTCATGGCGTCTATCGAAGGCGAATTCTCAGGCGTGACCGCGGCGACGCCCACGGGCCTGTCAGAACCGCCCCTTGTCCGCTGGTCCCTGATTGGACTGACGCTGGCATACTTAGGGGTATTCTTGGTGGTCCCATTGCTGGCGGTATTCGTCAAAGCTCTGGAGAAAGGGGTGACCGTCTATTGGGCTGCCATTAGTGATCCAGTCGCGCTGGCAGCCATTCAGCTCACACTACTAACCGCAGCCATCGCGGTGCCGCTGAATGTGCTCTTTGGGGTGATGGCCTCGTGGGCGGTGGCAAAGTTCGAATTCCCCGGCAAACAGCTCTTGATCACGTTGATCGACCTGCCGTTCAGCGTCTCGCCCGTCATCTCCGGGATGATCTTTGTGTTGTTATGTGGCCGGCAAGGTGTGTTTGGACCCTGGTTGGCGGGACATGAGATCAAGATCGTGTTCGCCCTCCCCGGCATCGTTCTGGCCACTATCTTTGTGACCTTCCCCTATGTGGCGCGCGAGCTGATCCCGCTCATGCAAGCGCAAGGCACCGATGAAGAAGAGGCGGCCTTGACCCTGGGCGCCAACGGTTGGCAAACATTCTGGCGCGTCACGCTGCCCAGCGTCAAATGGGGGCTGCTGTACGGCGTCATTCTGTGCAATGCCCGGGCCATGGGGGAATTTGGAGCGGTCTCGGTGGTGTCCGGACATATTCGTGGGAAAACGAACACCATCCCGCTGCACGTGGAGATCCTCTACAATGAGTACCAGTTTACCGCCGCGTTTGCGGTGGCCTCACTGTTGTGCCTACTAGCGCTGGTGACCTTGATCGCCAAGCATGCGATCGAACGGAAGATGGGATAGCGCGCGATCAGTTCCACGCGAGAGCTCACCAGGAGACGGGCGCCATGAGTATCGAACTGCAGGGCATCACAAAGATGTTCGGTGATTTCACGGTTTTACATGACGTACAGTTCACCATTGCCACCGGCAAACTGGTCGCTCTGCTTGGCCCCTCCGGCTCTGGGAAGACGACGCTCCTACGTATCATCGCTGGCCTCGAAGTGCCGGAGCGCGGCGCTGTATTGTTCGAAGGCGTGGACGTGACGCACCACCGGGCGAGCGACCGGCAGGTCGGATTTGTGTTTCAACACTACGCGCTGTTTCGGCATATGACCGTGTTTGAAAACGTCGCCTTTGGGCTGCGGGTGAAGCCCCGTCGCGAGCGGCCTTCCAAGACCGTGCTGGCAGCCAAAGTGTGGGAGCTTCTGCGACTCGTACAACTTGAGCCTCTAGCCAGGCGGTATCCTTCGCAGCTTTCGGGCGGACAGCGTCAACGCGTAGCGCTCGCCAGAGCCCTGGCCGTCCAACCGAAGGTCTTGCTGCTCGACGAACCATTCGGCGCCCTGGATGCCAGGGTCAGGCAGGAGTTGCGCCGCTGGCTCAGGCGGTTGCACGATGACATCGGCATTACCAGTGTGTTCGTCACACATGACCAGGAGGAGGCGCTAGAACTCGCCGATGGTGTGGTGGTCATGCGCGAGGGCCACATAGAGCAGATAGGCACCCCTGAGGAGGTCTACGAACATCCGGCGACGCCCTTCGTCTATCGTTTTCTTGGCAATGTCAACCTCTTTCATGGGCGCATGGAAGCCGGCACGGTGCACGTCGGGGATTTCACCCTGGAATTTCCGCTGGGAACACCACCAGAGGCAACTTCTGCCGCGATACTCAGCCGCTATTTCGAACAAAGTGGGGAGTACTGTGCCTTTCAACATGCCACTCCGGCCATGGTGTTTACCCGCCCCCATCTCTTGGAAATCGCGCATCAACCGACTGCCCAGCCACACTTCCGGGCCACCATTACCCACCTCAATGCCGCCGGGCCAGTGGTTAAAGTCGAGCTCGAGACGCCGAGTGGGGTGGTGGTACATGTTGAGCTGTCCCAAGAGCGCTACCGTCAGCTACAATTGCAGAAAGGCGCGGAGGTGTTCGTCAGCGTCAAGACTATGCACGTCTTCACCGAGGACTCTGGCATGATCGCCGAGAGTATTGAATAGAGGCGCGCAGGTTGAGCATCGCCGTGCCCATGAGTTTCTGCGGCGCGGTGGGCCATTCTGTCTTCTCTCGGATGCGAGGCTGTCTATTTCCCGACATACACACTGTCGAAGAACATGGCCTCATAGATCAACGCGAACTCGGCAGCGGTAGACATCAGTCGACACATCTCGTCGGAGGTGGCAAAGCGGGCGATGAAGGTTTCTTCTTTCCGGACATCGAGCGGGGGGATATTGAACCCTGCGACGGCCTCAGCCGGCAGATCGTAATGTGTCTGCAAGCCTTGATGAATGCGCCGGCAGACCTCTGACCAGCTCTCCTCGATCATCAACACGGCGGCCATATTTTCGCCGGGCGTCGCACAGCCCGCGAGGCGGAACTGATAATTCGTGGCCGCGAGGGCACATGGCAATGGTTGTGAGCTGCGCAAGGTTTCAGGGCTGATCCCGAGGGCCTGAATGAAGTGGCGATAGAGCCCCAGATAGCCCACCTCACGACTGGCCACCTCGATGAACCATTCTTTCATATCCAGATCAGGTGCCTGCAGGACGCACATGGCAAAGTAGTCGTAGATCCCACGGACATAATGATGCTCCTGTTCGGCAAAGCGAATCAACGCTTCGCGTGGCAAGAGGCCGTTGCTGGTGTCCCGCACAAACACATGCTCGGTGACCCCACGCATCAACGATTCGGTATCGCGACGCAGTTGCCTGACGAAGTCTTGTCCGTTTGCCATGGTTCGACACCCTCCTCTGCTTGAGTAGTGACCGCTACACGTAGACGGTCCCGTCAGGAATCCTCCTCTCTCCTTCCTCCTTGGGGGGAAAGCCCGGATGGGGGGTTGGATGATAAAACATCTTGCCCTCTACCCGCATCTTCCTTCACAAGGGGGGAGGAAGACTCGCCACACCTCCCCTGAATAGTTAGAGATAGTCCAAGAGCTCTTCCTGCCCGCGGTCGAGAGCCTGACCAAAGATCCGCACGAGGTCATCCACCTGACTTTTCGTAATGCAGAGTGGCGGCGCAAACGCCACTGTGTCCAGAATGGCGCGGCAGATGAGGCCGCGTTCGAAGGCTCGTTGCGTCAGCAAAGCACCCGCCTTACCGATCGGCTCAAAGCGCTCCCTGGATGCTTTATCGCGCACGAGCTCGATGCCGGCAATCAACCCCAGCCCCCGTACATCCCCCACCAGCGGATGATCCAGGAAGCCACGCAGCCGCTCCTGGAAATACGCGCCCACCTCAGCCGCCTGATCGATCAATCGCTCCTGCTCCAGGATCTCGATATTCTTTAGAGCCGCCACACAGGCCACAGGATGGCCATTGTAGGTAAACCCGTGTGGGAACGGCGCTCCTGGCGGAGCCTTGTCGACCAGATCGCGGTAAATCTCCTCCGTGATGAGACTGGCACCGAGCGGCACATAACCGCTGCTGATCCCTTTGGCCAGCGACAGCATGTCTGGTCGAAGGTCCCAATGTTCAAGCGCGAAGCGTCTTCCGGTACGGCCAAAGCCGGTGATCACTTCGTCGAGAATGAGCAGTACCCCGTACTTGCGGCAGATCGCCTCGATCATCGGCCAGTATTCCGGCGGCGGTACGATGGCCCCCCCCGCGCCCATGATCGGCTCACCGATGAAGGCGGCCACGGTGTCAGGCCCCTCCTCCAGCAGGTGTTCCTCCAGCGCCCTGGCACACGCCAGCTCACAGGTGGGATACCGCAGTCCGAGCTCACAACGATAACAATGTGGCGCCGGAATGAAGCTGAAGCCGGGCACCAAGGGGGCCGCCATGTCCCGGTGGCTTTGAATGCCGGTGGCGCTCAGGGCACCCATCGATACCCCGTGATAGGCTTGATTCCGGGAGATGATTTTGAAGCGCTCGGGCTGACCATTGAGCTTAAAATAGTACCGGGCGATCTTGAAGGCGCTCTCATTGGTCTCCGAGCCGCCGGAGGTATAGAAGACGCGGGTCAGATGCGGTGGGGTCATGTCGATGAGCCTTTTGGCCAGTTCAATCGACGGCAGATTCGAAAAGCCGAAAAAGCTCGGCGCAAAGGCGAGCTTGCCGATCTGCTCGCGCACCGCATCGCCGATCTCCGTGCGGCCGTGGCCGATGTTGACATTCCAGAGACCCGCCAGGCCATCGATGAACTGTCGCCCCTCCAGATCCTTGACGTAGATGCCATGCCCCTCGACCAGGATTGTCGGTCCCTCCTCGCTGTGGGCTTTCAGCGCGGTCGCCGGGTGCAGGATGTACGACAGATCATCGCGATACCAGTCGTGCAATGCGGGCTCCATGTCTCCGCTCATCAATGTCTCTCCCCATTAACGGCCACCTGTACGCTGAACGTGTAAGGCGGCAGCATAGATCTCCGCGACCCACGGTAGCCCAGCTCCCAGAGGGAGTCAACAGATTTCCCTCTACGGATTCTGACATCCTGAGTTTGTCACCGAAGGGTCTTGCGCGCTATAATCGGCGCCCGGTGTTCGCCGTAGCACGTGCTGAGGCAGTGACAATGGAGCTTTGGAGAGCAGCGCAGCGAGGGGACTATGTGGTTTGGGTTGGCACTCCTGTCGGCCTTGTTCCAAGTGTTGCGTAATATGTCGATGAAGCACCTCGGGCACACCCTCGACGATACCATCAATGTGTGGGGCCGCTTTACGTTTCTGCTCCCGTTTGTCGCAGGGTTCGTCCTGTGGCATGGCATTCCACCGCTGCTCCCAGGGTTTTGGTTCTATGTCGTGCTCTTCGGCGTGGCCCAAACCGCCGCCACCCTTAGCCTGGCCAAGGGGCTACGGCTGTCTGACATCTCGATTGTCACCGCCTTATGGAAGGTCAGCTTGCTGTTTCTGGTCGTTTTTGCCTTCCTAAGCCTCGGGGAAACGCCCTCACCCCTAGGCTTGGTAGGCATCCTGGTCAGCTTAGTCGGTGTCTATATCTTGAACATCCAGAAGAGTCGCCTCTCCCTGTGGGCGCCACTCCGCGAACTGTTGATCGATCGTGGCCTGCGGTATACGCTGCTGGCGGCGGTGTTGTATGCCCCGGCGGTGGTCGTCATCAAGCAAGTCATCATCCGCTCCGATGCCTATTTCGCCAATCTCATGGCCTATTCGGCCGCCTCACTGATTATCCTTCCACTGGCGTGGCGGCGCTCGGCACACCATTTTGCGCAGATCCCACGCCATTGGCCATCGTTTGTCGGCATGGGGCTGTTTGCCTGCCTGGCGAGCGTGTGTCACAGTCTGGCCTACCAGATGACGCTGACGTCATACGTCGAGGCTGCCAAGCAGGCCGAAGTCCTCTTCGCCTTGGGCATCGGCTATGTGGTGTTCCAGGAACGGGCGCGGGTCCGGGCTATTCTACCGGGCAGCATGGTAATTCTCCTGGGCATGGTTCTGTTGCACTTGAGTGGCTGAGCCGATGCGCCAGCGCGACCCTGGCAGATGGCCTGGAGTCGTCGACTTGCGCGTCCCGATACAATGACGGAGTCTGCTATCAGCAAGGCGTCTATATCGTCCTTTGGTTCCGTGACGATCAGCGGTATCGCTGGCTTGTCCGCAAGGATAGGCGCGAAGTCCTCGCAGAAGTCCGTCACAAAAAGTGTGAGGAGGTAGCCGCGGCATACCATGTGTCCTCGACTGCCTATGTGATTGATCTCACGGCCCCATTCCGAGAGCGTTGATGTAATGTAATGGCCCTTATGTTGGAGATTTATCACCTAAGATGAGGAGAACCGATGTCCAGTGACGCCTTGATCCCGGTCCAAAATCTTCAACATAACTGTCGTGCCCGCGCGGGCACCAAGACGCATGCAAAGAGGGCTGAGCGCCTCTGGCCAGCCAATGACCGGAACCGGAACGAGAGCGAGGGCCGGGGTCATGGCCTACACCTTTGTGTAGGCCGGCCGTTGACCCGGTAAGGCCTGCCCTGACGTATGGCTGAAAGGAATGGCTGGCGGCATTGGTGCCAGCGACGGGAGAGGAAGGGGAACACAGACTCGCAGGAAGCGCCCCCTGAGAGGAGATGTTTCAGGAAGGCGGCAATGCAGGGGCCTGATAGAGGCCAGATCGGCGGCGCGCCGTTCATCATCTTATCGGAGCTTTGTGCAGGGAGCGGCCTTTTCCATGGCGCGCCTTGGCCTGTGGCGTGTATGATTTGAAGCGTCAACCATTTCTGTATATAGTAGGGGAAAAAAACGATATTCGGAGAGTATGTATGCATATCGACATCCCGGACGATCTGCACAGGCGTCTCGAACAGCTGGCCAAAGGATCAGGCCAGGATGTTAGCATCCTGGTGTGTGAGGTTATCGAACAGCGCCTGGCCCTCGAAGGGCGGAAGCCACGGCCCCAGGAGTCCCTGGCCTGGGAGCCCTTTTCTGACCAGGACCCGTTCGTGTCGCTGATCGGCTCCGGTGAGGATGACGCGGCCGATGTGAGCCAGAAGAAGTACGACTACCTCGCCGACACGTACCGCCCATGAACCGGGTCTTCGTGGATACGGGGGGCTTTTACGCCGCCCTCAACCGCAGAGATGCCTCTCACCGTGACGCGGCCCGCCTGTTCCGCCGGGCACAACGAGAACACTGGTTCCTGCTCACCACCAATTTCGTCCTCGCCGAATCCCACGCGTTGATCCTGGCCCGCATGGGGCGGGACCGGGCCTGGGGCTTTCTGCAGGCGATCGTCACCGGAAGCACCAACGTCATCCGCGTGGAAGAGGTGGACGAACGGCGGGCTAGGGCGATTATCGAGCAATATCAGGACAAAGCGTTCAGCTATTGCGACGCGGTGAGCTTCGCCGTCATGGAACGGCTGGACATCCAGGAAGCAATCGCGTTTGACGAACATTTCCGGCAGTATGGCCAGTTGACTATCCTGTAGCCGGTGCAGCAGAAGGATCCACAGCCAATGCCCAGACCGGACCATCCCAAAGACATCGCATCTGTTCGCCGGCAGGCTGCCAAGGGCGGGCTGAGATTTGAAGCCTATCTGCCTCCAGGTCTGGCCGCATGGGTGCTCAGCCTTATTGAACAAGATGTCTTCCATTCCCCTTCGGAAGCCGTGTTTGTGGCCATGCAATCGTTCCGGGAACTGGATGAACATCCCGATGTGAAACGGGAACTCCTCAACAGGGCCATTCAAAAAGGCATCGATTCAGCGGAGGAGGGCGGCGGTATGCCTGCTGAGGACAGCATGGCACGCCTCCGAAAAGCAATGGAAGGGCCACGAGCGGAACCGGCAGTGTGGGAGACATCGCTCGACAGGCCGTTATTTCCTGAAGACTCATAGGCTTGACACCGGCCTGTCCGCGTACCAGAAAACCTGTGATATCTCGGGCACAGCACCTCATCCCCTTGGAAACTGTCGAGCTCGCGCCAGAAGAATTTGATATTTTGATGCCGCACATGGCGATATCAAACGCAGCCCTGGGGAGATGGATAGCTGTCGGCGCTTGATGACATCCCCGGGTTTCAGCGTGCATGCGGTGAGCGGAGCGGGGCCTGTTCGACTCGTGCGGCAGCGGTCGCCCCGCGGTTCACGTCACGTCCACCAGAATCCTCCCCTCGACCACCTGCACCGGGTAGCGCACGACCCTGTACTCCGGATCATGCATCATGTGGCCCGTGGTGACATCGTACCGCCAGCCGTGGGCGCGACACCGGACAATGTTCCCTCGGAGTTCTCCCGTCCCTAACGAAACGCCCGCGTGCAGACAGGTATCATCTATCACATATACGGTCCCATCCACGTTGAAGAGGGCAACAGGCACGCCGCGTACCGTCACCGTCATCCCTTGACCCGGTGCAAGCTGCTCCAGCTTCGCCACTTCGACAAAGTCTGCCATCGGTCAGTCTCTCCTTCATGCGGACTGTGGATTCTCCGGTATGGGGTTCCATTATGGAACAGGTTATCGCAAAAGGCCCTATCAAGAAGGTCTGGCCTCTGATGACGCCTGCGGAGCGTCCGGCGATCTGGAAAGAGGCACGGCTTGCGTGGACCCATAACGCCAAGGATGTGATCACGCATATCGAGCAGGGCCGAGACGAGGCGGACCGCGAGTTGCCATAATACTATGTGTGATAATATATCTTACGGAAATAATGAGATCGGCTCGGACGGCGAGGGCGGTTCGGTTTCCAGTCCACAGGCAGATAGCCGCCGCGGATCGAAGCCGT
>Ga0137394_10005025_pt1 | contig 10055 bp, 8 predicted proteins | sample czobulk116metaG_FD_108278 | JGI IMG/M metagenome (GOLD analysis project Ga0137394, IMG submission 108278) | Vadose zone soil microbial communities from Angelo Coast Range Reserve, California, USA - czobulk1.16 metaG | ecosystem: Environmental > Terrestrial > Soil > Vadose zone | place: USA... | reverse complement strand
TTGGCCCGGAAAATATCGGCGATCCGCAACGCTTCTGCGCGATCTTCCGGCCGCGTATGCACCTTAATGAGCGCCGTCTCCCGCGAGACAAAGTCGCTCTCGTTCAGATCCACGACCTTAATGACGTCAATTAATTTATTGAGCTGTTTCACGATCTGCTCGATGATCCGCTCGTCTCCAGACGTGACAATGGTCATCTGCGACATGGACGGATCGAGCGTCGGCGCGACCGAAAGACTTTCGATGTTAAAACCGCGCCCGCTGAAGAGCCCTGCAATGCGGGACAAGACTCCGAACTTATTCTCGACCGTCACGGAAATAATATGTTCCATGGAAATACGAGGAGCGTATGGCTGATAGCATATGCCCCAAACCAGGGGACCAGCGCCTTCAAGCGTGTGCCATCAGCGATGTGCTATACGCTCTAGTCCTCTTACGCCGTTAACACGGTGTCTTTGTCTTCCGGCGTCACCAAGCCGGTTTGAGACTGCTTCTTCTTGAGTTCCGGCGGATCCTCGAGAATCATCTCGTGATTGCAGCCGCCGGCCGGAATCATCGGATAGCAGTTCTCGTACGGATACGTCGGGACATCCACGATGACTGGCTTATCGGTGGCCATCGCTTCTTTCAGCACGCCGTCGAGATCCGCCACCTTGTTCGGGCGGAGTCCGACTGCGCCATATGCTTCCGCCAATTTCACGAAATCCGGCGTCGTACCAAGATAGCTGGACGCATAACGCCCTTCGTAGAAGAGATCCTGCCACTGACGCACCATCCCGTGGAATCGATTGTTCAGAATGATGACCTTCACCGGCAGCTTGCTGACCACCGCCGTCGCCATCTCCTGCATGTTCATCTGGATACTGCCGTCGCCGGCGATGCAGAGGACGAGGCGATCGCGGAAGGCGGCCTGAGCGCCCATGGCCGCGGGGAATCCAAAGCCCATCGTCCCAAGACCACCGGAGGTCAACCATCGGTTTGGCTTCGCCAGCTTGAAGTACTGTGCGGCCCACATCTGGTGCTGTCCGACGTCCGTCGAGACGATCGGGTCTCGACCCTTCGTGAGCTCATACAGCCGCTTCACCACCAGCTGCGGCTTGATCGGCCCGTCTTTTTCCTGGTGATACGCCAAGGGGTGATCTCGCTCCCATTCGCGGATCTGATCCCACCAGGGCTTCCGGAGTTCCTTCTGCTCGCCGTTCACCGTCGCGCGCAGAATCTGGTTCAACTCGCGTAACACGGCCTTACAATCGCCGACGATCGGGATATCGACGTTGATGTTTTTTCGGATCGACGTTGGATCGATGTCGATGTGAATGATCTTGGCGTAGGGACAAAATTCCGATACCTTGCCGGTCACCCGATCATCGAACCGCGCGCCGACCGCGATCACAAGATCGGAGTAATGCACCGCCATATTGGCTTGATAGGTGCCGTGCATCCCCATCATCCCCATGGACAATGGATGTTCGCCGGGAAATGCGCCAAGGCCCATGAGCGTCATGTCCACCGGGATCTGCGTCATCTCGGCCAATTCGAGCAGTTCTTGCGAGGCGCCGGAGAACACCACGCCGCCGCCCACATAGAGAATTGGCTTTTTGGCCTTGGTAATCGCTTCAGCCGCTTGCTTGATCTGCCATTTGTTCCCGTCATACACAGGGTTATAGCCTCGGATCGACACAGAATTCGGATAGGTAAAGTCCGCCTTCGCCATCGACACGTCCTTAGGAATATCGACCAGCACCGGCCCTGGGCGCCCCGTCGTCGCGATGTAGAAGGCTTCTTTAATCGTCGCGGCAAGATCGTTCACATCTTTCACGAGAAAATTGTATTTCGTGCAGGGACGGCTCAACCCGACATTGTCCGCTTCTTGAAACGCATCGTTGCCGATCAAGTTGGTCGGAACCTGTCCGCTGAAGCAGACCAGCGGCACGGAGTCCATGTATGCATCAGCCAACGCCGTAATCACGTTGGTCATACCGGGACCAGACGTCACGAGGCACACGCCCGCCTTGCCGGTGGCCTTTGCATAGCCTTCGGCCATATGACCTGCCCCCTGCTCATGACGCGTCAAGATTATCTCGATGTCTTTCTGTTGGTGGAGCATGTCGAAAATCTTCAAAACGACCCCGCCGGGAAGCGCGAAAACGGTCTTCACGCCCTCCCGCTTGAGGCATTCGATGAAGATCTCAGCACCGGTGAGTTTCATAACTGAACCTCCCTCCAGACCGCCAGTGAGAACTAGGCGAAGGAGTCAGCACACACTATGCTACGCTGCGGCTCGTCCAATTTAGACCAGAGACGACTCCCACGATTGCTCAGAACGTTCTGAAAAATCAGGGGGAAAGATGTGTGATCCTATCACCACGTGTTTCCACCCGTCAATAGTAGGGCAGGTCTGGGAGCCTCCTTCCCTGACAGTCTGTCTCCACACATGATACCATTCAGCTTCATCTCGCTGGCCCTGAATCGCGCCTCCATGAGCATGCCTGTCCGTGTAACCATCCTGTCTCGTGAAGACTGCCATCTGTGCGGGGTCGTGTACCGAATCGCGCTGCAACTTCAGTCAGAACTCCACATCGAAACGAGAAAAGTGTATATCGACGGTGACAGCGTCTTGACGGAACGTTATGGGACGAGGGTTCCCGTCGTCTTGCTCGACGAGATCGAGCACTTCGCAGGGAAAGTGACAGAAGGGGAGCTACGTCGAGCGATTAAAAAAGCGCGGTGGAGAAGACCGATAAGCCGGATTCTGTCCCGCCTGGGATATGCTCCCACGCGGGGGTGATCATTTCTCTAGGATTCGAGTTGCCTCGAACCTCAAGCGACCTACCCGAAGACCTCGGCCGGGCCAGCCGGTCGCCGACTCTCCGAAGAAAGCCGACAGATGTCTTCCTATTTGGCCTTGCATCGGGCGACGCTTACCCTGCCGGTGATGTCGCCACCACCGCGGTGGGCTCTTACCCCACCGTTTCACCCTTACCTGAGCCAAAGTGACAAGATTGGAATCCCGTCGCTTTGGCCATCGGCGGTTTGTTCTCTGTGGTGCTGGTGTCGGATCGCTCCGCCTGGGAATTACCCAGCGCCCTGCCCATGAAGTCCGGACTTTCCTCTCAGAGCGTCACCGCTCCAAGCGATCACCCAGTCTTCTCCCTCGCGCCAGAGTACTATAGGACTGGATGTCCGCGCTTTCAAGGGCGCACCACGAATGCCTCGACTTACTGCACGGGCGGCAACAGCGCCGCAGGCACCGGCGGCCTGGTCTGGTAAATGGCCATGGCCTCCGGCATCCACTTTTTCAGCTGGGTGATGCGGGTTTCGTGGTTTGGGTGCGTAGACAAAAACTCTGACGGCGCGCCGGCACCGGACATCTGCCCCATCCGTTCCCACAGGGCTATAGACTCACGCGGGTCATAGCCGGCATCCGCCGCGAGTAGAATCCCAACATAATCCGCTTCCGATTCATGCTTTCGGCTGAAGGGCAGCAACACGCCGACTTGCGCCCCCACACCAAGCGCCGCCATCGCCGATTGCCCCAACATTCCGCCCCCGCCCGCCGCCCCCGCTGCCGCGCCAATGACCTGAAGACCGGCATTCGTCAGTTGGCCCTGGCTCATCCGTTCTGCACCGTGTCGGGCCAAGGCATGGACGACTTCATGCCCCATGACTGCGGCCAACCCTGCTTCAGTCTTGGCCATGGGAAAGATGCCGGTATACACCGCCATCTTACCGCCAGGCAACGCAAAGGCATTCGCCGTCTTGTCATCCTTGATGATCGTCACTTCCCACTGAAACTGCTGCGCGATCTCAGCATATTTCGATCGCTTCGCCGCCTCTATAATCCGAGCAGCGATCCGCTTGACCGGTTCGATCTCGCGGGGATCTTGCGACTGCCTGAGCTTGGGATCGTTCTTCACCTGGCTATACGCCCGTGCGCCTAATTGCATCTCCTCGGATACCGAGGTCATCAACAACTGTGATCGCCCGGTGTACGGATTCGTTTCGCACCCGCTGACCACCGCCACTCCCAGCCCCGCGACAACCAACAGCACTCCGCGAGAGAACGACCTCCTTGGCTGCATCGCACATCCTCCTTGATACTGACCCATTGCCTACGATTTGAGAAATTGACCGTCCTTTGAGGCTCTGTTAGATTACGCCGCTGCTCTGAGATTTTCTACTAAGGCCATCTGCCTGTGACCGACAAGACGCCGCACACCTCGATCGAACGCATCGGCATCGATGAATCCGGCAAGGGAGACTATTTTGGTCCCCTGGTCATCGCCGCTGTCTTCGTCGACGCCACCACGCAGGGGGAGCTGACCCTCATGCAGGTCCGGGACAGCAAGAAAATCTCCGACGGCCGCATACTTCAAATGGCGCCCGATATCCGAATGATATGTCCTCACAGCATTGTCGCAATCGGTCCGGCACGATACAACGAACTCTACACAAAGATCCGGAACTTGAATCGCCTGCTGGCATGGGGACATGCCAAAGCCCTGGAGACTTTGCTGGAAAAGGTTTCGTGCGGACGCGCGATCGCGGATCAGTTTGGCGATGAGCGGTTGATTCTGAATGCCTTGCAGGAGAAAGGGCGCACGATCGTATTAGAACAACGGCATAAAGCCGAATCCGATCTGGCCGTGGCCGCTGCCTCGATCCTGGCCCGTGCAGAATTCCTCCTCCGATTGAAACGTCTCTCGGATGAGATCGGCGCGACGTTGCCAAAAGGGGCGTCACCCGCCGTCGAACTGGCCGGACGCATGATCGTGAAAAAGCATGGAGAGGAACGACTGGGGTCGGTCGCCAAACTGCACTTCAAAACGACTCAGGCTGTTTTGGGAAAAACAGACTAGCAGGCTGCGGAAAAACTATATGAGCCCACCGGAACTTCGATAGCCTGCACGTCTGGGATAAGCGAAACACGCCCTGCAGGATAGTCGAGCGAGACTGGCGAGAAAGGCGAGACACTCGGAATCAGGGCTTGCGAGTCGCGCTTGTCGCGCTAGGCGTGCCCGTCGCGCGCTTGAGAAGCTGGCAGACTTTTTCAGCATCCTGCTAGACCGACTCGCCAATCTCAAGCACCGATGTCTTATCGAGATCGGGGCCTGGCGTTGTTTCGACAGGAATTTGTCTATCCCAGTAAAGCATCCGCCGGCAATAGGGACAGGTATGGAGATCTTCCGCGCGTTTCACGTCTGAAATGAGTTGCGGAGGAAGCTGAAGACGGCATCCGGAACAGATCCCCTCTTTGATTTCAGCGAGCGGTTGATCTTTCCGCGCCGCCTTGATCGTGTTATAGCGGCTGAGGAGCCCCTTCTCGACATGAGCCGAAAGGGCTTGCTGCTGCGCTTCGAGATCGGCCAACTCTGTTGAAAGTGCGTGCTCCAGTTCGTCGAGCGCCTGTTTCCCCTGTGCAAAGGCCTTTTCGATGGCGCTGAGCTTCTCTTGCGCTTCTTTCGCCGTGCGCTGCAGTTGTTCGATCTTCTCCATACACAGCAAAATCTTCTCCTCGATGTCCCCTTTCTTCTTGTTGGCAACCTCGATCTCGAAAAGATGCGCTTGATATTCCTTATTAGACTTCAACTCTGACAGCCGCGACTTTATTTTCTCAGTGTGCGCTTCATGCGCTTCAAGATCTTGTTCGTGCGATCGCCGTTCCTTGATGAAAATCTCCACGGAGGCACTGGTTTGTTGATGTAGCTGCTGGGCTTCTCGAAGCGGGGCTTCAACCGCTTGGAGCCGCTCTGGGATTTTTCGGCGCTGGTCCTTGATCTCCGTGATGCGGAGATCCAACTTCTGCAGCTCGATAAGGGGGGAAAGATTCTGACTCAACGCACTCCTATCGCTGTTATTCCGAACAACGAACTTGACCTATGCGCTCCGCAACCGCGCTGGTGGGCCCACTAGGACTTGAACCTAGGACCAGCTGATTATGAGTCAGCCGCTCTAACCACCTGAGCTATGGGCCCGATCAGGCGGATGACTCCCTCGCGCCTGACCCGCAGACACGAACAGCTAATTTTAGGCTGCCCAGGGAGCGGAGTCAAATCCCGAGGAACATTCCATGGCGCATCACAGACTTTCCACGAAGCTGCGTAGCTTCTTGCTCCGACTCGGATGACGCAGCTTGCGCAAGGCCTTAGCTTCGATCTGCCGGATACGTTCGCGGGTCACTTCGAAATCCTGACCGACTTCTTCGAGGGTATGGTCCGTGGCTTCGCCGATGCCGAACCGCTTCCGCAAGACCTTCTCTTCCCGTGGCGTGAGCGTTTCCAATGCGCTGTTGATCTGGCGCTGAAGATCGTACCGGATCGCCGCCTCCAGAGGAGAAACCGCCTTCTTGTCCTCAATAAAGTCGCCCAAATGGCTGTCTTCTTCTTCGCCGATCGGGGTCTCCAGAGAAATCGGCTCGCGCGCGATTTTCAGAATCTTCCGCACTTTGTCGAGCGGCAGATCCATGCGCTCGGCAATTTCTTCCGGTGTCGGTTCGCGTCCGAGTTTCTGGACCAGATGGCGGGAGGTTCGAATCAGCTTGTTGATCGTCTCGATCATATGCACTGGAATACGGATTGTCCGGGCTTGATCAGCAATCGCGCGCGTAATCGCCTGGCGGATCCACCAGGTGGCATAGGTGCTAAACTTGTAGCCGCGCTTGTACTCGAACTTATCGACGGCCTTCATCAGGCCAATATTGCCTTCCTGGATCAAGTCAAGGAACTGGAGACCGCGGTTCGTGTACTTCTTGGCAATACTAACGACGAGACGAAGATTGGCCTCGACCAGCTCGGCTTTCCCGCGCTTGACCTTTTCCTCCGCCACATCCAGATGCTTGACCGCATCTTTGATCTCTTCCGCGGACACGAGGGCCTCTTCGGTCTCGAGTTGTCGAATCCGGCTCCTCGCGGCCTGGTAAATCTTCTTAATCTCAGTGAGGGCCTCCGCCGAGCAGCTCGTCTTGCGTTTGACGGCGAGGAAGGCTTTCCGTTCGCGGCAGAGCTTCTTGAGGGCCTCAGCACCAGCCTCACCGCTGATCCCAAGCCGCCGCTGGCAACTGACGATTTCTCGCTCCGATGTCCGGATCTGAATCGCCAACTCCCTCACACGCTGCACCATCCGATCCTTCAGCACGCCATGCAGGTTGACGGACTCCATCCTCTCCACAACCTGATCGCGAATCGTATCGATCTGCTTCTTAATCTTCTTCTGTTTCGCGGGATCAGTGTTGGCATGCCGGGCAACTTCATAGAGACTCTTGAGTGAGGTCGAGATTTTCCGGACAGAGTTCAGCCCTTCGAGCGTCTTGACCCGAAGCTCTTCATAGTCCCGCTGGATTTGTTCTTCCTCGAATTCCTCCTCGGTCTCGACGATCGGGACGATCTCCCGCACATCGATGGTCCCGTTCTTGAGCTGATCGCACAGTGCAAGGACAAATTCAATCGTCATCGGCATCCCATAGATGACCGAGGCGATGTCCTTCTTCCCCTCTTCGATGCGTTTCGCTATCTCGATTTCTCCCTCACGACTCAACAGCGCCACACTTCCCATTTCTTTGAGATAGAGCCGGACCGGGTCGTCGGTCCGGCTGAGTGCACCGGGAGTTAGATCGATCTCCTTCTCTTCCTTTTCTTCCTTTTCTTCCTTCTCATTCTCCTCCCCGGCACCAGCACCGGCTTCGACGTCGGCCTCCTCGGCTTCCTCACTTGTTTCCTCAGTGTCCCGGGCTTTCTTGATCCGCTCCCCCTCGGGTGCATCGACAATCTCGATGTCCATTTCGCCGAACATCATCATGATGCTGCCGAACTGCTCGGAGGACACCACTTCCGCGGGCAACGTGCTATTTAGCTCGTCGTACGTCAGGAAACCCTTCTCTTTCCCTATCGAGATCAGCTTCTTGACTTCGCCGAGCAACTCTGGTTTCGCCATGACTACTCCTTCACTAAGGACAACATCCCGGTGGAGGGCCGACCGGCCTTTTGCATTCGCAATTCATTCACTTGCGCGTTCAGCATCCGCGCATCCTCCACACGGCCTTCCCGTTCGGCGGCCTTGAGTCGCGCGATCAGATCTCGAAACACGGCCTCGGCCCGCTTCCGATCCAACGTTTCTAAACACCCCGCGACGTGGGCCCTCACGTCGTCGAAATGGTCTTCCCGCATGGACAGCTCAGTCGCCAACGACCCGCAATCCGGATGATCGGCTACCGCATCCAATAACAACCTAAGCCCGACTCGGCCGTCTTGATCAAGGCGACTCAGCGCCGCCTCAACGAGGGACCGACAGGCCGGAACGGAGAACGCCTCGGGCCGCAGTCGTTGAACATCGGCGGGCGTCAGGTGCCCATGCAGCAGCAAATACACCAGATCCCGCTCTTCGCTTACACCCTTAAACGTCGCCGGTATGGGGCCGGCCGATTGAGTGGCCGCCGGTCGACGTCCCTCTGACTGCACCAGTGCCGGATAACGCTCGATCAATCGTTGCTGGCTGATCCCCAGTCGTTCGGCGACTACGCGAATCCGTTCCTCTCGTTCGATCGGATGCTCGCTCTTTTGCAGAATCCTCAGCACATCGTCCACGCTGCGTATACGCCCTTCGATCGTACTGGACTCCGCTGTGCTCAAGCTATGCTCAAGGGCAAAATCCAAGAGGCTCGGAGCCTGCTCTTCCAAACGCGCGAAGGCCTCCGGCCCTTCCTTCCGCACATAGGTATCGGGGTCCTCTCCAGCCGGCAAGGTGACAACTTTTACTCCAATCCCGCTGTTCACAAACAGATCGAGCCCTCGCAGTGCAGCACGGACCCCGGCCTGATCCGGATCGAACAACAGCACGACCTTCGAGGCAAACCGTCTCAACACCTGAATATGCTCCGGCGTCAGTGCGGTCCCCAGCGTTGCGACCGTATGGGTCAGCCCGGCTTGATGAAGCGCGACCGCATCAAAATACCCTTCCACCACGATCACGGTCTTCAGCCGGGCGACTGCTTCACGTGCAAGATCCAACGCGTAAAGCGTCTGACCTTTTTTAAACAAGGGAGTATCCGGCGAATTCAGGTACTTCGGAGCCCCCTCGCCGAGGATACGCCCTCCAAAACCGACGACCCGCTTACGCAGATCCGTAATAGGAAACATCACGCGGGCACGAAAACGATCGTAGGACCTGGACGCATGTTCGCGCGCCACCGTCAATCCCGCGGCAGCCAAATCACTCTGTGCAAAACCCTGCTTGCTCAGCGCCTTTATGAGCCCGTCCCACTCCGCCGGGGCACAACCAATTTCAAATCGCTCGATCGTCCCAGCGTGAATGCTCCGGCTGGCCAAGTAGTCCCGCGCCGTCGCACCGGTTACCCCATCCCGCAAATTCTGTTGAAACCACGCTGTCACCGCCCGATTGAGCGGTTCAAGGCGACTCGCCTGTGCCGCTTGAGGCCCCGCGCTCGGCTCGCTGTCCGGCACGTCAATCCCGAATTTCTGTCCGAGCTCACGGACCGTCTCAGGAAAATTCGCGCCGGTGATCCGCATCAGAAACGTAAACACGTTGCCGCCCGCGCCGCATCCGAAACAATGAAAGATCTGGCGGGAAGGGCTGACCGTAAAGGAAGGCGATTTTTCCTGATGGAAGGGACAGAGACCTTTCAAGTTCTGGCCGGCCCGAGTCAGGCTCACGTGATGTCCAACCACCTCGGCAATATCAGCCCGATCTCTGACCTGATTGATCACGTCTTCAGAAATCAAACCTCGGCCCACGGGAGTCGCGGCTCCTATTTCCCCACCTGGAACCGGTGAGAAAGATAAACGTAAGTGGTCGTAAAATTGACCGATTAGGGTAACAGACGGAAAAGAAACCTGTCAACGTGGTGAAAATGCGCTAGCCAGGAGGCCAAGCGAGATGGCGCCCGCCCAACACATGGAGATGAAGATGAAACACGCTCTGGCCGCCATGCACACCGGTATTGACGACGAAGCGGTATCCGGCATCGGCAATCCCCTTCTGTGTTGCGATCGTATTGCCGGCCAGCATCAGACGTCCGAGTAGCCCGACATCCGAATCTTGAA
>Ga0137394_10005022_pt1 | contig 10059 bp, 4 predicted proteins | sample czobulk116metaG_FD_108278 | JGI IMG/M metagenome (GOLD analysis project Ga0137394, IMG submission 108278) | Vadose zone soil microbial communities from Angelo Coast Range Reserve, California, USA - czobulk1.16 metaG | ecosystem: Environmental > Terrestrial > Soil > Vadose zone | place: USA... | reverse complement strand
TACCTCTCGATCGTCGGCCTCACCTTCCTGTGCGTCGGCCTGGTCGTCTGGATGCGGGCCACCCGGGCCCGGGCCGCGATCCCCTTCGCCTTGCTCTGCGAGGCGATGTTCCTGCTGCTGGTCCTCACGCGCACCGGCCAGGGAGGATGGCTGGCCTGGTCGTTCTACTGGGGCGACCTGGCGGGGTACCTCCTCGCCCCGGCCCTCTTCGTGCACATCACCTGGGCCCTGGCCGACGAGGATCGCGGCGTCGGCCGCTGGCGGCTCCGGCGGGCGCTGTTCTACCTGCCGCCCCTCCTGCTCTTCGCCGACAGCCTTTATCTGATCCCGTTCAAGGGCGTCTACCGCTTCTCCGATCCGGCGGCCGCCATCCGCGTCAAGGAGCGCCTGGACGAGCTCTACTTCGGCGCCTTCATGATCGCCGGCATCGTCAAGGCGGTGCGCTCGTACCTCTCGGCCGAGCGGCTGCCGACCCGCTGGCAGCTGAAGTGGATGGCCTGGGGCAGCCTCGTCGGCCTCCTGCCTCCGGCGATCTTCTATCTCGTGCCGCATGCCCTCAACATCCGCATCGGCACCTGGAGCGACCTGTCGGTCCTGCCGATGGCGGTGATCCCGCTGACCTTCGCCGCCGCCATCGTGCGCTACCGCCTCCTCGACCTGGACATCTTCCTCAAGCGAGGGATCGTCGCCATCGGGCTCCTCCTGAGCGCCGCGGCGACGTACGCCGCCTGTTACGTGGTGATGGACCGGGCCGCGGGCGGAGTCATGGCCGGGGGGCTGAACCGGGCCCTGATCCTGGCGATCTTCCTGATGGCCATCTTCTACCCGCGGCTGCACCGCCGCCTGCGCAGCGCGGTCGACCAGTTCTTCTACCGGGAGCGCTACGACTACCGCCGCACCCTGACGGAGTTCGGCGAGGCGTTGAACCGCGAGCTCAGCCTGCCAGCCCTTCGGCGCAAGTTCACCGGGCGCGTGGAGCGCACCTTCGGGATCGACCGGGCGCACGTGTTCGTGCGCGACCGCGAGGGGCTCGAGCTGCACGAGGATCCGCCCGGACTGTCCCTGCGCCACGATGATCCGATCGTGAACCTGCTGCGCAAGGTGGACTACATGTCCCTGCGCGATCACGCGGGCGTCATGGAGACCGAGACCGGATCGGCCCTGGTCGACGCGCTCGGGGTCGAATACCTGCTGCCGATGACCGTCGAAGGGGAGGTCGTCGCGGCGCTGGGGATCGGCGGGCCCCACGGGGGCGAGCCCCTCACGAGCGAGGACCTGCAGCTCCTGGTCTCCCTGTGCCGGCACGCCGCGGTCGCCTTCCAGGGGGCGCGGCTGTACAGCGCCGTCGAGGAAAAGGTGCAGGAGGTCGAGTCGCTCAAGGACTTCAACGAGAGCATCCTCGAGTCGAGCCGGGTGGGCATCCTCGTGGCCGACCCGGAGGGACGGGTCGTCGGCGTCAACCGGGCGTTCGAGCTGCTGTATGGGGCGCCGCGCCCCGAGATCCTCGGCCTGTCGTTGTCGCAGGTGATGCCGGCCGGCGTCTTCGCCCTTGCCACCGAGGAGGGGAACGGCGGACCGGAGGGGAGCCTGCCGGACGGCGGGATGAAGATCTACCGCTCCTCGCTGCGGACCCGCGACGACCGCCGCCTGGTCGTGAACCTGACACAGTCGGCGCTCTGCGGGCGGGACGGCGATCCGCGGGGGCGGGTCATCACGGTCGACGACGTCACCGAGCAGGTGCAGCGCGAAGAGGAGATCAAGCGGCGCGAGCACCTGGCCTCCATCGGGCTCCTGGCATCGGGCATCGCCCACGAGGTGAACACGCCGCTGACCGGCATCTGCTCGTACACCCAAATACTCCTGGCGCAGCGGGGCGAGCGGGACTCGGAGTACCCGATCCTCAAGAAAATCGAGCAGCAGGCCTTCCGCGCCGCCGCCATCGCCTCGAGCCTGCTCAACTTTTCGCGGCAACGTGAAGGGGACTACCAGCCCTTGGACATCGCCGACATGGTGGGGGAGACGCTCGAATTGTTCGAGCCGCACCTGCGGGGCCGGCGCATCAACCTTGAGCGCCGCACGAACGGGACGCTGCCTCGCGTGAACGGCAACCGCGGCCGGCTGCAGCAGGTGCTGATGAACCTGCTGCTCAATGCGGTCGATGCGATGCCCCAGGGCGGGGCGCTCACCGTGGCGGCGGGGTCCGGATCGGGGCGGGTCCTCATCGAGGTCGCCGACACCGGCGTCGGCATCCCGCCCGAGCACCTGGAGCGGATCTACGACCCCTTCTTCACCACCAAGCCGCGCGGCCAGGGGACCGGCCTCGGGCTGTCGGTCTCCTACGGCATCGTCAAGGAGCACGCGGGCACGCTGACGGCCGAGAGCACTCCCGGCGAGGGGTCCCGCTTCGTCGTCAGCCTGCCGGTCGCCGGGGGCGCGATGAGGAGGGCCTCCGCGTGAGCGCCCCGAAGGTCGAAGCGGCGCAAAGGGTCCCCGCCCGCGAGCGGGGCGGCGAGGTGGGCCGCATCCTGGTGATCGACGACGAGTCGATCATCCGCGAGGTCCTCGAGGACATCCTCGCCCGTGAGGGCCACACGATCACCGCGGTCGGAGACGCCGAGACGGGCCTGAAGGCGCTCGACCAGAACCCGTTCGACCTGGTCGTGCTCGACCTGATGCTGCCGGGGCTCGGCGGGCTGGAGACGCTCAAGGAGATCAAGAGCAAGGAGCCCGACCAGGTGGTGGTCATGATCACGGCCTACGGATCGGTCGAGACCGCCGTGCAGGCGATGCGCATGGGAGCGCACGACTACCTCACCAAGCCGTTCAAGAACGAGGACGTCCTGCGCACCCTGCGCAACGGCCTGCGCCACCGCAGGCTGCTCAGCGAGAACCGGTCGCTGCGCCGCGCCCTGCAGGGCCATGCGCGTTTCGGGGAGCTGGTGGGGAAGAGCAAGGCGATGCAGGATCTCTACCGGATGATCGAGCAGGTCGCACCGAGCCGCTCCACCGTCCTCATCCAGGGCGAGAGCGGCACCGGCAAGGAGCTGGTCGCGGAGGCCATCCACCTCAAATCGGGCCGCCCCGGGGAGGCCTTCGTGGTGGTCAACTCCGGCAGCATCCCGGCCGAGCTCCTGGAGAGCAACCTCTTCGGCCACGTCAAGGGGGCCTTCACCGGGGCGTTCCAATCCAAGAAGGGTCTGTTCGAGGTGGCCAGCGGCGGCTCCATCTTCTTCGACGAGATCAGCACGGTCAAGCACGAGGTCCAGGCGAAGCTCCTGCGGGTCATCCAGGAGAAGGAGTTCCTGCCGCTGGGCTCCGTGCAGAGCGTGCAGGTCGAGGTGCGCATCATCGCCGCCACCAACATCGACCTTTTGGACCTGGTCAAGCGGGGCGACTTCCGGGAGGACCTCTACTACCGGCTGAACGTCATCACCATCAGGCTCCCCCCGCTGCGCGAGCGGCGCGAAGACATCCCGCTTCTCGTGGACCATTTCATCGCCAAGTACGCCGCCGAGAACATCAAGGAGATGCATGGCGTGACTCCCGAGGCCATGGCGGCCCTGATCGACCACCATTGGCCGGGGAACGTGCGCGAGCTCGAAAACGTGATCGAGCGGGCGGTGGTCCTGGCCCCCACACCCGAGATCGGGATCGAGCTCCTCCCCGAGGCGCCGCGCCGGGAGGGCCTCGGGATGGTCCCCGCGGGCTCCCTGTCCGAAGGCCGGTTCTCGTTCTACGAAACGATGCAGACGTTCGAGCGGGAGATCATCCTGGAGAGCCTGCGCAGGGTGAACGGAGTGCAGCGCCGGGCGGCGGCCCTCCTGGGGATCAAGGCCACGACGCTCAATGAGAAGATCAAGAGGCTGAAGATCCAGTGCCGCTGACGCCTTGCCTGACCCCTCCCCATCCCCGTCGCACGCCCCCTCCCCTCCACTGCTGCTTATAAGACGCAAGGCCGGTCCAATGATCACCTTGACACACCGACACTTGGCGGTAGAATTACGTTCGCAGGAAGAGGGCTCCGAGCCGTCAGGCTCCTTGACACTACTGGGTTTGTTTCTTAGACTCGCGTGACCATTAGACAGGAACAGTGGTGCTCAGCGGCCGGTGCATGCCAGGGATGAGCGTGGTCCCAGCCCAGCCCGGAGGATAGTTCCAATGGCCTTGAAGAGAGCTTTCCTCATCTTCGTCGCCGGCTGCACCCTTCTCGCCCTCCAGTCTCCCGCTCTCGCCCAGGCCACCTCGGGAATCAAGGGCGTCGTCCTCGACAAGGACGGTGCGCCGCTCCCCAGCGCCCGCATCACGGTCACCAACCCGACGCTGGGCGTCATGCAGGCCGCCGTCACCGACAGCAAGGGCGAGTTCCGCATCGCGCCGCTGGCGCCGGGGAAGGGGTACATCCTCAAAGTCGAGTTCCCGGAGATGGCGACCATCACGCAGTCGGAGATCGAGCTGACTCCGGGCAGGATCATCAGCGCCCCGGTCACTCTGCGGCCATCGAGCGAGATGAGAGAGCACGTGAAGGTCGTCGGCACGGGCGACATCGTGAACACGGAGAGCACCACGACGCAGACGACCTTCAGCTCCGAGTTCATCGACTCGCTTCCCATCCTGGGCCGCAACTACCAGGACATCCTGTCGCTGGCTCCGGGGGTCAGCGACACCGACGGCGACGGCAACGTCAACATCCACGGAGCGCGCGATACGGACGTGGTGACCCTGGTCGACGGCGTGTCGACCGTCGATCCGTACTCGGGCAAAGTCGGCCAGCAGCTCAACATCGATTCGATCCAGGAGATCGAGGTCAAGACGTCGGGTGCCTCCGCCGAGTTCAGCCGCGCGCAGGGCGGGTTCGTCAACATCGTCACCAAGTCGGGCGGCAACGAGTTCGAGGGCAGCTTCAAGTTCTACTGGCGGAGCAACATCCTCGACGGCGACGGCGCCGGCATCGATCCCCCGAAGCTGCACGGCGGCCTGGGGGAGCTCGGTCTGCGCGACCTCAAGTTCAATAACTACACCCCCTTCCTCTCCCTGGGCGGCCCGATCAAGAAGGACAAGGCCTGGTACTACCTGACGGCGGAGTACATCCAGATCCAGGACCCGGTCAACGCGCTCACCCAGGCCTTCGTGCGCGGCACGAAGGAGAAGCGGATCTTCGGCAAGCTGAGCTGGGACGTCTCGACCAACCACAAGCTGGTCTTCACGGCGACGATCGATCCCCAGGAATACTCCAACCTCGGCCTCGACTCGTTCACCGCGATCGAGTCGGGCTACACCGACAAGCTCGGTGGCACCAATCTCGTGCTGAAGGAAACGGCGATCTTCAACCCGAACGTCTTCCTCGAGACGACCCTCCAGCACCTGGTCTCCAGCCCGAAGCGGATCCCCACCCTGAACGCCGACACGAACCACAACGGGATCCTCTACATCGACCGGAACAACAATCACTTCATCGACGCTTCCGAGCGCGACCCGGGGCAGGACTACGACCGGGACCTGGTCTGGGACGTCTTCGAGGACTTCAACACGAACAAGAACCTGGACGAGGGCGAGGACCGCGACAAGGACAGCCGGCTCACGACCGCGAAAGGGTGCGAGGGGGAGACGCGCGAGGACATCGACTGCGATGGCCTCCTCGACGTGACGAACGAGGACACGAACCACAACGGGATCCTCGACGGCAACGAGGTGGACTTTGACCACGACAACTACCTCGATCTCGGAAACGAGGACCGGAACCACAACCTCATGCTGGATGACCGGCCGTCTCCTCAGCCGGACGACAACAGCGACCATCACCTTGACAATTGCGATCCGGAGCACGCCGGCTCCGGCTGCACCAAGGTCGGGAGCAACCCGTACTACTACCCGTACAACCGCCCCACGCCCCTGCCGCGCGACCGCGACCTGGAGCAGGACCAGAGGACGCTGCGCGTCAACGGTCCGTACAACGAGACTCAAACCGCCCAGTGGGGCCGCATCACCCTGCGCCAGGACCTGACGGTCTTCGTCCCGAGCTGGTCCGGACAGCACGACATGAAGTTCGGCGGCGTCGTCGAGCGGGAGCACTTCAACCGGGACGATGTGCTGCGGCCATACGTGTTCCCGAATGCCCAGCCTGCCGGTTCGTCCGCCATCAACCCGACGGTCGGCGTCAGGCTCCCGGCCGAGAACGAGGTCTTCAACAGCGCCAACGACACGACCTTCGGCATCTACGCCAACGACACCTACAAGCCCTTGCCCAACCTGACGCTCACCCTGGGCGTGCGCTTCGACCGCGAGACGACCGACTCGTTCGGCTATACGCATTTCGATCCGAACACGCAGAGGGCGACGTTCGACAGGATCAATACTCTGGCCGGCGGGGAGCGCCGCCTGACGGACAACACGACCGGCAATAACGATGGTGTCCTCAGCATGGGCTACTGCGCCGACCCGATCTTCACCGGCCTGGGGGGGGACTCCTGCGACCAAAACTCGACCCATAACCAGACGCTGAGCGATCTGAACACCCTGCGGCGGATCGCCATGTCCCGCCTGACCGAGCACCACATCGAGACGAATCTGGCGGGCGCCGCTCTGCAGTCGCTCTTCCCCGGCGTCCAGCCGGACCCGAATGGCAACCTGCCGTTCGACCGCGAGGTGCTCCGGAGGGAGGGGTTCGCCACCTTCCAGGAGCGCGAGCCTTTCCGCCTGACCAACAACAACCTGGCGCCGCGCTTCTCCTTGTCGTGGGACCCGTGGGGCGACTCGAAGACCAAGGTGTTCGCCAACTGGAGTCGCTTCTTCGACAAGCTTTTCCTGCAATCGGTGACCGCCGAAGAAGGGCCGGACTCCATCTACCGCTACTACAACGCGGACAAGGACGGGGTCAGCGGCAACGGCGTGCCGGACAACGGGTTCGGCGCGGTCATCACCAGGGCGCCGCCGAACACCACCCAGGTGGACCGCGCCCTGCAGACCCCCTTCACGGACGAGCTGTCGCTCGGCTTCGAGCGCGAGCTGGCCCCGGAGATCTCCCTCAAGATCACCTATATCAACCGCAAGTTCCGCCAGCAGCTGCAGGACCGGGACATCAACCATGTGACGCGCTGCTGCGAGTCCTACGGCGGCCCTCTGGACCAGTTTGGCCGCATCCTGCCGGGAGGCGGCAACCAGTCGGGCAGCGCCGGCACGCCGGTCTCCGACTTCAAGCCCGACCTCTACATCTACAACTTCTTCTTCAACCAGATCTTCCGTATCGGCAACTTCAACCACTCGCGCTACCACGGCATCGAGGTTGAAGTGACCAAGAGGCTCAGCCGCAAGTGGCAGCTGGAGAGCTCGTACACCTATTCCCGCGCGCGCGGCAACGCCGAGAGCTTCCAGTCGTTGCTGGGAGACGACCCGGCGACCCTGCACGAGGAGTTCGGGTACCTCGACTTCGACATGCGGCACGAGGTCAAGTTCAACGCCGTGACCTACCTGCCGGGCGACTGGCAGCTGGGGAGCACTCTGTCCTGGCACTCGGGCCTCCCCTACACGGTCATCAGCACCTACCTGTCCCTCGACAACTTCGAGTACCCCCAGTTCCGGACGCTCTTCGGTTCGATCGACAGGATTCCGCCGAACGTGCCCGACCCGAACAATCGCGGCTTCAAGTTTTTCCCGGAGCGCCGCAACTCGCGGCGGAACGCCGCCGTCTACAACATCAACGTCGAGGCACGCAAGGCCTTCGTGCTGGGGAAGCTCAACTCGAAGCTGTTCCTGACCGTCGAGAACCTGCTCAACACGGACGACCTGGAGATCAGCTTCTACCAGCCGGCCGCGCCCGACAGGGGCGGCGCCCTGCAGCTGATCTCCGAGCGCCGTTTCGGCCGCCGCTTCGAGATCGGCTTCCAGTTCGAGTTCTAATCTTCCGGCGACGCCATCGAAGGCCCTGTCTCCCTCGGGACAGGGCCTTGGTGTTTCGTTGACAGCCGCTGGCCGCCGCGATAGACTCCCCGCCGCCGATTGCCCGGCGCAGGCGCATGGGACTCCGTTTCTACAACACGCTGACCCGGCAGGAGGAGGACTTCCTCCCCCTGCGTCCGGGAGAGGTCCGCCTGTACACCTGCGGGCCGACCGTCTACGACTACGCGCACATCGGCAACTTCCGGACCTACCTGTGGGAGGACTTGCTGCGACGGCACCTCGAGCACCGCGGGTTCCGCGTCATCCAGGTGATGAACCTGACCGACGTGGACGACAAGACGATCGCCAACGCCCGCGAGGCGGGGCTCCGGCTCGAGGAGTACACGCGGCGGTACATCGACGCCTTCTTCGAGGATCTCGACGCGCTCGGCATCGAGAGGGCCGAGCACTACCCGCGCGCCACCGCCCACATCCCCGAGATGGTCCGCCTGGTGCTGCGGCTGAAGGAGAAGGGGCACCTGTACGAGAGCCGCGGCTCGCTCTATTTCAAGATCGAAACCTTTCCCGCCTACGGGCGATTGGCGGGCGTCGACCCTGCGACGCGCGCCGGGCACGCCCGCATCGACGCCGACGAGTACGAGAAGGACGACCCGCGCGACTTCGCCGTCTGGAAGATGCGCAAGGACGACGAGCCGCACTGGGAGACGGAGCTGGGGGCCGGCCGCCCTGGCTGGCACCTGGAGTGCTCGGCGATGTCGATGCAGTACCTCGGGGAGACGTTCGACATCCACACCGGCGGCGTGGACAACATTTTTCCGCACCACGAGAACGAGATCGCCCAGAGCGAGGCGGCCACCGGCACCACCTTCGTCCGCTACTGGATGCACGCCGCGCACCTGATCGTGGACGGCGAGAAGATGTCGAAGTCGAGGGGGAATATCCACACTGTGCGCGATCTGCGGCAGCGGGGGTTCGATTCCCGCGCCCTCCGGTACCTGCTGCTCTCGGTCCACTACCGGAAGCCCCTGAACTTCACCTTCGAGGGCCTGGCCCAGAGCCAGGCGGCCCTCTCGCGGCTCGACGACCTGGCTTTCCGCCTGGAGCGGGAGGACCGCCCCCCGGGCAGCCACCCGGAGCTGCGGGCCGCCGCCGAGGCGGCGCGGGCGGGGATGCTCGAGACCCTCGACGCCGATCTGAACACGGCGGGGGCCCTCGGGCACCTGTTCGATCTCGTCCGGGAGGCGCACAGCGCGCTCGATGCCTCCCGCGCCGGGCGGGAGGACCTGAAGGCCATCCGGGAGACCCTCGCCGTCTTCGAGGCGATCTTCGGCATCCGCCTCGGGCAGCAAGGAATGCTCGAGGCGGAGATCGAGGCCCTCATCAAGAGCAGGGTGGAGGCCCGCGCCAGCCGGGACTTCGCCCAGGCCGATCGCATCCGGGACGACCTCGCGCAACGCGGCATCGTCCTCGAGGACACACCCCAGGGCGTGCGCTGGAAGCGCAAGGGATCATGAGGACCGAGGCCTGCGTCTCCCTGGCCGAGCCGCGGCCGCCGTACCGCTCGGGCCACGGGCTGGGGCGGCGCGGGGAAGAGGCGGCGGCCCGCCACCTGGCATCGCGCGGCCTGCGGATCCTCGAACGCGGCTTCCGCTGCCGGGCCGGTGAGATCGACATCGTGGCCCGGGACGGCGAAACGCTCGTCTTCGTCGAGGTCAAGTCCCGCTCGTCGCTGGCGTGCGGCCGGCCCGCGGAGGCCGTCGACCTCCGCAAGAGGCGCCGCCTGCTGAGCGCGGCCTCCTGGTACCTCCTGTCCCATGGCGGTCCCGACCGTCCCTGCCGCTTCGACGTCGTCGAGGTGGTCGAGGCCCCGGGCGGCGCGCTCCGGGTCGGCGTGCTGCGCGACGCCTTCGGGGCGCCTTGACAGTGGCGCGACGCGCTGGGTAAGATCCTCGCGCCGGCCGGTGCACCCGGCTCGGCCAGGCGGGAATAACTCAGTGGTAGAGTGCAACCTTGCCAAGGTTGAAGTCGCGGGTTCGACTCCCGTTTCCCGCTCCAGTCCTCATCGCCGGCCCTGACGCAACGCCGAGGGCCGGCTTTTTTCTGCCCCCCGGCTCCCGCCCGGGCCGCTCCGATTGACACTCCTCGGCGCCGCCGGGTATCATTCTC
>Ga0137394_10005021_pt1 | contig 10060 bp, 7 predicted proteins | sample czobulk116metaG_FD_108278 | JGI IMG/M metagenome (GOLD analysis project Ga0137394, IMG submission 108278) | Vadose zone soil microbial communities from Angelo Coast Range Reserve, California, USA - czobulk1.16 metaG | ecosystem: Environmental > Terrestrial > Soil > Vadose zone | place: USA... | reverse complement strand
GGGCGGGACTCTATTTGTCTTGTTGTGATATTTCTAGAGCGCGGCTACTCGTTGGACCCACTGCCGCTCTTCTCGGTATAGGGTATTAAGGATGGCGGCGGCTCTTTCATTTGCAAAACTGCGAAATACGCTCGATATAGCGCTTCCCAGATCCGCTCTTGTCGAAATTTGCGTTTGACTTGTTCTTGGCCTGCAAGTCCCAGTTTATTCGCCAAGCCTTTGTCGGTGATAAGCCTTGCCATCGCCTCAGCAAGCGCTGGTACATCACCTACAGGAAAAAGAAGTCCGGTCTCGCCATCCACGACGACGTCCACGATCCCAGTCGCCGACGCCCCTATCACGGGCTTGCCGGCGGCCTGTGCCTCCAGGACCACGGTAGGTAGCCCTTCCCGGTGGCTTGGTAGGACTAAGACATCGGCAATCGCGTAGTAAGGAGCTGTGTCCTGTACCGCCCCCCCGAAAATCACGCGTGGATGTGTCTCCACACATCTCCGAGTATCGACAGGAAGGGGGTCTCCGTCTTGGAAGCATCCCACCAGAAGTAGCCGCAGATCCGGGAGCTGATTACCGAGTTGCAAAAAGGCTTCCATCAGCTCAGGAATGCCTTTGTCACGGGTCAAACGCCCAACAAAAGCCACAACAGGCGCTCGCACAGGGATTCCTAACTGACGCCGCAACTCGGCCGCTCGCCTCATCATCTCTGGTGTGGCCGCGAAACGCAAAGCATCCACACCATTGCAACTGCCGGATCCGAGAACCACCGTTCGCTCCCGGCTCGTGAGCCCAGAAGCAATCGCCTTTTCACGCACGCTCTGGCTGACACATATGACGCGATGGGCGAAACGGCAAGCTAGACGCTCAGCATAGATGAGGATTCGCCGCTTTAGTCCTTTAGTGGTCTCGAAACGCAAACCGTGCAGCGTGTAGAACCGGCAAGGGACTCGGTTCAGCCAAGCTGCACAGCCCCCCAAAAACCCTGCCTTGGGGGTCCCCACATTCGAGACTGTGGGGCGCAGCACGCGCATGGTGCGCCACAAGCGCCAAAGTGATGCAAGATCTCGCAGGGGAGCGATCTCTTGCTCCATGGGCACTTCGATGAACGCGATGCCCTTGGGCCAGGGCGCTTCCCACTCGCCCTTGCGTCGCTTTGGAGAGAGAACGGTCACATCAAAGCCCTTATTCTGAAAATACTGCAGCTGACCTTGTAGGTAGCCAACTGCGAGCGACGAACTCACCACAAAGATCAAGTGTGGTTGTTCCGAATTCGCGCTTTTGATTTTGCCGTCTAGCATCGCTATGTGCCGACTAGCGGTATGTCCTGCCACCCGCCGACTGTTTGAGCGCGGCACTGTCTTTTGTCTTGGATTGATCACGTCGATCGCATAATCCGCGCGAGTGGCTGACGTCCGCCGCCCCAATCAGATGTACTGAAAGAAGTTGAAGGAGATAAATCTGGTGCGCTCACAATCCCAAGTGGGAAACCGAACGCCACTAAAAGGCGGACCTACCGAGCACAGTGCGAGATGCTGGGGCCAGGCACACCTTGTGGTGTTCCGGCGGCCAGCTGCGCGTAGATTGCCTGATGGCGGTCCACGATCACCGGCAGTGCGAAATGTTGCTGCACTCGCCGTCTAGCAGCCATTCCGAGGTGGTGCCGTACTTCGGGTCCAGCTTCTATGAGTTTCCGCCACGCTTCAGCCAACGCATCCGGATCTCCGGGCGCCACAACAATACCAGTCTGATCAACGATCATTGCGGAATCCCCCACGTCGGTCACGACGCAGGGAGTACGGCTCGCCATCGCTTCAGCAACTACCACGGGAAAGGCTTCGCCGCTGACGGAAGAAGTAGTGGCGATATCCATTGCGGCAAAGAGGCGAGATACATCTCGACGTACCCCTAAAAGATGACAGCAGTCACCTAGGCCTGCTGCCTCCACCCATCCCGCCAACTGCGAGTTTTGCCGAGTGATGTCAAGGCCGCAGAGCAAGAAATGAATCTCAGGCATTAGTTTGTGTAACCGCGTGGCTGCGCGCACGAAGTTGCGATGATCCTTTTGGGGATGGAAGCGGGCTGCCATTCCAATTAGAAGTGCATCTGCCGGGATATCCAACTCCTCACGTACGGATAAGCGGGCGATGGGGTCGGGCCGGAATTGCTCCAGATCAACCCCGTTGGGTACAAGCTCCAGTTTTTCTGGGGCGTAGCCGAGCCTCTCATGGATGCAACGCGATGCTTCTGAGCAATATACAATCCGGGCCGGCAATTTTCGCGATAAAAAGGCACAAGCGCGATTGACTAACATGGTGCGGCGCTTGTCAACGCGAGGGTCAAGCCCGCTGTGGTGGATGCCCCAAACCACAGGAACATCACCAGCGAGGCGCGCGGCGAGAGCGCCGATCAGGTTCGCGTGATACATCCAGGTGTGAATAACGTCCGGCTTCGATTCGCGGATCCATCGTGCAAGTCGCATCACCAGCAAAGGGTTTGGCACACTCGTTTTCATCCCGAGTGTGCGTACGCGCACACCGATTGCCTGCATTCTCTCCGCCAAGTCCAATATGCCAGTAAGTGAAACAATTTCATTTTCAAACCGCGTGCCATCCATCCCAGAAGCGATTCGGCAGAGCATGGTTTCGGCCCCGGCTGGGCCGAGGGTCGTGATGATGTGCATGACTTTGATCATGGACTTCTACGAAGATCAGCGCTGGCGTTTCACGTGCGGTCGCTTATACGCGTCTGCATTTTTTTCGAGTGCTGCTAACTGGGCTAATTGAGACCACAATGGGAGGTTTCAGTTTCGCCTTCCGCGGCGGGTTTCTTCAAAAAGATCATGCCACTAACTGTGGACGCATCTTCTTTGCTCATGCGATCGAATGGCTTGGCAAATTGAGTCGGATTGAGCCGGCTCTTCTTTGCCAAAGTTTGGTGCTCTCCCTCGGTGTAAGTCATCACACCTTCGACTTCGAATCCAGCTTGGGTCGCTAGCGCAAGGTGCGCAGATAATGGGATCCTATTGAGGAAGAATTGGCGATGGCCCACGACGAGATTCCAAAGCCATTCTGGGTAGGTCCAGTGCCCATTCCAATCCGTAGATAAACCGTGAGATCGAAAATCGATCACGTGCCAGGACAGACCGCCTGGTTTCAACAGGTCGAAGATCAAATGATATGTCTGGGCAGGATTGCCAATATGTTCAAATACTGCCTGGGAAAAAATGGCGTCGAACGAACCAGAATAGCCGGACAGATCGATGTGTTGGTATGGAGCAAGATACTTCAGACAAGGATTGCGCTCGGGGCCGTCCAAACCCTCAATCAAACTGGTCTTCGTGGCGGCCAGGTTTGCCAAGCTGTCTACTTCAGCAAGAATCCATGACGGGAACGAATAGTCTTCGAGTTGAGGGACTATCTGTGGATATTGCTCCGGCTCGGGAATCGGGACTCTCTTTTGAAAGAGCCCAGTTAGGTCATTAATGATTTTTGTGATTTCCTCTTTCTGTTCTACGGTCGAATACGGTACGGCGTCGAGGCCTGTATACGATTCCGCACCCGACAGGAGAGCCGCAATTCCAACGCCGATCGAGTTTCCGGGACCCAGCTCGCATATTTTCTTTCGAACTGGGTTCCACCCAAGCTTTTTGAGGCTCCGAACGTGTCTCAGCCACACGCAATAGCAGTACGCCGCATCGTTCGTGCTGCCCCCGCGGCCGGCTCGGCTCAGGTACCAGCTTGTGGGAACTACGTAGGTTGCCAGGCCCTTCGCAACCTGGAGTAATTTGTTTGCAAAAGAGAATTCCGTAATCACAACTACTCGTCCTTAATATTCAATATTCGCTTTTTACCGGAGAAGATTGTTAGCCGCCGACGGCCATCGCAGACACTTCCTCGGCACCGCCGGGGGTGAGTCAAGAATCGGTGTCCTTAGGCATCGAGCTGAAGTCGCCTTCATGGCCAATTTGTCTCGCGTCGGACAGGGTTCCATCTCTATGTCTCGTTTCAGTGAAAAAAAATCGATTTCAGAGACGCCATCCTCATCGAAGGTTTTGAAACGCACACTGTCGAACCCCACGGGCTCGAGGGTTTCTTCTAAGGGCCTTTAGTTGGAACCCGAAGAAGAAAGTGGCTGGTATTTAGAGCCATATTTTCCGGACCTGACGGACGACGACAGAAGAATTGCGCAAGCGGGACATTGCAGACCATATCTGGCAAAATTCATCGCGTGTTTATATTGCACGATTGAATTTCCACCAGGGTCCGATGGCCCGGTATCTGAAAGCTAAAGCATATCCGGCGAATATGCAGACGATCGGCATAATTGGGTGACGATATCTGCCCGTAGCCATGGGTCCACCGGACAAAACCGCAAAATACACGACGATGGTGATTAACAGGACCGCCGCTATTCTGGCTTCGCGCCAAGCCAGCACGGCACCCGATACGGCCAATGTCATGTATCCGAGTAGCATCAGCGCCAAACAACTGAGAGTGTAAAAACTAAATGGGTACCGACTCCTCAAGAAATTCAGCGCATATAAGATGCCTTCGTCGGTCACGGTACCTAAGAGTCCCCCAACCGCAGGATACTTTTTAAATATTTTGCTGTACTCCATACCCCCTGGATCCGCGATCACTACTGCCATGCCTTTCAGATGGATAAGTGCGTATATGCGCACATTGTTCTTGATCAGTTTCAGGCCCTCGCGGCGCATAAACGCATTCTTCTGAGCCGCAGACCACATCTTCTGATCGGGGTGCTCATTATCGTACTGCGCCGAAGAGTAGTAGCCGAGTTTCTCTTGCACTGTATAGAAAGGTTTTCCAGTCGTCTTTGCAATGATCGAAGACCCCTGATTGAAGTAAAGATTGAATCCTTCGAGCGCGCTAAACCCTCCATAGCCGCTTACCCGATAGTTTCGTGCTTGCCAGGCACCGACCAGTACGGCATAGAGGAGTACGAACCCAAGAGCATGGGTCATTGCGATCAGTCGACGATGCTTCTGCAAAGAGGCGTAAAAAATAATTAGGACAATCGCAAGCGGCAGGTAGTACGAAACTGGGCGCACGTACGTCGCTGCGGCTAGACTCAATGTAGCGGCAAGAAGAACAGGCAGCTTACCCTGCTTTAGGTAGCACACGGTTTGATAAACAAACAGCACGACGAGAAAAGTGAAAAGCGTCTCTGAGAGGATTTGAGAACAATAGAGAACAGATAGAGGTTCGATAGTATACAGGGCAGCGGACCAATAGGCTATCTTCCTTGAAAACAGAAGCTTGGAAGTGAGATATACCAAAACAACCGTCAAAGTACTGACAAAAATCTGCAAGGCGACAGTCATCGTCGCTAAACGCCCTGCTATCAGTCCGGGCATCAAGAAAACAGGATACCCAGGGGTTCGCTCGATCTCAGGTTGGCCGTCTCCGTCGAAAGCTCCAGAACTGAGCATGGCCTCTGCGGGTCGCACGTAATCTGGCGTATCCCGTGCGACAAAGACGGAGGGATCGTGACGCAACGCCAGGACGGCTGACGGGAGCAGGATTCTGAGTAATAGGGCACAACCCAAAATCGCCCACAGTGGGCTAACCGGCAGGTGTCTAGCTCGCGCCACAGCTTTTCCAGCATGACTGCCAATATAGCCCGCACCGCCAGCAGCAAGAATATTCATCGACTGCGGCTCCCCACGCCTTCTTCAGCCGGAATGCCGGACTCCCGGAGCACGCTTTCTTCGTTCAGACGACGCGAATGATCGACGAGATTCTCATACACTCCCTCGTATGCCTGGACCATCCTCGACACGTCGAATTTTTCTCCTGCCCTCCGGGCGGCTGCCATCCCCAAGGACTGCCTAATTTCTCGGTTTCGTAAGAGTGAGGCCATGGAATTGGACAGGCCCAGAACGTCTCCCGGCTGCACAATAAGGCCTTCCTTTCCATTCTCGAGGAGGTCCGGCACCCCACCCGCGGCCGTGGTTACGACAGGGAGACCAGCGGCCATGCCCTCCATCACTGAGAGTGGGTTGCCCTCGTAGTCCGAGCTCAGCACGAAAACATCCATTGCTCCCAGTACGTCTGGGATATCGGCCCGCAGCCCGAGGAAGTGGACTTGATGGGTTAAGCCGAGCACGCCAGCTTGTTGTTCCGTCTGTTCGCGCAAGGCACCGTCTCCAACCAGTACCAAATGGGCCTTCGGATCGGAAGCGGGACCTTTGGCGAACGCTTTCAGGAGCAGAGCGTGGTTCTTCTGTGGAGCAAAACGTGCCACGCAGGCAAACAGAACATCGCTGTCGCCGAAACCCTCTTTTGCTCGCCACTCCCTCCGTGAGGTCTGCGGACACGCGTAGCAATCCGTTGGAATACCGTTTGGGATCACGCGGCACCGCTGAGTCCCATAAAGACGCTCTAGGCTTAGCGCTACTTCTTCCGCGACCGCGACAGGGACAACTCCGTGGTTGAGCGCGTAGCGCTGAATCCAGCGTGCCCTAGGTTCAATCTCGCGTTCCGCCATGTTGTGGACTGTGTGCAACAGCGAGGTGCGTTTGAGAAGCAGCAGGGACGGCAACGCATAGCGGAGCACGTGCAGGTGGGTGTGAACGATATCCGGTTGGCAGTCTCTGACAACAGGATGCAATCTGGAGTACATCCGGTAATCGAATCCCGGGCGTTTGCCCAGGTATCGAACTTCTACGCCAGCCTCCTCCAGCAAACGGTCGAGGTCGCATCCCAACCGTCCCGTGAGCGAAATGACTACCGGTTCGTACCGCTGACGATCCAATCCTCGCACGATATGAACCGCCACGCGCTCGGCGCCCCCCGGGCTAAGCATCGGAACAATATGGAGCACCTTAAGCTTCTTCATGATCTCAGTTCGTCGGTTGGCAGCGGAATTTCTAACAGAACCGCGTGCGAGTCAGGCGGATTACGGTCAATATCCCAATACGCGAAGACGATTCACATCATGCGCGCCAGCAAAAGCGGGGGCATGCTTTCGCCGCTTCTGGGCCATGCTGCCGCATTGCGCCATTAACAGGCCCAAGAAGAACCATGTCGGTTTCCGCACTTCCCAAGTTAAGCTGGACACTCCTACTACCCAAACCCCCAGACATACAATCCACAGTTTCTGCTGGAGGGGGGGAAGCGTCCTGAGTGACAGCGCTAGGACACCGAGCAAGGCACAAAAAAGTGCAAAGCCGATTACGCCCTGCTCGACAAGGACCGATAGAAAAGTATTATGCGCAGGAGGCGCCGGGGGCCGCCCGTAGTCATCGGGGTGAATCGGTTCAGCCAAAACACGGCTGACGATAAGCCGGAACGCATTTGCTCCAATGCCCAGGAAAGGATGTGCGCGGAAAAGCTCCCACCCTGCTTTCCAGATGACCGTACGTCCGGTCAGCGTGCCCTGTGCGAATTCGTTGGGAACCGTGGACAAGCGATCCCATGAGGTCGAGGGTACAAAAGCAAGAGCACCATAGGCGAGCAATGACGCTGTCAACAGGACGGCGATTCTCTGGCGCGTTGTCAGGCGCGCATGAGTCAACGGCACAATCGCGAGAGCAACAAGGGTCGCCAGGGCGGCCCCCCTTGAGGCAGTCAGCAAGACGGTCGTCCCCGCCAAAACAAGTTGTAGTGTGTAGAACCAAACGATTTTTCCCTTGCTCTCAATCAGAAGATAGTATGAGACGGGAATGCTCAAGGCCATGATTAGCCCCAGGTCATTGGCGTCTAACCGGGCGCCGGCATAACGTTGATAAGCAGACTCCTGATGAGAAAGATATCGGTACAGGGTGTCTATCCCAGAGACGCAGGTCCCAAGGACGTAGGCCTGCATCAGCCGCCTTTGTTCTCGGGCCCGGGGGGAAAGCTCCCATATCAGCCACGCCATCGCCAGGAGCTGGATGTACGAGAAAGCTTGCTCTTGAGTTCCCTCGGGATAGAGACTCCACAGGTAACTTACCGCCGCCAACATGACAAATAGGGCCATTATGATGTGGCCGGGGGCTGGGCGTCTGACTCGCCCTCTTTCGATGATTGCTAAGACACCAAGGCCTACAGTGACCATCCCGATCAAACGTGCGCTTGTACCAAAATCAGCGATCGTGACGGCGTCTTCCCATGGAATGGCGAACACCAAAAGCCAAAGGGAAGCGAACGCAAGCTTGCCCAGAACGGAAGACTCTTCAGCTCCGACGGAAGAGCGGGCCGCTCTCGTGGACTGCCTCAAAAAGCCGCGTTCGTCGATGGCAGAATCAAACAAACCCAGGTGGACTCGACGAAAGAACGGAGGGTTTAGAGTCCTAGTCATTGAATGCTGAAGTTCGTTCCGCTGAAACCGAGTTGTGCTGACGGCAACAGCGTCATGCTGGTTCAATTCCTTGGGCGCACACGCGGGTGTGCATTCGCATGCCTATGACCAGAACAAGCGCGCTGCCGGCAAGCTGCACGATCGCGGCGATCAGCATCGCGAAAATCGCGCCAAGGAGACCCCGCCGTTCGATCATCCAATAGCACCCTGCCAAAAGGCTTAGGTTCGCCACGATATTCAGTACGACCTGTGTATGGTAGAAATTGGCCGCAGTCATTCCGAATCCCAAAAATTGGGCCATGAACAGGACGCCGCCGGCCGCCATGATCCAGGGAAGTAGGTCTGCTCGCTCGGCGTATTCGGGTCGGAACAGGATGGTGAGGATCTCGCGTCCCGCTAATTTGGAAATAATCATTCCGAACACTCCTAGCATTGCCCCAAAGGCAAGGAGCTTGCCGAGGAGCGCCCCGAACTCTGCAAGGTTGCCGTTGGCGTACGATCTGGCTAGGCGGGTGAAGGCAGACTGCCCAAGCGACACCACTGCCATGTTTCCTGCTGAAATCATGAATCCGATCGCTGAGAAAATACCCAAGTCCCGTTCCCCAAGTCCATGCTCGATGAAATAGCTAGGAACGCTGGAATTCAAAGAGGTTAAGAGCACTACGATTCCGAGAGGAAGACTGAGCCACAGCAACTCGCGTAGCACCGTCAGATTGAAGCGCGGCGTCAGCGCCTCGTTTTGAGAGAACCATCTGGATTGTCCAACCAGACCGTGGGTACGCTCGCAAATGTCGTAACCGAAAAGGACGATTACACGCGCCAGCACAACAGCTGCGACTCCCCACAGAAGATTTCTGCTGACATAAGTTGCGACTGCTAGTCCAAGCACGGAAAGCAGCGCCCTTGCAATCAATGACTTGGAGATCTCAGCCATTCTGTCGTGCAGTTGCAGCCGCGCATAATACACATCACTGATGGTTTCGATGGCGTATGCCACACCCACCATCAGAACCACCGCCGTCAGTTCCCAGCGATACCCTAGGATTTGGGTGATGGCGAAGATAATCCCGAGCGCCAGCGACGTGGTCAGCAGGCGGAGGCTTAGGTAATGGCCGAAATGGGTCTGCTGCCGAGCGTTCGAGGTCATAACGGCCCGCAGTTGCATGTTCGTGAGCATCATCACGGGATATACCACTGCGAGACCCAAAGCGTACTGCCCGATCAGCTCTGGCCGAACTAGCTTGGCCAACAGCATCAGCGTCGCAAACTGGCCGCCCGCATAAATGGCATTCCCCACAAACATCCAGCTGAAATCCGCGCACAAGGAGGGACGTTCGCCTTGCTGCACGGTGAATAGACTTGGGACTTTAATGCTCACGATCAGCACCCTGCACAGTGGCAGTTAGAGGTGAGGGTGTTGATCGGACGAAACCGGAGGCTAGCGTGTCTTCAGTCACAAGCCTCTTGGGGAGGTCCTTCGCTAGTGCTGATGTGAAAAGCACTGCGCCCTCGGGATTGAGATGCATTCCGTCCCGCTGGTAAAACTTTGCCGAAAGTGCCGCTGGATCAATCGGCACAGATATATCCACTCCGGCGGTGTGCGCAGCGTAGACCATCTGGTTGACCGCACTCTCCGAAGATAGAGTTGGCGGGACCAGAAGAATCAGTTTGGCTCCGTATGCTTCACATAGCTCATGCATCCTCTGCAAGCGGGGAATCGCAATCTCTTCAAACGCCCGGCCCTCCGGTATAGCCGGCTTCG
>Ga0137394_10005020_pt1 | contig 10060 bp, 9 predicted proteins | sample czobulk116metaG_FD_108278 | JGI IMG/M metagenome (GOLD analysis project Ga0137394, IMG submission 108278) | Vadose zone soil microbial communities from Angelo Coast Range Reserve, California, USA - czobulk1.16 metaG | ecosystem: Environmental > Terrestrial > Soil > Vadose zone | place: USA... | reverse complement strand
GCCTCCTGGAGCAGCCGGAAGAGGAGGTAGTTCGAGTAGACGGCCGTGGCCGCCGGCTTCCAGACGACGGTGCAGCCCATGATCGCCGGCGCTGTCGGCAGATTGCCGCCAATGGACGTGAAGTTGAACGGCGTGATCGCGTAGACGAAGCCTTCCAGCCCGCGGTAATCCATCGCATTCCACACGCCGGCCGCCGAGATCGGTTGGACCGCGTGGATTTGCTCGGCGTAATGGACGTTGAACCGCCAGAAGTCGATCAGTTCGCATGCCGCATCGATCTCCGCCTGGAACGCCGTCTTGCTCTGGCCGAGCATCGTGGCGGCGTTGACCATCGCCCGCCAACGGGTCGCGAGGAGGTCGCCGGCCTTGAGAAACACCGCGGCGCGCTCGGCCAGGCTCCAGCGCGACCATTCGCGCCATGCTTCGCGCGCCGCCTTGACCGCCGCGTCGACGTGCTCTGGTCCGGCTTGATGGACCTTGGCGAGCACGTGCCGGTGGCAATGTGGCATGATCGCGTCGGCGGTCTTGCCCGTGCGGATCTCCTTGCCGCCGATGACGATCGGAATATCCATCTGACTACTGCTCAGGTCCTTGAGGGCGATCTTGATCTCATTGCGTTCGCGCGAGCCCGGCGCGTACGCCAGCACGGGCTCATTCACCGGGGTAGGGATTTTGGCTGCGGTCATGCCGGAAATGTAACCGGGGAACCTCTCGATGTTCTGGAGATGACATGACGATCGATCCACGCACTCGCATCGGCCACGTGCATCTGACGGTCAGTGACCTCGATCGTTCGCTGGCATTTTACCGCGACGTCCTCGGTTTCGAAGTGACCGCGCGCTACGGCACCGACGCCGTATTCGTCTCCGCAGGCGGCTACCATCATCACATCGGCCTCAACACCTGGGCCGGTCGCGGCGCGCCGCCCCCGGCCGCCGGCACGACCGGGCTCTACCATTTCGCCATCCTGTTGGCCGACCGTGCCGCCCTTGCCGCCGCGGTGCGCCGGGTAATCGACAATGGCATTCCGCTGGAAGGCGCATCGGATCACGGCGTCAGCGAAGCAGTGTACCTGCGGGATCCGGACGGCAACGGCATCGAGCTGTACCGCGACCGGCCGGAAAACGAATGGCCGCGCGGCTCCGACGGCAGCATCCGGATGCACACGCGGCCACTCGACCTCGAGGCGCTGCTCGCTTAGCTCGGCCGGCGGGCGTCGCCCTCGCGCTGCGGCGGCAACGGCAGCGCGATCGTAAACGTCGTACCGCTCATGCCGGCTGAGTCGACCGCGACGGTGCCGCCGAACGTCACCTCGGCCACACTGCGCACCTTTGCGAGATTCGCCTCCGTGCCGCGGCCGTGCACGATCAGCTCGAGATCCTTTCCCTTTCGACCAAGCGTCACACCCACACGCGCCTCTCCTTCACTGGAAACCTCGGCCGCGTTGCGCACCAGTGTGACGAGCAGATCGAACAGCGCGTTGGGATCGCCCTTGATGTACGTCGCCTCGAGTGACGACGTGAATTCCAGCTCGATGCCGCGATCGCGCAGCAGCCGCCGCTCGAGCGTCAGGCACGAACGGACGACGCGCACCGCATCGAAGCGCTCGGGCCGCCCCGTCGGCGCGGCCCCCCGCGTCGTGCCCTGCTCGCGTACGGCGCGCAACAATTCCGCCGTGCGGTCCATGTCGTCGAGGACCTGGCCAAGATCGTCGAGGAGCGCGAGTCTCCGATCGGCGGCGAGATCGACCCAGCGCCCGATCGATTCCATCGCGAGCTGCAAGCCGGCGCGCGCCGCAGTCAACGGATTGCTGGCCTGGTGCACGAGCATTCCAACGGGAAGACCCGTCGTCTCCGACGCGCCGATGAGCCCGAGCGCGAGGCCGGCCAGCTCGAGCGCGAGACGCTCGCGGCTGCGCCGCTCGCGGCCACCCGGCGGCGGCGCCGGCGGACGCGAGCGCACTGGCGCGACGACCCAGGCATCCGGTGTGGCGCCGGGCGCCGCCACCCAGCGCGAGCCGACGGGGATCGCGATGTTCCAGCGGCGGAGTGTGGTTTCGAGGTCGAGCGTGGGGAAATGCGCGCTCGCGTCCGGATCGCTACTGGCGCGCTGCACGGCCTCGTGCGCGCCCGTCACCTCCCAGAGGATGACCGGACGACCCACGACCGCGCTTGCCTGGCGAAGCACTTCACCTGCGTTCAACATGTCCTCCATCGGCACCCCGTGCACGACGGGGATGTCTGGTGGGGGGCGCAAGCTAGAAATTGTGTGTTACGGGTCCCGAGTCAAGCGCATTGACACCTTCTCCGGGCAGGCCTAGCGTACGGCCCCATGACTACACCTCCGGGACTGCCATCCCGCCCGTCCGTCGGCCGCTCTTCCTTTGCAGTCGCGATGAAGGATTACACCCTGATCCGGCCGGGGATTGCCGTCACCATCAGTGCCGTCGTCCTCGCCCTGGCCCTGGTTATCGGGCTGCGGCTGGTGTTTTCGCTGAACGGGGCGGCGAACACGGTCGCCAGCGGTGCCCGTACCTCCGAGACACTCCATCGCTACAACGCCGGGCTCGAGGTATGGCGGGAGATGGCAACGGGATCCGACCCCCGGTTGCACCGGGTCGAGGCGGTCGCCCAGCGCGATAGCCTGGGACGCATGCTGCGGGTACAGATGGCCGAGCTATCGAACTCCATGACCAACGATCATGAAAAGGATCTGGTACAAACGGTCCTCGGCGGACTGACCAGCACGGGCACCGGCGCAGGCACCGACGCGCGCCAGGCGATGATCGTTCTGCTCGCCAGGCAGGACTCGGCGATGTTTCAGGCGGCACAGGCTTCTCAACAGGCGGTCCTGCTGTCCGCCGTGCTCCTGGCCCTCACCATCATCGCGGCCGGCTTGCTGATCGTACCGATGGCGTTCCTGTACGTGCGCTACAAGAGCGGCGCGACGATCGAAGTGAAGGTGTAGATGGCCAAGGCCGCCGCCCCTCCCCCCCGGGAGGGGGCTCTTCCCACAACGATCGAAGGCTCGCGCGAACGCGAGCGGCTGAAAACCGTCGTCTTCCCGGAGCATTCCGACCTTGCCGCCGCAGTGGCCGAGCGGATCATCGAGGTCATCCAGCACGAGACGCGGGCCAAGGGCAAGGTCGTGCTCGGGCTCGCGACCGGGAGCACGCCCCTCGGCGTCTACGAAGAGCTCATTCGCCGCCATCAAGCCGGTGACGTCGACTTCTCGCGGGTCATCACGTTCAATCTCGACGAATACTATCCGATGGCGCCGGATAGCGCCCACAGCTATCACCGGTACATGTGGGAGAACTTCTTCGCGCACGTGAACATCGCGAAGGAGAACGTCCACATCCCCGACGGCACGACGCCGCGCGAGCGCGTGATGGACGCGTGCGCCGCCTTCGAAGCGGCGATCCGCTCGGCCGGTGGCATCGACTTCCAGCTGCTCGGCATCGGGAAGACCGGCCACGTCGGATTCAACGAGCCTGGATCGGACGCCGCATCCCGCACGCGCATCGCGACGCTCGACACGCTCACGCGGAAAGACGCGGGGGCGGACTTTTTCGGTGTCGAGAACGTGCCGCGCGAAGCGCTCACGATGGGCGTCGCGACGATTCTCGACGCGAAGGAGATTGCGCTGCTCGCCACCGGCGAGCACAAGTCGGGGATCGTCGGCCGTGCCGTCGAAGGTGAGATCTCGACCGACGTCGCGGCGACATTCCTGCAGCGGCATCCGAGCGTCACCGTCTACCTCGATCTGCCGGCCGCCGCGGAGCTGACCCGGATCAGGACGCCGTGGATTCTCGAAGGTGGGATCGACTGGACGCCGGCGAACATCGAGCGCGCGGTGGTGTGGCTCGCCGAGCGGAGCGGCAAGGCGGTGCTGAAGCTGTCGGCCCGTGACTACGCGGAGAATCAGCTCAGCCCGCTGCTCGCGCGCGCGGGATCCGCGGGCCCGATCAATGGCCAGGTGTTCAACCGGCTGCGCGACAAGATTCGCGGCCGTGCCAAGCTTCCCACGCACGAGCGCGTGCTCGTCTTCTCACCGCATCCGGATGACGATGTGATTTCGATGGGCGGCATCCTGCGCAAGCTGTGGGAAAACGAAAACCAGATCGTCGTCGCGTACATGACGAGCGGCAACATCGCCGTGTTCGATCACGACGTGACCCGTCACCTGGACTTCGTGGAGCGGGCGGCCGGCACGCTGGGACTCGATGCCAAGTCGCTGCAGCGGGCCCGGACGGCAGTCAACGCGGGGATGGAGCAGAAGGCGCCGGGCGACGTCGACATTCCCGTCGTCCAAAATCTCAAGAAGTACATTCGCGAGTCGGAGGCGATCGCCGCGCTGGCGGCCGTCGGCATTCCCGCGAGCGCCGCGCGCTTCCTCGATCTGCCGTTCTATCAGACCGGCGAGGTCCGCAAGCGTCCGCTGAGCGGCGACGACATCGCGATCGTCAAGCGATTGTTCGAAGAGACCCGGCCCGACCTCATATTCGTCGCCGGCGATCTCTCGGATCCGCACGGCACGCATCGCACGTGCAAGGCCGCCGTCGAAGGCGCGCTCGCGCAGTACACTCCGCCATCCGGAGGGGGAGCGCAGCGGCCCGAGGTCTGGTTGTATCGGGGCGCGTGGCAGGAGTGGTCGCTGACCGAAGCGGATGTGCTGGTGCCACTGTCACAGGACGAGTTGCACGCGAAAATCCTCGCCATCTTCCGCCACCAGTCGCAGAAGGACACGGCTCCCTTCCCCGGCTACGACGACCGCGAGTTTTGGCAGCGGGTGGAGGCGCGGAATTTGGAGACCGCCGCCCGCGCCGACCGGCTGGGTCTGCCGGAATACTACGCAATGGAAGCCTATGTAATTCAAGGGGTTTAGCCGCGGAGCGTTGCACCCCGCCGTGCCCGTTCATTATGTTGGCGCCGCATTCCCCCTTATAAGGAGGAGGCCGAACAGATGAGCGCGTCAACGACGAAAGCCCTCAGTCTCGGGATCGTAGCGGCCCTTTGGGCCATCATTTCCCATTTCGGCAAGATCAACCTGCAGCTGTGGCCGGTGATCGTGGGCCTCGCCTGCTTCGTTGGCGCGGGCAGCGGAACGCCGGCACTCCAGAAATCGCTCGCGGGCACGATCTCCGGCGTCGTCTGGGCCGCGTTGTATATCAGCGTCTCAGGGGCGCTCGGCAGGCAGAACGTCGTGGACGCACTCATCCTCGGCGCAGCCGTATTCGGCATGGTGTATCAGGCGCGGTTCCCGATGCTCGGGTACACCTCGGGCGCGCTCGTTGGCGCCGCGACGTACCTCGCCATGGGCTTCCGGACGTTCGCAATGAACGGCGCGCTCAAAGTCGTCATTGCGCTGGCGATCGGCTGCGTGCTCGGGATCGCCGCGGAGCAGGTTGCGCAGGTGCTGGGACGGATGCGGGTCGTGCCGTCGATGTCGAACCGCTAGAAAAACCAAACCCGGAGCCACGCGCTGCACTCCGGGCTGGCGAGGCCGGGCCAAGTGGCCGTCGACACTTGAGCCACGACCTCCTTCTGTTCCCACGTCGAATGTAGGCTCACACGCCGCGGCAGAGGTTGCCGCGGCGTTTGAGCTGTGTCAGAGATCGGTCCGGCCAACTTCACCGGCTGTTGCCGGTCAACCCGCGAAAGAGTGATTCTTGAAGCCATGAAGTGGCTTCGCCCCTCCGGGCGTTTCCGCGTGAGACGCGGTGCTGTCGTCGCAGTGCTGCTGGTGCTGTCGTTTGGCGTTGCGGCTGCACTCGGCGTGCAAGCGTATCGGACTGCGCGGTATCATCGCGCGCAAGCGGACCGCGTGCTGCGCGACTATGCGGCGCTGGCTGCCGCGCGTGTGGCGCAGCGCAGCGCGCAGGAGCTGTACTTCGCCGTCATGCCGCCGCTGCGGGCACTCCAGCACGCGGACGAGATCGGACGACACAGTCCGCTGCCGTGGCCCAGCGGGTTGCATTTCGACGCGATGGAGCATGAGTTCTCGCTCGGCCCATATATCCGGTTCACGTTCCGGATGGACTTGAAAAACGGCACGCTCGAGACGTTTGGACGAGCAGTGCCGCCGTCGGTGACCGCGTGGATCAAGGACACTCTGCCGGCGCACACGCGCGCCGTCTACGACACGTCCTGGCACATGGGCACCGTGCTCGGGCAACTCGGCGCCGATCGTCGCTATCTCGCGTACACGGTCGTGCGCGACTCCGACGGGTTGCTGCGAACCGCCCTGGGGTTTGAGGCGAAGCCCGCCGTGTTGCGTCCCCTCGTTGTCCAGGGCATCGAGAAGTATCCGCTGCTCCCGCGTCCGCTGACGGGCGGCGTGCAATACGACTCGATGGGCTCAGTGATCATCACGGACCGCTACGGCGTCGAGATCTATCGCACCGGCGTGCAGTACACCTCGCCGTTCACCGCGCGCGACACGATCGGTACCGACATGGGCGATCTCTACGTGCAGGCAACGTTGCGCGCCGAAGTCGCGGATCAGCTCATCATCGGCGGGCTGCCCCGGTCGCGGCTGCCGCTCATCCTCGGACTGTTGGGAGTCACGGCGGCATTGATCGGCGCCGCCCTCTTCCAGCTGCGACGCGAATCGCAGCTCACGCGGCTGCGCAGCGACTTCATTTCCGGCGTGTCGCACGAGCTCCGGACGCCGCTCGCGCAGATCCGCATGTTCTCCGAGACGCTGACGCTCGGACGCGTGCGCTCCGACGATGAACGCCGCCGCTCGCTCGCAATCATCGATCAGGAAGCGCGCCGGCTGACGCACCTCGTCGAAAACCTGCTCCACTTCTCGCGCTCCGAGCGGCAGACGGCGCACATCACGCCCGAGCCGACCGCGCTCGCGCCGCTCGTGCAGGAAGTGATCGACGGCTTTGCACCACTGGCCGCCGCGCGCGGCACCAGGCTCGCCGCTTCGATTCCGGAGGATCTCGTCGTGCCCGCCGATCCCGGCGCCGTCCGGCAGATGCTCCTGAACCTGCTCGATAACGCGGTGAAGTACGGCCCCGCGGGCCAGGAAGTGCGTATCTCCGCGGTCCGAGAGAACGGTGTCGCGCGGCTGTTCGTCGACGACGGCGGCCCCGGCATCCCGCGCGCCGATCGCGAGCGCGTGTGGGAACGGTTCTGGCGGCTCGAGCGGGACCGCGAGTCATCCGTCGCGGGCAGCGGCATCGGGCTCGCCGTGGTGCGTGAGCTGGCGATCCTCCATCACGGCCGCGTCTGGATCGACGATGCTCCCGCCGGCGCCGCTGCTGGAACGCGCGTCGTGATCGAGCTGCCCGCATGATCACGCCCGACGTCGGGACGGCCAAGCGGATCCTCGTGATCGAGGACAACCCCGATCTCGCCTACGGTCTGCGCAATAACCTCGAGATCGAAGGCTACGAAGTCGAAGTCGCCAAGGACGGAACGAAGGGGCTGCTCCGAGCGAAAACCGGGAAACCCGACCTCGTCGTGCTCGATCTCATGCTTCCGGGGATGGATGGCTTCCGCGTGCTGCGCGCGTTGCGGGAAGAGGGGCACGCCATGCCGGTCCTCATCCTGACCGCGCGTGGTGAGGAAGCGGACAAGGTTCGCGGCCTGCGCCTCGGCGCCGACGACTACGTCACGAAGCCGTTCGGCGTGCTCGAGCTGCTGGCGCGGATCGAGGCGCTGCTGCGACGCGTGATGGCGCCGCGCAAGAACGGCGGACCACCCACGCCGGTGTTCGAGAAGTTCGGCGACATCGAGGTGCTCACACCGTCGCGGACGGTCTTACGCGACGGCGCACCGGTGTCCCTGACGCCAAAAGAGTATGATCTGCTCCTCGCCCTCATTCGGCGCGACGGCGCGTGCATCACGCGCACGGAGCTCTTGACGGAAGTCTGGGGCTACAGCGCCGAGGTCATGAGCCGCACCGTGGACACGCACGTGGCGGAGCTGAGGCGCAAGCTGGAGCGCGACCCCGCTGATCCGCAGCACATCCTCACGGTACGCAAGACGGGCTACCGCCTGGCGCGGTAGCTAATGTCGGACCGCAGCCGAGTCGAAAACCAAACGGATGTCTCGCGCCGCATCGAGTCTGGCGTCGGTCAGGTTCGTCACCAGCGCGATGACGACATGCGAGTCCCGGTCGATCCCGAACACCGTCGTCCCACCGATCGATCCGCCGCCGTGGTAGGCGGTGCGATGCCCGAGCGTATCAGGGCCGAGAAACCAGCCGATCCCATAAGGCGTCACTTCGCCCGAGGTCGTATGCTGCGGCGTGAACAAGAGCTCGAGTGTTGCCGCCTTGAGGTGTCCTGGCGACAGATACGCCGATCCGAACTTCACGAGATCCTCGGCGGTCGACAGGAAGCCGCCGCCCGCCCACTTGTAGCTGTTGTCGACGGTCGGTGACTGCACGAACTCGCCGCTCTCCTTTCGATCGTAGAACCGTGTGCGGTTCACGATCAGGCTGTCGTTCTTGTCGGGCGCGGTGTGGGTCATGCCGAGTGGCGCGAATACGTGACGGCGCATGTACGTGAGGAACTGCTCGCCTGACGCTCCTTCCACCACGGCGCTAATGAGGTTGAAGCCGTAGCTCGAGTACGAATACTTGGTGCCCGGCGGCGCAATGAGGGGGTCGTTCTGGAAGATCGCGAGCGCCGCGGTCACCGTCGCGTAGTGCTGGTTGAGTGTGAACTCGTTGCCCTTGTAATTCCGGATCCCGCCGAGATGCCCGCCGAGCTCGCGCGTGGTGATGGGGACGCCCTTGTCGGGAAACGTGCGGGCGTAGCGCTGAATCGGCGCGTCGAGATCGAGCTTCCCGGCTTCATAGAGCTGCGCGACCGCGTCGGCCGTCAGGGGCTTCGACACGCTGCCGATCCGGAACTGTGTCGCGGTCGTCGCCTGGCGTTTCGCTTCGACATCCGCGTAGCCAAATGCCTCCGACCAGACCAGCTTGCCGTCGACGGCAACCGCCAGCGCGAACCCCGGGATGTTCGGGGCCAGCTGCTCACACGCGATGGCATGGGCGCGCGCCCGGGCGGCTGCGTAGCGCGCGTCGACTGTCTGAAGCGTTGCGGGTTGGGAAACGCAGGCGGCTTGGAGCGCAAACAAGGCGAAAACCACGCTTTGACTCCTGTCGAGGTGCGGATAAAATACCCGGCCATGAACGAAAAGGCCGAACGCCTCCGTCAACTCCATGTCAGTGGACCGATGCTGGTGTTGCCCAACGCCTGGGATGCCGGCAGCGCGCGCATCTTCGTGGAAGCGGGCTTCACCGCACTCGCGACGACCAGCGCAGGGATCGCGTTCAGTCTCGGGCTGCCGGACGGCGAGCGCATCAGTCGCGACGAGATGCTCGCCGCGGTCTCGCGTATCACACGCCGCATGTCTGTTCCGATCACCGCCGACATGGAAGCAGGCTATGGCCTCGAACCGCACGCGTGCGCCGAGACGGCGCGACGCGTGATCGACGCTGGTGCGGTGGGGATGAATCTCGAAGATCGGGTGGAAGGAAAGCAGCTGATCGAATTCTCGGTCGCGGTCGAGCGCGTGCGCGCGGCACGGAAGGCAGCAGATGCCGCAGGGGTACCGATCGTGCTGAACGCCCGTACCGATGCGTTCGAAGCTCCCGAGCTGCCGCGCGATCGGCGCCTCGCCGAAGCGGTGCGGCGCGGCAACGCGTTTCGGGAGGCCGGCGCCGATTCGGTGTTCGTGCCGTTCGTGGGCGATCGCGACACGATCGAGCAGCTCGTGCACCAGATCCGGGCGCCGGTCAACATCCTCGGCACACCAAACGCACCGACACTGAAGGAGCTGGCGGCGCTCGGTGTGCGGCGCGTGACGTTCGGCTCGGCGCCGATGCGCGCGACACTCGGCCTCGTCCGCCGCATGGCCAAGGAATGGAAGGAGAAAGGGACGTACGGGACGCTGGAAGCCTACGGGATCCCGTTCGCCGACCTGCAGAAACTCTTTGGCTAGTTCAGCTCGACGTGCAGGTGGTCGGCGGTACCGACGTGCCGCCTTGTATCGAACCCCATCAGCCAGACGTAGAACTGCACGCCGCGGTTTTT
>Ga0137394_10005018_pt1 | contig 10064 bp, 11 predicted proteins | sample czobulk116metaG_FD_108278 | JGI IMG/M metagenome (GOLD analysis project Ga0137394, IMG submission 108278) | Vadose zone soil microbial communities from Angelo Coast Range Reserve, California, USA - czobulk1.16 metaG | ecosystem: Environmental > Terrestrial > Soil > Vadose zone | place: USA... | reverse complement strand
GTTCGACAAACTTGTCCCGCTTGAGCAGTTTGTCAAAGACCAGTTCCGCGGGTGGCAGCGCAGTGGGAGACATGCGACGTAGCGCTGGAACAGTACGCGCGTAGGGCGAGCCCGCCATGCCGATCGTGGGCATGAATGGATTGTAGTTTGAGCCGTCTGCGGCGCGGAACGCGTAGTTGACGGGGTACGGCCGCGTTGCATCGCCAGGCTGATTCGCATTGACTATGGGATGGCTCGAGGGAGGAAGTGCGAGGTATGCAGCAGGAGGGTGCGGCAAATCCTTGTACACTAAATGAAACCAATGTGAAGATGAACAACCCGCAATCTGGAAGAATGCACTCACGTATGTCGATAACGAACGGCTGCAGCCTCGTGCTAAACTCTGAATCATCGCCTATCCTTGCCATCAAGGTCAAGACTTTCTCGAGCTGTGAAACAACACATGAGTCGGGGGAGATGCGTTGTTAAAAAGACGGATGATATCCTACAAGAAACTTTCGGTCATCGATGGTACCGCCAAAATTAGCTACTGCATCGATGTACGCAGGCTGGTGATGAGGAGATAAGCCGCACGCCACTCGCGAGAGAAAGCCGCCACCCACGAGGTGAGCAATCGAAAAGGGCGGGCCCTTGTCAACGACGTCCTTGATTTCCTCGAGAGACCGGTTCAGCAGGGACGGGACTGGATACCTGCCACCATTGTCCAGCGGAGCACGGGAAGCGCTCCAGAAGTGGGAAGCGGTCTGCAACCCATCGACGACATGGTTCGCTCTAGAGCGAAGAGACATGTTGAAAGGCGCTGTATGGGGTGTATGTATGACTGGGGAAAAAGGGACAGGGCGTCATGTCCGCGTAGAAAGCGAGTGATATTTATACGACACGTTGATGAGATTCGACAAACGAGAACCTGAGAAGGGAAGGAGACTTGCGCTTGTCACAGTGGTTCACGCCGGACCCGCCTTGGCTCCAAACCTAACAATCACACTCAAGTTGTAATCATTGGGCGCCAAGATCCTGATGGGTTGTGCCCTCAGACGATGGCGATGCTTGGTGGTTTTCGATCCGTCAACGAGTCCGCACCGCACACTCCTACAGATGCATCACGTATCCGAGTCACTGCGCGATTGCTGCGCGCACTAAAATGAACACATGAGCGTCGGCAGCACATGGAAATCCATCGACCTTTTGCTCACAACTCAGCACGTCGTCTCGAATTGGTCACGGTCATGGAAGGTGTGCATGAAACGGCGCTACGCCGAGGCTATTTTGAGCGGGCTTTGATGGGATCCGGAATTGGTTGGGGAAGCAGCCGCGTGCGCAGTTAGTGGAGCAGTCGCCTTGGGCGTACTCGCGCCCCAACAGGACGTCACGGTGTCTTGCTCCTGATCTAGCTTATACAGTATTGCCCCATTCTTTTCAGTCCGAGTACCCAATCTGTTCAATGGTGGTGTGCACAATGGCCAGTCGTCATTTATCAACTCTCCTGTTCAAGGGATGGGCGGATACAGGGCAGATGCTTTGACCTCACAGCTGCTCTATGCAGATTTGTTCCACCCTATATACAAAATTTTCAGAATAGAACAATCGTTGCGGATACTGAATAATAGGAATAAAAAGCATCATCGCAATCACACAGGAGAAACGCACGCGTCCTGTGGTACGATGGTACTCCAAGGTAAAATAGCTCGAAATCCTCGAATCCTCGAGCATGAGAAATTGAATGGGTTAAATAAATACGTGGAATTGCAATGACCGTGAATTTTTCTAAACCGGATGAGTTACAACACTGAATGTTGTCCATTTGCTCCAAGGCCTCTAAGATGGCCCATATCCATTCATCATCCCGAAAGATCAACCCAACCCACGATCACACTCCGGTCGCGCCCATTCATCAACTTTTTGTGTCAAAACCGGCGCGGAAATAGAAGCAGGCATGACGAGGAAGCCAAGTCCAGCGCTCCATCCACGATTTCCCGCTCGATCACACCATCGACTCGGAACAGGGCTGGTGCGTTGACTATACTGGACCTGTGATCCCGGTCGGACGACAAACTGTGTCGGCGCTTGTATCAGTGATACGTTCCACCGTCTGTTGCTGTCCCCGCAAACTGTCTTCCACAAAGTAGAAACTCTGAACGCGCTCTAAGATAATTAAATAATTTGTTGACACCTCCTTATATGTCTCCTTATTTTACATAGAAATACCCAAATAATTAAATATCAGATCGCCACTTGGGCGAGATCATAAAATATTTAAACTAGGTACTCACTCCATGCACTGACATTAGGCACATGAATAATTTCTAACTGTTCGAGTATTGTTAGTTATAACCAACTTAGCAGTCGAAATAATGTCCAATATGATTTATTTGGTTTTAATAATTAAAATTAAAATCTGAATTAATCTGAAATTGATTTCTATTCATTTTATTCATTTTTTTTGTTTTGTTGGCTTGGTTGTGATGACAAATGATATTAAGACAATTTGACTTCTCCGACCCGTCCGCGGCCACAATAGTCCTTACTTGATTGTGTATCACGCATTGTGTCTCGCACGCAATATAATCTCTCTGTTCCCAAGGTGCGTTGCTTCATGCGCTTGTAAGTCATCCTGAGACTAGTCATTGCGACACCATTCGTGAAACAAAACGAGCGACTTTGGATTTCAGTTGACTCGTACAAAAAAAGTTCAACAAATGGGTAAGTGTATGTCAAATACAGAGCGAGTCAGTATGCTAGGGGTCATGGGCTATATCGTATGATCCAATGTCCGGTGAGCGCGCTGTGGGCGCACGTCAGAAAGAAAATGAAATGTCTTGAAAGGAAAGAGGATTTAGTTCCGCCTAAAATGATTCCTGATCAATCAAGGAACTGCACGATAATGTAATGCGGGGAACGCACATTTCCACGCGGACACCGTAACTGAACGACTTGTGTCATGCGATAACGCACATGAAATAAGGGCTACTGTTTTGGTGTTCGTTGTCGACGGGAATGTCGACGGCTAGCGCCGACGTTTCGTGGTCCTCGGATTGACTCGAGGCGAGATGGGATGAGACGTCATCGAGAGAAGTAAACGAATCCATCTTCGTGAGGGAGTTTAGGGGTTGAGATGTGATGGCAGTCCGCGAAGGCCGCAGGGGTATTTATAGGGCAGGTTGTTTCGAGCGAGTCAGCATTTTCTGCTGTGACGCTTTCTGAAAGAATAATGTGGTCAAGAACAAAAGGAAATGCTACAGGTTTTTTGCCCCGCATTGTTTCTTTTCATTGTTGACCCTCACAATTGAGGACCACAAAACAACGGATCATACGGTGACCGGGGTTCGCGGGCCGGCATACAGCGGGGATGTGCTGACTAAGCGCACGTTGGTCTAGGAGGCCAGTGGTTAGCCAAATTCAAAAGCAGAGCCCGGACGGAACACGTGGAGCGCTCTCGACCCACCGGAGCAGCAACCCCTTTCGCCGCATCAGTCCAAATTGGCAAATGCACATCCATGGACCTATTTGACCGTCTGAGGAACACACCATTGTAGAAGACTTTGGCTCGGGGATGTTACTGCAGGCTGTGAAGCGATTAACCTTGTGATTGTAAGCCGAGTTGCCCGCGCCGCATCGATTGTGGTTTTGGTTAGTTAGGTTGTGCGTTCTGCTGCCGCCGACGGACATGTCACACTGACGTCCAAAGTTCCAAAATTATTGCACGACATGACCTGAAGCAGAAAAACATGTGATCGTTGGGGCTTCGCGCTAAACCAGACGGAACCAACGTCAGAAGCTCTACCAGATTCCGTCCCGCCCACGGGTAGGTATAAGAAGCCACTGCGTGGTGGCGTGGTGGAGCCGAAGCAAAGCAAACAACGTCTATCGAAATGTCGCTCACTCACTATTTCTTCAACGACTACACCTCCCCCGTTGACCACTTCTTTGACGATATGTGGAGCAACCGAGCACTTCGTCAAGGTCAGCAGCTCGACATCTTCCGCCCGAGGTAAGCCCTGTCTGCTCAGGCGGTTTCCTACCCCTTTGGAGAGCGATCAACACTGACCGTTACGTAGGTTGGATATCCATCACGACGACAAAGAAAACACCGTAACTGCGTCGTTCGATATTCCTGGCATGCAAAAGGAAGATGTGAATATCGACATTCATAATAACATCCTCACGGTGTCCGGGGAGACGAAGTCAACCACTCAGCGTGATGAGGAGGGATACGCCCTCCGCGAGCGGCGGTACGGCAAATTCTCGAGATCGATTTCGCTGCCACAGGGCGCGAAGGTAAGCCGCTTTATCAACTTTCGACGTTGAGCGCCAACTGATTTTGTCCTTTAGAAGGAGGACATCAAAGCGAGTATGGTCGACGGCGTCCTGAATGTCACGTTCCCGAAATCTGTGCCGGAAATGTCACCAACCAGGATTGCCATCGACTGATCACATCCCTTTTCGGAAGAGACAACAGGCACCTGTGACTGACAATGTTGACTGCGTCGAGCTAAAAACGATCCGAGTATTGTGTTCCTGTATGATTATTTGGTGCGTCATGTGGTGATGACGGACGGCGAAGACGTATTAGTTTCGAAGTGTAAGGGAAAAAAACCCCGTTCAATGAAATCATTGTACCAAGCGAATACATAATTACAAGGCGCCACAAACAAACGAAGATCGTCGAAAAGTACCCTGAGTAAATGAATGTGTGACCTTTTGTCAGACATTACGAAGGAGGGTTTGGCATACCTCTGGTTCCCGCTCAGGTTAGATCTTTTGGTGGTGGGACAGGAGGTACATCTTCGAGGCCAGTCACCTCAACCAGCCTCCCAGGCCTCTGAAGCCCTACACTTAGTACGAGCGGTGTGCTCTCCCTTCTGTTTCCGCCGTCGTTGTCTTCCTCATTAACGGCACCGACCTCATCATCATCATCTCCCAAAAACGAATGTGCCGGCGGACCATCATCTTCGGAGAGGCGCACAGCACCCTCTTGGCGTGTCCACGTTTTCAGTCTAAGGACAATGAAGATAAGGAATGGAGGACGGATGGGATGGACATTCTGTACGCACTGATGGGCAACGACTGTCCTGAGGGTATCAGACCGTCGCCATATGATAAAGAGCACACAGACGGTTGCGGTCGTGAAGAGAAGGAGGAACGGAAAAGACCCTATGGGTTGCGGTTTTGGAGCAGGGCGTGGTTCTGGGCTTGACGTTAGCTGTGAATGACTCGTGGGTGGTGCGGGGTTTTGTAAGAACTCTGACCTCCTGGGGGAAGAGGCGGCGCCATATTGTGTGTGTGATTTTAGAGTACAGTAGTGGGTCTGGAGTCGTGCCGTAAAGCACCAGTGGCGCGTGGTCAGACGGCCGCGCCGGGTTTCAACCGGCCCTAAAGTTGATTTTCCTTTTTCTTTCTTTCCGATTGCTGTGCTGTAAACGAATAGCCATCACCATCTTGGAGGCTGTTCCCATGTCTTGGGCAGAATTGCCGGTGTTGACTTGAAAATGTGAGCGTTACCTCTATATTCGTCCCTTGCGTTCGACTCTCGCAGATGAGACTTTCATAATCAGTTATCCCTGTCTTAAGACATTATGTCGACACTTTAACTCTCCTTCTGATCCCTTCAACCCTTTCACCCTTGCCATATTCAAGTACTAACCCTTGATTGTAGACGGTGTTTTGAGCTCCCCATTTTGATGAGCACTTGACTGTCGTGACGATCGAGAATTATCGGTAAATGTCGCCCTGGAAGAAATTTTGTCTGACGTGCTGTACGATCATCAGTAGCCCTTGAATAATGCGGTGACCCACTGATACCTATTTTTGAGAGAACGACTTCTACAGAGGAGAACTCCTGGTGGAAAGACGTAGGTATTCAAGCGCGCCGAGTGGCCTTATCAGAACAGTCGTCACGGTATCATGTGTCGCTTTCCACAGCATGAGATGTGAGAATTGGGATCTCAGATAACTTGGCCGTTTGTGGTAATTTGAATTGGGGGATTTTGCGGCGGCCGGGGCAGCACGAGGTACGCAATTGTGGCTGGCGTTCATTCCCGACAAGCTGATGGATGTGGCAAATTTGATGTGCCCATGGCTGGGACGCATCAAGCTTGAGCGCTGATTCGCACAACACGTCTCCGTGCTCAGATGAGGCAGCAACGCCACAGCGCAAATGATGTGTGGTCAGGCACGCATCGCAACTCGGTGTCTGCAACTAAGACTGACGTGACTGTGTAGGCGCAACTGCCAGTGTATCCTGTAACATAGTAGCGCGAAAAAGGGTGGCGCCTCTCTTGTTGCCGTGAGCAATATGTTGTTCCGACGGATCGGACAAACCGTGACAGCCAGTGGAAGAGCTGTACAAGCACCCCGTTGGCATTTGGACGAAACTCGGCTAACGCATCATTTTCTTGTAATCAAGGTAAAGCCAACCTGACCTGTTTCACAAATCAGGGACCACACCTCGAGGAATTGCAACACCTACTGTACCGTGGCGCAGTAGGCCTCTGTTTGCATTTTAAGTATTCTATGCGCCTATGACCGAGGAGGAAGGGCCCAAATGACTGCGGACTGAGTTTTGGAATTTCGAAGAAGGTTTCTGACACGTGCGCTGGAAGGTTTCAGATTCTCCGTTGCGTCCATTACGACGATAGCACGTTGACCTTTCGTTGCGGCTTGGAGTGATTGCGAATGTGGCAGTAAATCTAGTTTTACAAGTCCGCCTGCGAGCCTGAGTTCCGTACCGTTCCCGTTGAAGTGGTTACTGATCGTCACAAGGGTCCTTGAAAATCTTTTGTTTGGGTGTCACCGACGATGGATGGGTCGGGTTACCCATAAACGGTATGGTCACGGTGGCGGATTCCGGCAACGCAACATCAAAAAAAATTCCATCGTTTGTGCCAACGTTACTATGTATGAGGCTCATTCCGTCAGGCACTGGCACCCCGACCAATAGCACTACAGATCGCGAATGAGGGTCATCCGACCGCTTAGGGGGAGCCTGATACTAATTAAATACACCATCATCATGGTCTCTCTTCGTGGCAATATCCCGTACCCTGCCAGTGCTTCTGCCAGAGGCAGCCAAGATCTTTGCTTCCCATCTGCCCTCGGGGGCTAGTCCCGTCATGTCCAATTCAACTCTAACACCACAGGACCATTTTCAGAGTCAGGCCACGGTGCTTGGCCCGGGCGTCGCAGGTCTGTTTATCCAGGGATTAGAAACCGGTCTCGTCCTCGCGCAATTCAGTCGATGGTTTTCCATGGAGCGCAACGACAGCGTGGCCTTTTCCACTCTTGTTATATTTGTGACGATGGTTGGATTGTGAGTCTGATCTAGACTTTGACACCTTACTTTTTTGCTTGACTGACTGACTACTACTATCGCCGTCACCTAAAGCGCGCAATCTGGGATTGCGTTCGTATCCGTCTGGAAAAAGTACGTACAGGATTTCGGGCAAACCGTACGTACGACTTCTCACTCTTGGCGTCCCCTCTCACGGTCTCAACTGTATCTCAGATAATCACAGACTGGTCGGATCTTACTCAGTTTATTCCCGTACGTATAGCGGAAAATCCTATTCATTCAAACGTTGCATCCCTCTCACTTCCATATATAGAGCCAGATGATTGCGGTTCCAGTGCAGGCTTGGATGATTCGGCGGTGCTATCACGTATGTCCTCAAGCGTATCGCCGAAGTTGCTGTTTTGACCTGATCAACTGAACGGGCTGAACCATCAGGTCGTCGAGAAGAACATGTTCATTACTGTCAGTGTAACCTCTCATCTTTGATGGGTGTCATGTTGATATCGTTTCCCGATTAGATACCACTCGTGTTACTTCTGATAGCATCGGTTGCCATGTCGATTTGGACTACTGTGGAGGTCCTACGATTCTTGATAGTTGTTGCCCCAGGGGATTACCTTCACCTGCCAGAAGATGTCGGTGTATCTTCTGCCTGTGAGCAATTATCCCTTCACCAGGGAATGCGTCATCTTACAGTAATCACTCGTAGACTTGATAACTCTCCTTCTTCCCTCAAGTAAGTCTTCCATGGCTTCTGAATCCTCGAAATCTCACCGCCCCCAGTCTTAGACATCGCTCTGACCGGTATTCGTACGTTGCTTGTGTTTCTGTCCAAACTTCTCTTCGCGTGCTTACCGTACATCAAGTACTGCATCTTCTCACCCGAACTATGAAGCGGGTTCACGCTGCCCGCATACGTCGGGTAAGTTCTATATACGTACAACGAGACTTGTTGCGCCACTGAACTTCCGTGACATCTAGCGATTATCGCGTCTCATGACAGTCATATGGCAATCGGCAATTCCACCGACACTCTGCACTATCTTCCTGTGTGTGTTATATGTTCAGTTCGCCACCGCACAGAAAGTATGTTCTCTTCTCTACCCACTACATGTGATCCTTGTGCCCTTTTTTTGTCATGCCCATCGTGGACGAATGCTGATGACCTGGCTTCCTACATGCAGAAAAACCCGCAGTTCTGGTACCCTCTTCTTCAGGCCATGATTGGCAAGCTCTACGTCCTTTCTCTCTATTACATGATGTACGGCGTCTTTTCGCCTTGGTTACCGCAATACCCCCTCTGATGTTAGATCCAGTAATGATTCTGGCCCCACGGAAGAGCAGCTCCCAACGTTCGTTCCAACGCTGACCGTACCAGGTGAGGCCTATGATGGCCGTTCACTCGACACAGGAGATACCGGGGTAGTGTCGTGCCACTGATGCCCTGCGGCCCCGCGTGTCTGCGATGTCCGTAAACACTGCGGTGTAACCGCCAGTCCAAACGGTCACCTGCCTTCGGTCATCGTTCATCCGATTTTCTAACTTCGCTCGACTCGGTTGTATAGAAGACCCGAAACCCTGGAACGCCTGAGCAGCAGCATGCCTGACTACTCCGTTCATTCTTCTCTTAACACCCTCTTCTGCCCGACACTTTCTCTCGAGGTACCTGATGGGCGCGCGACTCTATGTAGGATACGCCCCCTACTCCGCACGCCGGTCGCAAGCGGAGAAACCACGGAAGCCGCGAGTGGTAATATAGGCCAACGGGAGTGCATACCACATGCGCTATTACTCGGACGTGAAACTGGATCGTGGATTGTCCTATGGCCCGCTACTCCCGGATGCCTAGTTGCATGACTTGGGCCTCGTTCGTTGTGGGCTACACGGGGTAAGTCATTGGTGGTGGCGGAAGAACGAATTGGGGGGAATTTAGAAACGAGCTCGGGGGATGGGATGGGTGACGGATCCCGGCAGCGTATACTAGAGTGGTCACGGTGCTTTGTTGTCCTGATTCGCCAATCTTTGCTAGTATTGCCGTGTCCGAGTCTGTATTAGTTTTGTGAAACGGTTACCTTTCATCTCTGCCGCTTGAGGTGAAAACGGCGCTTATGGTTAATTTGTGTCGTGATGACGGCTGAAGCCTCTCCGTTCGCATCATCCAAGAGAGTTGCCCGACGTTGTTGACTGCGCAGCAGAGGCAAAATCTCAGGCTGGTTGAGGTTCACGATCACGGCCATGTGGTGTTCCTTGTGGTATTACAGCCGAAGGCCCGAGGGCATCGCATTGTTAAACCCATCGGGATTAAACACTTTCCGGAGCTGCTACTGTGCTACCTAAATCGAGAACCCGTGCTACTGTATGAGGTGATGCCGGAATTGAAAGTGAGGAATGATTACTGAGACAAAACCCCATTTTCCGGAAGGAGCTACTCCCTGCCAGTGGTTGTGAAAGCCGATCCTTGCATCCGTCTCGTTTCAGAAATTTTCGTTGGGATACGTTACGAGTCTTACCACTGACTGTACGCTAAGTAAGTTAACTATACCGTGATGGTAGGTGAGGAATCGAGTCGGACGTCAGTCATAAGGACAACCGGGATTCGATTTGAAATTGTCGTTGAAGTGATTCGAAATCTTGCAAGGGGCCCGGGGCATACAGTACTGTAACCTACCTGGTACTCGTACAGCTGACTCAGCGTACGGTTGCTAGGTTTTGGCTGTAGAATACACCCATTTCTTCCTTTTCCGGGAACCCGTACAATGTACGGTATCTGGGTGAT
>Ga0137394_10005017_pt1 | contig 10065 bp, 7 predicted proteins | sample czobulk116metaG_FD_108278 | JGI IMG/M metagenome (GOLD analysis project Ga0137394, IMG submission 108278) | Vadose zone soil microbial communities from Angelo Coast Range Reserve, California, USA - czobulk1.16 metaG | ecosystem: Environmental > Terrestrial > Soil > Vadose zone | place: USA... | reverse complement strand
TAACCTGCCCGCTCAAGACAGGCCTGGTCACGGCGCCCTGTCCATGTAAGTTCAAATTCAAGTTGCCGGTGACATTGTTCGTGGCGTTAAAGGCCGCGCCGAACGCAGCCGCCAGCCGCGCTGCTTCTGCGATCGAAGCATTTGAAGCCTGCACGGTCATGTCTATCTGTGCCGGTGTGGATTTTGCGTCAATATTCCCTTTGAGAGATACCGGCGTCTGTCCAAGCTTCAGATTGGCTCTTTGGATCGCGGCCGTCGATTCGTTAATGTTGCTGCTGATTTCGTAATCGACGGCGATGGGGTAACCGATATCCACACCCCGGATACGAGAATTCCGCATTTCGAATTTGCCGGTCGAAGCGAGCGCACCGTCGATGTTCTTCACGTCGGCGTCGCCGGTGAGGACGGCGTCGGAGTTCTCTAACGCTTCAACCTTGACGAAACGCTGCAAGCCTGAAAGTGAAACACCGTCGAGGTTCAATTTGCCATCAAACGCGGTGCGCGCCAGGGCGTCATGTTGAATCGGACCTATTTTGCCTTGCAAAACGACGACTTGCTGACCCGCACCGGGCATGTGGGCACGCAGATCCACGGAAAACGGCTTCTCAGAAGCGAAATCAGAAACCAGCAGATCGATGTGATCGTAGACTGCACGCGGCTTTTTCTGCTGGCGGTCGGTAATACCAATTTGCCCATCGTAGATGTGGAGTCTGTCGAGTGAAAATGAACCGGACTTCTCTGACTCTTGCTTGCCGGTCATTAACGTCGAGAAATTCCATGCGCCTTGCTCATTCCGAACCAGTTCCACGGCGGGCCCGTCGAGTTGCAGGCTCTTGATCTGCACCTCACGATGCAGCAAAGGGAGCCATTCAGGGCTGACGAACAGCGTCTGGACCTGAGCGAATGGCCGTCCGGTATTGAATATCGGATCCTCTGCAATGACTGCGTTCTCCACCCGAAATGCGAGTGGGATAAGACTGATTTTCATGGGGCCGAGGGAAACCTCGCGTCCAAGGCGATTCCGCAGCTCAGCCTCGATTTGCGGGCGATAACGGTTCACATCCACAAAGGCAGGGGCGGCAAAGACTGCAATCACCACGAGAATTGCGAGAACTCCGAGGCCAATAACGACCTTGTTTCGCACATACACCTCCGGCGGCGTCCTAAATTGGCGCTTATTAATAAGGTAGACGGTAGGTTTTACTCTTGGTTACCCGACCTGCTGACGAGATGGGACTTAAGAGGCTGATTCGAGTAGGAATCTATAGCTTTATAGGTCTGAAATAAAGGTAGGATATCCGTTCAACTCAGGTATGGATATCTATTTGATCGACGGCACTTACGAACTGTTCCGGCATTTCTTTGCGGTTCCTTCGATGAAAGATGCGATGGGGCGGGAGGTCGGAGCGGTTCGCGGTGTGGTGAATTCCCTCAGAGGAATGATCGATCGTGGTGCGACGCACCTCGGCGTTGCGACGGACCATGTTATCGAATCGTTCCGGAACGATTTGTACCCGGGATACAAGACCAGCGCAGGAGTTCCGCAGGAATTGCTATCGCAATTTCCCATTCTCGAAGATGAACTGCGAGCAATGGGACTGGTTGTGTGGCCGATGGTGGAATTCGAAGCGGATGATGCTTTGGCTTCGGCAGCGCTGAAAGCCGCCGGGAACCCCGGAGTCGATCGCGTCCTGATCTGCACTCCCGACAAGGACCTGGGCCAATGTGTGTCCGGTTCGCGCATCGTCCAGCTCCTCCGCCGAACGCAAGTGATACTGGACGAATCGGCTATTGTGGCGAAGTTTGGCGTTCATCCGAAATCCATTCCGGACTACCTCGCTCTCGTGGGCGACAGCGCAGACGGGTTTCCCGGCATTCCGGGCTGGGGCAAGAAAGCGGCATCCTCGGCTTTATCCGTCTATCCTCATCTTGAAGACATACCCAGGGATTGGAGAGAGTGGACCCCGTCCATCCGCAACCTCTCCCGCCTGGCTGAAACGCTCTTTGCTTCCTGGGATAAGGCCCTCCTGTTTCGCAGGCTCGCCATGTTGCGAACCGACGTTCAGGTGTTTGACACAGTAGAGGATCTTCGTTGGGTTGCCGAGCTATAATGCGGGCCGCGGTTGTCCCTGCCGGGTAGGCCCTTGGAGATGAAGCGTACGCCTCGGCGATTTTGAAGAAAGTCAATGAGGCGCGGAAAAAAAAGATGCCATCGAGTCGTTTACCTTGGACTCTGGGCTCTAGCACATTGAATTGAGGTATCGATATGGCGGAACCGACAAAGGAAGAACTGATGGCCCGCATTGCGGAACTTGAAAAGCAGGCCGGTGGAAAGAGAAGCAACAGAATCGAATTCAAAGTAAGCGAGAAAGGCGGCGTCAGTGTTTATGGCCTGGGTCGCTTCCCCGTAACGCTCTATTACGAGCAATGGGTTCGCCTGTTAGATTCTGCCGACCCGCTCCGCTCATTTCTGGAAGAAAAGAAGAGCACGCTAAAATTGAAAAGCAACGAATGATAGAACGCTGACCTGAACCAGTACATACATGAAGATCGCTGCTTTCGACCGTGCCGGAGAACGCCGCCACGGGCTGGTCGTCGTCGATCAGATCCATCCATTGCCCGCGGATACCGACATCTTCAAGGTACTGACTGAGCAGTCCGTGCTGGACCGTTGCGAGAGGCCCGTCCGCCTGGATGCGGTGCGCCTGTTACCAACCGTGCAACCGATAGCCATCCGGGACTTCATCACGTTCGAGCGGCACGTCGTGGGCTCGTATGCGGGCATTGGGCGGGGCGGCGTCCCAGCCGAGTGGTACGAGATCCCCACTTTTTACTTCACCAACCCGCACTCCCTGATCGGTGCCAACGATCCTGTGCCTATACCACCGGGATGCAAGCTGTTTGACTTCGAACTCGAAGTGGCCGCAATCATCGGCCGCGACGGATACAACCTGACGGTCGCGGAGGCCGTCGATCACATTGCGGGATTCGCCATCTTCAACGACTGGTCGGCCCGCGACCTGCAGGCATACGAGATGCGGATTGGCCTTGGCCCGGCCAAGGGCAAAGATACCGCATCGACACTCGGCCCCTACCTGGTCACGCCCGACGAATTCGAAGCGTACCGGCGCGGCGACCGCTATGATCTCGCCATGTCGGTCCTGGTGAACCACAAGCTCATCGGCACCGACAGTCTGGCCAACGCCGCCTGGTCGTTCCCCGAGATGATCGCCTACGCCAGCCGGGGCACGATGGTCCGCGCGGGCGACATCATCGCATCCGGCACCTGCGGAAGCGGCTGCTTGCTCGAGCTCTGGGGCCGCACCGGCAAACAAGATCCTCTCCCTCTTGCCATTGGAGACATCGTCACCATGACGGTTGAGGGGCTCGGCACGATCGAGAACACCGTGGTGGCCGGCGTCCCGGCACACCCTGTCCCGAAATCTCGAGATCGGGACGGCTTCATACACGGCCCCCATAAGCCTTTCTGAGCAAAGCGAGCCATTGGAAGTGCGTGCCAGCCTATTCCTCGAAAAACTCCTGGATTTGCACACGGTCACCATTGGCAAACTTGACGTCTATGACCGTGGGGTATTTGTTCGCTCTTTCCTTATTCGCTTCCGTGGGTAGTTCGCGGGTATCGTCGTAGCGGTACTCGGACGTCGCTCGAAAATAGAGAAGCAGTTCGCAGTCCTTGCCGATGATGCTGATTGCTGCCTCGGTCAGTTTGCTGATGTGTCCGACAAGACACAAGTCTCCCGTGATTGTCCTTTGCGTCAATCGGATTTCAGTACCTGCATCGTACCATTTTGCGAGATGTGCAATCGCGTCAGCTTTCGAAATGTTCATATCATTAAATTGTCGAGATTTCTTCGAGGAAATCCGTTGGCGATTCGATGTTCAAAAACCCGAAGACTAAAAAGCGGCTCGTAATCAACGCCAGTCACAAATAGGTCTCGTCTTCGTCAAGGCCGGCTGCAATCCGTCGTGAGGTGTGCTCCGTTTCCGTCAGTTCCTGACAAACGATACATAGCGTAGCCCAGGGAACTGCGTCCAGTCGCTTACGGTCGATGTCTTCTCCACAATTTATGCATTCGCCGTATTGACCGCGATCCAGCGCGTTCAGGGCTTGTTGGATGGATTTCAGCCGCGCGTAATCGCCCTCGTGCAAGTTGTAGAGGAGTTCCTTGTGGTGACTCATGGTCGCCAGATCGCCTTCGTCTTCTGTGTTCTCATGTTGAATTTCTTCTGCTGCAATCCGATTGCGATTGATCGACTTGACCAGGGTTTTGTGCTCTCTTGTCAATCGCAGCCGTGTGGCTTCAGTTTGTTTTGCGTCCATGCTTCTCCTAAAGGCTGTTCCGTCCAGACAAGTAGAATGGAAAAAGAGTTTAGCCGGAATTGAGCGGATTGCGCAGTTAAAAGCTCTTTACCCGTGCAGATCGGAATCCGCGCAGGCGTAATACGCGGACTTGTGGGCCAGAAAGATAGTATGGTGCGGACCAATTCGACCTCCGCGCCTACGGGCCTTGTTTTTGTTCCAGCTCGGACCAGCGGGCGTAGAGGGCGTCGACGGCTTTCCGTGCGGCGTCAACCTCGGCGGAGGCGGCGAGCAGGCGAGGCCCGTCACTCGCGATGGCGGGATCTTCAAGCGCAGTGAGTTTGGCCTGAAGCTGCTGTTCCGCTTCCGCAATGCGCTCTTCGATGGTGGCAAACTCGCGAGCTTCAATATAAGACAGCTTCTTTTTGACAGGTGCGGGACGAGGTGTGTCCGGTATGGTGCCGGCATCGACCACCTTTGCTTCCCGCAAACGCTGCCATACTTCCCATTGCGAGTAATCGGCGAAGACCTCCGCTTCGCCAAGGCCGTCCAGACCCAGCACGAGCGTGGACACGCGATCCATCATGTAACGGTCATGCGTAACCAGCACCAGGGCGCCGCGAAATTCCGAAAGGCTTTCCTCCAGTATTTCCAAAGTCGGGATGTCCAAATCGTTCGTGGGCTCGTCCAGTAGCAGCACGTCAGCGGGCTGAAGCATAAGCTGAGCGATCAGGACGCGGGCGCGCTCGCCGCCGGAGAGCCGGCCCACGGGTTGATTGAGCGATTCACTGGAAAAGAGAAAACGCGCAGCCCATGAGGCCACATGAATTATGCGATCTTGATAGACAACCGAATCGCTGTCCGGCGCCAGAGCTCGCTTGAGCGTGATGTTGGGATCAAGTTCCCGGTTCTGATCGAAGTACACCATGCGCAACTCGTCGGCTCGTCGGATGTTTCCGTGGCCAGGCTCCAGTTCGCCGCGGAGGAGACGAAGCAATGTGGTCTTACCGCTGCCGTTGGGACCGACGAGGCCCACGCGCATTCCGGGCTTGATGACAAGATTGATTCCACGGAACAGAGTCCGGCCTCCAATCGCGTATTCCAGCTTGTCGAGATCAATCAATTGCTTCGTCCGGCGCTCAGTCGCGGCGAAATCGATGTTGGCGGTGTTGACGCGGGTGCGGAACTTCAGATCTGCAAGTTCAGCGATCAGCTCTTGAGCGTTATCAACACGCGCCTTCGACTTGCTGGTGCGGGCTTTTGCGCCGCGCCGCAGCCATTCGATCTCGTTGTGGACGCGGTTGGCCAGTGATTCCTGACGCCTGCCCTGAGCGTGGAGGTAGTCTTCTTTCGCTTGTAGAAAACTGCTGTAGTTTCCTTTCACACGCAGCAGGCCGTCCTGGTAAATGCGATTGAGCTCGACGACCTCGATGGCCACATTCTCAAGAAGGTAGCGATCGTGACTGACCACGACGCAGGCGAATGCCGCACTTTGAAGAACGGTTTCGAGCCATTTGATTCCGGCGAGGTCCAGGTGATTGGTGGGTTCGTCGAGGAGGAGAATGTCCGGCGCCTGGACCAGGCCTTGCACGATCGCGAGGCGTTTACGCCAGCCTCCTGACAGGGACCCGGCCTTGGTGTCCAAGTCCGTGAAACCCGCACGCCCGAGTGCCGCTGGCATCGATGCCGGATTCCCGATGATGGATCGTACGGTTTGATCCGATGGAAACTCGGACTGCTGGGCGACATAAATCAGGCGAGTGCCCTTGCGGATCGCCACATCGCCACTGTCGGGCTTGATGCGGCCTTCAAGAATCTGAAGAAGCGTTGATTTACCTGAACCATTGGGACCGATGAGCCCGATTCGATCGCCTTCGGACACGGTGAACGAAATGGTTTCAAACAGCGGAGCAATGCCGAACTTTTTCGAGATCTGCTGAGCATTAATAATCGGAGGCATGTTTCAGACCGTCGAGGACGCGATCGTTGATCGGTCCGCGCCGGCAACGTTTCCGTAAAACCCGGGGGACACTGCCGGCCGCGCAAAGGTTTCTCATTCTAATGTATAGACACAACCAGAGTACGAGCAACCTCCCGATGCCGTTCCAACCAAACGCAACCGGCTGAATTTGCACTTTTTACAATTTTCACAATTATTCGGGAAAAAGAACTTGTACCGCTGAACCCTGCTGAGCAGACTAGGCAACTGCCGCCGCCGGCTGCGCGAGCCGGGCCGGAAAGAAGGGAGACAGTCCTATGAAACCTGCCTATTTTGATGAGAAGCGTTACTCCTACCACGTATTTCAGTGGAAGCCTCCGGTGTTCACCGACTATCAGGCTGCAGACCCGCAAACTGTTTTCGAAAAGAAGGTGCAGAACCTCTATATTCAAGGCAACGCCAATCTACAGAAGGAAGAGTACAACCTGGCGTTGAACGCGTTCCGCCAGTTGCAGAATCTGATTCTGACGACGGTCCACCCGACGCTGCCCATCGATTCCTATCTCAATCCCAACTTTCGGTTCCCTTTCGATATCAGTCTGCTGGATGTGTTCGCTGCTAAAACCGCTGACGTTCTGGGGTCGCTTCCTCTCAAGACCTACAATTTTCCCGACCACGTGGTAAGCGATTCGAAATTGGCCGATCCTGTCGTGAAAGCGATAACGGCGGCCGATTCCTACGGTATCACCGCTGTGACTCAGGCGAAGGTATCGGACGCGATCGCAAAGGCCGGAGTTTTGGTCCAGAAGGGCGATTGGGCGGGGGGAGCGGCTGCTTTTGGAGACGCATTGAAACTGGTTCCGGCGACCGAAATTGCCGTGCGCGCCTCGATCATGCATGATCAGGCGATCGCCTCTGAAAAGGCCGGTCTTGCGCGCGATTCGGCGGTTCAGCTCGGAAATCAAAGTGCTGCTCTCTTTGGCCAGGCAAAAGTCTTCGATGCCCAGGTGCAGGCCCTGCGCACCGTGGCCGGCATTCAAACACGCGCAGGCCTGGCAGACGTAGCAACCAAGACGGTTGCTTCTGCGGATGGCATCGAAAAGACACAGAATCTCTTTCCAGTCATGATCAGGGCTGACGCGCCAACTCTTGCGATTTCACCCGCTGCAACCGGAGAGAGCCCGAGATTAACTGGCATCGGCGTTGCCAGACCTATTGCTATGCCTTTGGTCAGCACCGCTCTGACCGGGACGGCCGCCGCGGCAGTGGCAGTCGCGCCGGCGACAGCGGCTCCGCAGCTCATGCTGGACCGGTTTGTCGGCACGATGCAGACCGACCGTATGTTCCAGATCGCAGGTTCAGGCGCCAGCCTGTCGATATCGCTCACCGGGAACGTGGTCGACAGCATCAAAGCGTTTCTCCAGAATATTTCCACCACGACAGACCTGGGATTATTGTCCGGCTTCGGGCGCACCTATGTCGAAACCGTTGCGTATCTGCCGCACATGTATTTCTTCGTGATCCCAATGGCAATAGGAGATTGCCTGGAGAGCCTGGGCAGCTATTCTGAAGCGGAATCCTACTACACGGGCACGCTGGCTTACGGGTTCATCAACCGCCGCTACGAGGTCGTCAAATTGTGGACGAAGCTTGCACACCTCTATCTGCAGATGGGAGATGCGGCTTACCGCAGCGCCAGGGATTCTGTAGCGGATTATGCGACCGCCAAAACCTTCTATGAAAAAATCATCAAAACGGACAAGACCCTGGACAATGCGTCGCCAGTCTACGCGGATCCGCAGTTCGCGGACATCAAGACCCGCGTTTCCGCGTTCATCGCCGGCGGAATGAAGTCCACTACGGCGGACAATCCACAAATCCTGTCCAGGGTTGCGGACGCGTCTCTGAAGCTGCAGCAGATCAAACTTCAATTCAATTTCTTCGGGTTCCCCGCGACGTATATTCCTCCGTTCAGTTGGGAGTACCTGCAGAACACCGCCAAATATTTCGCCCAGCAGTCTTCACAGATCGAGCAGCGCTACATCCAGCTCAAGTCCACAGCAGAGAATGAAACGCTGCAGCGGACCCAACTCGATCAACAGGCGGAAGTGGCGCGGCAGACGGTTGTGCTGGAGACTCGCGGGCTCGTGGAGGCGCAGGCCGGGCTGGCCGTGGCCAATGCCAGCTTGAATTACGCGACGGTGCAGCGGGACAACGCCGTTCGAGCCCAAAGCGACTTTGCCAACGTGCGTAATCAGCTCTATGAGTATGCCGAACAGGAAGCCTGGGCCAATGCCTCTTCGGTTAATAGAGACGACCAGGTCAAACTCACGATGACCGGTTACAGTTATTACAATCCCAGCCACGAGCGGCGCAACGTGGTCATTAAGGAATTGGAGCGGCGGCGCACTCGGATCAGCCAGGATCTGGAAGCCGCCCGCCTGCAGCGCGACGTCAATGCGGCCAACGCCTACATCGGGGTTGGGCAGGCCGAGCGAAACCAGGCGCTGGCGCGAATCGACATTGCCAATCAACGGATCGCGATCGCCCAATTGCAACAGCGCGACGCCGAAGAGAACCGTGACTTTCTGGACCTGAAGGAATTTAACGCGGGAGTGTGGTTCGATCTGGCGAAGAACGCCAGACGTCTTTCTCAAAAGTATGTCGACATGGCTACCGAGGTTGCCTTCCTTATGGAGCGCGCCTACAACGCGGAAACGGAACGCGGCCTGGGCGTGATCCGTTATGACTACAGTCATTCGACCACCGAGCAACTCATGGGCGCAGACTACCTGCTGATGGATGTGGATTACTTCAGCTTCGACTATGTCCGAACGACAAAGACCAAGAAGGCGCCGGTGAAGCGCGTCATCAGCATGGCGGATACGTTTCCCATGGCTTTCCTGAACCTGAAGAAAACCGGCTCGTGCACTTTCCAAACGGAACTTGCACAGTTCGACCGCCAGAATCCGGGTATGTACCTTTGCAAACTGCGGAACGTCGAGGCCCTGTTCGTCGGCATCAGCGCCGACAGCCTCTCCGGGTCTCTGCGCAATATCGGCATTTCCAGGTTCCGCAACTCAGCCGGGAAAGTGCTTACTCGGCTCTATCCGGCGGATACCATGCCAATTTCGCGCTACGACCTGCGCCAGGATGCGCTCGCCTTCCGGGTAAATCCCAACGAGTTGAGGCTCTTTGAGAACAACGGGATCGACACGCTGTGGCAGCTCAATCTGCCTCTCGATTCCAACGACATCAATTATGACGAACTACTGGACGTTCAACTCGTCCTTTACTACGACGGGCTGTTCGATCCGGGCCTGGAAACTCAGGTCAAGGCAGCATTGCCGGCGAACGGCACCGCAACGCGTGTCCTTTCGATGAGCATGAGCTTCCCCGACGAACTCTTCTATCTGAAAAGCAACGGAGAGGCACAACTGGTGATCGACGCGACGTTGTTCTCCAGGACACAAACCAACATGGTCCGCAAGAAGACTCTTCTCAAAATCACCGGGGATCCCGCCACCACTCACGGATTGAAGTTGCGTCTCAAATCCAAAAGCGGCGGGTCCGAACTGTTGGTGACCACCGATGCCAACGGTCAGGTGGCCGGTGCTGCCCCTGCAGATCCTCTGTTCGTTCTGAACGGAAAGCCGGTATTCGATGAATGGACGCTGCGGATTACTGCAGCAGATAACCCGGGGCTGGTCAAAGATGGAAAACTCGCGATCGCTGGAATCGACGACGTCATGGCCTACGTCGAGTACGACTTCCAGTATCGAAAGTAGCCGGCCGAACCACGGAG
>Ga0137394_10005016_pt1 | contig 10067 bp, 9 predicted proteins | sample czobulk116metaG_FD_108278 | JGI IMG/M metagenome (GOLD analysis project Ga0137394, IMG submission 108278) | Vadose zone soil microbial communities from Angelo Coast Range Reserve, California, USA - czobulk1.16 metaG | ecosystem: Environmental > Terrestrial > Soil > Vadose zone | place: USA... | reverse complement strand
TAGCAAGTGATATTTGCTTGCCCTGGTAATGACTACTTAATAATTGTTTGAATTCCTCCTGTCAAGAAGATTTTACGAGCTATGCTTTATTAAGATGGAGTCGCTGGACTAACGGTCAGGAACAGCGGACCTGGTCTCAGCTTTTTCTTTTCGTAGATGTCCTATGTGCCGCCAAATCCACCAGGCAGCCAGTATCACCACCGCGATTCCAATCAGGAAGTCGAAGCGATGGAACCAGGTTTTCAACGTGTCGTCTTTGTTCCACTTCTCACCTAGTTTCTGGCCGACGAAGGCGAGTCCCAAACACCACGGCAACGACCCGGCAAAGGTGTAAATGATGAATCGTTTGACGTTCATTCTCGCCACGCCGGCGGGAAAGGCGATGAACGTGCGAATAGCGGGAAGTAGCCTGCTGGCGAAGATAATGATCTCACCGTGGCGCGCGAACCACCGGTCAGCAATGTCGAGATCGTGCCGCGACACCAGAACGTATCGTCCGTACTTTTCTATAAACGGCCGGCCCCCATAGCTCCCAGCCCAGTACGCGACCATCGATCCAAGGACGCAACCGACGGCGCCCGCAACACCTACCGCCCAAATGTTCATCTGGCCAGTGGAAACAAGGTATCCCGCAAAAGGCATGATGATTTCAGACGGCAGTGGTATGCATGCTGATTCAATCGCCATTAACAAAACTATGCCGGAGTAACCCAATGTGGAAATGGTGGCTACGATGATGGCGGAAAGGATTTCAATTATTCTTGCAATCATTTATGTGGTTTTGTCAGAACCCCCTGCGTAAGCGGGGGGGATTTGATAACTCCTGGGCCTCTCAGAAATCGACGGCGTTAACAGTCCCTGCAGATCCCCCCGCTTACGCAGGGGGTTCTGACAAATCAAGTGTCCCAGCCGTGTTGGCCGATAAGCGGAACAAAGGCGCATGAACCGTGGTCCTCTTGTTTTCGTCCAGTCTCGGTCTTGATGATTCGAATCAATCGTTGCGCCTCACGCGTTCCACCAACCGGCACCACCAAATGCCCGCCCACTTTGAGCTGAGCCACAAGTGGTTCGGGAATGCCTGGTCCGCCTGCGGCAACCAATATCGCATCGTACGGAGCGTTTGCCGCCCAACCCAGTGTGCCGTCAAAACACTTCACCGTGGCATTGTAGATGTTCAGTTGTCTGATACGAGCCTGGGCTTCTCGCGCCAGCGCCGCAATTCGTTCGATCGCATAGACCTGACCGGCAACCTTCGAAAGAATCGCTGTTTGGTAACCCGATCCGGCGCCGATTTCAAGCACCCGGCTCTCCGAGTTTATCTCAAGCAACTCAGTCATCCTCGCCACGATGTAGGGTTGCGAAATCGTTTGACTACCGCTAATCGGCAGCGCGTGATCCCCATAGGCACGGCTCTGCAAGGCGTCTGGCACGAAGGCATGCCGCGGTATTGATCGCATCGCGTCAAGGACCTTTGAATCACGGATTTGATAATGGTCGCGGAGCCGTTCGACCATCCGCTCACGCGGGATGGAATAATCCTGGTTTCTACTACTGGAGTGCTGTTGGCTTGTTTGCACGAAGCTTCAATAGGGTCAGGAAGTGGGCCGGCGATGGAGCCGCTTAAGTTTCATAAGCCAACTCGGAATCCTTTAGATAATTCCACGTTTCAATCGCACTCAGCGCACTATGGTCGGTCATGTCACTCTTCAGGGGCGTCACTGAGATATAGCCCAGCTCAATGGCGTTATAGTCTGTTCCATCTGCGGAGTTTGTGTTGAAGTATTCTTCACCAATCCAGAAATACGGCTTACCACGCGGATCGATGTGTTCGGTAATCACGGGTCTCGCGTTTTTGATTCCCTGTCGCGTAACCCGAACGCCTTTGATCTCTTTAGCGGGGATGTTGACGTTGAGCAGCGTTCCTTCAGGAAGTCCTTCAGTCAAAACTTTTCGTACGGCTACAACGGCAAATTGCGCTGCTTCGCGGAAATCAAAATGTTCTCGCGCAACCAGGCTAAAAGCGATACCTGGCACACCCAGGATCGTTGCTTCGAGCGCCCCGGCGACAGTACCGGAGTAAGTGGCGTCATCGCCGAGATTCCCACCATGATTAATGCCCGAAGCACAAATGTGCGGCATCTCTTCGGCAGGAAGAATCTTGTTGAGGGCCAAGGTAACGCAGTCAGTGGGCGTACCATCAACCGTCCAATGTCTTTCATCAATTTGCCGGATGCGTAAAGGCCGGGCCAGCGTAAGACTGTGCGAGGCGCCGCTCATCTCGGAAGCTGGAGCAACGACATACACATCACCCACGTCTTTGAGGGCCTCTTCCAGCTTGGTTAAGCCCTTTGAGTGAATGCCGTCGTCGTTTGTAAGCAGAATTCTTGTCATCGGAAACCCGCGCCACCAAAGGATGTCAGCGGCCGTCAACCCGTCTCCGCTCGCTTCTTACCAATTTCCCGAACACGACCGACCGTCACTTTTGAACGCTGACTGTAGAGGCCTGGAAAAGATCGCCACGGGTGCTGAGACCGGACTACAACCCCCGCCTAGTCTCGAGGGGCAGGAGGACGCATGCGGCCCTTCTTCTTGTTCCGCTTGCGCGCAAGAGCTGACTTGAGTTTCGCCTTTTGGCCGGGAGGGATAAAGAATGCGTGTTTCTTCGCATCCTTGATGATCTCTTCTGTCATCACTTTGCGTTTGAAACGACGCAACGCACTTTCGATTGATTCGCCCTGATTAATAGTAACTATAGCCATTCGCTTTCCGTCTTTCTTTAAAGATTCCTGTTCTGGTTGATAACCCCGCTATTTAACACGCCGCAGAGCTACGGGGTCAAGTGGACGTGTCTAAGCCAGTTGCCTGATTATCAGTTCGCCCCACTCTGACATAGTGAACCCCACGAACATTGAGTCGCTCGCGGGGTTCTCTTGTGAAACTAAAACGTCTTCGTTAGACCAAAACCGGTTCCGCAGCCTCTTTCTTCTTGCGGCTCAGGCTCTGAATCTGAACCGGCTTGTCCGCTTCCTTTGTGTCGAGTTGCTTCTTCAACACAATCTCCTGATAAAGCTTACGCATCATCACAGCCTCTTCGTGCGCGGTCTTCGGACCTTCCATTTCAGGCTTATTCGGCCGCGTAAGATCAATCGGATTCAGCACCATATCGTGGACCTTCTCGGTAAGTTCCACTTCTTTACCGCGAGCGAAGATCTCGTGGCGGCCGTGCTCCTCATACCACTTTGCTACCGTGGCATTCTGGTGCATGTTCTCGATGATGTTCCTCCAGCCTATGCCGGTATTGTAAGCACAGAAGGAAATCTCGCCTTCCTGCGTGCCGTAAGGAATGATGCACATTTCAGTGCGACGGAAATCGTAGTTGAAAAGGTCCTGAAACCACATTCCAGCGATGAAAAGGAAGTTCCAGCGATCCGCGCGGCGTTTCTCAATGTCACTCTGAGAACGATCCCCACCGACTTTGCCATAGTCCTTGCCGGTCAAGCCAAACGATTTGTCAAACTTCTTAAAGAGCTCGTAAAGCGTGAACTGCGATGGCGATTTATACGGGTTATAGTGCTTCAGCAGCGCCAGTCCCATCATCATGTTTGACATCCATTTGCCACGCGCAGCGTCAGTGATTTTCTGCATATCTTTCACCAGACCAGGAATGTTTAGAAACTCCGGTACTGGCCGCATCTCACGCGTTTCTTTGTCAACCATCACCGCGGTTCCCACGCCGCAATTTGGATGGCAGCCACACGAAACCTGGCCCCATTCAGCTTGCGGGCCATGAACCAAATCGGCAAAGTCCGCAAAGGCACCCATTAGCGAGAGCGGAAACCAATCGCGCGTCGGCTCTGTAATTCCAACCTGATCCTTAACATCGTGGGCCAGGTGCGAAAGCGTATAACGCTGTTGCAGTCGTCGTTGCGGTGTGATCTCTTCATCGCGGCCAGTAAACGAAACCGGCTGGAATGATAAGAACGCAATCTTCTTCGGATTGTCCAAGGCGAAACGAACAATCGAACCAACCTGATCGTTGTTGATCCCGTTAACCAGTGTCGTTACCAGCACAATCTCAACGCCTGCTTCATGCAGGTTATTGATTGCCCGCATCTTCACGTCAAACAGATTACCGACCTGGCGATGGCTGTTGGCGTCGTTGCCTACACCGTCAAACTGCAGATACACATAGCGCAGACCAGCTTCGGCAGCCTGGCGGCAAAAGTCTTTACTCTTGGCGAATTCGATTCCGTTCGTTGCTGCCTGCACGCTGTTGTAACCAACCTTGCGCGCATACTTGATCGATTCAATGAAGTGCGGCGAAATTGAAGGCTCGCCTCCGGAGAATTGGACCGACATCTGGCGGCGCGGCTTAATCGAGATCGCGTTGTCGAGAATCTCGCGAATATCTTCCATGCTCAACTCATGAACGAATCCAACCTGATTGGCGTCCATGAAGCAAGGATCGCACATCATGTTGCAGCGGTTTGTAAGGTCGACGGTCAGGACAGCACCGCGGCCATACTTAATGGTGCTCGTACCATGGTTATGTAGCTTCTCATCGCTGTGCGCATCAATATCACGGCCGGGGAACATCTTCTCGATGTGGGTAAGAAATTTTACGTCGATGGCCATCATGTCTTCGAAGTGCCCGTGTATCGGACAATCCTTTACCATCCAGACTTCGCCATCGCGCTCAATAATCTGCGCCTTTATCTCGCCCACCTTTTCATTGATCAAAACGCTAACGTCCTGCTTGCCGCTGAGAATCGATTCCCGTGCCTCGATAACGCAATTAGGACAAAGCGAATCCGTAGTTCGTGGCCAACCTAGCGTGGGTTTGCTCTTCTGCCAGGATTTCAGCAAAGGCTTGTCTGACCACTTCGGTGTAAACGATGGATTCGGCTTGTATTTATTAACTGACTGAATAACGTCGTGTAACCCGCCGGCTGCCAATGTGAGGCCTCTCTCGGCGCGCTTGATTAGTCGCATGGTTTCTCCTGTGAAATACTCTTTATGTTTTTAATAGATTTGCTGTTGACAAGGCAGACTACGAACGTAGCCTCGCAAACATTTGGCAGAGTCAATGGCAATGACCATGCCGTCACGCTTCAGTTAGAACTAACTAACCAAATAGTTAGACTTAGGATCGCTAATTGAGAGCGGGCGTTAGAGTACAGGAGCTGTTAGCGTGTGTCAAGAAGACGCAATTACTGGTGGGTGCGTTGTCGCGTACCATTTTGTCCTCACATCGGCGATATGGGAAGAGATTTGAACCTAAGTCGGAGTGAGAACCTTGGACGCTACTACTTTTTTGGAGCGTAATAGCCGATACGGGCGGAAATTCGGTGACCAGGGTCAGTCGTCTCGACTCTGACGTTGCGGAATTGACCATCCCGCTTCGAATTCAGAGGAGCGTAGTAGAGAGCATACTGATGACGAAGTTCATCCGCTACTTCCGCATAGGTTTTCTCGAGATCCTGAAAGGTAATAGGTTTGTATAGCCTCCCACCCGTGGCTGCGGTTAACTCCTCGAGATGCAGTTCGCTTTGGTCTAATGCCTCAAGGCCAAGGCGCAAGTCATCGATCCGAATCCGGTTGAAGCGAATGGCGGATTCCGAAGCAGACAGCACCGCCAGTTCTTCCTGTTTTTTGGATCTCTCTATCTGAGTGTTGCTAACCACATAGACTGTTGTTTGATACTGAAGCGCGGAACGCAAAGCAGCCTGAAAAGTGCTGCCGCGTCCGCTGTCGATTCCATCCGTTAATACGATGACAGCATGACGTGCATGTGCCCGCGGCGCCTGATCGCGCGATGCTAAGAGCAAGGCATCGTGAAACCGTGTAAACATGCCCGGCACTATTCGCCTCAAGGCGCGTCGAAACTGCACCAGGCTTTTGGTCCAGTCCTGTAAAAGAACAACCTTATCGTCAAACTGGATCAGGCTGACCCGATCATCTTCCGCAAGGTGCGTAGCAAAGCCAGCGGCCGCTACACGGAAATCCTCCAGGTTCTCGGCAACAGAAGACGAAGCATCTACGATCAAGGCTATGTCGACCGGAACCTGTCGGAGGCTGAGATCACTTAGCGGTTGCTGAATTCCGTCTTCGAAGATTCTAAAATCTCGTCGGGTGAGATGACTAACCAACATCCCGCGACCGTCGCGAACAGTAACCGGCAACAAAACTTCGGTTGTGTTGACGGAGATAACATCATCAGGATCGATCTCCTGGTCGACCTCTTTTGGTTGAAGAGTGGGTGGCGGAGATTTGGATTGTGCCAGAACAACACTTGAAAATGAGGTAAGAATGAAGAGTGAAATCAACGCCAGGAGCGCGACCACAGATCCAAAAACCAGCTTGCACCCCATTGTGCTAATTCCCTTTTGTCTTAGCGGGCGCACTTTGCCTAAGTTCTGGTTCATCGCTCATCGCTACCGTCATCGCGGTGATTATCGCTTCGGTGACGCGCCGCCGGCGCAACTCCTCGACCTTAGCTTTGGAAAGATCGAAATCGGCCGGTGAATCCTCAATCCGCTTGATAATCGTGCCCTCGGAAAAACCAGCTTCCACCAACTTGATTACCGACTCGTTATTCAAGGTTGGTGTCCTCTCCAGTTTTTGCTGTGCGTTGCCTGATTCAGTTGGCGGGCGAAGGATTCGAACAGTCGCGCTTCCTGTGGTAATGGTTTCTCCCGAATTCGAGCCATTCGTTCCGCGACTTCGCGTTTGACCTTTCGAGCCTTGAGTCCCGCCAAAAATATCAGTACCGGCGGGGCTCTTTTGGCTGTCTCCGCTGCTACTTCTGCCAAAATCGGAATCGTTGGTCCAAGAGTCATCGTTGAAGGTGAACGATTCGTCTTTCGACAGCATCGCAAGAATTACGTTTTCGCTAACTCCGTTGCGCTTGAGCTCAATCAACTTATCCGGATCGAGGTTGAACGAACTTGGCCGGCTACGAATGATGGCCATAACAGTTTTCTCTTTGAAGCCCGCGCGAACAAGTTTGACTACGGCGGCGTTTGTAAGTGGAATTTCCGGGACTCGCTGCGCGCTAGTAGACAATGACACCGCGCAACAAACGGAGAGGGCCAGCAGTAATCTGAGCACAATATTTCGCATTCGTTTTATATTCAACATACTCGAAGATTTCATAACGCCGGCCGAACCCCAGTGCCCAAAGTATTCTTCGCGGTAACCACCGGTTTCGCCCGGCTATAACGGTAACTGATCCGTTTCACGTAATCGCGAGTCTCACGGTAAGGCGGCACTCTACGACCAAAACTTAATACAGCACCTTCGCCGGCGTTATAACTAGCCAGAACCAAATCGATCCGGCCATCAAACTGACCCAAAAGCTGCTTCAGATAGCGTGTGCCACCAGCGATATTCTGGGCCGGATCGGAAGGTTTTCTAACCCCAAACCGGGCGCTGGTTCCAGGCATCAGCTGCATCAAGCCTCGAGCACCCTTTGGTGACAAGGCCCGCGTGTTGAAATGGGATTCCTGCTCCATCACGCAAAAGATCAGGTACGGATCAACGCCAAACTTTGCACCGTTATGCTTGATCAAGCCATTAATCTTCGCGTTCCCGGTAGTCCAACCTCGCTCTTTTTTGGAGTTAGAGTCGGATTCGGCAATTGTTTCCAGGGCTTCACGCTCCATATGATCAATTCGGGAACGCTCGACAAAGACTGAAAGCGGACCTCGTCGGTACCAAACGCCTGATGCTGATTCGATGGCGCTGTCAGCTTCGAAACGTGCACCTCCAATGAGATAGATCCATACCGGCTGGGCATCAGCACCATTGGGGCCGGGCGAATCATCCGGACGATTGTTCAGATCATCAGTTACGACAACTTTGGTCTCATGAAGATCTGGCACAGAACCGGAAGCCGCGTGGGATTCGATCGCCTTCACGCGATCCCGCGAAACCAGGTGACTCATTCCGCCTTGTCGATACCAGATTCCCTGCTCACTTTCCCATGCTTCGTCAACGGCGATGCTGCTGCCATCAGCCAACTTCAAGCGGACCCGAGACGAGGTTTCACCCGCAGCTAAAACCGTGGCCGCCGCATGGTCCTGTTTCTTTTGGCCATACGAGACCGCAGAACCTGCCAAACACAGCGCCATCAGGATTGGGGTATGAATTGATTTGCGATGGATTCCCATTTTGTCGTTTTCGATTTAATTATCCCTACCAGCAGGGGCATGTCCCCTTCCTAACCTTGAGATACCGCGGCTCGCCAGTCGATCCCACCTTGAAGGCTTACCAACCAAGATCATGATTCAACTTAACTCCGCTCGGGGTCATGAAGGCGGGCATGCCCCCGCTGTTTTGGTTAAGCATTAAACTTGGTGGCTACAACTCCAGCGGATCGGTCAGGGTTGTTTCAATGTTCATCTCCCGTGAAGGACCAGGGGCAAAGGTATGCGACGTGCCGAAATAATTGCGCCACGCTACGTCTACAATCTGAGGGGTCAATTCCAACGCCTGCTCTTCAAACAAACAAATGTCTGTCGCACGGTCAAGCAGATCGCGCGGTTCGCAGCCTTTCATCTGCCTTCGTTCAATTCTGTATTTGTTGAGGACGTGGTCCAACACTGACTGTTCAAATCTAATTCCACGCGTATAGGCCTGACGCTTGAAAATCTCAGAATAGGCATAGGGCGTGGGAGGCTCAACGCGAGCCCGGTAACCCATACGCCGTAGGAACGCCTGGTCTGCCAAATCGTTTTCATCAAGGTTCGTTGAAAACACCACGAGCTGCTCAAAAGGAACCTCGATTTTCTTTCCAGTGTGAAGAGACAGGTAATCAACCCGCCGTTCGAGCGGAACGATCCAACGGTTCAGCAAATCCAGGGGTGTAACGCGCTGTCGACCAAAGTCATCAATTACAAGCGTGCCGCCATTTGATTTCATCTGAAACGGTGCTTCGTAAAACTTGGCAGCGTGACTCCATGTCAGGTCTGCGTTTTCCAGAGTCAACTCACCGCCGACGACGACCAGCGGCCGTTGAATGAGAACCCAGCGACGGTCATACTCGAGCGGAGTAATGTCTGGCGATGCCGCGCGATGACAGTGAGAATCAAACACACGAATGATTTGCCCATCAATTTCAACCGCGTAGGGGATCCAAATCGCGCCCGGCAATGCGCCGTTGATTCGTTCCGCGACAGCGGTCTTTCCGGTGCCTGGCAGGCCAGTAAGAAATAGCGACCTCCTGGAATTGATCACACAGCCAAGCGTTTGCAAAAGCGACTCCGGCAGAATCAGATCATGAAACGCGGAGCGAACAGTTTCCATCGAAGCTGGATGTGAAGGAATCGATTGCAGACGCATCATGTGGGCGTAGTCGTTCAGGGTTACCGGCGCCGCGCCGCTGTAGCCACAGATTGCCAGGAGCCGCACCAAACGATCCCAACCATGGTCCAACATCGCGTACCGGGTGGCGCCCACGGTTGCCTGAATTCGCACCTCAATGAGCTTTTCGCGATAGAGCTTCTGAAGGATTTCTTCCGTCAGCGCTCGGGTAAGGTGCAAACGTTCGGCGAGTGCAGCCGTCGTTGGTTCGGGCAGCATGGCAACGTGTTTGAGCGCCAGATCACAGAGAAACCCTTCGCCAACACCGAGGTCAGCCAGCTCTTCGGGAACCGGTGGTCCCATTGTTTCGACTTCAACGCGAGAGAGTATGGTTGTTTGTGTCATGGCCAATATCCGAGGTGTTCTTTGTAGGACAGACATTCCTGTCTGTCTTGCTTCATTCCTAATCAAGCAGGGACAGGCAGGAATGCCTGTCCTACCTTCCCGACGCTACGCTTGCCGAAACACCCTCCAACGCGCTAACCGTCACCTGAGTTTGCTCGGATCGACCAGTCCGCTTGTAGAGATCGCCCAGACGCTTCAGCACCAAGGTTGAATTTGCATCTATTCGGCGTGCCTCTTGGTAGTACCTGATTGCATCATCATCGCGGCCGAAACGTTCGAGCATCCTCGCAGTGTTAAGATTCCCGGCCAATGGACCAGCAGCGCGCGCAAAGTTTTTATAAGCGTCTTGAAACTTACCT
>Ga0137394_10005015_pt1 | contig 10068 bp, 10 predicted proteins | sample czobulk116metaG_FD_108278 | JGI IMG/M metagenome (GOLD analysis project Ga0137394, IMG submission 108278) | Vadose zone soil microbial communities from Angelo Coast Range Reserve, California, USA - czobulk1.16 metaG | ecosystem: Environmental > Terrestrial > Soil > Vadose zone | place: USA... | reverse complement strand
CCTTCGCCGGAAAGATCCCCTACATCTCTCCGGTGGCGGGCCTCCTCCTGCAAGCGCTCACCATGCGAGATGCGAGTGATTTTACTGCCTTCCGAGGGATCTTCTTCTGTCTTACTCCTACGTTCAACAGGAGGTGAAACAGTACGAGGAAGAGTGGGTGTTTGTGATGGACAAAGTCGAGAAAGCCGCTGGTCTGGTGTGCAACATTGGAGCGTCGTGCAAGAAATATAACTTAGAAGAGAAGGACCTTCCGGCTAGTCTGAGCGAATGCTTTCAGTCTCTTAAAACGTACGTCGTATATTCCCCTTATTATCGCTAGCCCATCGTACTTTAGCGAACTGGATGGAATCAGGGGCGCACTCGAACAGAGAAAGAAAATTGTAGGCGTCAAGAAGATTCTTCTGCGCAAGGATGGCAAGGTCAAGCAGTATAATGACAAGCTTTCGAGCGTGCTCCAATCTTTTCAGGTTTGTCGTTGATTTATTATCCGCTGCCATTTAACTGACTTGTCACCCTCTCTACAGACAGCCCTAGCTATAGACATGCGTTTTGCGCAGCTTGCGGAAGGGCTCAAGGTACGGGTCCACCGCGTACTAAACCCATGACGATTTGGTTAATGTCTTCGTAGGTCACCCATGGCCGTTCACCTGGCCCGTCTGGGTCGTCAGATTTTGTCATGTTGGTGTCTTAAAATTGTTTGTTTTGACTGTACGCTAATGTCAAACAGATCGCCGCCTCAGGAGCCATGTTCACCCCAAATATTCTTTGGGCGCGACTCGGAGCTCGCTGAGATCATCGACATGATATTCACCCATGTCGACTCTCATCCCGCCCGCATCGCGATCCTAGGGCCGGGTGGCTACGGCAAGACCACCCTGGCGAATGCGGTGCTCACCCAGCGGCGTGTCAAAGAATGCTTCGGGGATGCTATATATTTCGTTGCTTGCGAGTCGGTCATCTGGTCTGGCGCTCTCTTGAATGAGCTGGCCAAGACTCTCGGATTTTTAAATGGGGCCTCAGATCCCTCGTGGTCTCACATACGCGATGTGTTGGAATCGAAGGACAGCATCCTTTGTTTTGATAATTTTGAGTCTCCTTGGGACCAGGTCGGAGACCAGGGTGGACAGACCAGAGACTCCGTTGAAGAGCTCTTGTCCAGAGTTGCTGGGCTTCAGCACACCACCCTGATAATCACAATGCGGGGTACAGTGCGGCCAGCCCGCACGAGGTGGACAAAGCCATTTCTACCTCAATTGAGGTCGCTGCATCCTGATGCTGCGCGACAAGTCTGGGAGGATATTGCGGACAACTATGACAGCTCTGCAGAGGAGCTTATGAAAGCTGTGGACTATGTTCCTCTTGCCACTACTCTGCTGGCCCATCTTGCTCAGGCCACATTACCAGAATTATTGTTGAGAGAGTGGAATGAAAAGCAGACAGAGTTTATTCATACAGGCCATGGCAATAGGCAGTTGAGCCTTGAGTACTCCATACAGCTATCTATTGATAGTGGCAGGATGAGAGCCAATCCATCTGCTAAAGAAATGCTTGGAGTCCTTAGTATGTTACCAGGTGGAGTGCATATAAGTCTGGTAACAAGATGGAAAAGAGAACTTTACAATGTAGATATTTCATCAGGCCTTCGCACCCTTCAGGAGTGTAGCCTAATAACAATGATTGAAAAGACTCGGAGATATCAGATGCACCCTATCATTCGCAATTATTGCAATTATCATAGTTTACAGACCTTAGTGTCTCAGGAACACAAAAATGCAATTAGACAGTTCTACTTGAAGCTAGCATCTTTTCAACCACATAAAATAGAGGCTAAAAGTTGGTTTGTGCAATTTCAGCAAGCAAACAACACAAAGGCCATACTTTTTGACCTTTTGAAGTCAGACTTTAGTGATTATAAAAAGCTAAATCAAGCTATCTGCACCTTTACATCATTTCATAGCAGTATTGGAGATTATTCAGACAATCTAATCAATCAAACTGCTGAATTTTTACAACAGAAGAGGGCTCCTATACCATTACTAATTAACTGTTTTCAACAATGGGCACTGTTATATTATAATGCCTATGACCTTGAAAAGGCAAAGGAAAAAATAAAAGAGGCAGAAACTTTATGTCAAACTATCCCTGACATTGATGGTTTTCATGCTAGAAACTTTCATATTTTTGGGCAAATACACCTGCATGAGAATGATATACTTGAGGCTAAGGCCTCATTTCAAAAGGCTCTAGAACTCTATAAAAAATCCAATGATAATCAAGGCCAAGGACTTGAATATGCAGAACTTGGAGCTATATATGTTAGGCTAAATGAGCTAGATAAGGCTATAGCCTCATATCAAAATGCTTTAGATAAGCTTGGCAATGGTGTTTTAGGCCAAGGAAATGTTCATTTAGGACTTGGAACTATATATCTTAGACACAATAAGTTACTTGAGGCTAGAACATCATATCAAAAAGCCTTGGAATTTCACAAGCTTGCCAATGATATGCTGGGCCAAGCAAATAGTTATGAACAACTTGGTCATACATATGTTCTGCTAAATGAGCAGATTGAAGCTTATGGTTCTTATGAAAGAGCATTAAGGCTTCATAGGCATACCAATGATATTCTAGGTCAAGGGAATGATAACCTGGGGCTTGGAGACATATATTTGAGCTTAAGTGAGCTCGACTCAGCTGAGAACTTATATCAGAGAGCCCTAAAGCTTTATACACTTTCCAATAATATTCTGAAACAAGGAAATGCACTTCAGCAATTAGGCAGAGTACAAAGGGCAAGGTCACAATTTGAAGATGCCAAAACCCTCTTTGAGAATGCTCTTACATTGCATAGGCAAGCACAAGATCCCGTAGGCCAAGAAGAGGATCAGCGTTGCCTGAGTGAAGTACTATCTGAGATACACCAGCCCTGAAATCATCGAAAGCAAGACCCTTGGGGTCAACTGCGGGAATTTTCAAATCTATGTTGTACTGTAAGTTCGTCAAAATTATCACGTTGAAAACATAATCTCACTTGTTCACATGGTTCAACAGTTGTTATCTGCGTCGTGATTTCACCCTTGTGACCGTGTCGCCGTGTTGCCTATTTATTTAGGGCAGTGGATAGAACCGATGGATGGAGTGACGCACAACAATGGTATCCTCCATGCTGATTTCATCCACTGTCCCTCGAGCCTTGCGGCATATCCGCGTGTTCTTGATCTTCCAGTTTGCTACAGAGTTCTCCTTGCTGCCCATGACGACGTGATAGTTCCATGGATACCAATTATAGGGACGTACCTTGTACCGAGGCCAATGTGATCCATTTTCCAAGCATTAACGTCGCAGGTCTCGGAACTTGCGACGACGGAACTTGTCTTCCGTCTAGAAACTGTACTCAACGATTTCCTCAGTCATGAGCCCCATAAATCGTGATGTGCCCAACAATCTCCTCACGAAGTTGCGTCAGATAACGAATCACCGAACGTCGTAGCGTGCCCTGGACGGCGGTGCCAAACTGGGGCTTGTCGGTTGTTGACTCGTTGGCGGACTTAAAAGATTCGCGTCAAATGTTCACCCGGTTCGTCGGCGGACATGCCTATGAGAACTTTGGGAAAAGGAGGCGCATCAACATGGGGATGAAATAGGAAGGGGTTGTTGGCAGCATACGTTAGGCAGACTCGAGGGTCCGAGACGAGCAGTACGCCCTGCGTTGTCACGGTAGCATGACTGGCGCACCGCCATGATTTTCTAGACTTCTCATGGGTATGTCTCTTCCGATGGGAAAAGACGTCACGGTGGTCCTTCTCCCCGTGTTGACGAGATTCCGGAGAAGCGAGATCGCCCAGGGTGGTTCAAAGCGTCCATGTCTTTGACAGTGCCTTCCTGCTTAGGACAGCGTGAGGTAAACGACCGGTATTGGCAACGCGGCCTGGAACGAAGGAAAAGGTTGAGGACTAGGGCAGCCTCGATTGGTCTCGTGACGTGTGAGGTATCCGGGGTCTCTCTTATGTCGTACAGCGCATGGTCGCAGACTCGCAGGCTAGTACTGTACTGTACTAGTACAAGAACCCACGCGGTGCGCAAGTACGGGTTATCAATCCGACCCAATTACCTGCCCACTGAATCCTGTACAGTATCTATCGTGCCCTTGTTGCGAAAATAAATGCGGAGATTCAAAAAAAGAATTAAAGCACTATCGCAAGGCCTCGGGCGTCCGCCACGGAACCCAGATCGCGCCACCCACCCGCAAGCACCTGCCTTTCGATGCTTCCCTTCCCATCTTATCGACGAGCTCCATAAAAGACCAGAGTCAGATGTTCCAAGCGGCGCATCCTCCCCCACCCGCCTTTCTCCTTTGCCTTTGCCGTGCGCTTCTCCACTCGTCCCTTTCCACCTTTACCATGGGAAGATTGCCGTTCTCAGGCTGGTCTCGACTTTTTCGTCCATCTGTGTGGAAGCTCGAACCGGAGCCGTCGACCTTCGCGCCGAGCAGCGCCTGGAGCAATAAGGATATGGATCCCGTGCCAGTGAATATGCGCACTTGGACGACGTTCAACTACGTTACGTATTGGATCTCGGACTCCGCGAACGTCGCTATGTGGTCACTTGCATCGTCTATGCTCGCTGTAGGGTTGTCCTGGTATGAATTTTTGTACCCGGTTCCCCGCCCCTAGGTTATAGCTTATGCCAAAAAAACTCGAAGGCGGCAAGCGCTTCCCGCCATCACATTAGGGAACCTCATCATCAGTGTCGTCATGGTGCTGAATGGAACTATTGGTGCCCGGCTTCACATTCCCTTCCCTGTCCTCAATCGCTCCTCGTTTGGATTCTGGCTGAGCTATTTCAGCGTCATCAGCAGAGTTGTTTTGGCCATGTTCTGGTTCGGCGTCCAGACTACCGTTGGTTCTGAATGCGTTTATCAGGTGCGTTCCATTTGGATTCTACACTGACATCTTATGGTCATTATCACAGATGTTGAAGGCGATTTGGCCCTCCATCGCTCATCTCCCAAACCATCTGCCTCCCAGCGCCAATATAACCACCTCTGGTAAGCAATAATAACTTACGATAAGGTTTGATAAACGATCACGCATCCCGAAGGAATGCTTTGCTACTTTCTGTATTGGTCAATTCAATTCCCGTTCATGTTCGTTTCTCCGCAAAAGATCCGGTGGTTGTTCTTGGCCAAATCCATCATTGTTCCCCCGACATGGTTGGCCCTTCTTATTTGGGCCTTTGTCAAGGTTCCCCCGAACAACGGGCTCTTCGCGCAAAAGGCGGAATTAAGCGGTAGCGAACTCTCTTGGGCATGGCTTAGTGCACTCAACAGTGCGCTTGGGAACTTTGCGACCCTTGGCGTTAACATCCCAGATTTTACCGTGGGTCACAACGTCCCCTTCTCTGTCGCGTTAACTCATCTGAGACACCAAATCAGAGATATGCCAAGAACGAAAGGGCGTGCGTAACAATTTGTCCGGAGGTCGACCCTCTTTATCAACGACGCTGAACGTTGATTTGTAGACAATATATTCAATTATTCATAATACCTGTTGCGTTCACATTAGCCAGCTTCATCGGCATTGCCGTGACTAGCGCGGGAATCACCCTTTACGGTCAAGTTCTCTGGAACCCACTCACGCTCATCGATCGCTGGGACAACCGCGCCGCCGCTTTTTTCATATCTTTTGTGTTTGCTCTCGGTACGCTAGGCACGAACGTCTCGGCCAATTCCCTAAGCGCCGGGAACGACATGACTGCGCTGTGCCCTCGCTATATCAACATTCGGCGTGGGCAGGTCATCTGCGCGTTGCTCGGCGGATGGGCACTTTGCCCATGGGAAATACTCGCGAGGTGCGTTGCAGGACTTGTGGGATCATTTATTTCCATGACAGATGACTCATTCGCTTCTGCACAGTGCGACGGGTTTCTTATCTTTCATGAGCGGTTATACCGTATTTCTCGGCCCTATCACCGGAATCATGATTACCGACGTAAGCTCGCGGACTCATTTTTTCCTTATATTTATCAATAAGGTTCAAGGCTAATTTGCGGCTTCGCTTAGTATTGGCTCGTACACCGCACGCATGTCGACGTTCCCGCGATGTATCGGCCTCATGGAAGGTACAGGTATACCTATGGAGCAGTAAGCCGTTCTGAGAGTCTATCATTCTTCACGTTCCTGAAAAACATTCGCAGAACTGGCGGGCCGCTGCTGCAATAATAGTCTCAGTTCCGCTCACTTTGCCTGGACTCATCAATAGCATCAATCCCAAAATCCACGTGGGTGTTGGGACGCGCCTTTTCGACATTGCGTACCTACTTGAGGTGAGCGTCCATTCTCCTTTTCCCACGACCTGAGCGACTGTTGATCCTGCCGGCGCATTACAGTTTACCCTGGCATCGGTCGTGTACTACACTTTTTCGAGTCTTTTTCCCGCCAAAGATACAATGCTTGAACATGCAATCCTCGAGCATGACAGGTTCTCCGATGACAGGAGTTATTCCGGCAGCAATGGAAAGAAAGATGATACCCGAGTTGGCGAATCCAAGGTTGCATAGATCTTCCTAAATTTATGCTCTGCCAAAGGCCTGCGATTTGATTCGGCCGATACTTAGCAAATTTGGATCTAACCTCTATACGCAATAGTTAATACTACAGTAGCCTGATCTGGCCTGCTGAGAATGTTGAGAAGAGTCACGCAACACATATTCAAGTCTAGTCAACCCTAACTCCAGACAAGATATGGTATTCGAGTTATGCGACATACATGACACTTCTCCGCTCGAGGTAAGAGCGTAGGGTAGAAATATGATAAGCGAGTGGTCATATGATGATCATAGCCCGACATTCAAGGGTTGCAAGAAGGGTTCGCGTCCGGCAGTAAAAATCTCTCCAAGAAATGAATCTTGGCGGCATTCGTGAATTCAATCACGCTCTTCTGCTTGAAGCCTAAACCCCAAGTAAGAAATGTCAGTTTCCGAGCGTTTTGTCGCTCTGCCCTCCGCGTATCGTGGTGGTGTAGAACCTGTAGCACGTACCGTGGCCTTCCAACTCGCACACCATCAACTCCATGTAGACCCTCTCGCTCGCGATGTCCCACATGCGTAGCGCCTCGCCCACGGGCACGCGCGAGTCTTCCTCGCCATGCGCGATCGACAGCGGTACCGCGATCTTCTCGGCATTGTTCAGCGGCGAGATGCGCTCGAGAAAGGCGCGCACTTCCGGGTCTCGCTCGTCGCCGTACTCTTGCCGGCGTTGGTCGCGTCTCCGATCCGCAGTGTGCTCAAGGAAAGAGAGCCAATTCGCGATGCCGAAATTGGCCAGGCCGCACGAGAGCTTGGAGGAAAAGTGCACGAGCGAGGCCTGATGTAAATATATGTGCGTGTCGCGTTTGTCAGTCCGAGAGGGTCACGCGTCGAGTGAGAGACTCGGGGGGAAAAAAAAGAGGAGTTACATAAACCATGTACCCGCCATCTACGGTGCGAAAGAATTAGTTGGTTATGAGAAGGGATGAGGACGGGAAATACTCACACGATCCACCCATGACGGCTATTCGCGAGCCGATGAGTTCATTCTTCAAATTCAGGCTAATGTGGTCCAAGAGAGCTCCAATATCCCTTGAACACAGACGATCAATAAATCGAGACTGAGAAAAGGGACGAACGAATGACCGCACTTGACCGAGTCTTCGCGTTTGAACACGTCGTCCAGAGCGCAGTAACGTTTCCCGTATCCAGTGCTTCCACGTACATTAGGGTATATAACCGCACAGCCAAGCTCGTTCAGCAGGTATCCATGAATAAAGCTAGCCAAAAAATTCAACCGAGTCAACTCTGCAGATTAAAACCATAACTAGAACGGAGGCACTGACATTCTTGTCTCGGCAGTACTCTGGCTCTCTGGCCCTCCGTGGATGTTAATTATGGCCGGTACAGGCGTCTTGCCCTGCTCAGGGTGATAGTACATGCATGGCACCTCCAGCCCATCGAAGCTCTTGAACTTGAGCAGCTTCGGCGGGTGCGTCTTGAACCGAGGCGGACTCGGTGCAGCCTGGCGATACACCCTTGGGGTGACCGACACGTACCAATTTCCCTGTTCGTCCCTCTCAGGCTCAGAGCCTGCACCTCCGCCGTCCTCAAACACGCCAGAAAAATCGATCGAGGCGAGGAAGCCGTTCACACGGAACGAATTGAAATGCACGATGAGCTCGTCAGGCCTACCGTTACGCACGTTCGCGGCGTACGCAACGGGCGAGCCTTCCCAGTCGCCCATCCGCACCTCGAACACCCCGCGCCCGTGCCCGCGCCCGCGAGCCTGAGCACCGGAACCGGTACCGTAAGAGAGCGGCATGGCATACATGGTCCGCCAACCCTCGACGTTGGCATGGAAAAAGAGCGCGACGGGGGTGACGAGGAGGCCTCCAGTTTCCCATGGGATCGCCCGGAGCGGACGCAGTGTGTCCGGCGGTTCGGGCGTTGTGATGTGGAGGACGGTCCCGGCGAGGGTGTCGTAGGCGACGACGCTCGTAAAGTCACCGAATGCGTTCGTGATGAGGTACAGCACGTGGGGCTCTGCCGGATTGCGGGAGAAGCTCGCGCTGCTGTAAGATGTCTCCTCGGCTTTCTCCGTCACGCCGGGAAGAGTGATCAGCTCAGGTGTCTTGGTGTCCGAATCCATCCCCGATATGTCAACGATGTAGAGCGGACGATAGGAATGGCCGTGGTACATGGTGAGGGCCACATATTTGTCGTCGACCGAAATGCTCTCCGGAATCCAGTTTGACGTGCCCTTCCCCATCATCCTCGGCGCGATCAAGCGTGCAGGCAACAGGAAAGGGTTAGGATCTGCTTTGGCTCCCGTGTTCGAGTCAATAAGCTCGGTGGAGTACACTAGGGTGTCCTTTCCGTTTTCTTTGGTGGAAGCAAACACTAACAACCTGGGTGAAGAGGCATCTGAGTCAGGATGGAGGTTACACATCATAACATAGGAGAGAAACCTGTTCGACAAGGACACCGTCACGCTGTGGTACGAATAGTTGTCATTCGTCAAGCGCTCGAAGCGCCCTTTTCCTGGACGATTGTCAAGCTCGCCGTCGATCTTTGGGAACGTCGCCTTGTCATCTCCGTCCTCCCAATAGCGCCTATGCGAACAACAAAAGCACGGGTTACCAGGCGTTCGACTGGAAACAGAGTGGAATGATGAGCTTGCGTCTCATACCAGAGCTGAAAATTCTCGTTGCCGGTGAGGTCCATGATCATGAGAGCACCGCCAGCCCGCCATGCCCCGCGCCAGTCCTCTCCCAGAATGGGCATGAAGGTCCGAATGGTCCTTCCAGAGCCGATGTCAAAATACGTCAATCGCTCCAGGTCGGTGGAGCTTGTGTTCGAAGGAATCCGATAGAGCTGGGCAACCTGCGCGTCTTCTGGTCTGTGAGTGACGACGATGCTGCCTCGGTCATTCTCCCCGGAAAACTCGAATCCGTTGACGGCGAATCCTGTTAGTTTACATAGAGCGTTCGCTTTTCGGCTAGTAGGGACGGGATGATACTAGATGGGCATACCACGAGCAGTATCATTATACTTGGACATGTCATCAAATATTCTCTGTGGGATGGGCCCAACATTCAGTGCTTTGATGTGTTCTGCTGGTCTGGAGAACTTATAACCATTGGGATCGTATTCGGACATGCTAGTTTAAGGGTATTTGCCGGGTGTGCTCCAAGTCTCGGAGATGTTACTAGGCTGATGAGCAAGGGTTAGTGTGTCAGATCAATCTGATAAGAGATTGATTATTTTGATTGGCGATTGGCGCATCTGCCGACATTTTCGGATCAGATTCAGCGACTTGTGCACGATGACACTAATATCTCTGACAGGAGATGCCTACCCTTACGAGTCATTCTGCTGTGCAGTTTCCTGCTCTCAAAAGAAAAGCGGCTCCGTGGATACACTCAGAAAGTTGAGAAAGGTATGCGTGCCACTGGCCACTGGCAGTGGTCAATTGGACCAAGGAGCCCAGTCATCAATCGATACCGTCACAGAGCTTCGCAACGAAGGGCTTGTCGGGCT
>Ga0137394_10005014_pt1 | contig 10069 bp, 7 predicted proteins | sample czobulk116metaG_FD_108278 | JGI IMG/M metagenome (GOLD analysis project Ga0137394, IMG submission 108278) | Vadose zone soil microbial communities from Angelo Coast Range Reserve, California, USA - czobulk1.16 metaG | ecosystem: Environmental > Terrestrial > Soil > Vadose zone | place: USA... | reverse complement strand
GCCAATGGCTGATGTTGGGAGCCCATCGTGCTTCGTTGAATATGACATCGTTCATTGGACATCCCAACATTTGACATATTAGGAAGCATCAGTCTTTTTATCCCAGCCAGTTTCCCGGCGTGCGAATCGCTTCCGCCAGATCGTTCAGAAAAACGGCTGCCTGAGCGCCGTCGACCACACGATGATCACCCGAGAGCGTCAGCGTCACCATCGGACGGACCGCTGGCTGGCCATTCACCGCAATGACGCGATCGGCGATGCGGCCAACGGCGAGGATTGCAACTTGAGGAGGCGCGATGATGGCGTTGAATGCATCGACGTCATACATGCCGAGATTGGTAATCGTAAATGTTCCGCCAGTGACATCGGCCGGTTTCAGGCGTCCGCTTCTGGCGCGCTCGGTTAATTCCTTGCGCTGTGAAGCAATATCGTTGATGGCCGTTTTGTCGGCGTTGGGAATCACTGCGCCGACGACACCATCATGAACCGCCATGGCAACGCTGATGTTGATGCCGGAATTCAGACGAATATTTCCATTGTCCCAGGTTGCATTCATCTTGGGATGCTTCGCCAGTACCCGCGCCGTTACGGCGACCAGCAGATCGGTGTGAGTGACCACCGTGATTCCTAACTTTTCGCGTAATTCAACCAGACCGCGGGCATCCACCTCGCGCACAAGGAAGAAATGCGGGACCTGCGTCCAACTTTGCGTCGTGCGCTCGGCCATGAGGCGAGCGATAGCACTGAGGCTGGAGGAGGAGGCGGCGGAAGCTTCTGCGACAGCCGGAGTATCCGCGGCCTTGAGCACGTCCTCGCTGCTGATAGTTCCGTCGGGGCCCGTGCCCACGATCTTCGTTATGTCGATACCTTTTTCTTTAGCGAGGCGGCGGGCCTTTGGCGAGATTTGAGGTGACCTGGGACTCTCACCAGGTTCTGTAGGGGCGGTTTGCGACCGCCCAGGGCGCTCATAAAGCGCCCCTGCAGTTGCACGTGCCGCCGGAGCGGTAGTAGGTGAATCCGCGGGTGGTTGTTCGCCGGGAGCAACAAGCCAGGCGATCGTCTGGCCGACAGGAACGACATCGCCTTCGTGCGATTTCACACCCGCCAGCACACCGTCGGCCGTTGCCTCGACTTCAACCACGGCTTTATCGGTTTCGACTTCGAGGAGAAGGTCGCCTTTGCTGACGGTCTCTCCCTCTTTCTTCAACCACGAGACAATCTTGCCCGTCTCCTGTGCCATCTCGAGGGCGGGCATCACAACGCTGGTAGCCATAGTAGTCATGGGGGAAATTAGCCGCAAAAAAGCACAAAAAACACAAAAAGCTCTGTGTTTTTTGTGCCTTTTTGTGGCTAATTTCCCCGGTTCCGATTCCCAGTCTTCATCCGCAGAGCGCCTTTGCCGCCTCAAAGACCGAACGTTCAGTAGGAACAGTCGCATCTTCCAGCGGCGGAGAAAAAGGAATTGGAACGTGCATCGCACCTATCCGTTTCACCGGCGCTTCGAGGTCGAAGAACGCGCCTTCCGCAATCACCGATGCGATCTCCGCTGTCACTCCATATCGCTCGTAACCTTCATCGACAACGATAACGCGCGACGTCTTTTTCGCCGATTCAATCAGCGTCTTCTCGTCAAGCGGCCAAACCGTACGTGGATCGATGACTTCGGCACTGATGTCGAATTCTTCGAGCATGCTGGCGGCGCCCAGCGCAACCTGAACCATGCTGCTGGTTGCAACGATCGTAATATCGCTGCCGGCGCGCTTCACGTCCGCCACGCCGAACGGAATGGTGTAGTCTTCCGTGGGGACAGGACCTTTGAGCTTGTACATCATCTTGTCTTCGAAAAAGACAACCGGGTTGTCATCGCGAATTGCCGTCTTCAAAAGTCCCTTTGCATCATATGGGGTCGAAGGCAGCACGACCTTCAGTCCGGGAATGTGGCAAAACCACGCGTGCAGCGATTGCGAATGTTGCGCAGCCGAGCGCCGGGTGGCGCCCAGCGTGGCGCGCATCACCATCGGAACTTTCCACTTGCCGCCGGACATGTAATGAACCTTTGCCGCCTGGTTGACCATCTGGTCCATGACGAGCGTCGAGAAATCCCCAAACATAATGTCGACGATGGGACGCATGCCGGTCATCGCTGCGCCCACGGCGATCCCTGTAAATCCAGATTCGGAGATTGGTGTGTCCAATACGCGCTCAGTTCCAAACTCGTCCACAAGTCCGGTGAGGACCTTGAACACAGTCCCTGCTTCGGCAATGTCTTCACCACACATAAAGACCCGCGAGTCGCGGCGCATTTCTTCCGCGATCGCTTCGCGGACGGCTTCGGCTAATGTCAATTCCCGAGTTTCAGGCATAAATATCCTGGTCCACCTTGTCTGAAGCGGGATAAGGAGCAGCGATGGCAAATTGGACGGCTTTCTCCACTTCCGACTTTACTTCGCTGTAAATCTCATCAAAGCGCACGCGGTCCGCGAAGTTCTGCGAGATGAGCCAATCGCCGAGCACCTTGATCGGATCACGTTCGGTCTTCCATTTCTGTTCTTCCTGCTTGGAACGGTAGTATTCGCGGTTGATATCCCCGACGTGGTGTCCCATGAAGCGATACGTGTTGCAGAGCAAAAATGCCGGACCGCCGCCCGATCGGGTCCGGTCGATGATCGCGGCGGCGCTTTGATAAACGGCACGCACGTCTTGTCCATCGACGCTCTCAGCCGGTATCCCGAATGCCGTAGCGCGCGCCAGCATATTGCCGGCGGCAGTTTCTGAGTTGTGTGTGTACTCGTTGTAAAGATTGTTTTCGCAGACGTAAATCACGGGCAACTTCCACAGCGACGCCATGTTCATGACTTCATAAAGCAAGCCCTGCCCGAGTGCGCCATCACCGAAGAAACAGACAGCGACCTGTCCGGTCTTCAAACGCTTTGCAGAAAGCGCCGCGCCGGTCGCTATTCCGGCGCTGCCGCCGACGATCGCGTTTGCTCCAAGGTTCCCGGTATCCGGATCGGCAATGTGCATCGAACCGCCTTTACCCTTGCAGTAACCGGCCTCTTTGCCCAGCAGTTCCGCAAACATCCTGTCGAGCGCGGCTCCCTTCGCGAGGCAGTGTCCATGGCCGCGATGCGTGCTTGTGATGTAATCATTCGGGTGCAGTCCCTCGCAGACGCCTACAGCAACCGCTTCTTGACCTATATAAAGATGAGCAAGACCCGGCATGAGCGCGCGGGTATAGAGGTCATTGACCTGCTCTTCAAAGAGCCGGATCATGAGCATCCGCCGGTACATGTGCAGCCATTGTTGGGCTTCGATTTCAGACTGGGTTTTGGGTCGATCTACGGCCGTCGTCATTTTTAAACTCCTGGCGTCATTTGGATACTCCAGACATTCGTTCCAAGACTTGAAAAATAATTGCGAAGTCGCGCTCCGCCAGTCCCATGGCCCGGGCAGCTGTAAGAAATTCATTCGCCACCGAAGTCGTCGGTAACGGCACCTCGAGCTGCCGCCCCAACTCGAGAGCCAGTTGCAAGTCCTTTTGCATCATATTCACGTTGAACCATGCTTCATCGGGCATCTTGAGAACGAACGGCCCGCGATACTGAAGCATCGGGGAGGCAGCCACACTGTTTAAGAGCACCTCCAAAGCGATCTCTCGCGGGATGCCACTCTTCTCGGCGAGCAACACACCTTCGGTGAATGCCAGCAACTGCACCGGAAGGCTCAGATTGGTCGCGATCTTCATTACCAGCGCCAGGCCATTCTCGCCGACGTGTGTGACTTTCGGTCCCAGGTCGAGCAGCAGCGGCTTCACGCGTTCAAATGTTTCGGGCCGCCCGCCAACCATTACCGAAAGCTTCCCCTGTTGGACCGTGATGACGCTTCCTGATACAGGCGCATCCACCATGTCGGCGCCTTTCTCCCGAACCCTGGCTGCCAGGGCGCGGCTCATCGCCGGACTGGCGGTGCTCATGTCGATCCAAATTTTGCCTGGCCCCAGTCCCTCGATGATGCCGTTTGGACCTTCAGCGATTCGTGTAAGCGCTTCGCTGTTCGTGACCATTGACAGCACGACATCCGTAGATGAAGCGACGGCGCGCGGCGAATCGGCAAATTTGAGGCCCTTGTCAATGAGCCATTGCGCTTTCGAGCGCGTGCGATTGTAACCTGTGACCGTATGACCCTTTTCCAGGAAGCGGTTCGCCATCTGACCGCCCATCGTGCCCAAACCAACGTATCCAATGTTGGCCATTATTCCACCCAGACTGTCTTTATATTTGTAAACTCACGGATCCCGTGAACTCCAAGCTCACGCCCGTGGCCGGAGGATTTTACACCGCCGAACGGCATTCGCGGATCGGAAACGACCATCTTATTGATAAAAACCATCCCTGCCTCGATCTCATTTTCGAATCGTTCCCGTTCTTTCGGATCGTTGGTCCAGGCACTGGCCCCGAGACCAAACCTGGAATCATTCGCAAGTCGAATGGCTTCGCCGATGTCCTTGACGCGAAAGACGGAAGCTACCGGGCCGAAGAATTCTTCCTGATATGCCGGAGAATCCTTGGGAATGTTGGTGAGAACTGTCGGCTCGTAGTAGTTGCCAGGTCCCTCAACCGGCCTGCCTCCGGTCAAGACTCGCGCGCCGGCTTGAACGGTTTTCTGAACGTCGGCTTGCAGTGACTTCACGGCGTCCGCAGTGGAAAGGGGCCCCAGTTCGGTCTGTGGATCCATGGGATCGCCGATTCTCAGCGCCTTCATCTTCGCCACGAACCCGTTTTCGAATTTGTCAGCGATTTCCTCAGACACGATGAAACGTTTTGCGGCGATGCATGACTGGCCGTTGTTGATGATCCTGGCTTCCACCGCCGTGGCGACAGCTTGTTCCAGATTCGCGCTAGGCATGACGATGAATGGGTCGCTGCCCCCGAGCTCCAGCACAACCTTCTTTATCCGTTTCGCCGCGGACACGCCGACCTGAACTCCGGCGCCTTCGCTTCCCGTCAATGTTGCTGCTGCGACTCGCGGATCCGATAGCACGGCGTCAACCTGTTGCGCGCCGATCAACAACGTCTGGAACGCGCCCGGGGGAAAACCAGCCCGAAGTAAGATGTCCTCAATTTTAAGCGCGCACTGTGGCACATTCGACGCGTGCTTCAGAAGACCGACATTTCCCGCCATCAACGCCGGCGCGACGAAACGAAACACCTGCCAGAACGGAAAATTCCACGGCATCACCGCGAGAACCACTCCGAGCGGCTGATATCGGATAAAGCTCCGCTTGGCCGGCGTCTCGACAACCTCATCTGCCAAAAACCGCTCGGCATTTTCCGCGTAATGTCGGCACACCCATGCGCATTTGACCGCTTCGGCAGCCGCTGACTTGAAAGTCTTTCCCATTTCACTCGTCATGAGACGGCCCAGAGTCTCCTTTTCACTTTCGAGAATCTCTCCGGCCCGGCTCATCATTCGGGCGCGTTCCGTGAAAGGCAGCCGCCGGAATTTCGGGAAAGTATCGGCGGCAAGCTGGAGTTTTGCCTCGATTTGTGCAGCCGAGAGGGGTTCGAATGTGCGAAGAACCTGTCCGGTCGCAGGATTAATGCTCGCAATTGCCATGTTGATTTTGCTTCTCCTTCCGAAGCTGATCAGACTATTCGAAAACTCTATTGCGGATCAAGGGCGCCGCTTCGGAGCACGTGAAAAGTCCTGTTCGCTCATTGTCGAAGTCGTCATACAATGAGAGCCCTTAATAACATCCGGAGTTTGAATTGGGAGGATCGATGGCTTCAAACTTACGCATAGGGTTGGCTGTTCTTTTCATTTTACTTACTGCGCGGGCGCATGCGACGTCGGCGGCGCAGACTCAAACAGCAGGGAAGGGAACAACGCTCAACGCGACGTCTGCCAACGTCAGCGATGCCGGGCGCGCAGTGAAGATAAATATTCTCCGATGGTCCACCGATGAAGAACGAAATGCACTCCTCGTGGCCATGAATCCTCCACCGCCGCCGGCTGCCGCGGTTGCGGAACGCGGCCGAGGCGGGCGCGGCGCACGCGGTGCAGCGGGCGGTGCAGTGGCAGGCGATAATGCTGCAGCCGGTGCGGCAGCAGGCGGTGATGCTGCGGCCGGTGCGGCAGCACGCGGTGGTCGCGGCGGACGGGGCCGCGGAGACGGTGCTCCCGCTGCCCCACCCAGACCACTGGCCACTCTGGCTGCCGCAATTGAGAAGGCGCCCACTATTGGATACTTGTGGATGGGCGACAGCAATATCGGATACTCGATTCACTACGCGTTGCGCGCTTCCATGCCAGATGGTGGCGAACGCATCATCCTCGCAACCAATCGCCGCCTCGGCGAGGCGGACGCGTCGTGGAAACCGGCTGCGCCCGCAACTCCGTCCGACTACGATTTCACTGTTATCGAGGTGCGTCTGGACCCGAAGGGCGTGGGAGAAGGCAAAGCGTCCATCAACACGAAGGTGGTCGCCGACGCCGATGCTAAAACGATTGCTTTGGATAACTACGCCGCCTCGCCTGTGGTGCTCAAGAGCGTGAAGCGGTAGAGGCAGAAAAGCGTTCTTAAATGACATATGAGAATTGGCCAATTCTCATATGTCATTTAAGAACGCTTCTTGATGTCTCCGAATTACTGCTTATTCTGATCCTTCGGGGCTTTCTCCTTTTGGTCCTTCTCCTTAACTGCGAGACCGCCAGTGATCCCGTTCACCTGGTTTCCGGTTTGGAGCGCTCTGATCTTCGCAATCTCGGCCGGCGTGGCCGCCTTGGGATCGACGTTGGCAATGGAACAGGTGAATCCTCTCAACGTGCATTCTGAAGTGGTGTGTTTGATTCCCTTTTCCTTCATCAGCCGGAGCATCAGTTCTGCCGTTTCTGCGTGGTTCTCTACGGAATTGTTGGGCAAGAACGTTCCAACGCCGATCGCATAATCGACAGGCATCAAAGGCTCGACGCTCGCCATGAAGGCGCCGTCAAGCCTTTTACCCAGATCATAAGCTCCAAGGTCAGCGCCCACGTCTACCAGGTATTGGACGAGAGGCGTGTCTCCCAGGTTCGCTGCGGCCATCAGCGGCGTGATCCCGTAAGCGTCGGCCCAGTTCACGTCTTCGCCCAGTTCTACCAGCAGTTTGCAAAGTTCGACCCTCTCGGCATTGGGATGGCTCACTTGATAGCCTGGGATAAGCGCAAGTCCCGCGGCTGCCTCCAGCATCGACTCACGGTCACCGGACACGGCGTGAGGATTCGCGCCGTAAGACAACAGGAGCTTGGACAGTTCGAGATCTCCGGCGAATGCCGCGCGATGCAACGCGGTCGCGAACACGATCCGCGGGGACGCTCCTCGATTGCGGCCCCTTGGAGTGTTATTCACGACGGCGTTCGGGTCTGCTCCCGCTTCCAGAAGTTTCTTGATGAGCGGAAGAGGATCTGTTGTCACGGACCAGGGGAAGCCATTGGTCCCCAGTTCCATATTGCGGCGATCCACCGCCCAGAACAGCGGGGTAAACCTTTCGGCGTCGGCATGATTCACGTTGGAATGGTTGTCGATTAAGAACGACGCCACTTCATATTGGCCATTGAAAATGGCCAGACCCAAAGCGTCTTTCCCGTCGCCTGCGATTGCGTTCAAATCCGCTCCAGTTGCAATCAAAGTGCGCGCCATTTCCAGATCGCCTTCCCGCGCCGCAAACATCAATGGCGTGAGCCAACCGCCGGCTAACTCCTCTACGGCTTGCTTCGGCTTGGGAGGCTCAGGCGTGGCGCCTTCGAAGCCGCGTCCGTGTGCCGACGGGACAAAATACGAACGGGCATTAACGTCGGCGCCGTGGGCAATGAGCATCTTGACCGTATCGAGATGGCGCTCGGAAGCGGCCCACATCAACGCGCTCGTGCCGCCCCAGGTCTCTATTGCGCTGACCTGCGCTCCATTGTCCAATAAGACCCTGACTGCGTCGAGTTTCCCGCTGCGGGCCACCAGCATCAAGGCAGTGTCTCCAAATTTCGATAGCGAAACATTCGGATTGACTCCCGCTTTGATGAGTTTCTCGATCATGGGTGCATTGCCGTTCATCGCGGCCAACTGCACCGGCGTGACGCCTTCGCGGTTCGCGGCCGACACATTTGCGCCGGCGCGAATCAGCAGCTCTGCCGTTTCCAGATCATCAGCGCGCACGGCCCAATGCAACGCCGTGGTTCCATCAACTTGCGTCGCATTGACATCCGCCTTCTTCTGCAGCAAAGAACGTACAGACTGCTTATCTCCCCTCATAGCCGCGTCTGCCAGTTCACTGGCGGCTGCGCTGAGACTGGCGGCCGACAGCAAGACAACCACACAACAACCGAGCACTCGTCTGATATCCATGGGTTGCATCCTTCGCTCCGAACACTTTTGGATCTTGAGATTTCTACCACTCCGGTTTACAGCTTGACAATAAGAATCTCCAAAACTGAAATTTCAAAAGACATACTGGACGCAAGAAAAGCCTTGTAACCTGAGGACGTTCCGATGGATATTTACACGCGAAAATTCCGCCTTTTTGGTAGTGATGTCTGCACTCTCATAATTGTCGTTAAATGGAGCTCTCGATGAAAAACACACTGGTGGTTGGTTGCATGGCAATCATGTGTGCGGCTCTCGGCTTTGGGCAGCAGGCCGCACCGCAGCGGCAGTCTCAGGGCGCCGCGCCAGCCACAAGTGCAAGCCCGACAGGGCGCAGCAATCAGGCAACGATCACGGCAGACGTGACGGGAGCCGCGAAGTATCGCGCGGTTCTCGATAAGTACTGCGTGACCTGTCATAACGATCGAACGAAAAGAGCAAATCTGACGCTTGAAAAGCTGGATCTCACGACAGCGGCAGACCACGCCGAGTTGTGGGAAAAAGTTGTGCGTAAACTTCGCGCCGGCGTGATGCCCCCGCCGGGCATGTCGCGGCCGCCTTTGGCCGACTACGAGGGGATGCGGGATTGGCTGGAAACCGAAATCGATCGCCGGGCGGCGGCGCGTGGCATCAATCCAGGATCGGTCGTGCTCCATCGCCTCAACCGGACCGAATACGCCAACGTCATCCGGGATCTCCTCGATATTGAGATCGATCCTGCGAAGTTTCTGCCGCCCGACGATTCGGCCAGAGGTTTCGACAACGTCGCAGGTTCGTTAACCATATCTCCAACTTTGCTGGAAGCCTACACGACGGCCGCGACCAGGATCGCTCGCATGGCAGTTGGCTATTGGAAGGCGCCGACGGAGGCGACCTACATTGCGCCGGGCGATGTGGGGCAAAGTTATCACATCGACGGTCTTCCTCTTGGCACTCGTGGCGGAATGCTGGTTCACCAAAACTTCCCAGCCGATGGCGAGTACAAGTTTTCAATCCAGAACTTCGGGGTCGGCAGCTACGTTCCCGGCGAGCAAATTGAATTTCTGGTTGACGGCGAGAGAGTCAAACTAGTCCCTTACGCCGGCGTGGGACTGAGTCAGGGAATGCAGGGGGAGAACGATGGCTCGATCGATGTGACGGTACCCGTGAAAGCCGGGTCGCATGTGGTTGCAGCCACCTTCCTGGAGACCAACTATCGGCCCAGCCTCAATATCGTCAAGGAATATGAGCGGAAGTCGCTTGACAATAACAGCATCGCCCAGTTGCAGTATTACCCGGTAATCGGCTTCCTCAAGATTTCCGGTCCGTTCAATCCCCAGCGTCCGGAAGACTCGCCCAGCATGCGCAAGGTGTTTACGTGCCGGCCACCGGCTGGTGCGAACGCCGGCCAGGAGGAAACCTGCGCAAAGCAAATTCTTTCGACTCTCACGCGGCGAGCGTATCGGCGTCCATCCAATGCGCAGGACCTCGAGTCGTTGATGGACTTTTATCAGGAAGGCCGAAAGCTGGGCACGTTCGATGACGGCATCGAGCTGGCGCTACGCCGGCTTCTGGCGAGTCCCCAATTTCTGGTACGCGCCGAGAAAGTTCCGGCCAATTTGGCTAATGGTCAAACGTATCGCATTACCGACCTGGAATTAGCTTCTCGCCTGTCGTTTTTCTTATGGAGCAGCG
>Ga0137394_10005013_pt1 | contig 10073 bp, 5 predicted proteins | sample czobulk116metaG_FD_108278 | JGI IMG/M metagenome (GOLD analysis project Ga0137394, IMG submission 108278) | Vadose zone soil microbial communities from Angelo Coast Range Reserve, California, USA - czobulk1.16 metaG | ecosystem: Environmental > Terrestrial > Soil > Vadose zone | place: USA... | reverse complement strand
CAATTCGCTATCGTAGGGCTGGAAAGAGTCGCAGAAGGCACATACGAACAATAAGTGAGTCAGGTTTGTGGATGGTCGTTCCGTTCGAGGAGCAGGCCTACCAGATGGAAGCGCGGTACACCAACAATCCCGCGGACGTCTTCTCGGTGGATGAGGAAGTCCGGGAATGGCTCCGCGGCGGACGGTTTAAGAAAGGTAAAAAGCAGCATTTCAGGAACGGAAGCTTACCGACTACTAGCTACTTTCTGTCGCAAAATAGCTCATTCTGAATGAGCTATTCAGTTCTAGAGACGGTCTGATTCTGCTTGTACGTTTTGATTTCTGCCGCTCGACCCGTTTGAGTCCCGAGTTGCGCAGTTGGGACCTCAGGCCCGTTGCAGGGCCAGGCAGCGGCCGATCTGGATGATGTTGTCTGCGATCACCCCAAGGCCAACCCAGCGCTGCATACCTTCGAACCCTCGATACCGGCAGCGATTCAATCCGTGGCGCCGCTTCAGCACGCTGATGCGGCCCTCGCATCCGGCTCTCCAGCGCTGCCCGGCGCGGAACCAGCGTTCTCTCTGCAACTTTCTGCGTTCGCTGCTCTTGGTGCTTCGACTCGGCACCGAAACTCGGATCACTCCCGTCGTCTGGATGGTCCTCTCATTCTTTAGACTATAAAACCCGTGTCAGCAGCGACCATTCGTGGCGCGTGCCCGAACTGACGCTGATGTTGTTCGACCGCAGGAACCAGCAGTTGGGAATCCTCTGGACGTTCGGCGAACACTTCATCGTGTGTGATGATCTGGTTCTCGGCTTCCTGCACTTTAACCAGTTTGCCGAACTCGTTTGGCTTGCTAGCCTTTCCCTTACGAATGATTTCGGTGTGCGGCTCGAAAAGACTCACGATCTTATGCGGATACTTGGTGATCCCTTTACTCGCGCCCTGGTTTGCCGCACCACCTGTCGCACGCACACGTCCGGCCATCGTTTCCAGGATCTCCCGTAATCGTTTCAGCCGCGCTTGCCGGCGCCGCGGAAGATGCCGCATTTCCTCCAACACTCCCTCCGCTTGATGCACAATCTTTCGCGTTAAACTCACCAGTTCCCGATACCGCTCAACCCGCCGTTCCTCACCCTCCGACCCCTTCAGCCGCCCCGCCAAGGCGATCGCAATCACCTTCTTGTTCACACTGCGCATCCGGTTACGAATCCGCGTCTTCAGTCCACCGGCAGCCTTCTCCTTCTTCATGGTTCGCGTGAGCACGCGCGCTCCATCCCCTAATAAACCGCTGTCGGTCGGATAGTGGATATTCATCTCGACCACCGTGGTGTCTACCCTCATCTTCCGTCCTTGCACCACGCCTCGCTCGCGCGCCAACTCCATCAACCGTTCGTGTAACTCCCCGATCACTTCGGGCCCGATGGCTTGTCCCAACCGCGCCAGTGTCTTGGCATCCGGTACTTTGTCGTCCCCAATGCGTGTGAACGCGCGATAGACCAGGTTCGCTCGTACTTCTCGCTCCAGCGTGTCGTAGCTCCAGTTCCGCACGTGCTTCAAGATCAGCAGCCGGAGCGCCACTTCCGCCGGTGTTTGGGTTCGTCCGCGCGTCCGGCTCTTCGGATGTCGCTTTCCTTCAGCATCGTACACACTCTCCACCAGCGCTGCGTCTTCCAGCAGTTGGTCTACTTCCTTCATCCATGGTTCCCACAGATCTTCGATGTCTTTCGCTAGTCCGCTGTGCCACAAACTCGGTTGCCGATGTCGAAGTTGGATCACGCTGCCTCCTTAATTTCTTCAGACGCAGCATCAACACAAAAAGCTACACTTCGACATCGCACAATCAAACGAAAGCCAATAAATGCTTGCTACGATGCTTTATATTTGCGACGGAAAGTAGCTAGTGCCTGACAACGCGCAAACCGGACATCAAGTGAAACCTCGCTGACTCCCCAGAAGTCCCGTTCCGGGAGACTGAAGGGCTCCGGTACGCACCCCTCGTCGGTGCGTATTTAAGGTCGCCTGCGCCCGAAGCAGACGCTCCGGCTCCCGCTGGCGCTGTGCAATAACTGTGCAGAAACCCTATCTTTCCATCGATTGGGGTTAGCTTTGAGTGAAAAGCAGATGCCCCGATTTGTTGGAAACATTGATAGTTAGAAATATTCGATGGAGTTGTTGGAGCCGGAAGCCGCGCTTAGAAGGCAGACGTTCCATTGCAACTCAACTCCGGGAGCCGGAGCTTCAATTTCCCACCTTGTGTCAGTCCAACCGCGGTCCAATTCAAGGGCGAGATAAGTGACGCGCTTCCTCGTAAGCGACACCAGATGCGGCACTTAGAGTTTTGTACTGCGTATCTTCTAAGCAGGGGGTCGCCAGTTCGAGTCTGGCCGGGCGCGCCATCCCATTGAACTGAAAGCAGTAAGAAGAATTGCTCTTCACCTTGACCTTCTACTCAGAAAACAGAGGGTCGGGAGTTTGAATCTCCTTGGGCGCGCCATGTATCTCTCGTGAATCAAGCACTTGCAGCCATTTCCAAACAGCTTCGTTTTCGATTTTCGGTCCATTCGGTCCAACAACAGACTTGTCAGACGGAAGCTCGAAGCCCAAACCGATCCGGCTGGTCCAATTTTCGGAACCGACACAAGAACAAGTATTACCACCCAACCACATAAATATGACGCGGGCTTGTTTTGCGTCATTAGGGCGACGTAGAATCCCTCCCGTGAAAAGTGTCGCCACGCTTGGTCAACTCTCTCTCGGACTGCTGCTGGCAATAAGTGGCTACCCTCAAGGCGGTCCGTACACGCTTATAATATTCGCAGATGCAGGTTCGAATGCGTCCTCGGTTGCTCAGCAAGGATCATCAGGTTCAAGCTTTGGCCATGTCTTTATCGAACTAAGTAACAGTGACAAGCAGATATACATTGGGTACTATGGTGATCCCAAGAACCCCAGCAGAGGGCAGTTGCGTGTGGACAGTGATCTCGCCCGCAACGGATACTGGGATGTGAAGTCACAAACATATGAAATCTCGGAGGAGAGTTATCGGTCCGCGCACAAGATGATTGACACTTGGGGAACTGAGGTTGGGAGCTGGAAGCTCTGGTGCAATTGCGGTGATTTTGCGGAAGCTGTTGCAACCACTGCAGGAGTACCACTGCCCAATTTGCCAAAAGAGGTTGGTCTCAATACCCCGCGTTCTTGGGCACAGTACCTTCGCGACCACGGCGGCACCGTCAACCCTAAGCGAACACTCGATGGAATTTGGACTTTTGCGCCCGGCAGTACTAGTGGAGTTGATCAAGTGAGGCTCACGCAAAACGGCTCCCACGTACGTGCGTTTTGGATAGCTGGGAATAGATACTTCAAGGCGGGAAGCGAATCCGCGAATTTCGTTCTCACCGGAAGCAAGGGCACCGGTGTCACGCATAATGCCATCATCCAAAATGGCACGCTGGTTCCGTTCGACATACCGATTCACATTACAATTCAGGATTCAAATAAAATCCTAGTGTCCGGTTCCGCAGTGGATCCGGCCGGTCACCGGAACGTTGTGGATACGACTCTTTATCGGGTCACCACCGCTAACTGATCGGCGGCAAGCAACATTCTTCTGCTGTGCGGCTTCACACCCAATAGCTCTGCGGTGTTAGAAACGGTGCCAATATTCCATGACGGCGCGGACAAATACCAGGGCCGCGTAGAGTAGCGCCCCGGAATAGCTAAACCGGTGTAAAATCTCGCAGTACTTGGGAGCAGGCAAGAAATATCGGGCTAGGTTGGCTAGGTTAGGCTTCGTGGCGGCCACCGATGACGATGCCAAGCGAAAGCATTCGATCAAACAAGCGCTGGTACCGAGTTCTCTTTAGGGTTCTCACTCTTTCTTTGTTCGTACTTGTTCACCCTGGCTTGTCCTTCGGAAAGAAACTCAACATAACCTCCAGCCCCCCGGAAGCTGAAGTTCAAATTGACGGCCAATACGTTGGCACCACGCCTTTGACTCTGGAGATTCATGGCAATGAAATCCTGACTGCTAGTGGCATCCGTTGGAAAAATCCTGCCACGCTCGTTGTTTCGAAGTCTGGATGTACCGTGCATCGCGCGGCGATCACGCGCACTTTCCTCGACTCGAAAGATTCTCATGTTCAGCTTGAGTGCTATCGCTCGCACTTGGACGCAGGGTTTCAATTCCTTCTCAAAGAGCAATTCGCAAACTCGGTTCGAGAATATGAGCGTGCGCTTGAATTGGATCACGATCATTTTGAAGGGTTCTTCAATCTGGGCTTGGCATACATGAGTCTCGGAAAATATCGAGAAGCAAAGAGGGCGTTCGACACCGCCATCCAGCTTAAGTATGACGCACCAGAAGCTTACAACATGAGAGGACTCGCTTGCGCCAAGCTCCTGATGCACAGTGATTCAATTTCATCATTTACTGAAGCGCTGCGCCTAAAGCCCGACTTTGCCATCGCCTACGTCAACATAGCTGAGCAATATCGCGTATCGGGGCATCGTGAAGAGGCGTTAAATAGTGTTGAACGCGCAATCCAAATTAGACCAGACCTTGCTGAAGCTTATAGAGTCAAGGCTCGAGTATTGGAACAACTCGGGCGGACAAACCAAGCGGTCACGGCGGCGCAACGTGCCTTTGAGCTCGAACCCGATTCAGCAAGGGCAAGCTTGACGTTGGGTTGGGAATTGGACGAGGCCGGCCAGCCTCAGATGGCATTGGAGTACGCAGAACAGGCGGTCAAGCTCAATCCCATGCTTCGCGAGGGATATACAAACATCTGCAGGGCTTATGATGAACTTGAAGAGTACCGTGATGCCGTTAAAGCTTGTCAAGAAGCCTTAGCCCGGAGCCAATCTGACGCGCAATCTCTTTTTTACGCTGCCGTAGCATACGAGAAGTTGGGACAGTCCGGCACTGCTTTGGCAGCGTATCGGCGGGCGGATGCGGCTTTCAAAGAAGACCCCGAACCGGACGAATACGCTCTTTTTCTTTGGGGAAACACATGTTTCCGCCTTGCGCGAGTCCAACGAGCGGTCGAACACTATGAAAAGGCAATTCGGGAGAGGCCCGATTTTGCTCCTGCCCATCTCAATCTTGGAGTTGCGTACATCCGTTTGGGACAGCGGGAGAAAGCAACCGACGAATACAATGCTCTTCGATCCACAGACAGCGTTCGAGCGCAAAGACTAAAGCGCCTCCTCGATTCTCCATCTGCTAGTGCATCGCTGAAGCAACCAGAAAAGAGTATTGTCACTCCGTCGTCGGCGTCGCAACTCTCAGCAACGGCCACAGTTAAATGCAACGTAGACTGTACCATCAGCTTCGACAACGCTTGGAAGCGCCCCCTCTTCGCAGGGCGAAGTCAATCGTTTCCGGTGGCGCCAGGCGAACATTCCATTTCCGCAATCAGCGCCGACGGTCGACGGAGTTGGCGTACATCAGTTGTGTGGGAAAAGAACTCCAGGAAGGAGATTGTCGTACCCATTGAACCTAAAACGCTGGATGTCAGGGAGGAGAGTGAAAGAAAGGAACTCCTCGCAGAGATTGCCCAAGCCCGCGCAAGGATCGATGCAACTCGAAGAAAAGCGGCTGATGCATCAAGCGCCCGAGCGAGACTACTCATCGACCGTGGCTCGTTGAATGAGCGGAAACGACTACTGCGACAAAGAGCAGAGACCATCGTTAATCAAATTAAGGTGTATGAAGTCCAGGTTGATCCTGAACTCAAGCAGGCCGAGCACGATGACAATGCTGCGTTGAAGAGTTGTAGCCAAGGAGGCAGCGGGAATGATACTTTCTCCGCCCTTATGAAGGCGGCCGACACAACGGCCTGTATTATGAGTAAGCAGTCTGCGGAAAGGCACCGTCAACGAGCGAAAGAGTTTCTCGTGGAGATCGATAAACTTAGCCATGAACTTTATTCGTTGACAAAACCGCAATAATGCATCAATTGAGGTAAAGGAAATGAAGTCATCCCGTAGATGGAACTTCGATTGGGGTGCAAAGTTCATTTGGGCATCTTTTGCCGTTGTCGTTTTCGTCCTCGGATCATTCGTTGCTGTCGCCCAGCCCCAAGCGTCCGCAGCCAACACGAATGCAGGAGATGGTCGAGCTCCCGTGACGATAATCGTCAGCGACCTAGGAATTGCCCAATGGAAGGACGGACTCGAAATGTTTGGCAATTTCAGTCAACTCGACCATAAGGCCCTTGTCCCGTTACCAAACCGTGCCCAGATCCTCGTCCCGATGCCCTCAGACGATGAGATCGCCAACAACCCAGATGGTTGGCTGCAGCAATATGCGCCACTCGGAGACAAAATTAAGTCCGCGATCGATAATGGCAATTCAACAGTTGAGGTTCGCCTCGTCGAACACGAAGAAATGGGCGGGTTTCTAGCTGACGGTGCCCGACAAACGAGCGTGGAGAAGTTTGTTAAGAACGCTCTTCACCAGAGCCTTCAGGAATCCGCGCAAATCGACGATAGCAGCGTAAACCTCGTCTGTGGTAGCAATGGTTGTCGCTCGATGAGCCGGGTAATCCCCGACCTATCTGACCTGGACCGGGGGCAGGTTGATCTGTTCGCAAACTTTAGCTCACAGGCGTCCGTTGACGAAACAGTTAAGGCTTTCGAGGCGATCCCGGATGCTTCCAAGGAAGTGTTCGTAGAAAATCAGAATATCCTTGGTGTAACCGCAGATGCACCGGGCGGTATCAGTTGGCTGGGGAAGGCTGAAACCGTCCAAGAAAGACATCCCGGTACCCGCGTATTCGTTGTGGACCCTCAGCTATCACCCCTCGATAACATTCCCGGCCCTATTGATTGGTGGACTCACCATATCGATCCGCTGAAACCGGACCGGCCTCCGGCCCTGCTTTGTGAGTACAACGGAGAATTTTGTGGTCCGTCTCAGCCATTTGATCGCGACGGAATATTCACGGGGCCGATATCAACGAACGTGCCTGTTCTCGACATCGACCGGTTCGGCGGCCTGTGGATGCAGACAAATTCAATCGGAACTCAGGACACTAACACCAGCGTCTCAAACAACCTATCTCCGGGCTGGGAGATCGTTGATCCTACCGGCGTGCCGGAATTGCGACAATCGCTACAGGATCTCCGACAGCAATTGGGAACATCCGAGCAAGACCTGAGACGGATTGAAAGCGAGTTACAAATTGAAGAACAAAAAGCAATCGCCGATCAGGCCGCTGGCGCGCAAGGCCCTGGTCAGATAACGATCCCGATTCCACCAGGATGGGTACAATGCGAATGCCCTGCTCAGCATCCCGGTGCTGGAATATTTGTCAATGGTGTTCAATGGCATACCCCAGCCTTGCATTGCCAGTAGGGTTTGCGGTCGGCGGCATAGCAAATTTGCAGACTCATCTCGCGGATGGAAAGGCCTTCTCGAAAAAGGTTACCAACAAGCGATGTCCCAGTCAGATTTTAAACGTTAGCAGACGATAAACGCTAGAAGAGTTTCCGAAAGAGTGGACCTTAATGAATATTCTTGCTCCATTAAATTGGCGGCTCATCATGAATTGCAAAAGTTTTTTGTTCGTAGCAATTACTCTTTGCCTTTGCCCGAAACTCCTAGCTGAAAAGTACTCTATCTCAGGTTGCGTCACAAATAGCTCAGGAGGGCCTGCCCGCCAGGAAACGGTTTTGACGTGGAACATCGTGACAGATTTTCATGATGCGCACAACGGGAAAGCCCAAACTGACAAGTCCAATGGCTGCTATGAAATCCAACATCTTCCCAGCGGGACCTACTTGGTCAGCCTCAAGGATAAACGTTTCGCAATTCCGACCAATGGCGTACCGCAGGCTGAGGTTCACATCAATGGCAGCAACGTGAGCGGAGTTAACCTTCGAACGGAGGTGCCAGATCCTGCTCTGCTGCGAGCAGGTATCACGAAAGCATTGAAGTCCGCCAGATACGGGTTTTCCTCGGAAAAAAACTCAGGGGTACCGATGAATTCTTATCTTGGGGATTATGGGACCGGCGTTCCTGCGAAGATACTCTCAGGCTTTGAAAAGTGCGCGATTCACTATCTGAACCCCACGGAGGGAGCAATAGCGACAGAGTTGTGCGAGTTGGCCGAACTTCGGAACGAGGAATCCATTGCGCTGTTTGATAAGATGGCACAGTCCGTCCGCTCAGCCGTCGCTGACGCCCAAGGATTTCGCTATGACGAATTGAAGGCAGGCGAGGGTGGGTGTGTGGATTGTATTCGCCAAACAGAATGGCTGTCACTGCTCAATGGTGCCGTATCGCTGCGACTGCTTAGTTTCCAGGGACGTTTTCGAATTCAGACTTTTTCGGTTCAATTGTGGTTGATCTACAGTCAACGCATCACAGCGCAGAATTGCGACGCGATAGCAAAAAGTGTCTCAGCTCAGGCCGATCCGAAAGTGTTCCAGCCGGAAATAGCAAGAGTCACGACCGAAGTGAACGACATTAATCGCAAGGTTCTTCATGCTCAATTAAGGAACATGCTCCGCTTGCTCGCAATAGGAGGCACTCTAGAGACGCCGCCAACGCCGGTCGCGGCAACCGAATTCCCCGCCATAGATGTTTCGGCCAACTGCGGCATGAATCCGAAGAGCGCTGCGCTGGTAACTGTTGCTGCAACACCAGTCACTCAACGTGCAGCAGCCCAGGGGGCGAGGACCGACACGGCCGCGACGATACCCGACGGGCTTCCTGTCCGTCTCTCGCTTGGGGAGTCTTTGAGTTCGGCTACGAGCAAAGTCGGAGACCCGATCCATTTCAAGGTGGCGGAGGACATAAAGGTTGGAAGGCTTGTAGTGATTTCGAATGGCTCTCAAGCCTTGGGACATATCCTGAAGAATGAGCATAAGGGAAGATTGGGACATGGAGGTAAGCTCGAGTTCAAGCTTGACTACATTACGGCGGACGACAACAGTCAGGTCAAAGTACGTGCGGATTCATCGCGTGAGGGGAAGGGTAAAACAGGAAAGCTCCTCACATTCAGCATTGTGGCCTCACCTCTAATCCTCCTGAAGCACGGAAACGATGCGACAGTGCCGGAGGGCACCCCAGTTATCGCGTACGTTGATGGAGCGCAAAACGTCGTTGTATCTGGGACTGCGCTGGCTGGCGGAGGTCAATCTCAAGGGGTTGATGCGAATTCGCTGGCGCCAACATCTGAAGCGCCCCAAGGTGCAAACTCGATATCGCATCCAGAGCCCGAAGATAACACGCCCTCACTCGTGAGCGTGAAATCTGATCCTTCGGGGGCTGACATTACTCTCGACAGTCAATTTGTCGGCAATACGCCTTCGACCATAAAGGTCCCTCGAGGGATCCACACCGTCGCGCTGAGCAAGAATCGCTTCAAAACCTGGCAGCGGACACTGAGCGTTAGTTCTGGAGGCGCCATTACTCTTGATGCGACTCTGGAGAAGGCCCAGTAAACACCTCGCTTCGCCAGTGATAAGCAAAAACGATCGCTCAACCTGGGAGCCGTCAAATCTTCAAAATGAATCGGCTGTACCGCACTTTGCGGGATTTGGCATGTCTTTCCCAACTAAAAACCGGACTTGACCGCGACCGGTATCAAATTACGAAAAGAGCGAGTTCTGAACCTGAACTAGTTCGACAGGAGCTCGCGGGTCGAGTCCCGTCGCTGCCGCCAAATGCATCCTCGTCACGGCAGAGGCGATTACCATAAAAATTATGCCGTTCCAATCGGCGGAGTCCTGGCGTACAGAGACGAGATCAGCCCCTCAGGTTTTGGCTTCGCCCACACGTTTCAGTCCAACTTCGGTCCAATTCAAGGGCGAGATAAATGACGCGCTCCCTCGTAAGCGACACCAGCAGCGGCACTTAGAGTTTTGTACTGCGTAGCTTCTAAGCAGAATGCCGCAGGTTCGAGTCCTGCCGGGCGCGCCATCTCATTGAACTGAAAAGAGTAAGAAGAATCCCTCCTCACCGTTGACCTTCTGCTCAAAAAGCAGAGGGTCATGGGAACGAGGCGTGCGGGTGTCGCGACACCTCAATACGTGATACTTGCAGCTGCTCCAAGATCGATGCCAACCGCGGAGATCACTT
>Ga0137394_10005012_pt1 | contig 10073 bp, 9 predicted proteins | sample czobulk116metaG_FD_108278 | JGI IMG/M metagenome (GOLD analysis project Ga0137394, IMG submission 108278) | Vadose zone soil microbial communities from Angelo Coast Range Reserve, California, USA - czobulk1.16 metaG | ecosystem: Environmental > Terrestrial > Soil > Vadose zone | place: USA... | reverse complement strand
TTGGCCAAGGGGCGCCGAGGAAACATCCCGCTTCAGTCGGCAATTGACACTGTTAGTTCACCAAGGGGAGCCGATTGCGATGCATCTCCCGCCGCCGCGTCGTTGCGATTGACGTCGCGGTACAGGATGTCTCGTTGTTGAGGAATAAAACCCGCTTCCCGGATCAAGTAGCGCAGCATACGCTCGTCCGCTCGATTGTGAGCCCCAGCCGCCGACACCACATTCTCTTCAATCATGATCGAGCCCATATCATTGGCGCCGAAGCGGAGAGCAACCTGACCAAGCTTGAGTCCCTGCGTTAGCCAGGACGACTGGAAGTTTTCGATGTTGTCGAGAAATAAGCGCGAGACGGAAAGCATTTTTAAGTAATCAATGCCGGTTGGCTCGTCTTTGATACGCCGGCCGAGCGCTGTGTTCTCGCGCTGGAACGTCCATGAGATGAACGCCGTAAAACCGCCGGTTTCATCCTGTAGCTCGCGCACCCGCTTCAAATGTCGAACACGATGCTCCACAGTGTCGCCGATTCCGAACATCATCGTCGCGGTGGATCGCAGGCCTACCCGGTGCACAGCTCTCATCACTGCCAACCATTCATCAGTCGTACACTTCGTCGAGACCCGGTTGCGCACTTCATCGTCTAGTATCTCGCCGCCGCCTCCAGGCAGACTATAAAGCCCTGCATTCTTCAGCCGAGTCATGATCGTCTCGTAATCGAGCCCGGAGATTAAGTGGATGTTGTGAATCTCAGGCGGGGAAAAACAATGGAGTTGAAAACTCGGATACTTTTGATGAAGCGCTCGCAGCAGGTCCTCATACCATTCGATACCAAAGTCAGGATGCAACCCGCCCTGCATCAGGACGCCGGTGCCGCCGAGCGCAATTGTTTCATCGATTTTTGCGCAAATCTCGTCCAGGGTGCGAACGTAAGTGTCAGGCGCACCCGGCCGCCGGTAGAAGGCACAGAACGTACAAACAACATTGCAGACATTCGTGTAATTGATGTTGCGGTCAATGATGTAGGTGACAATGTTGGCTGGGTGTCTTCTTTTCCGTATCTCGTCGGCGGCGGCGCCAATGCTGGCGATATCGTTGGACTCAAGCAGCACGGTGCAGTCCTCTGCCGAGAGGCGGTTGCCCGCCAAAACATTTTTTAGAATAGGTTGAATATCAGACATGATCGATTTCGAAGCTTATTAGAATACTATCGTGCGGCTTCACAAATTCAAAGGCTTCACTGCCGGAATAAGCTTGTGCTTGTAGGCGAGCTGGTAATACAGATCCAGGCCGGCGCGCAGCTCATCGTCGAGTCGAAAACTGAGATTTTCACCCAAGTACCTTTGCAGTTCCTCTCGCGGAAGGTCTAACAAAGGCTGGTAAAAGTCGACAATCTCTTCGGTTCGGGCAAGCCCTTCCCGGCAGGCGGCCAGGAAATCTATCGCCCGGGCCTCGGCAGAAGCAGTTGGGCCAATCATCCACATTGCAAAAACAAATCCGTGGCCGGTGTGCCGTCGCCACAGACTGGCCATGTCAAAGATCTTGAAGTCGTGAGGCGAAAAAGTCATACCAGGATCGCCAATGATCAAAGCAGCATCGTTCTCTGCCAGCATTCGTTTGAGATCAGGCGCAGAGGAAACCCACTCGGGTTCAAAATCCAAAAACTCGCGAAAGATTATTTTCACTAAGGTCGCTGAAGTGCGTGAGGACTCGTCCAGCGCCACCCGGCGAACATCCTTCAGTTCATCCAGCTTACTAACCAGATTTACACTGCGAACCCTTTCGCGTGAGCCTACGCAGACGCCAGGCACCACATCGAGATCGGGTATCCGCTGATACTCAATTACCGGGACCAACGCGACGTCGACAAGCCCTTGCGCCAACATTTCCCCGCAGCGTGCAGGAACAGCCTCGACCAGTTCAATATCATTTCTTTGTGAACTATGTTGGAAGCTCCAGATCAGTGGAGCCGAGTTTAAGTAACTCGATGCCGCGAGTCGCGGTTTTTTTGTATTCGTCGTCCTGATGAGATTCCTCGCCTAAACAAGAATTGGAAATGTGATGCTAACGAAATCGCAATTAACATCGCAAGCGGTCGCATCTGTTTCATCTTTAGGTCGTTGACACTCTTTGAGAGCGGCAATTACTATTCGGTTCGACACTACTATCCATACGGACTCTCCGCGTCTGGCGGAGATTTACAGACGTCTGATCCTATTCGATGCAGATATACGATGTCAGCGTGCCGCTTTCAGCAGCCACGCCCACCTACCCCGGTGATCCGGGAATTGAAATCAAACCGTGGAAGGCGCTCGCTAACGGTGACGTCGCCAATGTTTCGCTCATAGACTTCGGTCTGCATTCAGGCACTCACGTTGACGCGCCTGCACATTTTATCGAAGGGGGAACGAAAGTCGACGCTCTCCTGCTTCAGAGTCTTGTCGGAGAAGCCGAGGTGGTGGAAGTGCCTGAGCACATTGGGGTGATAGACGTGAATTTTGTTGTGGCTAACTGTAATCGGGGTTCTCAAAGAATCCTTTTCAAAACTCGCAACTCAAGCTTTTGGAATAATCCGGAGGAGGGGTTCCGGGTTGATTACACCTATGTTGGCGCCTCTGCTGCCAGGCAACTTGTCAATTCAGGAGTCAAGCTCGTAGGAATAGATTATCTGTCTATCGATGGATTCGACCCGGAGGAATATGAAACCCATCACATTCTGCTCTCTCAAAATGTTGTAATTCTGGAAGGTTTGGACCTTAGAAAAGTTACAGCTGGGTTATACGAGCTGATCTGCCTGCCGTTGAAGATTGCGGGTGGAAGCGGCGATGGTGCTCCAGCCCGAACCATACTTCGCAGCTTGAGCTAAACAAACGCGAATCGGAAACATCAAAGATGTCTGACAGGAGTGACACTAACTACAGAGAACGCGTCTATCGTATCGTTCGTTCAATTCCGCGAGGTCGAGTTATGACTTATGGCCAGCTCGCCGAAATCCTCGGCGATGGTTATACCCCGAGGACGATCGGTTTTGTAATGCATGGTTCAGACGATAAGACGCCCTGGCATAGAGTTATCAACGCGCAGGGAGCATGTTCTACTGGGAGAGTTGTTATTCCTTACGACAAGCAACAGCGAATGCTCGAGGCAGAGGGAGTGTGTTTTAACGAACGCGGCCGCTGCGACTTGCGAAGTTACCTCTGGATTCCTGAGCAGAAAAAGAATCGTCGCGGGGCCCCATCCAAAAAAGACACTCTTTTCAGAGATTAATTCTTTCTCAAGAGGACACCACAATGAACACAGACCCCCTTGACCAAAAAGCGCCATACGCCGTCAGCCCACCTCGGTATTCAGTTTCACATCAGATGGTAACCACTGCTTTTGAACTGCCAAACTTTCGCATCACTCAAAACCTGGGAATCGTTCGCGGCATCGTGGTGCGTTCGCGAAACATATTCGCAACCATTGGCGCCGGCCTGCAAACTATCGTCGGCGGAAACATCACTGTGTGGACCAGGCTTTGCGAACAAACCCGCGCCGATGCATTTGACATCATGATCCAGCATGCGACCGAGCTCGGCGCCAATGCGGTAGTAGGTGCGCGATATGATGCAACAGAGGTCTCCACGGGAGTTACCGAAGTGCTGGCGTACGGCACCGCGGTAATAGTCCAGCCCGCCAATGGGGAAACGAGCTATCGCGCATGAGCGAGGGCCAAATCACCGCCTCTCAACTGAGGCGAATTAAGAAGGCCCTGACCACAGTTCCTTTCGCGCGATTGCTGGGTATCGAACTCGAGGATATTGCCAGCGGAACTGCGACTCTGGCTGTTAATGTCAGAAAGGAACTCACGCAGAACCAGGGCGTAGTTCACGGGGGCGCAATTGCTTCCCTGATTGATACTGCGACAGCTTTCGCCATAATCTCCCTCCTTGCTCCAAAAGAAAAAGTAACTACGGTCGACCTGGCGATAAGCTATCTTCGTCCAGCCATCGGTGGACGGCTAAGGGCCGTTGCCAAGGTCGTTCGGGCTGGGCGGCGGCTTTTCGTTGTGTCGGCAGAGGTGTTCGACAAGCAGGGAAGGCTAATAACCACAGCACTTAGCACCTACATTAAGGTTTGAATAGCCTTCAATGTTTTCGGTTGGAATTAGATAGACATGCATTGTTTATCTATGTAAAATGCTTTTGGCCTTCCGCGCGGACCCAACAAGTAGTCGCCCTCGCAACAGATTACAATCTGAAAAAACTCCCTTGGTGAATAGTTCACCTATGTACTCCCTTTATCACTCCCTCCTAGCCCAACACCCCAGACAGTTGATGCCTGTGCCGTGTGCAGGATCCACCATCACGCAACTTCACCGTTATTTCGAGGATGTTGTGGTTGAGAATAATCTGGCCGCCTTGGTGGTTGAGAGCCTGCCCACATCGACGCAGAGACCGGCCAGGGATATCGCTCGTATCAAAGAACTGGATAAGTCCGTAAAAAACCTTTTCATCTGGCTGAGCCCCGAGGACGCCCTCTCGAGTCTGATGCTGAGCAGAGGAAAAGACAGCAAATCTGTTGTTTTTGAGCGTATCGATGAAGGACAAGGCTACGAGCGGTTTGTGGTAATCGCTGACGCTCGGTTCTCAGCTCTTATCGCGTCCGTACATAGTGCAGACGAGAAAGACGTCTCCAGGGATCTTGTCATTTGGACTTTCGAGCCAGACGTCGTTTACTCCGCGCTGGAGTATCTGATGGCCCGAGTCACCGCTGAACATCCGCTTCACTCTTATGTCTTTACTCACGCGGTACGCCTTTCGATGCCGAAAGCGACGTCGCTTCAGCTGACTTTGGGTGTAACGACGAAACTCGCGCGGCTCTTGCAGGAACAGGCAGAACGCGAGATTGCAGTCAACCGGCTGGCAACGGCAATCAGAAACTCGCTCGAGCTCGATAGTGTTTTGCAAACAGCTGCCAATGAAGTCGGTCGCGCTCTTAACGTGCATTCCTGCGCCGTAAGAGTTGAAGGTGACCTGGTGGGTCGAGAGGTGACCAAGCATTATTTGCGTCCTGACGCCATTGCAAACAATGAGTCTGCTGCCTCGTTGCTTACGCATGTGGAGTCGATTAGCAAACGGCTGTCAAATTCACCCGAATCCTATGTGGTAGACGGCGACAATTCTGAAACCACAACAGTTCTTGCTGATGCCGTCGTGCCTCTTATCTATCAAGGAAACTTCATCGGATTGTTGCTCGTGCGTTCTGACGACACGACGCGTGTATGGGCTGACAATGAACTGTTGCTCCTGCACACGGTTGCCGATCAGCTCGCAGTTGCCGTTAACCAGGCGCATTTGTTTGCTCAAATGCAGCAACAGGCCCTGACCGATGGTCTGACAGGCTGCTACAACCGCCGCTCGTTTGAATTGCAGCTTGAGCGTGACCTGCATTTGGCCACCCGCATGCGCCAGCCCCTGTCTCTAATAATGCTCGACCTCGACAATTTCAAACACATTAACGATCGAGCCGGGCACGATGCCGGCGACGTGGCGCTCTGCATGCTGGCGGATAACTTGCGCGCCGAACTGCGAGCCGTGGATACGGCGGCACGATTCGGCGGCGACGAGTTTGTGATAATCCTGCCTCAAGCTAACAGTGAAGGAGCGATGCTTGTTGCTGAGCGCTTGCGCAAACGCATTTCGGAAATTGAGGTGCCTTACTTTGGGCAAGTGACCGCTTCTCTGGGTGTCGCAACCTTTCCCATCCACGCCTCTTCGCGAGATACGCTGGTGGTGGCAGCAGATCGAGCTCTTTACAGCTCGAAAAACTCCGGACGCAATCGCGTCAGTTTGCCTGCCGAAGAAACCTGCGAGATCGTCCTCCCTCCACCAGTCGTAAAACCTCCGGCAGTCGATTTGATTGATGCATTGCAAAGACTCTAGTTCTTCGCCATCGGCCGCGCTCGCTCACCTTTCCAATCATTCCTTCTAACAAGTTCTGCGTTGCCTTCTGGCATCCTGACACAAAATCGCGCATCATAACGCTTCACCGTTTAGCTGAAGGTTGTGTGGCTTCGCGGTGCTTGTGTGCATGGACGACCTACGAAAATTCTGGCGCTACTTTCTTCCTTACAAGATCTCAGTTGCGACTGGCATCATTTGCATCCTGGCCAGCGTCGTTTGCAATCTCTATATCCCGCTGATTGTTGGTCAGGCGGTCGACGCTAACTGGAGCAAGGTTACCTGGACACTGCTAACAATCTCAGCGCTAAAGGTATTTGGAGCGAGTCTTCTGAGTGGGGCGTTCCTGTTTCTTCAGCGACGCATACTGATCGGAATGTCGCGCAAGATTGAGTATGACCTGCGGCAGGATTTTTACGAACATCTCGTCAACCAGCCTCAATCTTTTTTTCAAGAACATCGCATCGGCGACTTAATGGCACGCGCCACCAACGATCTGGCAGCCGTCAGGCAACTGGCCGGGCCGATGATCATGTATTCTCTTCAAACTCTCTTCGTTGTAATCATCGTCCTGCCACTAATGTTTATTATCAACTGGCGACTGACCCTACTTTTGTTTGTGACGATGCCGCTCGTTTCCCTGACCGTGAAGTTTTTTGGCCAGCAAGTTCACGTTCGCTTCGAGAAAATTCAGGAGTTTTTCGCGCAGATCACAGCGCGCGCTCAGGAAAACTTTACTGGCGTTCGAGTGGTGCGAGCTTATGCGCAGGAAGACGCTGAGATCGCCGCCTTTAACGAATTAAATCGGCAGTACGCGGAGAAGAATCTCGCTCTGGTCAGGATCGACGCCTTGATGCGACCGCTGATGCAATTTCTCATTGGAATGGGCTTTGTATTGATCTTGTGGGCCGGGGTGCCTATGGCAGTCCGCGGCGAGATGACAGTAGGTGAGTTTACCGTCTTTAATATGTACCTCTTCCGGCTGATCTGGCCGCTCATCGCCTTGGGATATGTAGTGAATCTCTATCAGCGCGGCACGGCGAGTTTGAAGCGAATGAATTCGATATTGGCTGTCCGGCCCGCTATTGCCGATTCTCCGGAGACAAAACCGAAACCCCCAATTGACGGCCAAATCGAGTTTCGAAATCTCAATTTCAGCTACCACCAAAACGACGAACTTGTGCTCCGGGATATCAACTTAACTATTCCGGCCGGTCAGATTGTCGCCTTTGTGGGACGGACTGGCAGCGGTAAGTCGACTCTCGTTAACCTCATTGCGCGGGTAGTCGAGGCCCCGGAAGACACTGTCCTCGTGGACAATGTCTCAGTTCGCGATTACCCGCTCGCTCAGTTGCGTTCAAGCATTGGCTACGTTCCACAGGAGACCTTTCTCTTCAGCGACACACTGGCTGAGAACATAGGGTTTGGCGTGGAAAGGGTGGATCGGAAGCAAATTGAATGGGCTGCCGACGTCGCCGGGTTAACGGAAGATATCGCGGGATTTCCAGATGGATACGATACGCTTGTGGGAGAGCGTGGTCTCACGCTTTCGGGAGGGCAAAAGCAACGGACTGCCATCGCCAGGGCCATCCTGCGTGAGCCAGGAATACTAATTCTCGACGACGCTCTCTCTTCCGTTGATACTTACACTGAAGAAAAGATTCTGGGTCAGCTTCGTGGTGTGATGCGTGGCCGCACGAGTTTAATTGTTTCCCATCGCATATCGACTGTTCGCGACGCTGACTTGATTTGCGTACTCGATGAAGGACGAATCATCGAGCAAGGAACGCATAGTGAGTTACTCGCGCTCGGGGGTGAGTATTCGCTGTTGTACGAACGACAGCTGCTGGAAGAAGAGTTAGCCCTAACCTGACTCTTTTACTAAACAACGACGGGGACGAATATCTATGGAAAACAATCTGGACAAACGATATCAAACGCTGGTCGTCTTATGGTTCGCGTTATTGATGAGTATTGGAGTGTACTTCCTGTTCTCAGTGTTCGTCTCACCCGCGGTTAGTAACGAGACTGACAATCCGTCGAGGTCTCTTCTGATTGTCGGATTGACGGCGCTCGGCACCTTTCTGGTTATAGTTTCGTTTGCGGTAAAAGGAAAGTTGTTTGAGCGTTCGGTTGAAAGACAAGATGTCGGTTTAGTGCAAAAGGGCCTGGTTATAGCGTGTGCTATGTGCGAAGTCAGCGCCCTGCTCGGACTGCTCGAACATTTCATCATCGGCAATCGCGAGTACTACCTGCTGTTCCTGCTAGCCGCCGCAGGTACAGCTTTTCATTTTCCCCGGCGCAGCCAGTTAGAGGCCGCCAGCTACAAGGACCCGGCACAGCTGAATTAAAAGAACAGATGTCGACAGCGGTAAAAGAATTTCACGAAGAGGAAGCAATCGGGAAGACTTACGACTTTCAGGTTGCTCGCAGACTGCTCCGATACCTGCGACCTTATCTGCGCCTGCTGATACCGGCTCTGGTACTCACTCTAGTGCTGAACCTGCTGGGAATTCTTCAGCCAAAATTTACACAGTACGCGATTGACTGGTTCATTCTGCCGCGAAAACTTGCAGGGCTAAAACTTCTGCTGGTCCTGTACGCAGGCGTGCAGATTCTGCGCCTGGTGTTCTCCTATTTTCAAGCATTGTTGCTCAACACCGTAGGCCAGTATGTGATGTTTGACATGCGCCGCGAGCTTTACGACAAACTGCAGCATCAGGAAGTGGCCTACTACGATCGCAATCCAGTCGGCCGCATCATGACCCGACTAACCAGTGACGTCGATTCGCTCAATGAACTCTTCACCGCGGGAATCACGGATCTCCTGGGCGACCTGGTTATGATCGTCGCGATCATCGGGATGATGTTATGGATGGACGTCCGACTAACGCTCGTTACCCTGTTAACCGTCCCAATGCTCTGGGCGGCGACGACATGGTTTCGCAAAGGCGCGCGCAAAGGCTACGACATGGTCAGGACGCGCATCGCACGCATCAACGCTTTCCTGCAAGAGCATTTCGCCGGTGCGCAAACGGTTCAGATTTTCAATGCTGAGATAAAGTCGGTCAGGAAATTCCGCGAGATTAATGCCGACTACCGTAAAGCGAACATCGACACCATCTTCTACTATGCGGTTTTCTTTCCGCTGGTCGATTTCATTGGCGCCGTCGGCATCGCACTGATCATTTGGTATGGCGGCTATCGCGTTATGCAGAACACCCCTGAACACACCGTGCTCACCCTGGGCGCACTGGTGGCGTTCATACAATATTCGAGCTTCCTGTTTCAGCCTATTCGCGACATCTCTGATAAATACAACGTACTTCAGGCTGCCGTGGTCGCCTCGCATCGAGTTTTCAAGACACTTGATCTTCCCATCGCGATCACCAGCCCGGACAAGCCCAGGAAATCAGGACGCGCCCGTGGGATCATCGAATTTGAGAATGTTTGGTTTGCCTACAAGGATGAAGATTGGGTTCTTAAAGACGTTTCATTCAAGGTCAACCCCGGAGAGTCGATCGCTTTGGTAGGACACACCGGATCGGGCAAGTCGACGATCACGAATCTTCTCATGCGCTTCTACGATGTGCAGCACGGCCGGATTCTTCTGGACGGCGTTGACCTGCGCGAGTGGGACTTAAAATCGCTCAGGGAAAACTTTGCGGTAGTCCTCCAGGAAATATTTCTTTTCAGCGGCACAATTGAGGGGAATATCCGTCTTGGCCGGGATGATATTTCTGAAGAGCGTGTCAAATGGGCCGCACAAGAGGTAAGCGCTGAACCATTCATAAACCGTCTCAAGGGCGGTTATCAGGCCGAAGTTAAAGAGCGCGGGGCGGGACTCTCGGTAGGACAGAAACAATTGGTCTCCTTTGCGCGCGCGCTGGCTTTTGATCCGGCGCTTCTCATACTCGACGAAGCCACCAGCTCTATCGATACTGAAACCGAGCAACTGATTCAGCAGGCGATTGAACGCGTAATGCGCAATCGCACTTCGATTGTCGTCGCCCACCGACTTTCAACGATTCAGCGGGCGGATCAAATCATCGTGCTTCATCATGGTGAGATTAGAGAGCAGGGAACGCATCAGGAGCTACTGGCCCAACACGGTCTCTATTGGAAACTTTACAAACT